>Ga0207659_10002783_pt1 | contig 10429 bp, 7 predicted proteins | sample KBSM43metaG_FD_184330 | JGI IMG/M metagenome (GOLD analysis project Ga0207659, IMG submission 184330) | Miscanthus rhizosphere microbial communities from Kellogg Biological Station, Michigan, USA - KBS M4-3 metaG (SPAdes) (version 2) | ecosystem: Host-associated > Plants > Roots > Rhizosphere >...
GAGCTCGCGAAGAGCTTTCTCGAGTCGCCCGCCGTTGTCTGGGGCGACGGCAGTCCTCATCCCGCAGAGTTGACGATCGAGGGCCGGCGGCTCGGTGCGTATCAAGTGCAGGCGCTACTCGGGGCGGGCGGCATGGGCGAGGTGTACCGCGCGCGAGACACGAAGCTGCAACGCGACGTCGCAGTCAAGTTCCTGCCGCTTGCGTTCACGAGCGATCCCGAGCGCCTCTCACGCTTCGAGGGCGAGGCGCGAATGCTCGCCGCGCTGAATCATCCGAACATCGGCGCGATCTACGGCTTCGAGGAAGCTGACGGCCTTCGATTTCTCGTTCTCGAGTTCGTGGACGGCCAAACACTCGCGGACAAGCTCGCGGATGTGTCGCGGCAGCGCGCTGGCGGTCCCGGCCTGCCCATTCGCGAAGCGTTGGGCATCGCGAGCCAAATCGCCGTCGGTCTCGATGTCGCTCACGAAAAAGGGATCATTCACCGCGACCTGAAGCCCGCCAACATCAAGATCACGCCCGAGGGTGTGGCGAAGGTCCTCGACTTTGGCTTGGCGAAAGTCGCGGGGGCGGCGCCGACGGCCGACCTGTCGCATTCGCCGACGATGGCTGCGAACCAGACCAGCGCAGGCGCGATCCTGGGCACGGCCGGATACATGAGCCCCGAACAGGCGCGGGGTCAGGTCGTCGACAAACGTAGCGACATCTGGGCATTCGGATGCGTCCTGTACGAAATGCTCACCGGCCGCGCCGCGTTCAGGGGCAGCTCGGTGTCCGACACCATCGCGGCCGTCCTTGGAAGCGAGCCGGACTGGGACGCCCTGCCGGACGGAACACCAACCGCCGTCCGCCTGCTGCTTCAGCGATGCCTTGAAAAGGATCAGAAGCGGCGGTTGCGCGATCTGGGTGACGTGAAGTTTGACGTCGACGACCTGAAGGGCACTTCCACGACGAGAGGACGACAATCGGGCCGCGCACGTCGTGCACTTCCGGCAGCTGTCGTCACGTTGGTGCTGCTCGCGGGTGGGGCAGCGCTGTTCTATGTCGTGAAACCCTCCGTGCCCGTGACTTCGCCATCGGAATATATACAGCTCACGAACTTCAGCGACTCAGTCAGTGCGCCCAGCCTGTCGCCCGACGGGCGGATGGTCACCTTCAAACGCGGAGGCGACTCGTTCCTGGGACCCGGTCAGATCTTCGTCAAGCTGCTCCCGAACGGAGAGTCGGTACAGCTGACGACGTCTCCAACCCGGATGTATGGACCAGTATTCACACCGGACGGCACACGAGTCGCGTACACGAACAGGGACAGGGTGACGGGGGAGTGGGATACCTGGACTGTGTCGGTGCTCGGCGGCCAGCCGATGCGGCTCCTGCCCAACGCCACCGGGCTCACCTGGATTGCGGACCATCAGTTACTGTTCTCCGAAATCAAGTCCGGCCTTCACATGGGGATCGTGACCGCGACCGACAGCCGGGCGGCCTGGCGAGAGATCTACATCGATCCGGACGAGCATGGGATGGCGCACTATTCGTACCTGTCGCCCGACCGTCGATCGCTGCTCGTGGTCGAAATGACCGGAGCTCACGCGTTCACCCGACCGTGTCGATTGGTGCCGTTCGACGGAAGTTCTGCCGGCCGTCAGGTTGGACCTCACGGCACTTGTCTTTCAGCGGCCTGGTCCCCGGACGGACGCTGGATGTACTTCGCCGCGATCGTGGGAGGCGCCTCGCACCTCTGGCGCCAACGGTTTCCTGACGGAGCGCCCGAACAGATCACGTTCGGCCCGCTCGAAGAAGAAGGCATTGCCGTGGCACCTGACGGCCGGTCTCTCGTGACGTCGATCGGCACGCGTCGGAGCGCCGTCTGGATTCACGACGCGGCCGGCGAGCGCGCGATCGTCTCGGAAGGGTATGCCTCCGCTCCTCGCCTGTCCCGTGATGGCACTCGCGTGTTCTATCTCTTTGTCCGTGACTGGTGGCTGGCCGCGGCGGGCAATCGTTCCGATGGCTGGCTGACCGCCTCGGCGGACTTGCGATCGGTCGACCTGTCGACCGGGAAGAGCGACACTCTGCTGTCTGGCCAGTCCGTCACCGCGTACGCGATTTCGCCTGACGAGAAGGAGGTGGCCTTCACGACGACGAACGCTGATGAACTATCGCAGATTTGGCTGGCGCCGCTCGACCGGCGCACCCCACCCCGATTGATCGTCGAGAGTGGTGATCAGGTGTCCTTCGGCGCGCCCGGAGAGTTGATCTTCCGGTCACTGGCAAAGGGCAACGCGTTGGCCCGGATCAAGACTGACGGAACGGGGTTCGAACGAGTACCGACCGTATCGGTCCTCGACAAGGGCGATGTGTCCCCCGACGGTGACTGGGTGATCGTCCGCTCGCCAGCGACTGGGGATCGCCCAGTAGAGGAAGTAATGGCCGTCCCTCTCCGCGGTGGTGTTCCGAGAAGAGTCTGCGAGATCTGCGTAGCAAGCTGGTCCCAGGACGGGAAGTTCTTCTACGTCGCAGGCGACCTGAAGACTTCCACCTCCTCCGCCCGAAGAGCCTTCGCGATTCCAGTGCCGGCTGGCAAGGGGTTACCGGATTTTCCTGTTGGAGGCGCCGATCTCAAACGGGCGGCGGCCCTCCCCGGGGCCCGGACGATCGAGGAAGGTCTGATCTCGCCAGGATCAGGCCCCTCGACCTACGTCTTCACCAGGGCAGACTCGCAGCGCAATCTCTTTCGCATACCCCTGCACTGAGCGGCTCTATCGGAGTTCTGCCTCAGTTCGCCGAGCCGGGCAGAATGCGAATCGTGCCCTGGAAGCAGCGCCTGTTCACCGGCGCCGCGGGTACGCAGGAAGTACCGGGCGCCGGATCGATGATGTCGTAGGTCACGTGTAGCTGCGCCCCGACCAGCCATCCGTCGATCACTGTGCCGTTCAGCACTGCCTGCAGCGCCTGATTGTTCTGCGTCCCTTCGATGTGCGCAACGAACGAGTGCGCCGGATGGGCGCCGGTGACTCTGTACTGAGCCTCGAGCTGAACGATCGTGCCGTTGTCGAACGGATCACGACTGAGAACTGTGCCTGCGAACGTGCCAGGGACGTCACCGCCCGTGACCCCCGCCAGCGCCGGAAAGGCGGTGACCCACTTCGTGAACGTCACTTCGATCGGAGGCCCGCCGGTGGCCTGCGTCTGCGCGCTCGCACCAGCGACGCCTGATGGCGAGGTTGGCGAAATGGGCTGGCCGCTGCACGCTGCGGTGAAGAGGCAGAGGCCGATCAATGCGTGTCTCATGGTGCCACTCCATTCAACAGGAACCTGAATCGGCCCTGTAAGATATGAAGCGCAAAGCAGCGCCCCTTTCCCTCACCCGCTGATAATCGAGCGCTCCGCATGCACGATGTCACGGACCTGCTCCTCACCTGGCGCCAGGGAGACGCCGCGGCGCTCGACCGCCTGGTCCCGCTCGTCTACGACGAACTGCGCCGGGTGGCGCGCCGCCATCTTCGCGGTGAATCTCCGGGGCACGCCCTTCAGGCGACGGCGCTCGTTCACGAGGTCTACCTTCGACTGGTCGATGTCGACCGCATGACACTGACGAGCAGGGCGCACTTCTTCGGCGTGGCGGCCACCTTGATGCGCCAGATCCTCGTCGATTACGCTCGCCGGCAACGCGCCGACAAGCGCGGAGGCGGTGTGACGGTGCTGAGTCTGGACCAGGCGTTGCCCGCCGCCTGGACGTCGAGCGTAGACGTGCTGGCACTCGACGAGGCGCTCGATGCGTTGTCCGCGATCGATTCGCGGCAGTGTCGGGTCGTGGAGCTGCGATTCTTCGCGGGGCTCAAGATCGACGAAGCGGCCGAAGCGCTCGGCGTTTCGCCGGCGACAGTGGAGCGCGAATGGGCCTTAGCAAAGGCCTGGCTCTATCGGCAATTGTCGTCGCACGCGGGAAGTAGTCGTGGGTAAATACGAGGATTCGATTTTTCTTGGTACCGGTACGCGGTTGTACGCAAGGTTGGAACATCACCTTCGCTGGCCGTGTAGCCTGAGCCCTCGACGGGGCAGCACTGACGGTCAGTGCGCCATCGGCCACGCGACGACGATCAGCCAAAGGCTGTAGCCCACCATCAGCAACCGGTTGACCCAGCCGAAGAGCCGCGGTACTTGCGGATTGGGTCCATGGTCAGGACCCACCATCGCACCGATGGCGATCATGGGGATGAGACTGAGCCAGATCGTCGCGGTGAGGAGCAATAGCGGCATAGCGGCATGAGAGCCGTGTCTAGCGAGCGAGAGTGAAAGGATCGATGCCGCCAGAACGAGCGCCGGCACGCCGACGAGAAACGCGATGCCGTGCATCTTTCCGGAGAAGGACATCTCGCGGCGCGGCGTTCCTACTGGATCCATCGGGAATCTTGCTGCCATCGCAAGTCCGACGCTTGCGGCGAGGAGGAGGCTCTGACCGACGCGATCGAGGCTCGACGATGCGTGAGTTGCGAGCGCGACGAATAGGAGCGCACTCGCCGCTGCCCACGAAGCAAAGCACAGCGCCATCAGCCAACCGTACGGTCCGAGCGCGTAGCGGCTGATCATGGTTCGAGATGGATCGAGATCGCGCTTCAGAACATGGACGACTGCGAGCACCATGAGCGCCAGAGCCGCCGAACCGATAGCCGCGCGCGCAACCAACACGGCGTCATGATACGGGACGATTTGACAGGAAATGGTACCGGTACAGGGTTATGACTAAGGTTGGAATGTTAGATTCTCCGCAACTGCCGTTTGAATGAAGTCGCGGGCCCGTATAATCGGCGATGCCAGCTCGCCTGCGAGTCCGACGTCGATACAGCGGTGATGTGCCCACCAGGAGATAGCAACATGCGACGGTTCGTCCGGATCGTGATCGTGGTTTTGGGTCTCGCCGTGTCCGGCGACTTTGCTCACGCGCATCACAGTCAGGCGGGTATCTTCGATTCGAGAAAGACGATCGAAGTCACCGGTGTCGTCAGGTCCGTGTCGTGGCGCAACCCGCATGGACAGATCCTCCTGACCGTGAAAGATGACAAAGGCGTGGAGACCGTTTGGGATGCTGAAACAGCATCGATCAGCATTCTGCGGAATCGCGGGGTGGACGGAAGCCTGATTCGTGTCGGCGATCGTGTGACGATCGCGGGCTTGGCTTCGACGCGCGGCCGACCCGAGATTCTCGCGCGCAGCGTGTTGCTGCCAAACGGGAGCGAGTTCACCTTCGGTCGCCCACCCCCTATTTCGCAGCTGGGAAAGCCGGGCGTCTGGTCGGGGGCGCCAAGATCGCCGGCGATGTCGCTGCCGCGAAAGCCAAAGCCGACGGTTTGTTCCGCGTCTGGTCGACGATCATGAGCGACCCGGCCGCCTTTCCGATGTTCAAAGGAGGGTATCCCCTGACCGCCGTCGGGAAGGCAGGGCTTGCGAAATGGAATCCGCGCAACAACATCCTCCTGAAGTGCGGTACGAAGGGTACGCCGCTCATCATGATTTCGCCGCTGCCGATGGATTTCAGCAAGAAGAATGACACGATCATCATGCGGCTCGAAGAATACGATTCGGTGCGCACGATCCACATGAATCCGACGGCGGCGGCGCCCGCGTCGCACACATTATTCGGCTTTTCGCGTGGACGTTGGGAGGGCACGACGTTGGTGGTCGAGACCGATCACATTGCTGCTGGTTACTTCGATCACGAGGGCACGCCACAGAGCGATCAAGTCAAGACGGTCGAGCGCTTCATCCCAAACGCGGATTACACCCGTCTCGACTACGTTCTGACGACAACGGATCCCGTTAACTTCACGAGGCCCTTCGACCTCAAGCGGTACTTCGTGTGGAAGCCTGAGAACCGGGTGAACCCGTACGAGTGCCTCGATCGCTTCGAGCCCGGCAAGTGACCACGCGCGAAGGTTGGTAGCGGTACGCGGTTATGCGAAAGGGGGCGACGGAGACAACGTGGCATTTGTCGGCATCGCCGCGTGAAAGTGTGAGAGCGCGTCCGCACCGCGAGAGCAGATCATTGGCGGCCTGATCGCTCAACTGGATCCGGGATTAGAATCCTCGTCATCACGGGGCGGCCATCGGCCAGCCCTCTGACAGTGCATGCCGATTGCCGGCGGTACTCGCTTCGGGGCATACGAAGTCGTCAGCCTGATTGGCTCGGGCGGCATGGGCGAGGTCTACCGCGCCCGAGATCTCAACCTGAAACGCGACGTCGCCTTGAAGGTGCTCCCCGCGGCCTTTGTTAGCGACGCCGGCCGTCTCGCACGATTTCAGCGAGAGGCGGAAGTGCTGGCCTCGCTCAATCACCCGAACATCGCGCAAATCTACGGCATCGACCACGGCGATGGCGGCGTGGCGCTTGCGATGGAGCTGGTCGAGGGGATGACACTCGCTGACCGCATCGCGATGGGCCCGATTCCGGTCGAGGAGACGTTGCCCATCGCCGGTCAGATCGTCGATGCGTTGGAGGCGGCGCATGAGCGCGGCATCGCGCACCGCGACCTCAAGCCCGCGAACATCTTGCTCAGGCCTGATGGTGTCGCGAAGGTGCTCGACTTCGGCCTCGCAAAGGCACTCGACCCGATTTCCACCCCGCTTGGCGCAGAAGCGCTGACGGTATCGATGCTGACAGAGGTCGGCGTCGTCATGGGGACGGCCGCCTACATGAGCCCGGAACAGGTGCGAGGCAGGCCGGTTGACCAGCGGACCGACATCTGGGCCTTCGGCTGCGTGCTCTACGAGATGGTCACGGGCCAGCGCGCCTTTCGCGCGGAAGACGCGGCAGGCACGTACGCGCGCGTGATCGAGAGCGACGTGAACATGAAGGCACTGCCCACGAGTGTCCCGGCGCCGGTCCGTCGCACGATCGAGCTTTGCCTGCGAAAGGATCCGAAAAGACGTCTTCGGGATGTGGGTGATGTGCGGCTCGCGCTCGAGGGCGATCTCGCCGCCCCAGTCCCGGTGCGACCTCAATGGAAGGTGCTGCTGTTTGGCGCGGGGACGCTTGGCCTGGCCCTGTTGCTGGCGGTGGTTGTCTTTTTGATCTTCCATAGGCGCTCCGCTTCGAGCTCGCCGGTTGCGCCGCCGGCGGTGTCTCGTTTCTCGATCGCGACGACCGCGGCAGCGCCGCTCGCGTCTCTCGGCGGACTTGATCTGGCAATCGCACCCGACGGACGCCGGATCGCCTACTTCGCGCAGGTGCCCGGCACCGATCGGATCCGGCTCTACGTGCGCGAACTCGACGGCCTCGACGCCAGGCCCCTCTCGGGGATCGAGTTCCCGGGTGCCGGCCCTGGCAACATGAACCCCTTCTTCTCGGCCGACGGCAAGTCGGTCGGTCTCCTCGTGCCGGACCGTGGTGTCATCGCAGTGCCGATCGATGGCGGGCCGCACGTCAAGATGCTCGACCCGCCTGCTCCGGCGTTCATCGGGGCGGCGTGGGCCGCCGACAACACTCTGATCTATTCCTCGGGCTCCCGTTTGCTGCGGGTCTCGGCTGCGGGGGGCGGCACGCCTGAGCCGCTGATGCCGGAGACCCCGGGGCGGTTCGTCGCCAGCCCCGTACCCCTGCCAGGGGGTCGGGCGGTGCTATTTCACATCTTCGGAGGCGACACCAATCGCATCGCGGTGCTCAACCTCGACACGAAGGAAGAGGAGACGCTCGTCGAAGGGGCGTCGAACATGTTCTATCTGGACACGGGCCATCTCGTGTTCGCGCGTGGCGACACGTTGATGGCCGTCCCGTTCAATCTTTCCGAACTCGCGGTCGCCGGTGATCCCGTGGCATTGGTCCAAGGGATTCGTCACCCAATAGGAGGCGCGGCTGACTACGTGATCTCCGCCAACGGTACGCTGGCGTATGTGCCGGCAAGCGAGGCGACCGAAGAGAAGCACGCAGTCGTCTGGGTGGACCGGCACGGCAAAGTGCTCGATCGCGCCGTGCGCGATCTCGTCGTCAATGCGCGCGACCCGCGTCTGTCACCCGATGGCAAGCACCTCCTGCTCGTGACCGGCCTGCTCGGTGACGGGGATCTCTGGAACTACGACCTTGGCGGGCGTCCTCCACTGCCGTTGGCGCTATCGAACAACAACATTTCTCCGGTGTGGGGTCCCGGTGGACGAGAGGTGGCATTTACCATTGGGACCAACTCGCAGGTGCTGACACTCCCCGCTGACGGCGCCGTGCGCGCGCCACAGGTATTGAGTGTGAGCGGTATGCCGCAGGCGTGGTCTGCCGCCGGGGAGTTGCTCGTTCAGTGGCCGATGGGCAACCCCGATATCCTCGCGACCTCCGTGCAGGCGACCGGCGAGGCTCGTCGGATCGTGGCGTCGGAGTACGGCGAGTTCCACCCCGCCCTCTCTCCGAGTGGGCGTTGGCTCGCCTATGTCTCGAACCGTACGGGGCAAGACGAGATTTGGGTGCAAGGCTACCCCGGCGGGGTGCCAGTACGGGTGTCGAGCGACGGTGGTGACGAGCCAGTGTGGTCGGCCGATGGCCATGAACTGTTCTATCGGCGGGGCCAGGCCATGATGGCCGTGGCCGTGGGTAACAACGGGAACGACTTCTCGTTCGCGCCGCCGCAGCAATTGTTCTCCGGTCCGTTCGCGGTGACGCGTGAGGCGGACCGCAGCTACGACGTTTCGCGCGATGGACGGTTCCTGATGATGCTGCCCGCAGATCCGAACGGCGCGCGCACAACGGCGAGCATCATCGTCGTGCAGAATTTCATTGAAGAACTCAAACGACGTGTGCGGCGCCCTGGCCAATGAGGCCCGGTCGAGCCTCCACCAGTTCGAATTCGTGAGAGCCGCGAGTGGAAGCGGATTTGGTACCGGTACGGGGATTCGAACCCCGGTTTGATGGCTGAGAACCACCCGTCCTAACCCCTAGACGATACCGGCCCCGAGCAGGAACTTCGTATGTTACTCCGATCGTCCCGCTCGAGGCCAGCCGCGAACCGCCTTATCCCCGATACCGTGTCCCGTTCCGGTAGCCTTCCTCGTAGCCCTGCCGGAAGCCGGCGCGATAGTTGTTCTTGTAGGAGTCTTTCGATCCGTACGACTTGTTATAGCCCTCGTCGCCGTCGCGATAATCGCCATGGCGCGCGGGGTCGTAGCGGTCGCGCCCGCGCATATCCTTCGCGCCCTGATCCCATCCGTCGCTGTAGCCGCGAGCGAAAGCCGGATCCTGATAGCCGCGCAGCACGCGCGGATCGCGCCGATAGTCGCCACTGCGGCCATAGTCCTGGTCGCGGCGGTAGTCTCCATCGCGGCGGCCGTCGTACACGTTCACGCGAGAGCGGTTGTATCCCTCGCGATAACCCGACGCGAAGCCGCGCCGGAACTCATTCTGATACTGGTCGCGGTTGCCGTATCGATCCTGATAGCCGCGGTCGGCATCGCGATAGACGGAACTGCGTTCGAACTGCGGATTGCGACCGTCGCGGCCATCCTGTTCTCCCTGCTGAACGCCCTCGCGATAGCCCCGGTCGTAGGCTGTGCTGAAGCCCTGAGCCAAAACGAGCGACGGACTCAGAAGCGCAATGCACAGCACGCCGATCAGAAGCTGTCTCCAGTGCCGTTTCCCCATGGTCGTTCTCCCCTGGTGCTGGCTGTGAGGGTAAAGTGCAAACGACACGCCATAACAGCGACGCCGCCTGTTGCGCGATCGGCGTGAGAAATCTCCGACGAGGCGTCCTCTTCAGGCTGCGTGATAGCCTCCCGACATGGTCAGGCTCATCAAGGCGATCGACGGGCACGTCGGTGGCCAGGCGCTCCGGCTGGTCATCGACGGGTTTCCTCGGCCGCACGGCCGGACCGTGTTGCAGCAGCGCGACTGGTTGAAGAGAAATGCCGACGCGCTCAGGCGCGCGGTAGTACTTCCGCCTCGCGGTCACGCGGATCTCGTGGCTGCGATGCTGACCGAATCAGGATCGCCTCACGCGCACGCCGGCCTGCTGCTGATGGATGCGACCGGCTACCCGTCGATGAGCGGGCACGCAGTGATCGCCGCCACGACGATAGCTCTCGAGCGCGCGCTGATCTTCTCCCGCGACTTCAGCCAGACCGAGGCGCCGCTCGTCTTCGACACGCCCGCGGGCACGGTACGGGCTCGCGCTCGATTGATCGCGCACGGAGAGGCTCAGCGCGTCGACGCAGTGACGATGACGAATGTTCCGGCGTTTGTCTGCGCCGCATCACACGCTGTGAAAGTCGGGACGAGACAGATTCGTGTGGACGTCGCGTTCGGCGGCTCCTTTTTCGCCATCGTGGATACGGAAGCGACGGGGATTCCTCTGATGCCCGCGCGATTGCCCGAACTGCGCCGGCTGGGCGTCGACATCTGTTCGTCGCTCGATCTCGTGCCCGAGCACCCGGCCGACTCGAAGCTGGCCGGGATCA
>Ga0207659_10002786_pt1 | contig 10422 bp, 8 predicted proteins | sample KBSM43metaG_FD_184330 | JGI IMG/M metagenome (GOLD analysis project Ga0207659, IMG submission 184330) | Miscanthus rhizosphere microbial communities from Kellogg Biological Station, Michigan, USA - KBS M4-3 metaG (SPAdes) (version 2) | ecosystem: Host-associated > Plants > Roots > Rhizosphere >...
TGCGGCACGCCCAACGAGACCCAGGCCGGCGTCGGGGCCTGGGCCAAGGGTGACAAGAAAGCCAACATCGAAAAGGCGAAGGAGCTCCTCAAAGAGGCCGGCTACAAGGGCGAGAAGGTGGTGATTCTCGATCCGGTCGAGGCGCATCTCGCCCACTCGCAGGCGGTGGTCACCGCGCAGAAGCTCCGCGAGATCGGCATGAACGTCGACCTGCAGGCGATCGACTGGGGCACCCAGAGTGCGCGGCGCCAGATCAAGGACCCGTCCGACAAGAACCCCGGCGCGTGGAACATCTTCCACACGTGGGCAGGCGGGCTCGCGATGAACAGCCCGCTGTCCAACACCCCGACGCCGAGCGCCTGCGACGGCAAGAACTGGTTCGGCTGGCCGTGCGACGAGGAGCTCGAGAAGATCCGCCTCGAGTACCCGCTGGCGCCGCCGGAGAAACAGAAGGAAATCGTCGAGCGGCTGCAGAAGCGCTTCTACGAAGTGGTGCCGTACATCCCGGTTGGTCAGTTCTTCGCGCCGATCGCCTATCGCAAGAATCTCAACGGCATCCTGGAAACGCCGCGGCTCGTGCTCTGGAACATCGAGAAGAAGTAGGCGCCGGATTCCGGCGGCGTCGCGAACATGGAAGGACGCGCCCCTCCCGCGTCCCTGATCGTGCGCGACGCCGTGGAGGGAGACATGGCGGCGGTCCAGCGGATCTACGCGCACAACGTGCAGCACGGCCGCGCCTCGTTCGAGGAGACGCCGCCGACGCTCGCCGAGATGCTGGAGCGTCGCAACGTCGTGCTGGGCCTTGGCCTGCCGTATCTCATCGCCGACGTCGAGGGCGCGGTGGCGGGGTACAGCTACGCGACGTCGTATCGGCCGCGGCCGGCCTATCGCTTCACCGTCGAGGACTCGGTGTATGTCGCCGATTCCTTTCATGGCCGAGGCTTCGGCGCAGCGCTGCTCGGCGCGCTGATAGAGCGATGCAATGCGGGTCCGTGGCGCCAGATGCTCGCCATCATCGGTCACAGCGGCAACGCATCGTCGATCGCAGTCCACCGCCGGCTGGGATTCGAGCATGTCGGCACGCTCAAGTCAGTCGGCTTCAAGCTGGGCGCCTGGACGGACACGGTGCTGATGCAGCGCGCCCTCGGACGGGGGGACAAGGCGCCGCCGCGCGAATGATGCGCGCACGCATCGTTCTGCTCGCATTGGTTGCCTGTGTCCTCGGCTCCGGCTGCGCGAGTATCGGGCCATCGAGCGTCAACCGCGATCGCTTCGACTACATTGTGTCGATCTCGGAGTCGTGGAAGCGACAGATGCTGCAGAACCTCCTCAAGGTCAGGTACGCGGACGCCCCCGTATTCCTGGACATTGCGTCGGTAATCAACGCGTACACGCTCGACAGCCGGCTCGCCGTGGAAGGCCAGCTTGCGCCCGTGGGTCGCGGAGAAACTTTCGGCAACGTGGGGGGCAGCGCCGCGTATGGCGACCGGCCAACGATCACCTATACGCCGCTTTCCGGCGAAAAGTTTGCTCGCAGCCTCATGACGCCACTCCCGGTGGGCGCTCTCCTCTATCTCGTGCAGAGTGGCTACCCGGCCGACGCGGTGTTCCGGATTGGCGCCGTTTCGATCAATGGTCTCTACAACGCCTACGGCGCACGCGCCGATACGCAGGCAGGCGATCCACGCTTCGCCGAGTTGCTGATCGCGATGCGCGAGGCACAACGGACGCAGGCGCTCGGCATTCGCTCCAAATCGGCGCAGGACCGCAATTCGGTCGTCGTCTATTTTCGCGACGCGGGCGAAACTGGCGCCGGCGCCGTCGCGCAGATCCGCGAGCTGCTCGATCTCGATCCGGCGGTGCGCGAATTCGACGTCGTGTACGGCCAGTTCCCTTCGGACCGCAGGGAAATCGCGATCCTGAGCCGATCCACGCTGCAGGTTCTTGCCGATTGCGCGTCCTACATCGACGTCCCGGCGTCCGAGGTGGCCGAAGGGCGGGTCTACTCGCCCCCACGGAGCGCCGACGACCTCTCGAGGTTCCCATCGTTGCTGCGTGTCTACCACGGCGAGGTTGCGCCGGCGGACGCGCATGTCGCGGTTCGCTACCGCGAGCGATGGTTCTGGATAAGCGATCGGGATGTGGGGTCGAAGTCAGTGCTGAATGCCTTGCTGCTGCTCTTCTCCCTGACCGAAGCCACTTCCGCACAGGTGCCGCTGGTCACCATTCCGGCACGTTGAACAGCGCGGCGCAGCGTACGCTGCCGTACAGATGATTACTGAGCAGTCAGTCAGACTGTCCGTCGGACGCAGTAATCCGCGGCCGCGAGTATCTGGACCAGAGGCGACACCGTGGCCAACGGAAGGGACAAGACAAGGAAGAAAGCCGCGGTCTGTGAGACTGCCGGCGACGTGCGCTTGCGCAGGCAGGCGGAAGAGGTGCTGCTGAAGGCGGGGGCGCTGCAACGCGCGATTTTCAACAGCGCGAACTTCTCGAGCATCGCGACCGACGCGAAGGGCGTCATTCAAATCTTCAACGTCGGCGCCGAGCGAATGCTGGGCTATACGGCCGCCGAAGTGATGAACAAGATTACCCCTGCGGACATTTCCGACCCGCAGGAGGTGATCACGCGCGCCAAGGCATTGAGCATCGAGCTCGCGACCCCCATCACGCCGGGCTTCGAGGCCCTGGTCTTCAAGGCCTCGCGCGGGATCGAGGACATCTATGAGCTGACCTACATCCGGAAGGATGGGAGCCGGTTCCCGGCGCTGGTGTCTGTCACGGCTCTGCGCGATGCGCACGACGCCATCATTGGCTATCTTTTAATCGGCACCGACAATACCGCGCGCAAGCTCGTCGAAGCCGAACAGAAGAAACTCGATCAGCGCCTGCGCGACCAGCAGTTCTATACGCGCTCGCTGATCGAATCCAACATCGACGCGCTGATGACCACCGATCCTTCCGGCATCATCACGGACGTCAACAAGCAGATGGAGGCGCTCACCGGCTGCACGCGCGACGAGTTGATCGGCGCGCCATTCAAGAGCTACTTCACTGATCCGGAGCGGGCCGAGGCGGGGATCAAGCTCGTGCTTAGCGAAAAGAAGGTCACCGACTACGAGCTGACGGCGTGCGCCCGTGATGGCAAGCAAACGGTGGTTTCCTACAACGCGACCACCTTTTACGACCGGAGTCGCACACTGCAGGGCGTCTTTGCCGCTGCGCGCGACGTCACGGAGCGCAAGCGCGTCGAGGTGGAGCTGCAGCAGGCCAAGGCCATGGCCGAGACGGCGAGCCAGACCAAGTCGGATTTTCTCGCGAGCATGAGTCATGAAATCCGAACGCCGATGAATGCGATCATCGGAATCGCGGATCTGCTCGCGAAGACCTCCCTTACCCCGGAGCAAGACAAGTATGTGCAGATCTTTCGCCGCGCCGGCGACAACCTCCTGAATCTCATCAACGACATCCTCGACCTCTCCAAAGTCGAAGCCTCGCAGCTCGAGCTGGAACGAACCGGGTTCTCGTTGAATGATGTGCTGGAGAAGGTGCGGGAGATGGTGGCGGTCAGGGCGCACGAAAAAGCCTTGGCCCTCGTGTGCGAGATCGCGCCCAACGTGCCCAACGACCTGGTCGGGGACCCGACGCGGCTGCGGCAAGTGCTGCTCAATCTTCTTGGTAACGCGATCAAGTTCACGGAGTCCGGGGAAGTGGCCCTGAGGGTCACGCCGGATGAGGAGGCCGCCTCTCCCGGTACATTGCGGTTCACGATCTCGGACACGGGTATCGGCATTCCGAACGAGAAATTGAGCTCGGTGTTCGAGCGATTTACGCAAGCCGACTCTTCCACTACCCGCAGGTACGGCGGCTCGGGGCTGGGGCTCACGATTTCGAAGCGCCTGGTGGAGTTGATGGGCGGCTCCATCCGCGTCGATAGCGGAGTCGGGAAGGGCAGCGTGTTTTCTTTCACCGTTCCGCTCGAGATCTGGGCGGAGTCCACACGCCGGGCGGCCGTGCCGGTCGGCACGGATCGAGAGCCCCCGCTGCCGGCGCTGCACATTCTCCTGGTGGAGGACTCTCCCGACAACCGCACGATCACGGAGGCCTTCCTGCAAAACACGCCGTACCGTGTCGAAATCGCCGAAAACGGGGCTATCGCGTATACAAAGTTTACCGCCGGTCGCTATGACCTGGTCCTCATGGACCGGCAGATGCCGGTCATGGATGGACTGACCGCGACGCGGGCGATAAGAGAGTGGGAACAGACGAACCAGCGGTCGCCAACTCCGATCATCGCGCTGACGGCCTCTGCCTTGAAGGGAGATCAGGAAAAGTTCGTGGCGGCGGGGTGCACCGCATATTTGACGAAACCCATCAAGCAAGAGACGCTGCTGCAAGCGATCAGGGAAAATTCAACGATCGCGCCTCCGTCCTCGATGCCAAAGGACACGATCCTGGTGCGTGCCGATCCTAAATTCGCGGACCTGATCCCGGGCTTTCTGCAGAACCGCAGGCAGGACGTCGTCGCGATGCTGGACGCGCTGGACCGAAGTGACTTCAAGACCGTGGAGACTCTGGGGCACGGCATGAAGGGTGCCGGGGGAAGCTGGGGCTTCGACACCATCACCAACATCGGCGCTGCTCTCGAGCGGGCGGCCGAGGCCGCCGACACCGACGCATCGCGCAAGTGCGTAGGCGAACTTTCCAGCTACCTCGATCGCGTCGAGGTCGTTTCCGAGTAACCCGCGATTACGGCGCCTTGGATCGGGCGAGGCAGGCGCGCACGCGTGCGGTGAGCTGCGGAACCGAAAACGGCTTTGTCACGTAGTCCGTCACCCCTGCTTCGAAGCCTGCGCGCGTGCTGGGCTCATCCGTCATGGCGGTGAGCATCAGCACCGGCAGTTGCTCTGTATCGGACTTTGCACGAAGCGTCTTGATGACCTCCATGCCGTCCATGCCGCTCATCTTGTAATCCAGCACTACGAGGTCCGGTATGTGCGCGGCGATCATCCGGAGCGCCTCGGGACCGCTGGTCGCCTTGCTGACCGCGTACTGATCGCCCTCCAGCGCGCGAACGATCAGCGCAAGCGTGTCCGGCTGATCATCGACCACCAGGATGTGAAAACGGCGCTGCGCGACGGACGCCTGAAACGGGGCCGCCGTGACGAACGGCTTCAAGGTCGAATGCGGCTCCAGGACGAGCTCGCAGCCTTCATACGCGCAAAAGACATCCAGTCCCGTTCCGCATTGCAAGGCCAGGGTGCGGGCTTTGCGTTCGATGTCCGCGACGAATTGGTCGTCGTGGGTCGGATCGTGGTGGGTCAGGGCCACCCGCCTCACGCCCGCGGCCGAGGCAATTTGCACCACGTAGTCGTACGTGCTGTGGCCCCAGGTTTTCTTTGGGCCGTATTCCTCGGGGGTGTACTGGGCGTCGTGGATGACGAGATCGGCGTCCGCCATGAACTTGGCATGCCGGCGGTCGCCCTCGTGCAGGATCGACTCGATGCGGCCCCGCTCGGCACCAGCGCGCCAGAGGTCATCGGAGAATGGCTCGTGGTCCACCAGGTACACCATCGCCACCCCGTCGGCTTCGACTCGGTAGCCGACCGTCATCGCGGGGTGATTGAGAAATTGCGTCGCGACCCGCGCGCCGCCGATGGTGTGGATGCCTTCGGTCAGGTCGTGGTAGGTGATCGTCGCGGGAAGCTGATTCAGCTCGACCGGGAAGTAGGTGAACTCCATCTGGCCGGCCAGCACGTGATGCAGCGACCCGCGGCTGCCTTCCGGGCCATAGATCGCGACGGAGTTCCCTTTGACAAAGGCCGGGCTGAAGAACGGAAAGCCTTGAATGTGATCCCAGTGCGTGTGTCCCAGGAGGACGTTTGCGTTGATTGGCTTCTTGCCTTGGCGCATCAATGCGGAGGCCAGCCCGTGCGCGCCAGTGCCGCAGTCGAAGATCAGCAAATCGCCGCTGGCAGTGGTCAGTTCGACGCACGAGGTATTGCCGCCGAAGTGGTTCGTGCCCGGTCCGGGGGTGGCGATGGACCCCCGAGTTCCCCAGAAACGTATTCTCATGCCCCGCAGTTTCCGCTCCGGCAGCTGGATCGGCAACACCCGCCTCTATGCGGCCACCCTGTAGCGAAAGATTGAGCGGCGCAGCGATATGCTTCACACTCCGCCGCTAGCGGCAGATCGTCGTGGCTAGTCGACGTAAGGCCAAACGCGCAGTCCGAGTGGCAAAAAAGCATCTCTTCCTGATTCGCGTCGCTCTGCATCGGCCCGCAAGGCCGCAGACGGCTCGGCCGACGTCATGCACGTCTTCCTGATCCGCCGCCTGCTGGCAGCCGTGCCGGTGATCGTCGTCGTAGCGGTCTTCGTCTTCGCGCTGCTGCACCTGGCGCCCGGCGATCCGGCCGCAATCATCGCCGGTGACTTGGCGACTGCCGAGGACGTTGACAAGATTCGCACCAAGCTCGGACTCGACCGGCCGTTGCCCGTTCAGTTCTTCACGTGGGTGGGGCAACTCGCGCACGGCGATCTCGGAAACTCGATCTTCTCCGCGCACCCCGTTTCCGAGCTCATCGCCCAGCGTCTGGAGCCGACACTTACGCTTACCGTCATGACGCTCTTCATTTCCGTGCTGCTGGCGGTGCCGCTCGGCGTGATCGCGGCGTGGCGCGTTGGCTCGTGGGTCGACCGCTGCGTCATGGGCTTCGCGGTGTTCGGCTTCTCGGTGCCGGGCTTCGTCATCGGCTACGTGCTGATCTGGATCTTCTCGATCGAGCTGGGATGGCTGCCGGTGCAGGGGTATACGCCGCTTGCCAAAGGCGTCTGGCCGTGGCTCTCCAACATCATCCTGCCGAGTGTCACGCTGGCGCTTGCCTACATGGCGCTGATTGCGCGCATCACGCGCGCCAGCATGCTCGAGACGCTGAACCAGGATTACATTCGCACGGCGCACGCCAAGGGTCTCGCCACCAGGGACGTGCTGATGGGGCACGCGCTGCGCAACGCCGCCGTCCCCATCGTGACGGTCATCGGCATCGGTGTCGCGCTCCTGATCGGCGGCGTCGTGGTCACGGAGAGCGTGTTCGCGATTCCTGGCCTCGGCCGGCTCACGGTCGATGCGATCCTGCGCCGCGACTATCCGGTGATCCAGGGAATCATCCTGGTGTTCTCCGGCGCATACGTCGTCGTCAATCTCGTGGTCGACCTCCTGTATACCGTCCTCGACCCGCGCATTCGTTACTAGGGAATGAAATGACGGCCGCCGCCACCACGCTCCCCGCCGCCGATGCCTCGCCCTCGCGTGCGAGGTTCGTCGCGTTCGTTCGGCGTCATCCGACCGTGGCGGCCGGAACCGTGCTGTTGCTTCTCATCGTGATCGCCTCGATCGCCGCGCCGTGGCTCGGCACTGTCGACCCGATCTCGATCAACCCCTCCCATCGGCTCCGCGACCCGTCGGCCGAGCATTGGTTCGGCACCGACCGGTTCGGGCGCGACCTCTACAGTCGCGTGATGTACGGCGGTCGCGTCTCGCTCCTGGTTGGCCTGTCGGTCGCGGCGCTCGCGACGCTGATCGGACTGGCGATCGGCCTCGTCAGCGGCTACCTGCGCGCCGTGGACGCCGTCGTCATGCGCGTGATGGACGGCATGATGGCCATTCCCGCCATCATGCTCGCGATCGCGCTCATCGCGTTGTCGAAGGCGAGCATCGCCATCGTCATCGTCGCCGTGGCGCTCCCCGAAGTGCCGCGCGTCGTGCGTCTCGTGCGCAGCATCGTGCTCACGCTGCGCGAGCAGCCCTACATCGAAGCGGCGACCGCGATCGGCACCAGCGTGCCGCGGATCCTGCTCCGGCATCTCTTGCCCAACGCATTGCCGCCGCTCGTCGTCCAGGCCACGTACATCTGCGCGTCCGCGGTGCTGATCGAGGCGGCGCTGAGCTTCCTGGGCGCGGGAACGCCGCCGGAGATCCCGAGCTGGGGCAACATCATGGCGGAGGCGCGCGCGTACTTCCAGCTGAAGCCGTGGATGGTGCTGATCCCAGGCGTTTTCCTTGCGGTGACGGTGCTTTCGATCAACCTCGTGGGCGACGGGTTGCGCGACATGCTCGACCCGAGGCTCGCGCGGCGGATGTGATGGCCGCATTGCCCATGGCTGCCGAGCGGCGCGCCCCGGTGCTGACGGTCACCGACCTCCGGACCCACTTCCACACCCGCGACGGGGTGGTCAGGGCGGTCGACGGCGTATCGCTCTCGCTCGAGCGCGGCGAAACGCTCGGGGTGGTGGGCGAGAGCGGATGCGGCAAGTCGGTGACGGCGCTTTCCATCATGCGCCTCGTGCCGCCGGCTGCGGGCCGCATCGTCGCGGGAAGCATTCGCTTCGACGACACCGAGCTCCTGACGCTTTCGGCGGCGGCGATGAGGGCGATACGCGGCAACCGGATCAGCATGATCTTCCAGGAGCCGATGAGCAGTCTCAATCCGGTGATGAGCGTCGGCCGGCAGATTGCCGAGACCGTCGCCTTGCACCAGAACCTGTCGCGGCGGGCCGCGCTCGACCGGGCGATCGAAATGCTGAGCCTCGTGAAGATCCCGGAGGCGCGCCGGCGGGCGACCGAGTATCCGCATCAGCTCTCCGGCGGCATGCGACAGCGCGTGATGATCGCGATTGCGATGGCGTGCACGCCGACGATCCTGATCGCCGACGAGCCGACGACGGCGCTCGACGTCACGATCCAGGCGCAGATCCTCGATCTGATGCTGGAGATGAAAGAGCGGACCGGCGCCGCGGTGATGCTGATCACGCACGACCTGGGTGTCATCGCGGAGACTGCGCAGCGCGTGATCGTGATGTACGCCGGCCGCAAGGTGGAGGAAGCGCCGGTGGAAGCGCTGTTCGCGCATCCCCGTCACCCGTATACGCGCGGATTGATGACGTCGATCCCGCGGCTCAACCGCGCGGCCGCCGAATCGGGTGAATCGCAGCGGCTCACGGAGATTCCCGGAGTCGTCCCCTCGCTCATCGGTGTCGACGTGGGGTGCACGTTCGCGCCACGCTGCCCCTACGCTAGCGAGCAATGCCGTGCAGCTTTTCCGCCCGAGGTCGAGGCGGCGCCCGGTCACTTCGTCGCGTGCTGGAATGCCGGGAGTTTGCCGGAGATGATCCGTGCCTGAAGGGGTGCCCGTCCTCGAAGTCGACGCGCTGGTCAAGCACTACCCGGTGCGCGGCGGGCTTCTCGCGCGCACGGTCGGCATGGTGCAAGCGGTCGACGGCGTTTCCTTCGATCTCGCGGCAGGGGAGACGCTCGGGCTCGTCGGCGAAAGCGGTTGCGGCAAGTCTACGACCGGGAGGGCGATCCTTCGCCTCATCGATTCGACGAGCGGCACGATCAAATTGGAGGGCGAGGACATCACGCGCCTCAACCGTGCGGCCATGCGTCCGCGGAGACGCCGCCTGCAGGTTATCTTCCAGGATCCGTACGCCTCGCTCGATCCGCGAATGAGCGCGGGCGCAATCGTCGGCGAGCCGCTCGCCAACTACGGCATCGCGCAGGGTCAGGAACGCACGGCGCGCGTCGCGCGGCTCTTCGCCCGCGTCGGCTTGCGGCCGGACCAGATGCGGAAGTATCCGCACGAATTCTCCGGGGGGCAGCGGCAGCGTCTCGGAATCGCGCGGGCGCTCGCGGTCGAGCCGCGGGTGATCGTCTGCGACGAGCCCGTTTCGGCGCTCGACGTCTCGGTGCAGGCCCAGGTCATCAACCTGCTCATGGATCTGCAGCAGGAGTTCGGTCTCTCCTATCTCTTCATTGCGCACGACCTGGCGGTCGTCGAGCACATCTGCCATCGCGTCGCTGTGATGTACCTGGGCCGCATCGTGGAGCTCGCCCCGCGCCGCGCGCTCTTCTCGCAGCCGCAGCATCCGTACACGGAAGCGCTGTTGTCGGCGGTGCCCGTCCCCGATCCGGCGCCCGGCAAGCGCCGCCAGCGAATCATCCTCCAGGGCGATGTCCCCAGCCCCGTGAATCCGCCGGCCGGGTGCCGCTTTCACACACGCTGTCCGTACGTATTCGACCGTTGCCGCGTGGAGTCGCCCGAGCTACGCGAGATCGCGCCCGGTCACCACGTCGCATGCCATCTTCGTTGATGCCGCACGGGTGATTTTCAGAGCCGCGCGGATCGGGTCTTCGCCGACGTGAGGAACGCTGCCGCGGACAGCGACAGGATGGGGCCGATGGCGTTGAAGATCGCCGGCGCGGCAACGCCGCCGGCATTGATCCATGCGCCCATCGCCAGCGCCGCGGCCGCGCCGCCGAGCGATGCGCCGACCCACGCGGCCGGCATCGCTCTCAAGCGCAGCACACCGAGCGGCAGCAGCCAGCCGAAGATGTACCAGAACTGGCGGTCGGTGAGACAGCCG
>Ga0207659_10002787_pt1 | contig 10415 bp, 7 predicted proteins | sample KBSM43metaG_FD_184330 | JGI IMG/M metagenome (GOLD analysis project Ga0207659, IMG submission 184330) | Miscanthus rhizosphere microbial communities from Kellogg Biological Station, Michigan, USA - KBS M4-3 metaG (SPAdes) (version 2) | ecosystem: Host-associated > Plants > Roots > Rhizosphere >...
GTTCCGGGCGTAATCCCACCACCCTTGTAGTATGTTTCAGGAATTATTTCAGTCGAAACGGGATGAACTTTGTGAAAAACGCCATCTATTTTCCCCTGGCGGTTCAGAAGAATTGAACTGTTATAAAGGCGGCCATCCTTCTTTGTAACAATCGGGCATGTAATATAACAATTCTGCTTTCTGGCAACTTCTGCCAGCATACTAGTAATCGGACCGGGATTTGCTTCATCCTCCGCAACTTCCTGGATTGTTTTTGATTCGTTCACCCACGATATATTAATGGTTTCAGGCAGGCAGATAATATCGGGCTCAAAAGCATAAACACTTTCCATTCTTTCAAGAACATCTTTCATTCTTTTCTCCGTAGTCTCTACGGGCCAAAGTCCTTTCAGGCTAATGCCGGCAACCCAAACCTCACGGGGAAGACGATTTTCCTTTTTTACTATTCCATTCATTTAAATCTGTTTTCGCTTGTCACCTATTTTGATAATTCATAACCTGTGCTTGTTCTGAACATCTGTTTCATTTTTTAATAAGTCAGCATAGGTCGGAATTTCAAACTCTTTTAAGACATTTAAAACCTTTAACAAGGGATCACGGCTTTCAATGGTGATTACATCTGTATTGCCCCATACTTTGATCCGCAATCTATCTCCATACTTTTTAAACACACCAGGAAGTTTGTCCCGGGTTGGCCATGTAGTTACATTCACCTTATCAAGATTGATCGTAGCCCATGCATATCGCACAAATTCACTGGTGCAATCAAGATCGTTGCCTGAAATATCAACAATCCTTGCATCCTGGCCGGTACTTGATACTATGTAATATTCGTTTTTCAGTGCATAATAATTGAGCATCCTTCCACCTGGAAACTGCGACGAGAATAATACGATGTCTGCTCCTTTCTTCTTAAGATTATCCCATCCGTCAGCCCAGTTTGCATCATAACATATCTGCATACCCAGTTTTCCAAAGTCTGTTTCAATGAGGGGCTGGTCAATTGCACCAGGCACAGTGCCCCCTCCTTTAAAAGCCTGGTTGGGGAAGATTTCCGTTTCAGTAGGGTGGGTTTTATGATACACACCTGCAATGCTCCCCGCCCGGTCAAGGAGCAAACTACTATTGTAAAAGTTCCCATCCTTTTTTGTAAACAGCGGGCATACGACGTAACAATTATTTTTCTTTGCAAAAGCTGCTATCCTGGTTGTCACTTGCCCCGGAATTTTCTCATCTTCCGCTAACTTGTTAAGTGGTATTTCTTCTTCAACCCATGATGTATCAAACAATTCAGGCAGACAAACAAGGTCGGGCTTCATCCCCGTAACTTCATCCATTCTCTCGAGAATCCGTTTTATTCTCAATTCCCTTCTAGTCTCAGGCCAAAGTCCTTTTAAATCTACACTGGCTACACAAATCTCCCTGGGCAATTTTTTATCCCCATGAACATCATCTATCGTGGAAACGACAGATGAACTCACTATTCCAGCGCCAAAACCAAGAGAGCTTGCACTCAAGCCAAGTGAGGATTGTCTGATAAAATTTCTTCGTGAAACATTTTTTTTATTGACCATAACATATCATGTTCATGCTTAGAAACACTTCAGCTAAATTAACTACTAAAGTACAATATACAGGATGGGAACTGACAATGTAAATTTCAAATATTTTTCACATTGGTACCATTTTATTTTTTACCGATCAAAAGCTAAATTCACCGTTCGTTTGTTGGCTTTGGCCGGATCTTCTTAAAAGAATATCGGTAAATTTGGTTATGCTATCCTCCTTCTATACCTTTTAATATTAATTATGAAAAAGTGGAAAAACCTGTTGCTTGTATTCCTTGCTTTTTTTGCCTGTTCAATTTCTTTAGCAAATACCATTGAAAAATTTCCTGCACTTAAAAATACACTCAGGGCGGGCACGGCAAAAATTAATATTACTCCGCGAACACCCATCCCGATGAGTGGCTATGGCGGCAGAGATGATCCATTTAAGGGAGTTCACGATGAGATATTTGCCCGGGTAGTTGTATTTGATGATGGTAAGAATAAGGCAGCTCTAATTTCTATGGAGACTATTGGAGTTTCAAATGCATTTTGGAAGGATGTTACGGAAGCCGTGGAGAAGAAAAGCGGGATCAAAAAAGAATTTGTGTTATTGTCAGCAGTTCATAATCATGATGGACCAGTTACCAATGTCTACAATGAAAGTAACTCCCCGGACGTATTAACCTACATTGAAGAATTAAAGAATAAAATTATTGCTGCAACAATCACCGCTACGCAAAATATGGTGGCTGTTAGTATTGGCGTTGGCAAAGGTGAGTGCAAAATGAATATAAACCGCAGGGCGCAGGATGGCAAAGGCAACATTACCCTTGGGATGAATCCCTATGGTGCTTGTGATCATGAAGTCGGTGTGATTCGGGTGGATGATAAAGCCGGAAAGCCGGTTTCGGTTATCATGAACTGGCCATGTCATGCAGTGGTATTGGGTCCTAAAAATTATCTCATTTCAGGCGATTGGCCCGGAGCTGCATCCGGCTATATTGAAAAGTTATCTGCTGAGAATCTTATGGCGCTTGTTACAATAGGAGCTTCAGGTGACATAAATCCCCTTTACGGTCCGCATATTGATTTTGAAAGTAATAATGATTATGCTTTTGGAAAAGATGCAATCGGTGAGGATTTGGGCAAAGAATCCTTGCGTGTAGCAAAAAAAATAAAAACTTTTTCCTCCGCAATCATTAATGCTTCACAGCGGGTTATAACGCTGCCTGCAAAAGCCGAGGAGCCCGATCCCAGGAAATTGCAAAATGTCAATGGCCTGGAAAATGATTCACTAAAGGTTCGGCTATCGGTGCTTAAAATTGGTAATATTGTTTTAACCGGGGTTTCCGGCGAAGTGTTTAATGAGATAGGTGTGAAAATGCGAAATCAATCACCATATGCTTATACATTTATGATCACACATTGCAATGGGAGCAGCGGTTATCTTATTACGGACGCAGCTTATGCTGAAGGCGGGTATGAAGTAAATTCAACGAGGGCTAAGTCCGGGGCGGAAAAAGCAATCATTGAAACGCTGCTGGTCATGATTAATGAATTATAATTGATCCGGAGCTCATCGCTACATCCATAAGATATTGAAACTTGTATTTATTTTTCTAATGGTTTTCATGTGGCATTTTTCTACAATTGCCCAGGCGATCAAGCGCATTTATCTTGCAAATGATGACCACACCGATTATATGTGGACGGCCAATGAAGCACAATACGATTCTGCATTTGTAAAGATGCTGGATTACTACCTCGATCAGATTGATTCAACGAAGACCTATCCTCCGGATTTCCAGGCACGGTTTAATTGCGACGGCAGTTACTGGCTAAGGGCTTATCAAAAATTCAGAACTAAACCACAATTTGAAAGACTTATAAACAGCATACGCAGCGGTCATATCAGTAGCCCACTGAACTTACTCGTTAGTACCTATGGTGCTCAGCCTACCGAAGCAGTTATACGCGGAATGTATCCTGCAGGAAAATTGGAAAGAGAGTTCAACCTCCGTTTTCCACTGGCTGTTTGCATGGAAAATCAAACTCTCCCTCTCGGTTTAAGTTCCCTGTGGGCGGGATCCGGTGCAAAATATAGTTGGAGAGGTGTTTGTGGATGTGTTAGCCGTTTATCCAATAAAAGTCTTATGCACAGGAAACACCAGTTGTACAGGTATACAGGGGTAGACAAAAGAAGTGTTATTATGAAATGGTATAACCTTGCAGAGAATAACGCTTTGCCCGGCGGATATGCAGAAACCCGCGGGGAATACAAACCTAAGGATACATTGGCTGGATTAGAATCGGCGATTAACCATCTCGAAAAAATGGTAGATACGATTTCAGCCAATAGCAATTATCCCTACAGTACCGCCGCAGCCTTTGGTTTTGGGTGGGACGATCTTGCTACTTATGTTTCTCCTTATTTTATTAACGCCGCCAAAGCAAATTCGAACAATCAACGAAAGGTGAGGGTTTCGAATGAAGAAGATTTTTTTAAAGACGTGGAGACGAATTATCCCAACCTCCCGGCTGAGTCAGTAACATACGGGAATGAATGGGATTTATATAGTCCTTCAATGAATGAAACTACTGCCAGGGTGCGCCGGGCACTTGAGCAATTGCGTGGAGCAGAGGCGTTATATACTTTGATTGCGCTGAAAGATAAAAACTTTGCAACCGCTCTCGATGATATCAGGCGGCTTGCCTGGGAATCTTATGGAATGTACTGGGAACATGACTGGACAGCAGATGGACCCACGTCACGCAGCGAACGGGCAGATTGGCAAATAAAAATATCGGGACAGATCGCCGCATATACTGATTCACTATTTACTACTGCACAGAAAGAATTTGGAAATTATTTTCAGGCGAAAGAAAATCCAAGGTTCTATGTTTTTAACCCATTGAGTTGGGAACGTGACGATGTGGCTGATGTCTATTATAATGGCAAATTGCCCGTTCGGGTATTTGAAGTTGGCACTAATAAAGAAATGATAAGCCAGGTCATCATTAAACAAGGCAAAACGGCTATACGGATATGGGCTAAAAATATCCCTTCAGTCGGCTACAGAATTTTTGAAATCAGGATAGCTAATTCAATGAGCAGGCCCATGGCTGCGGAGGTGCATGGAGAATATTTTATTAATAAGTATTATAAAATATGCCTGAAGAAATCTGGTGTCATCACAGAGTTCTATGATAAGAAAACAGGTCGACAATTGATTAGAAGTTTGAATGGCAAATTTGCAAATGACCTCGGAACTAAAAATCTTGAAGCGGGTGCGGCGCTTTCGATGGAAAACGCAGGGCCTGTTTCCGTAACCATGAAGGCAATTTCTGGGGATCCTTTGAAGCATACTGCCAGGATAACTTTATTCTCGCAATCGCGACGGGTGGAAATAGAAGATAGCATTCAGGAAAATTTTGGCGATGTAAAAGACTGGACTTTTTCGTTCGGTCTTAAGAATCATAATACCCGTCATGAGGAACTGGGGTGCATAATAAAGGTAAAAAAGCAAAGTAACGGAGGCAATTATGCTGAACAAAATGCAAGATACGACTGGCAAACGTTTAACCACTTTGCAAACATGAGCGAAGAGGACTATGGTATAACTCTTTCTAACATTGATTGCAGCTTTTTTAAGTTAGGCAACAGTACTCCGGATTCGTTAGATGAGAACTCAACTCAACTACGTGCACTTGCCGGTGGGCAAATTGACAGATATATTATAAACCAAAAGGATTCTGTTGTGCTGGGCATAAATAACCAGCATGGCCAAAAAGATTTTCGTTACCAGTTCGCACTTATTGCCAATCACACAAAATTCAACCCGGTCCATGCTATGAAATTTTCATTGGAGCACCAGAATCCTTTAATTACCGGAATGGTCACGGGAAAGAAAGCAGTTTATCCTGAACCATTTTATTCTTTAATGAAGTTAAGCGTTCCAAATGTATTATTATGGAGCTTAAAGCCATCAGAAGAAGGCATTGACCAAGGTGTGATCGCAAGGTTCTGGAATATCAACAATACCAAAGCGCAGCTGGTTGTTACTTTTAATAAAATGATAAAAAGTGCGTGGCAAACGTCGCATATTGAGACAAATGAAAAAACGATAACTCACATAAGAAATGAATTGCAACTTAATTTTGAAGCCCAACAAATAAATACTTACAGGGTTCTGTTGAAGTAACAGGGAAATGATAAATTAGTGTTATACGATCAATTTTTAAATTGAATTTAAAGTTTTATCATATTGCAAGGTATAAACTGGTAATCTTTTTACTGATAGCATTTGTATGGTCATCTTTAATAATTTGCAATTCCTGTAATAATAATACAAAAAATTTCATTGGTATCATTCATCCAAATGGTAAACAATTTGCCGGTTCCGAAACTTGTAAAAGTTGTCATAAACACATTTTTGAATCACATGGACTAACTGCTCATTCAAACACCTCACGACCAGGTAGTACCACCTCTATAAAGGGGAGTTTTGATAACGGCAAAAATGTTTTTGAACTCAATCCCCACGTGAAAGTCATGATGGAAAGAAACGCCGAAGGATTGTTGCAGGTAATTTATATAAATGGGAAGGAAGTAATACGTCAGCCCATGGACATAGTGATCGGGTCTGGTACAAAAGGGCAAACCTATTTGTCCTGGGCCGGTAAGAAACTATTTCAACTGCCCGTTTCTTATTACGCGCCTTTGAATGCCTGGTGCAATAGCCCGGGTTACCCAACCGATAAGATCATGATTAACCGAACTATTCCTGTGCGTTGTCTTGAGTGTCATACTACCAATTTCAAAAAAACCGAAGCCATTAATGGGGTGGATGAATTTGATAGAACCCAGGTAATGTATGGTGTTGATTGCGAACGCTGTCATGGGCCGGCGGCAGAGCATGTGGCTTTTCAGAAAGCACATCCCGATGAAAAAAAGGCAAAATTTATAATTAACCCCGCACTGTTAAGCCGGCAACAGAAATTAGATAACTGTGCGCTTTGCCATTCCGGTTTGCGGGAAAACAGCAAGCCTTCTTTTTCATTTGTTACAGGAGATAAGCTGGACGATTATTCTACACCGGACTATAAGGCTGATACCGTAGCACAACTTGATGTACATGGCAATCAATATGGCTTGCTCACAGCAAGTAAATGTTTTAAAATGAGTAAGATGGACTGTTCGTCGTGTCACAATGTGCATGTAAATGAAGCTAATAATCCTGGATTGTTTTCACTGCGGTGCATGAATTGTCATAATAACGACAATCATAATTTTTGCACGCAACCAGCAATGCCGGGCCTTGTGCTCAAAGCTAATTGTATCGATTGTCACATGCCGGCTTTGCCATCAAAAAAAATATTTTTGGAAGTAGAGGATAAAGCCAAGTCAACACCTGATCTGATCCGCACTCATTTAATAAGTATCTATAAGGAGCAAACAAAACTATACCTTCTAAGAGTTCAAAGCAAAAAGGCGGTTAATAAAAACTGAAAACCAAGTAGCTGGCTTATTGTATACGGCTGGTATTAACTCCATTTAATTGGTTTACCTTTAAAAAAGAAATTACGTTCAGCGACACCGGCTAAAAAAGGGTTATGAAGGCTGCTTTACATCCATTGCAGATTTTTGCTTTTGTTTTTCTTATTATTATTATATCTGGCTGCTGGAAGGAGTACAGTATTGAAGACCATGCAGCAAAAGGTACATTAAAAGACTCATCCGGAATTTGCTTTCCACAAACATTACACGGAACGTTTTACAATGGAATAACACCTGGTACTGATACGTCCTTCATTACAATATTAGTAAATGTTACTAAAGTCGGCAGCTATTCAATTTCTACAGATACGCAAAATGGTTTTGGATTTTCTAATTCCGGTACTTTTACCAGTGTTGGAATCAATACTATCGATCTTAAACCAATTGGTACACCGGTTGAACATGTTCCTACCCATTTTAAAATCAGCTTTGATACCAGTGTTTGTTCACTAACGGTAAATGTACATGACAGTGCTACGCTTCATCAAAATACTCCACAAGATTCGTTGCCAGCCTACAACTGGCAATTTACCGACTCCAAAAGAGGTCAAACTTACAAGGGCATATTTGAAAACAATTATATTCTTAAATTGGGACCCCTCACGGTACTGGTCCTTTCTACACGAGATGCACAAGGTCCCGGTGATTCAACATTCACGATGAATATTTCTTTTCCAACAGGAAGTGTAACACCGGGCACTTATTCAACCGATGATCCCCCGAATGGAATCGTATTCCGAACTTTCAGTGAACCTTGCGGAAATTGTGCGGGTGGGGGATTAATACCTATTTCTGCCGGGGCAACCGTCATCATAAAGGTTACTGATTATGACCCGTCAACAAGAATTGTAAAGGGCCTCTTTAGCGGTACAACCATAGATTGGGTTAACGAGATAGCACCAATTAAGAATGGTGTATTTACCGCCCTTATCCAATAATGGATTTGTTCATTGGAACGCAAATGCCTCTGGGTCTGGTATGCAAATTTATGACCCACTTTTTCCAAATCCACGCTATAACATGCTTGAAAGCTTTTATATTCTTTCATGCGGCTTAAATGGATAATCCGATAAAATAATTCAGCATATTAAATAGCACTACAAGACTGGTTTGGTGAAATTGCGGCTATTAAAGATGGTCAGTTTTGAGCTGATGTTTGGTAAAAGGGTAATCCAGGTTTTGTTTATCGATTCTTAATTATAGCAAATCCTTCTGCCCTATTTAACGTAATAGTTGAAATGCCTGTTGGCAAAGCGTATAAACTGCTTCCAGTCATAAATCAAAATATCATGCCCGCCGCTCCTGACATGATAGCCTATATAGTCACCTACCGGTGTATCAACGGGAGGCTGATTTTCCACTTCTATACCTGCTTTCCCGTAAAGCCGATATACCGGGGATGCAAACTTCCCGCTTAAAAATTCTCCCTTCGGGTCTGCGGCTGTATCAAGGATTGCACTGGCTATATAAACAGGTCTCGGTGCGTCCAACGCTACAAGCATATGCTGGTCAACGGGCAACTTCTCGGGTGCAAAGTTGTAAGTTTTATACTTATCTATACACCAGTGCGGGTTTACTCTATTGATAAGATCAACCGTTTCTCCAAAAATTCTTTTCGATAATGCTGCGCCTCCTTCTCCTGAATCATTAGAAATGACGATTGCAAAGCGCTTGTCATTAGCACCTGCCCATAAGGCTGTTTTGCCTAAACGTGAAAGGCCTGTAACTACAACTTGTTTTGCATTTACCCGATCATCTGTTTCAAGGTAGTCCAGCATCCTGCTTAGCCCCCATGCCCACGCACATATCGATCCCCATTCTGCCGGTTTAATATTTAATTCAGCCTGCATCGTGTTGCGTACACCGGCTTTCCAACCTTCGGGATTGTCCGGCTCCAGGTCTTCATAATAAGCGGTTGCCAGTCCGTAACCGTTTGCTATAAGTTCGTCTACAGGCCAGCGATGAACATCTTCACCCCGGATGGGGACCTTATTACTAATGACACGCTTCCACCCTATGCGGGCTGGCCATTCATTTTTTAAACCAGGTGTATTACTATTATTGATGCGTTGCCAGTTATCCGTTATTGTAATAGTTGAATCGAATTGCGTTGCATGAATACCCAGGAAATTTAACCCAATAAACACCGGCACTTTACTTTTTACGAGGTTAGGCAGATAAAGTAATACAACCATAGAAGGCCCATCTTCACCCTTGGTAAAATAAATAGTTATTTCTTTCCGGGTCGCTTTACCATTGAGCGCATTATTGTTAACATAAGTTGTTTTGTAATGAATATCCTTAGGTTTGCCGGGAACTTTACCATAAATATTTTCGGTAAACTTTTTAAGAATGGAAGGCCGTTGGATTTGTTCCCATTCCCCCGAATTATGTATCACTTTGCCATCGTCTGAAACTAATAGGTCCGGTAATATATAAGGTGGAATTTTACTTTCATCATAATTTAAGGTATCGTCCTGTGCCTGCACATGCTTACGCACTATAATAAGTTGCATGGCTATAAATATCAATACAACCCAAAAACGGTTATCGAAGACAGTTGTCATACGTTTTTTCATAACCCCAAACATGGTTTATTTTAATTATTCAGGCTAATCACCTTCAGACAATCGTTGTTTGCACCAAATAAAAATTGAATTTTATTATTGGTGACAATGGGTTGAATGATGCGGATATCGCCACGCAAATTAGGCCCATAAAACAATTCAGCCTATTAAATAGTATTCTCGTTTCTTTAATTCTTTATCTCTTTGGCATAACGATAACCGGCTGTGCTATACCATTTAAATCATAAACTATCTTCCCATCTTTGATTGTCATTTCGCATTCAAATTTTTGCTTTCCTTCTATTCTATAACCTGTCTTGTCATAGAAACCGAAATTACCTTGCCGTAAATTAAGAATGGCTATATCTGCAATACCACCTTTAGAAAGATTACCCAGGTCCTCCCGCTTGATTACTTGTGCGGGAGTCCAGGTGCTCGCTTTAATAACGGCATTCAGATCCATACCCATGAGCAGGAATTTCGACATTACGCTTAACTGGTCTTTCATCGAACCATTCATACTTCCTGTATGAAGATCAGTACTGATGGTATTAGGATAAAAACCGGCCTTCAACGCAGGAATAGCCTGTGTGAAATTAAAACTGGCTCCGCCGTAACCTACGTCAAAGATGATCCCTTTTTTCTGGGCGTCTTTTATAAATGGTTTTAGTTTCCCGGTTGCTTCATCCACCACCGTTTCTCTTATATTCCCTTCAAGAAGTGTATAGGTATGAGTGTAAA
>Ga0207659_10002789_pt1 | contig 10410 bp, 12 predicted proteins | sample KBSM43metaG_FD_184330 | JGI IMG/M metagenome (GOLD analysis project Ga0207659, IMG submission 184330) | Miscanthus rhizosphere microbial communities from Kellogg Biological Station, Michigan, USA - KBS M4-3 metaG (SPAdes) (version 2) | ecosystem: Host-associated > Plants > Roots > Rhizosphere >...
AATGGAACGAAGCGGAGAACGGACCGTATTGGGCTGGTGCGGCGTTTGTGGGAAGAGACGCCATCATGGCGAACGTGTTCGCCCGAATTCAGCACGACTTTCAGGATCTCCACCTGACGGTTCGCCGAGTTGTGGGATGCGGAAATGCCGTGTTGGTCGAGGGCACAGTTCGCGAAAGTCACTGGAACCTCGCCCAGGCACCCTTCGCAGTGACCGCCGCAAGCCGCGCGTAGTTGATGCCGAAGTGCGTGCAGGCGCCGCACCGACCCGATCCCGACGCGACTGAAGAACCTTCGGGCCCCGATGCGACCCGCCATTCATAGCGGGTGGGCACAAATTCGGGCACAGTCGCAGACTGGTCGCCGGACAGCCGCGCGTAAGTCGTTGGAAAGAATGGTGCGCCCTGCACGACTCGCACCCATTCGCTCCGAGCGGGAGCGAGGAGCGATGTGACTGAGGACGTGCGGGGCGTGGCCAACTCCCGAAGGGAGTTGGTGCGCCCTGCACGACTCGAACGTGCGACCTCCTGGTTCGTAGGCCAGTGCAGGGGCTTGGACTCGCGGGATTTTGTGCCTGTAGCTCGGGTCGACCCGTCGTGTTGTGGGGTGTTCGGGTTCAGATTGTTCACTGATTGTTCACTGCGGCATCTCCAGCCTCGGCTTGGCGCCTGTTCGCTTGCCGGGCGACCGCTAAGCGCTTATCCTGACGTCCGTGGGCTGGGAAGAGCTGATCACAGTGACGCCGGGCGTGCGCAGCGGCAAGCCCTGCGTACGAGGCACCCGCATCACGGTGCAGGACGTACTGGAATACCTTGCCGCCGGCATGACGGAAGCGCAGATCCTAGCCGACTTTCCGAGCCTCACCGCCGAAAGCATCCGCGCCGTACTGGCGTTCGCTGCCGCTCGTGAGCGCCGGTTGGCTTCCCCAGCGGCCTGACCTAGGCGCGTGCGGTTTCTCATCGACGAGAACCTGAGTCCGAAGCTTGTCGCCTTCGCGATCCTGACAAAGGACGACGACTTTGCTGGAATGAGCGTGCTGTTCGGGGCACCTCCGAAAGTGGTCCACCTGAGGGCCGGCAACATCGACACATCGGCTGTCGCGACATTGGTGCTCCAACACGCAACTCGAATCGCCGCGTTCGAGATGGAGCCCGAGACGAGCCTGTTGGTGCTGCCGTAGATCGCCACCGAGGATAGAAGGCGTTCGCGCTGAGAGGATAGCCGGCATGAGCGCTGACGGTGGTTGACGGAAGACGCCTTATGCGACGTGGCCCCTCGGCCGCGAACCGCGATGAGCAGAGCCCCAACCACGTCACCATCAGGTTGAAAGCGGCCAGCGAAGTGCGTCGTCGGCTCGCGGGCGCGTCACCCACGCCATGATCGGCACCGAAACCGAGCCATCGAGTGGCTTCGCCTCGAGAAGAGCCCGACAGTGAGTCGGCACGCGGGGCCATCCAGGCGCTGGATGCGGCGATTCAGCAACGCTTCACGAAGGTCGATGGCACGTTCGGCTTCACGCGCGGCATGCCGCGCGGCACACGACACCACTGCGGCGTACACCACTACAGGTGCCCGTGTTAATGTGTCGTCGCCAACTTGACCGCCGCCTGCGTGAACGCCTCCACAAATATCGCGCCGCCCGTCATGAGATTGGACCGCGTCATGTAATCCACAACGATGTCGGGACGCACGCCAACGTTTTCGATGTACGGCGTGGGCGGAAACTCGGGGGTCGAGATCAGCACCCCTCTGTTCATGAGCCCGATGGTAATCGAGCACACGGCCTCACTGAATGTGGCGCAGGCGAACTGCGCGTTGTTGCCGCCCGCACCATTGGTCCGCATTCCCAATAGCACTCCGCGGTGGTTGTCCTGGAGGATCGCGGCGAGCATGTCGCCCGACGACGTCGTGAACTCGTCGACCAGCACCAGCAGCGGCTTCGTATAGGCGACGGGCGCTGGCGCCAGGTTGAAGCTGCCAAGCGAGTTGATGGGCAGCGATCTCGTCCGTCCGCGCTCCTCGTTATAGGCGCTGAGAACTTCGTTGAAGTTGCTCCGGAGGTTCTCGACGATCTCCGGCGGCGCGCCGGCGTTCAGCGCCAGCGTGAGCCGTTGCGCAAACAGGTTGACCTGACCCGCTGTCGCCCGGAATTCGAAACCCACGGTCCGAAACGAAGTCGGGATCAGGCGCTGGGCGAACGCCTCGGCCGTGGTGAGAATCCCGCCTGTATTGCGGGTAATGTCGACCACGAGCACGTCGGTATTCGCGTTGAAGAACGCAATCTCCGTATTCAGCTGTTGCAGGGCGGTAGTCGTACTCGACGGTGCTTCGTTTGGGATGCGAAGCAGCCCGATCCTCACGCCGTTCGACACGTAGGTTCCGCTCAAAAAGAAATGAGACGACTGCGTGCCAAGGCGTATCGCGAAACCGGGCGGAGGGCCGTAAATCGGCGTCCGGCTTCCGTACCCGAGGACTCCGTTGGTTTCGGCGACTCCCGAGTACAGCAGCGGTCGAATCGGATCCATATACGCCGGCAGGGTATCGTCGACCACCTGGAAATCCGGCCTGCGAAACAACGCAGGCGCACCGGCGGTTGCGCCAACCTTATCGAGGTCCGTCGTCCGAAAGATGAGGCCATTCCCGCGCCGCGGACTTGGTACCGGTCCTTCGGAGTCGATCCCGATGCCGGTCTTCGTCCAGGGGACGAGGTAATCCTTCACCACGCCGGTGCTCGCCAGCCGTACGGATGCCACCGCGGCGTCACCCACCTGTGACGCATGCGGCAGGTTCGATTGGGACCGCTGAGCAATTCGACCCGCAGCGACTCGGTCCCGACTGCGCGGATTACCTCCGGCAACGAGCCTGCCGAAGGACTGGATGAGGCTCTGGACGCTTTCTCCGTCCAGCGCAACCAACTCGTCGCCCACGCCGAACGGGTACTGCGCCTGCGGCCGGAGCGTTCGGTTGATTGTGTCGATGAGCACCTTGCCGTCGTAGATGTCCACCGTGAAACCGAGCGATGCGCTGAACGGGGAAGGAAACGACATGAAGGTATGCGTGTCGTGCAGCAATCCGAGGTACTCGAAGAGCGCATCCTGGAAATCCAGGTCGTCGGATTGATGAATGCGCTGGAGCCACGGCGTCATCCGGTACAAGTCGAAGCCGATGACATCGCGCTTCCACTCGTAGGACGCATAGTTCTTGGCATACGTGCTCACGAGTTGCGTGAGGTCGGCGTCGCGCTGGTTCGCGGTCAGGCCTTGCTGCGCCCGCGAGGCAGCCATTCCAATCGTCAGCAGCAGAATAACGAGTGCACAACGTCGCATGGTCGACTCCGGTCCGTCACTAGTGAGTCTGGGCCAGTTTCATGGCGGTGTCGGTGAACGCCTGCACGAACGGCGCGCCCGCACTCATGAGATTCGCGCGCGTCATGAAATCGTTGACGATCTCGGGACGCACCCCCACGTTTTCGATGTACGGCGATGGCGGGTATTCCGTGCCCGAGATCACCACGCCTCGATTCATCAACGACGCCGTGGTCGTGCAGGTGCTTTCCGTGAAGGCGGTGCAGTTGCGCTGACCGACGCTTCCGCCGGCACCCATCGTCCGCATGCCGAACAGGGGACCTCGATGATTGTCCTGAATGATCGCCGCGAACATGTCGCCGCCCGACGCCGTCAGTTCATCCACCAGGAGCAGCATCGGCTTCAAGTACGCCGTTGGCGCTGGTGGCAGCGTGAGATTGCCGGTCGTCAGAGAGACCGGCCCCGTGCGGCCTCGGTCTTCGTTATAGGCCGTGACGATCTCGTTCATGATCGTGCGCAGATTGTCGATAACGTCCGGCGGCGCACCGCCAGCTTGCGCGGCCACGACCGCCCTGACAATCGCGTCCACCCACTCCGCCGTCGCGCGGATTTCGAATCCGACCGACTGGAAAACGTTCGGAAACAGGCGTTGCGCGAACGCTTCGGCGACGTCAGCGCTGCCTCCGGGATTCCGCATGACGTCGACGACCAGCACGTCGGTACTGGCGTTGAAGAACGCGATCTCCGAATCCAGTTGCAGAAGGGCAAGCGCGGCGTTTGACGGCTGCATCGTCGGAATGCGAATGAAACCGATCCTGACGCACCCGACGTGTAGCTTCCGCTGAAGAAGAAGTGGGACGATTGCGTCCCGAGACGCTGGACGAACCCAGGCGGGAGAGCGAACACCGGTGAGCGCGCGCCGAAACCCAGGACGGCGTACTGTGACTTCGTGACCGAGACGTTCAACAGCGGCCGAACTGAGTCAAGGTACGAAGGCAACGTGTTACTGGCGACGGCGACATCCGCTGTTACTTCCCCCTTTCGGCACTTCGTCGCGCTCGCTGTGCCCATCCGGTGAGAATTGCGCTTCGCCTCGCGGGAGGATAGCCGGCATTAGCGCTGGGGAAGGTTGACTGAATGCCCGTTATGCGACCCGGGCCCTCCGCCGCGACCTCACCGTTCCCCCTTCCCCCCTTCGGACAGCGCCCGATCGGTGTTCAGCTGCTTATGACTTCTGGTACTTGAGTTGCGCGGACGCGATTCGAACACCCGCCTGATAATGCACGCAGGTCTCGCGACGTTGACCTAGGGAGAAGAGAGCGTCTATATTGCCCCCGACCTGACAATCGGAGGGCTCGCAATGCCGATCCGGACGATCTACACCGCAGGCGGCCGACACACCACGTTCAGCTTCGTCACGCATAAACTCGACGACGAGTCGTACGAGGGAGGCTGGTCGCTCGTCCACGCCCCCATGGTGATCTTCTCGGACCACAACATGGACGGAAACACCATGCGCAACAATGGTGGCACGATCGCTGGCACAGCCGAAGGCGTGCCCGTGCAGTTGGTGTTCTGGGGCGCCTGGTGGAACAGCAACGCCGGCACCCGCGCCGCGATCGAGGCACAGACGCAGCGGCTGCTTGGGAGCCGCTACTTCTCGCAGCTCACGCAGTATGGTATCCCGCATGCGCCGGTGTGGCGCGGCTCGACGACGGTGACGAAGCCTGCGCCGCCGGCGTCCGCCTCATCGAAGGACACGATGCGCGCGGTACTCGACCTCATCGACGACCTTATCGATGATGACGTCTTTCCAGATCCCGATGACGGGCCCCGTATCGCGTTCCTTGTACTCATGCCGGGCGGGTTCACAGTCACCGGTGCCGGTGCACCGCTGGGTGCGCACTGGTACGATTATGACTACGATGCGCCGTTCGACACTGACAACTACTGGGCCGGTTGGGTCCGACTGCTCGATCCGGTCGGCTCCGCACCAGACCAGACCGTGATGACGCTCGCGCATGAGCTCGTGGAGATCATCACCGACCCTGAGGGTGACGGCTGGCACACGGAGAACAACACGCCCAACAACGAGCTTGTGGACGCTGGCGGCTCGCCCAATCCTGGCGCGGTACGGCGCACGAACAACTTCACAACCCAGTCGGCGTACACTGACGACGTCCGATTGCCGGCGTACTGGTCGCAGTCGCTGGGCCGCACGGTCATCCCGCTCAACGAGGGCTACCACGCCAGACTGACAGCGATTATTCGCGAGGTGAGCCGACGCCAGACGCAATCGGGAACATTCCGGCCGGCGGGCGAACGTCTGTCGTTCTGCATCGAGGACCGCGATTACTGGTGGCGGGTGTCCGACATCGATGAGCACCTGAGCGTGCGGATGGACGCGGCCGGGTTCCGCTCCCCGGCTGCCACTGCGTGGGTAGTCAACGGGCAGCCTGCGGCCGGACCGGCGGGTGTGCTGTCGCTGCCGGTTACGGCACTCGGCTATAACGGGCGCAAACGCGCCTCGCACGCCGCAATTGCCACCGTCTCCTACGCGACATCCACGACGGGGATCGAGCTCGACGTCCGGGGCAGCGACGGAGGGTTCGAGCTCGTCGTCGGCTGCCAAGTCATCGACACTGCCATCACCGGCAATGTGCAATCGCGGCCCACGGCGACCCCGAACGTCGAGGTAGGGGTTCGCGGCACCGAGCTTGAGATTGATCCCGCGTATGTGAAGCAGTTAGAGGGCTGCCTCAAAGTGTTCACCAAACGCTACCAGGAGCAGTACAACCCGCTCGGGCGACCCCATCCTGGCGACCCGCCCGTGTTCAACGCCGGGATGATCCGCAGCCGGCAACCGTCGTTTGTCACCCAGGAGGAGTGGGTGCGTGCTCGCGAGGTCGCGCGCGGCATCACCGCCGCCTACGCGATCCTCGATCCAAACGCCGCCCGCGGCTACGTCGCCGGACTACTCGAGGCCATGCCATCGGTGGCGAACGAATTATCGATCGATGACATCGAACACCACATGCGCGAGCAGCAGACGCACCAGTCTCGGGACTCTGGTTTTGAGGGTAAGACGAGCACGTGAGTCGAGACTGTGATCCCCGCAGGGTGTATGCGCGCGGGTTCAGACTGTTACGGTACGCCGGTCGGTGCTCTGGGATGCTGTCCTCCTGTGGCGCCGTCCACAAGCGCTGTCGACGTCACGATATGCGCACGCAGCTAACCGGAGCCCGCCCAGCGCGCGGCTACTCGCAGCGCAGTCGCCGGACGCAGCTCTGGGGGTCGGCGGCTATCTTGAACTCGACATCGAAGGGTGATCAGGCGCGCGTGACGTGACACCGGCAGGGGACGCGCTCTCGACTGGTACAGCTGGCGCTAGAGTTCTCGTCAGCTCGGCACCGCTCCGATATTCTGCCGGCCCTCGGCGGTTCGCCGGCAACGCGCCGGGTGAAGTGCGCAAGCGCACGCGCTGGATGAAGACGCCGAATGTCATCCGCCTGGATCAACGAGGTCCCCGCGGCACGTACGTGCTCTTCTTCGACGGCGGCCTTGGTGCCGGCTCGGAGATCCTGCCCGAGCTGACGGGTGTCGACCCATACAGGACCGCCGGCAAAGCGATTGCGCTGGCCGGCGGCGAACTGGAGTTCGCGAAGGGCGCGCTCTCGGGATTCGAGCTCAATCAATGGCTGGCGGACCGGTTGCCGGGATACGTCGTTACGTCTCTGAAGGCACTGTCCTGCGGATCGAACAGGGCGGCGGCGCGACAGAGTTCACGCTCGATCCGGTAACGAATCTGCCGCTCTCGTCTGCAGGCATCTCGCTTGCCGATCCCAGCCGTCCGGTGCCGTCGGAGACGCGATTTGCCGAGTGGAAGGCGGTCGCGGGCATCTCGTTTCCGACGCAGCGAACGAAAACATGAGCGGACTGAAGAGAGACAGGGGCGTGCCCGGAATGGTCGTCGCGCAGCTGATGAGACACGCGAACGTCGACACGACGATCAACGTGTACACGCAAGTGCTCGACGGATCGCTCCGAAACGCCGTCGAAATGGTCGGCGGCGAATTGTTCGCTATTGTTCACAAACCCGAGGTCGCGGGTCGGTGAGGATCTGAAAAAAGCCTGAAAGGAATGGTGCGCCCTGCACGACTCGAACGTGCCACCTCCTGGTTCGTAGGTTCGGCAGGGCTTTGCATCTTGCTGATTCTTCGGTGGTTTAGCCCCACGGTGATCGGCGCTGTTCCTTGGTATTTGGGCGCAAATCGAAACGCAAATTGAACGCACGTCGTTTGAGCCACGTCAGAGTTAGGCGACGGAGAGGCAGCGTCACAGGACGTGCGCGTTCTTGAAGAACGAGCCCAGTGTGTCGCCGACACCCGGAAACGTTGCCGCCAGGAGCATGAGGCTGATTCCCGCAATCGGCACGTGAAAAGTCGACAGCCGCCTGCTCCACCGTTCCGTGGGCCCGGTCGGCGCGGGGGCCGGCCCACGATGTAGGGCGATGTGACCGCAGCTTGCGCAGCTCGCTGACGCCCAGGTGGGCCAAAATTCTTTTTCCAGAGGTAGAACATCGCTTCGCTGACCCCGAGCTACCGACAGACGTCGGCGGGCGCCGTTCCGATCTCGACCTGGCGCAGGGTACGCAATCTGCTCTTCGGTGAGCTTCGATTCCTTCATCGGTCCTCATCCTCTCATTCGAGGACCTCGATTCGGTGGGATTCTCTACTTCAGACTGCCTACGTTTCTTGGGCGGACGTCAGGGCGCCCTGGAACTCGGTCAACACTTGCTCTCGCGTGTATGTTCTGCCGCTCGCACCGACTCGCAAAAGTCGGGACGCAACAGCGCAGGGAGCTGTTCAGGATCTGATCGGACTTCCGGCAAAAGGTCCAGGTCCCGCAACAATGTAGCGAGAAGCGCGGCGTTTGCCATACGAGCTAACCTCGAACTTGCGCGGTCGGACACGACCGCATGATGCGCAACGAGCGCGCAGACTTCGAAAGCGCGCTCGGCGCGCTCTCGGCCGGATCTTCACGGACCACCCCGACGATTCGTCGCAGCTGGTAGCCTCCAGATCTGAACTCTTCCATAGCCACCGGTTCCGAGCCGGCCGTCCGGCAGCGGCAATAGATTCGCCCCGAAGCGATGCTGGCCGGTGAGTTTCGAATCAAATTCGAAAACGCCTGTTCTCCTGCTGACGTCCCGATTCCATAGGGCGACACGATTCCTTTCATCGCCCGCCTCGAGGATCGCCAGTTGACCGTCGGCCAGGACCGCCAGCCCATACGGGTTCGTCCCCGGAGTGGTTGCCAGCGTGGTTTCGCTTCCACTCGCCCGGGTCCCGGGCGTAAAGGCGATGGTTTCCTTCTTGTTCGGGACAGAGCTCCAGACATTGACTGCGGTGCCAGTCTCCATCGTGTACGCAAGGCGTCCGTCGTGTAGCTCCACAAGCGACGTGATCCCGTCCCCAGAGCTGGTGCCCTCCCTGACCAGGACCTCTGGCTCGCCGGTGGAAACGTTCCAGATCTCGATCAGTCCATTCGCCCTCCCGGCGACAAGCCGTCCGTCGCGCAGCAGCAGTAGCTTCACGATCAGCCGGGCCTGTATGCGTCGTTCGAGCTTGCCTGTCGCGAGACTCCAAACCGCAATGCCGCCCTCAAGTGCGCAACCAATCACCTTGCCATCACCCACCACGACATCGTCGAGACCGCTCCAGGAGCCGGTCTCCACTTTCTCCAAAGACTTTTCCTGCGGAGGAGACGAGGGACCCCAGACCACGACCTGTCCGTCTCGCCATACGAGCATCCTGTCGTCCGGCAGCGCAGCTACCGGACCCCTGGCACCCGTAATTGTCGATTCTTCTCTGAGAGTGCTCAGGTTCCAGATTTTCACCTCTCTGCCAGACGCGGAGGCCAGCCTGCCATTCGTCAGCGATGTTAGCTGCACAAATTGATCGTTGCCGCCCCTCAGTTCAGCGGTGAGCTCGGCAGGAATCACTGCGTTGGTTGCGTTGATTGCGTTGGTTGGGTTGGTTGCGGCGGTTGTCTTGGTTGCATCGATTGCGTTGGTTGCGCCGGTTTCGTTGATTGCCTTGGTTGCTCCCGTTGCGTTGGTTGCCTCGACTGTCTCGACTTGATGTGAATCTCCCGCTGACCGCCTCTGAGCCAAGTAGGCTGCGATCGCGATGGCGACCGCCGCCAACGCGACCACCGCCCAGAGCGATTTCCCCCTCGGCCATCGATGCGCCGGAGGGGACGCAGACGGCACCGTCGCTACAACGCTTTTCGTAGCGACCGCAATCGCGTCGCACAGACTACGGAAACCGGCATGGTCCGAGTTCCCTCGCCAACCTTCCAGATCCGCAGTCTGTCGCCGCCGGAACTCGAGGGGTGGCCTGACTCTACTGGATAGTGCGGCGGGAATCAGCACGCCTTTCTCGGCGGCAAACGCGGCTTCGTTCTTCACCCACTCCGATGCCGCCGAGTCTTTGGACCACAGCACGACGACACTTTTGGCCGCTTCGAGCTGTTGCTCAATGACTCGATCGAAGCTTTGCCCCACGAGGATCTCGCGATCCCACCACACCGACCAACCCCGCGCCTCCAGCGCCGTCGCCAGCCGTTGGGCAGACTCCCGATCCTCGCGCGCATAGCTGATAAAGACGTCGGTCATCGGGCCCCTCTCCCCGGCCGCTCAGCGCGCACTGCACTGGTCGCTTTCGAAACCGGCAACAACCCTACGACGATTGGCCCATCCATGAGCACTCACGCGGGGCGCTCTGAATCAGGCGAGCGCGCCGAATGTACTGCCCCGTGTCTTCGAAGGTGATCTCTTCCATGGCCTGCTCAGTAGCAGTCTTTGATCGTGACGAGCATTGCAGAGTTTCATCATCTAACACCATAAAGTAGGTCTTCGTACTGCAATTGCATCAGTACGCCGATCGCAGTGCCCAGCGGCAGGGGCTCCGCGACGTGTACCGCCGCGAGGCCAGACGGAATCTCTCCTATTTAACGATCGACACAGCCCCACTTCCCGTGAGGCGCCACTTGAGGTCGTTGAGCCGTTCATGACCACCATCGCAGGCGACGTGCATAACGAG
>Ga0207659_10002800_pt1 | contig 10391 bp, 7 predicted proteins | sample KBSM43metaG_FD_184330 | JGI IMG/M metagenome (GOLD analysis project Ga0207659, IMG submission 184330) | Miscanthus rhizosphere microbial communities from Kellogg Biological Station, Michigan, USA - KBS M4-3 metaG (SPAdes) (version 2) | ecosystem: Host-associated > Plants > Roots > Rhizosphere >...
AACGTGCTCGAGCACCTGGAACGAAGCGACCAGGTCGTATTCGCCGTCGCCGCACTCGAGCGCGCCGTCGTCGCGGATGCGCACTTCGTGCGCGCCGTCGATGTCGGCGCCGAGGTAGCGCGCGCCCGCGGCGGCGAACCAGCGCTCGTACGGCCTGGCGCCGCAGCCGAAATCGAGCACCCGCGCGCCCGTCAAGGCGAGCGCCGGATCGGCGAGCACGCGCCGCAGCACCTGTGCCATGCCGCGCAGCACCAGCCAATCCGGCTGCCAGATGCGGGGCGTCGCGCGCGGGTTCTCATGCATGGCGCGAGTTTCTCATTACCGGCTCACTTTGCCGCGGCGCACGCGGCGAGCGTGAAGGGATCAGCGCGCTCCCAGTCGGAGATCTGCCCCAGCTCCATGTACATGCCGACGCGGTGGCGATGCAGGATCACCTGGCCGCCGAACGCCTCCATCCGGGCGTCCAGGCCGTTGTAATTCCTCGACCAGCCGGCGCCGAACGGCTCGGTCACCGCGGTCTGGCCGCGGAACAGGCCGGGGCAGCTCTTCTCGATGCGGTCGAAGAGCGCGGAGGCACGCCGCTCCCTCTCGACGTCGGCCGGGTCGCGCTGCACGCGGGCGAGCCCGCAGCTCGCGAGCGAAAGGGGCTCGATCGACTTGCGTCCGCCGGCAAGCCAGTTCGCCGCCCGGGAGAGCGCGTCCTGGTCATCCGGCTGCCAGGGGACGGCGAAGCAGTCCGTGGTGTCGATGCGGAAGCCGAAGCGCAGGAGTCGTGCATCGTAGGCCTTCACCTGGGCCTCCGCGGGCCTGCCGTCGGCCGCGAGCTCGAGGAAGCGGCCAATGGTGCGTACATGGCCACGATGCCGCTCGAGCAGCTCCTTAAGCCGCGGCGAGTCCGTGGGCAGGCTGTGCTGCCCGCGCACGTTGACCATCGAGGACCCCGGGTGCAAAAACGGCGCCACGGCCGCCACGGGCAGGATCTCGACCGTCATGTACAGCGCCGGCTCGCGCACGGCGCGCTCTGGCACTTGATATGGCAGCCAGCGACCCGACCATTCCGCCGCGATGAACCAGCGCGGCGGGGATGCCACGATACCGATCGCCACCTGCAGCAGCAGCAGCAGCGCGAGAATGACGCGAGCGGCGCGTGCGGGCAGCAGCAGCTCGCCCAAGCGCGCGAGACACACGCCGGCCAGCAGCAGCACGATCAAGCCATAGCGCGCGTTGGCCGAGGTGGCCAGCCACAGTGCCGTCGCGACGGCAAAGAAGACGAGCACGCGCCAGCCGGGTCCGCGCAGCGCCGTCGCCACGCGCGCGCCTCGCCTCACCGCCAGCATTGCGACACCCAGCAACGCCACGACCAGCGCGGCAAAGCGCAGGTCCGGGGCGAAATTCTCGGCATAGATGCGCGGGCCGAGCGCCGCCATTTGGAAGGGAAACGCGAGCAACGCGAGCGGGTCGCGCAACGCGAAGCGCTCGTTGATCATGTTGTATTCGAGGAAATGCGGTGAACGGAACCATCCGTTGAACAACGGAAACACCGGGTTGCCGAACTCGCGCTGCATCAGCACGAGCCATGGCACGGCAAGCACGCCGACCGCCAGCACCCCACCGAGCAGATAGGCGATGCCCGAGCGAGCGCGCGCACCGGCGGCGAGCCCGGGCTGGGCAAGCGCCAGCGGCAGTGCCGCGAGCGCGAACACCGCATTGGAGTACTTGAGCGCGGCGGCGAAGCCCAACAGCACCCCCGCCAGCGCCGCCCGGCGCGCGGCGCCCGGCGCTTCGCTCAGCAGCAGGAGCAGCCCGCCCAGCATCGGCGGCACCAGCAACGGATCGAGGAAGCTGCCGCCGACCATCATCCAGTACACGCCGGTGGCCGCACCGAGAGCGGTCGCGAGCACGGCGAACTCGGTCTGGTCCGCCGGCGGCAGATGCGCAAACAGCCGGCGCGCGATGAGGTAGAGCAGGCCGATGCTCAGGCTGTGCGCCGCGGCGAGCACGATCGACACCAGAACGCTGTGCCAGCCGCCGGCCACCATCAGGTAGAACGGCAGGTAGCCAACCGGATTCAGGTAGCTCTGCGCGCTCGCGGCGAAAAAATCCTGCTCGATGCGGCCGCCGAGCAGCTGGAACGGGAGGTAGTAGTGGTAATTCAGCAGATCCCAGTTGACGTCCTTGCCGGCATGCAGCGCCCATGCTGCGCAAAGGATTGCCGGCAGGCCGAACACCAGCCACCGCGACGTGGATCGCATCCGCGGCCTACCCGCTGTGCGCGCGCTTGAACTGCTTCATGCGCTCCGCGATCGCAGTTGCCCCGGCCTCGTTGCCGGTCCGGCGATAGTGATCGAGCAGCGCCTTGAAGGCCGGGTTATCGGGCGACACCCACACCGAGACCGCGGTCTCGAGGTCCCCGGCCGCGCCCGGGGTGTCGCGCAGGTTGTCGCGCAGCACGCCGCGGATATAGAAGAAGCGCGACAGGTGTTCCTTGGGCACGTCGGAAGGCATCGCATCGCGCGCCTTGTTCAGGAAGCCGGCGACCACGACGGTCGAGTAGCCGTCCTTGTTCGCCGCCAGGCCTTCCGCAATCCCGAGCGCGCCATAGAAATCCTGCGCGAGCAGGTCGAGATGACGCTGCGTGCGCTCGTCGGGCCGCTGGCCGCGCGGCAGCGAGCGGCCGAGCAGCATCGCGTAGTGGCGGCGCAGCTCGCCCTGGATGAACGCCACCCAGGCATTGCGATCGTTGGCGCCGAGCACCGATTGCTCGAAGAACTTGACTGCCTCCTCGGGAACGTCCACGGTCACCTGGTTGGGGTCGGTCGAGGACTTGTCGATCTCGACGTGGAGCCAGCGGTCGCGCCGCGCGTAGCGTTCTTCCGATTCGAGGGTGAAGACCACCGGCGCGGTCTCCTTGTCGATCATCTCCTCCAGCACCCGCTGGCTCGTCGCCTGATCGGTGCGCAACGGATGAAACAGCCGGTTGCCGAGAATCAGTCCTTTGCGCTCGACCAGGGTGATATCCGGCCGCTGGTTCTCGATCATGTGGAAATAGGCGATCGGCGCCAGGTCCGGGTCGCCGAGCACGAAGACCACCGCGTTTTGCGGCAAGGTCTTCAGCACCGCCTGCGCATAGCGCGCGCCCCAGTCGTCGGGCGCGAGGTTGGTCCGGGCGCCGAGCGCGAAGATCAGCGCCAGCACCAGGCCGGCCGCCGCCCGGACGTGCGCCGCGCGCCGCGCGAAGCGCTGCGCCGCCCAGACCAGCCCCATTCCCATCCAGAACGCGCCAATCGCGTAGGCCGGCAGCGGATAGACGTGAAACACGTGGGCGCGAAACGAGTCGTAGTCGAAGCGTAGAAGCAGCAGCAGCACGACCGAGGGCATCAGGAAAGCGATGGTCAGGAACGCCGCATGGCGCCGGCCGAGGATGCGCCATTGCACCGCGAAGCCCGCGGCCGCGAGCAGCGTGCCGAGCAGCGCGAACTGCAGCAGCAGCTGGCCGCCGAAGAACTGGAAGAACCGGATGCGGTCGAGCCAGCCGGCCGAAACCGAGTGATCGATGCCGGCGTAGCCGGCGCGGCTGAGAAAGAACACGATCTCCTGGATGGTTTCCAGCGGGCCGTTGAAGCTGATCGGCAGCGGCGTCCATGAGCGCCGCACCAGCCAGACGTAGGGCAGCAGGCCGAGGATCACCAGCCAGGAAAGAACCCCGAAGCGGTTGAGCAGCTCGCGGCGCAGGGGCCAGAGCAGCACCAGGAAGGCGGGGGCGACGAGCAGCATGAGCGGATAGTGGTTGCTGAGGCTCAGGCCGAACGCCAGCGCCATCCACGGCAGCAGCCGGGCGCCGTGCGCGCTTGCCGGCTGCTGCGGGCCCGGCGGGCACGCCTGCAGTCCCATGAAGACCAGACTGAGGAAGAAGAACGTATTGAGGGTATAGACCTCGGCAATGATCGCCTGCGACCAGAACACCGGCGAAAGCCCGAGCGCGAAGGCAGCGAGATAGGCCGGCAGGCGCCCGGCAATCAGGCTGCGCGCGCAAAGCCAAGCCGCGCCTGCGGTCAGCGCGCCGAACAATGCGCTTGCGAGGTGCACGCGGTAAGCGACCGAGCCGAACGGCAAATGAGTGAACAAATGGCCGATCAGCGTGAACAGCGGATAGCCCGGGGGATGCTCGATGCCGAGGAAATAGCTCGACAGGATGAACAGCCCGTCGTCTTCCAATGCCACGGTGCGCGGCGCGGTGGCTGCATAGAGGGCGAACAGCGCGAGCGCGACTGCACCGGCCTGCAACCAGTCTGCGCGGCGCGGCCGGAAAGGTTCGGCGGGTAGCGTCATCGCCGCGCGGCCGGCCGCGCGCCCCAGGTGAAGGAGGCCGTGGTAAAGAAGTTCCACAGCGCGGCGATCAACGCGCCGCCGAGTCCCGCCACCCAATACGGCGTGGACTTGAGGAACAGCCAGTCGGCGATCGCCAGGTTGATGAGCGCGCCGACGCCGCAGGCCGCGTAGAAAGTGAGCAGGCCGCGCCACGCCGCGCGCCCGCGCAACCGCTGGTCACCGTAGGTGATCACGTTGTTGAGGACGAAATTGCTGGTCATGGCGACCCAGGTGGCGAGCGCCTGGCTGAGCAGGAAATGCCCCGAGGCGGCGAACAGCAGCCAGAGCGCGAACAGGTGGACGCCCACGCCGGTGGCACCCACCGCCGCGAACAGGAAGAAGCGCGCCGGCAGCAGCCGGCCCATCATGTGATAGAGCAGCAGCATGAAGAACTCGGCGACCACGCGCGCGCCGAGCTTGCTTTCGCCGTGCTCGCGGCTGCGCATGCGGTAGGGCAGCTCGACGATGCGGATGTCGCCGCGCGCGGCGGCGATCAGGTCGAGCAGGATCTTGAAGCCGCGCCCGTAGAGATTGCGCACCACGCGGTCGAGAAACGCCCTGCGCACCACGAAAAACCCGCTCATCGGATCGGTCAGCCCTTCGCACAGGCTGGCGCTCAGGCTGCTCGCCATCCGGCTCACCCGCACCCGCGAGGGCGCGAGGCCGCCGGTGCTGCCGCCGGCCATGTAGCGGCTCGCGACCGCGAGATCGGCTTGCTGGCGCCGCGCGGTCTCGAGCAGCTGGGGAACCAGGGTTTCATCGTGCTGCAGGTCCGCGTCCATCACCGCAAGGTACGGCGCCGAGCTCGCCAGCATGCCTTCGATGCAGGCCGAAGCCAGGCCTCGCCTGCCGATGCGCTGGATGCAGCGCACCCGCGGGTCGCGCTGCGCGCGCTCGCGCACCAGCGCCTCGCTGCCGTCGTCGGCATCGTCGACCACCACGATGGTCTCCCAGTCGACGCCGGCGAGCGCGCGCTCGAGCGCGTCGAGCAGCCGCGGGATGTTCTCGCGCTCGCGGAATGCGGGCACCACGATGGAAAGCTCAGGCATCGGCGTCCCAGGTGAGCAGGCTCAGCAGGAACGAGGCGAGCGTGATCTCCATGCCGCCGACCATCAATGCCGCGGCCGGAATCGTGTCGCGCATCACTACCCTGGGATCCAGGGCGCCAAAGCCGGCTTCGCGCCATTGCCAGAATGCCGCCCCGCTCCACAGCAGTCCGCACGCGGCGAGCGCCAGGCCGAAGAGCAGGCCGCGCTCGAGCGTAACGGTGCGCAGCAGCCGCTCGAGGCCGGGATGCTTCGCCAGCAAGCCGGCGTTCTGCGCCGAAACGCGCGCGAACAACGCGAACAGGCAAAGTTGCATGCCGAGCAGCGCCGCCGCCGACGCGTACAGCATGCTGTGAATGTCCAGCCCCGCGCCGAGAACGTGCAACGGCGCGAGATACAGCAGCGCGGTGAACGCGATGCCAGTAACCAGCAAGGCAAGCCCGGGATAGAGAAACAGCCAGCGCGGGCTGAAGAGCAGGAGGAAGCGCAGGTGCCGCCAGCCGTCGCGCCAGGTGCGAAGGTGCGGCGGCCGGCCCCGGCCGTCGGGAGAAAGCGTGGTCGGGACTTCGGCGATGCGCCAACCGGCGAGCGACGCCTTCACCACGAGCTCGCTGGCGAACTCCATGCCGGTCGTGGTGAGGTGCAGGCTGCGCACCGCTTCGCGATCGAAGCCGCGCAGGCCGCAATGGAAGTCGCCCACCCGGTTGCGAAAAAGCAGCCGGCCGAGGAAGCTCAGCACCGGGTTGCCGAGATACCGGTGCAGCAAGGGCATGGCGCCCTTGCGGATGCCGCCGCGAAAGCGGTTGCCCATTACCAGCGGATAGCCTTCGCGCAGCTTGGCGACGAAGCCCTCCAGGCGGCCGAAGTCGTAGCTGTCATCGGCGTCGCCCATGATGACGTAGCGGCCGCGCGCCGCGGCGATTCCGCCGGCGAGCGCCGCGCCGTAGCCCCGCTCGGCCACCTTCACCACGCGCGCGCCGGCACCCTCCGCCAGCTCGCGCGAGCCGTCGCTGGAGCCGTTGTCGGCAATCAGCACTTCGCCCTCGATGCCCGCGCGCTCCAGGAAGCCGCGCGCCTTGGCGACGCAGCCGCCGACGGTCGCCGCCTCATTGAGGCAGGGCATCAGAATCGTCAGCTCGGTCATAAGGCGCCCCCGCGCCCCCCCAAAAAAAAAGGTACCCCGAAGGGTACCTTTTTGTTGAAGCTAAGCTTGGCTATTAGCCGCGGCAGGAGCCGGGCAGATACTTCGGCGGAACGGTCGTGCCATCCGCCGCCAGGCCGCAGCGCCAGCCGTACAGGGTCTGGCTCGCGCCCGCAGTCATGGTCGCCGTGGTGCTGGCGTTCGACAGCGGGAAGAGCGAAACGACCGAGGTGTTCACCACGGTCGAGATGCCCTGCACCGTGGCCAGCACGCCGCCGTTGCCGTTGGTATGCACGGCGCTCACGTACTTGGTTTGTTGCGAGGCGGTCAGGATTTCGCAGCCCCAGCCATCGGCGCCCGGCGCGGAGGCCGGACCGGACTGATACACCTCAGTGATCGAGGTGCGGCAGGAGCTCATCGCCAGAATGACTTCCGACATCTTGGCGCGGATCGTGTAGTCCTGATAGGCGGGCAACGCAACCGCCGCCAGAATGCCGATGATCGCGACCACGATCATCAGTTCGATCAGGGTGAAGCCCTTCTGAAGCGTTCTCATTTGGTACTCCCTTCTATTGGTGGACAACTTGGCCGGTCGTTTTATACCCGGCCCGCCCTCTATACGCAAACCGTATGCCACCCGCCGGACGGGCCAATGGCGTTAAAAATGTCACCAAAGCGGCCCTGGTCTGCCCTTTTTCGCCGGCGGGCTGTCAATTTCCGTCACCTGACGCCTCAGGGTGCCGGCCGGGCGCCCGAGGCGAACACCATATAAGTCATCAATTTCCGGGTGGCGACCTCGACGAAGGGCGCCGGATAGCCGGCTTCCTTCAAGCCCCATTTGATGCGATTGCCGAAGCAGGCCTTCTGGTAGAGGTTCGGCCGCCGCTCGGCCGCGAAGGCGCTTATGCGGGAGAAGATGCGGTCGAGCGTCTTCATCGCCTTCTCGGCCGACTTGGTCGTGGTCAGGTCGATCCCCGCCTGCGGAAAGCGCTGCATGAGCTCGGCGACGATCGAGTCGGCGAACTCGTCGATGTGCTTTCTCGAGAACCAGCCCAGCATGCCGCCCTGCTCCGCCCCCGTTAGGTGCGGCGGATTATACGGGAGGGGGTCCCCCGGCCGCATCGTAAAATCCGCGGGTGTCCGGAGCGATCGATGCGGCCGAGCGCCTAATTGCCGAGGGCAACCGCGCCGAGGACGCGGGCAAGCTGGAGCAGGCGTGCGCGCTCTATCGCGAAGCAGTCCGCCTGGCTCCGCAGTCCGCCAAGGCGCATCTCAATCTGGGAATCGCCCTTCAGGCCCTCGGCGACGATGCGGGCGCGAGCGCCGGCTACGAGAAAGCGCTCGCACTCGACCCGGCAAATGCGTACGCCGGATACAACTTCGGCAAGCTGCGCTACGAACGCGGTGCGCCGCAGGAAGCCGAGCGCCTGCTGCGCCAGGCGCTGCGCGCCAAGGGCGACTTCAAGGAAGCGCGCGTGCTGCTGGCTTGCGCGCTGGACGCGCAGGGCCAGCCGGCGGCCGCGGCGGGCGAGCTCGCCGCATTGCCGGCGGAAAAACGCGATTTCGGCACGCACTTCATCCACGCCGGATTCCTGCGCAGGCTCGGGCGTCTCGACGACGCGGTCGGCGCGCTGCGCAGCGCGCTCGCGCTCGAGCCGCAGAACCTGGACGCACGCATCACGCTGTTCCACGTACTGGAAGCGCAGGGCGATCCGGCGGGCGCCGCGCGCGAGCTGGAGGCGGTGCTTCAGCAGCGGCCTGACTGGCCGGAGGCGCTCTACAACTACGGCGTTGTCCTGAAGAAGCTGATGCGCCCGGCCGAGGCGGAGAAGGCGTTGCGCCGCGCCCTCGCCCTGCAACCCGGCTTCGTGCGCGCCACGCGCTTGCTGGGCGGCGTGCTGCTCGGGCAATGCCGCATCGAGGAGGCGGTCGATCTCTACCGGCGCGCGCCACGCGATCCCGACCTCGCGTCGGCAGAGCTGTTCGCGCTCAACGCCGCGGAGAACATTTCCGGGAGCGAGCTGTTCGCGCGCCATGCCGCGTTCGGCCGCGAGCTCGAGCAGGCGGTGCCGGCGCGCTTCGGTTTTTCCAGCCGCAAGGATGCCGCGCGCCGCCTGCGCATCGGCTACGTGTCGGCGGACTTCTCTTACCACGTGGTGGCGCTTTTCATGCTGCCGGTGCTCGAGCGCCGCGACCGGCGCGCGCTCGAGGTGTTCTGCTATTCGACCTCCGAGCGCGTCGACGAGTACACGCGGCAGCTGATGAAGGCGAGCGACACCTGGCGCCCCGCCGCCGGGATGTCGGACGCGCAGCTCGCCGATACGATCCACGCCGACGGCATCGACATCCTGGTCGATCTCGCCGGCCATTCCGGCGAGCCGCAGCTGCGCGTCTTCGCGCAGAAGCCGGCGCCGATTCAATGCACCTGGCTCGGCTACCTCAACACCACCGGTCTCACGCGCATCGACTACCGCATCACCGACGCGCACGCCGACCCGGGCGACGGCCAGCACACGGAAAAACTCGCGCGGCTGCCGCACAGTCAATGGTGCTATCGACCGTTCATGCAGTCCATGCCGGCCGGCTCGCCGCCGATGCGAGGAAACGGCTTCGTGACCTTCGGCTCGTTCAACCAGGTGCTCAAGCTGTCGCAGACCAGCCGCAAGCTGTGGGCGCAGATCCTGTCGCGCGTTCCGGGCTCGAAGCTGGCGGTGCTCGGCGTACCCTCGGGGCGCGCGCACGACGAGCTGCTCGCCGACTTCGCCAAAGCCGGCATCGGCGCGGACCGCGTGCAGGTGGTGCCGTACGTCTCGCTGCAGGACTACTTCACCTGGTACAACCAGGTCGATATCGCGCTCGATACCACGCCCTACAGCGGCGGCACCACGACGTGCGACGCGCTCTGGATGGGCGTGCCGGTGCTCACCGCTCCCGGCGAGCGCCCGAGCTCGCGCAGCGCTGCGAGCATCCTCACCACCGCGGGGATGGGCGACTGGATCGCGTCAAGCGCCGAGGACTATGTGAACCGAGCCGTGGAATTCGCCGGCGACGCGCAACTGCTCGCCAATCTGAGAGTCACGCTGCGCGCGCGGCTGCAGGCGAGCCCCCTGATGGACGAGGAAGGCTTTGCGCGGGCGCTTGAAACCGTCTACCGCCAGATGTGGCGGACCTACTGCGCTCAGGGCTGATAGCCTGGGATGCGCGTCTCGTCGACGTCGTCGATCTGCTCCGGGTCGAGGAACATCTCGGCATAGCGGCGGTACACCTTGCGCCGCACGAACACATCGAACAGATCCGGATCGACGTGGTTGTTGAGCCGCATGCGGCCGAGGATCTCGAGCGACTCGGAGAGCGTCTTGCCCTTCTTGTAGGGCCGGTCCTTGGCGGTCAGCGCCTCGAAGATGTCGGCGATGCCCATGCAGCGCGCCTGCACCGACATCTGCTCGCGCGTCAGGCCCTTCGGATAGCCCTTGCCGTCCATCCGCTCGTGGTGGCCGCCGGCATACTCCGGCACCTTGGTCAGGTGCCGCGGCCACGGCAGCGCCTCCAGCATCTTGATGGTGGCGACGATGTGGTGGTTGATGACCTTGCGCTCGTCGTCGGTGAGCGTGCCGGCGCGGATGGTGAGGTTCTTCACCTCGTCCTCGGACAGGAACGGCGCGTCGCGGCCCTCGACATCGCGCCAGCGGTAGGCGGCGATGCGCTTCACGCGCGCGATGTCCTCGTCCTTCATGCGCTCGCCGCCGATGTTGCAGCACTGCAGGAACTTGCGGTCCTCCTCCAGGCGTAGCAGGCGGGCGCGCGCCTCGTCTGCAGAAATTTCCTTCTTCAGGGCG
>Ga0207659_10002801_pt1 | contig 10391 bp, 10 predicted proteins | sample KBSM43metaG_FD_184330 | JGI IMG/M metagenome (GOLD analysis project Ga0207659, IMG submission 184330) | Miscanthus rhizosphere microbial communities from Kellogg Biological Station, Michigan, USA - KBS M4-3 metaG (SPAdes) (version 2) | ecosystem: Host-associated > Plants > Roots > Rhizosphere >...
GTGCGGGTGAGCGTCTTCATGTTGTTCTCCGTTGGTTGGATTGATTCATTGCGCGGGCGCGAGCGTCAGCCCGGCCGCGATCTGGGCGCTGGCGCGGGTGCCGGCGGGAACGTTGACCTCGCCGCCGGCGATCAGATAGCCGAGCATCGACAAAGCCGGCATCGCCGCCGCCGCGGCGATGTTGAGCGTGTTGATCGTCGCGCTGCTGTCGCGGCCGTGCTGGGGGCCGAAGCGCAGCGTCCGAAGCGCGATCCGGTTGCCGCCAAGGTCGAGATAGCGGGCGGCGAGGATGAGCTCGCCGGCGCGGCCGCCGAAGCGCGCACGCTCGGCATGGACGACCTCGCCGACTCCGGGCGTTCCGGCCGGGATGACGACATGGCCGTCGATGGTCAGCGGCGCGGCGAGGCGGAAGGCGAAGCGGTCGCCATTGTGGTTCGCCTTGCTGTTCATCGTGTCGAGCAGCTCGATCTCGATCGGCGTCCGCGCCGGCACGGTGCAACAGGCGGCGGCGGCGGGCGCCTCGGGCGCGGCCTCGGCCTGGGCGGGCGGCGCTTCCGCAGGCGCCGGCGGCGGCGCCTCCTGGCCACGCGCAGCGCCCGCCGAAATCATCATGGCGGCGAGCGCCGTCGCCGCAAGACGTTGATAGAACACCTGGAATTCCCCCACCGAAGGCCCGAGCGATAATCGCCTCCCGGACCGGGTTCAAGCGGAAATGTCGCTGCGCGCGGCCACTGGCGGAGCGCGCCCGGCCGCTATAGGGAGCAGGTTCCAGGCGGCGGGAATGGACGAGCATGTGCGGAATCATCGGCATTGTCGGTCGGACGGAGACGGCCTCGCGGCTGATGGACGGGCTGCGGCGGCTCGAATATCGCGGCTATGATTCGGCCGGCCTGTGCACGATCGTCGACGGCCGGCTCGAGCGCCGCCGCGCCGAGGGCAAGCTCGACAATCTTGAGCGCGAGCTGGCGGCGGCGCCGCTGCCCGGCGAGGTCGGCATCGCCCATACCCGCTGGGCGACCCACGGCGCCCCGACCGTCGGCAACGCCCATCCGCACGTCGTCGAGGGCGTCGCCGTCGTTCACAACGGCATCATCGAGAATTTCCGGGCGCTGCGCGAGGAGATGCAGGCCAAGGGCCGCCGTTTCGAGAGCGAGACCGACAGCGAGGTCGTCGCCCACCTCGTCGCCGATCAGCTCGAACAGGGCCGGTCGCCCAGGGAAGCGGTCGCCGCGATTCTGCCCCGGCTCCACGGCGCCTTCGCGCTGGCGATATTGTTCCGCGACCATCCCGGGATGATCGTCGGCGCCCGGCTCGGCGCGCCGCTCACCGTCGGCTACGGCGATGATGAGAATTATCTCGGCTCCGACGCCCTCGCTCTGGCGGCGCTGACCCGGCGGATCGCCTATCTCGACGAGGGCGACTGGGCGGTCGTCACCCATGACGGGGTCGAGATTTTCGACCGCGACAACCGGCCGGTGACCCGCGAGACCGTCGATTCGGGCGCCAGCGCCGAGCGCGTCGACAAGGGCAATCATGCCCATTTCATGCAGAAGGAGATTTTCGAGCAGCCGGTCGTCGTCGCCCAGACCCTGGGCTCCTATCTGCGCCCGCTGGAGCAGAAGGTGGCGCTGCCGCAGATGGATTTCTCGTTCGTGCCGGTGCCGCGGATCACCATCGTCGCCTGCGGCACCTCTTATTATGCCGGCATGGTCGCCAAATATTGGCTCGAGCGCTTCGCCCGGGTGCCGGTCGACCTCGATGTCGCCAGCGAGTTCCGCTACCGCGATCCGGTGCTCGAGCCGGGCGGGCTCGCCCTCTTCATCAGCCAGTCGGGCGAGACCGCCGATACCCTCGCCGCGCTCCGCCACGCCCGCGCGGCCGGGCAGAAGATCGCGGTCGTCGTCAACGTGCCGACCAGCTCGATGGCGCGCGAGGCGGACCTGCTGCTGCCGATCCATGCCGGGCCGGAGATCGGCGTCGCGAGCACGAAGGCCTTCACCTGCCAGCTCGCCGTCCTCGCCGCCCTCGCCGCCAAGGTCGCCCGCGACAAGGGGGCGATGAGCGAGGAGGAGGAGCGCGAGATCGTCCTCCATTTGACCGAGGCGCCGGCGGCGATGAACGCCGCGCTCAACCATGACGAGGACATCGCCGCGATGGCGCCGCTGATCGCCAGGGCGCGCGACGTCCTCTATCTCGGCCGCGGCCAGGATTATCCGCTCGCGCTCGAAGGCGCGCTCAAGCTCAAGGAGATCAGCTACATCCACGCCGAAGGCTATGCCGCAGGCGAGATGAAGCACGGCCCGATCGCGCTGATCGACGAGGATGTCCCGATCATCGTGCTGGCGCCGTCGGGGCCATTGTTCGAAAAGACCGTCTCGAACATGCAGGAGGTCCAGGCCCGCGGCGGCAAGGTCGTCCTCATCTCCGACGCGGAAGGGATTGCGGCGGCCGGCGAGAACACCATCGCGACGATCGAGATGCCCCAGGTCCACCCGCTGATCGCGCCGCTCGTCTACGCGGTTCCGGTCCAGCTGCTCGCCTATCACGTCGCGGTCGCCAAGGGCACCGACGTCGACCAGCCCCGCAACCTCGCCAAATCCGTCACCGTGGAGTGAAGCCATGAACGCCTGGCTCGTCATCGTCCTGCTCGTCATCGTCATCGGCATCGTCGCGTTCGTGCTGATCCGGCCGTCCCGCGGCCGCCGGGGCGGCGACGGCGGCGATGGATGGATCGGCGGCGGCGACTATTCGGGCAGCAGCACCGACAATAGCAGCGCCGCCTGGACTTCCGCCGACTCCGGCACGACCGCCGCGGCCGAGGATTTCAGCGGCGGCGGCGGCGATTTCGGCGGCGGCGGCGCGTCGGGCGATTGGGGCGGCGGCGACTCGGGTGGCGGCGGCGACAGCGGCGGTGGGGGCGATGGCGGCGGAGATGGCGGCGGAGGCGGGAGCGACTAGCGCCTATTCCGCGAATGCTGCCATCTGCGCCGCCAGCGCGCGTTGGAAGGCGGGCCGCGCCTCGCACCGCGCCAGATAGGCGCCGAGCCCCGCCTCGGCGACCAGCTCGGTGTGCCGCAGGATGCGCAGGATCGTCGCCATCATCAAATCGCCGCAGGTGAAGCGGCCGTCGGCGAGCCAATCCTCCTCGCCCAAAGCAGCGGCGAGGGCGGCGAGGCGCTTCTGGACATAGGCTTCCGCCTCGGGGCGGCGCAGCTTCGCCCACTCCTGGTCGGCGCTGAACAGATCGATCCCCGCGAGGTTCTGGATCGGCGGCTCGAGCGAGCTCAACGCCGAAAACATCCACTGGATCGCCCGCGCCCGCGCGTCGGGCTCGGCCGGAAGCAGGGTCTCGCCCGCCTCGGCCTTCTCCGCGATGTGGAGCACGATCGCGCCCGATTCGAACAGCCTGAGGCCGTCTTCCTCATAGGCCGGGACCTGGCCGAACGGCTGCCAGGCGCGATAGGCCGCGCTTTCCTTCTCGCCGTCGCCGAGCAGATGCTGCTCGTAGGCCAAGCCCGCCTCCTCGAGCGCCCAGCGCACCCTGAGGTCGCGGACCAGCCCCTGCGCGAACGGCGGCACCGATTTGAATGCGCTGACCCTGATCATCCTGCCTCGCTCCTCTGCCCTCCGCCTTGCCTACCACGTCGCCGTCGCGAAGGGGACCGATCTAGGGAAAACCGCAGGTTTCGTTTCTTAGCCTTAACAACTAAGCATTTGACAAGCCTCAAATAAATCGCAAGTTGGCGCCTCCCCGATTCCCCGGGGCGCCGCCGTCGAGCGGGCATTCAGGTAGCGTATTTCAGGAGGGGCAAGTGCCAATCGAAAAGACCAAGGCCGTCGCCGACGGCAACGACGTTCTGCGCTTCGAAGACAGGTTCCAGGGCGCTCTGGCGACCGCGGCGGGCGAGCCGCTGAGCCTGATCAATCCCGATCCGGACGGCGACGGCATCGCCTATAACGGCAAGCCGATCTTCACCACCGACCAGGCCGCCGACCAGCTCGATCGCGGCGGCGCGATCTGGGACGTCGGCCCGAACGGGGTCATCACCTACACCTTCCTCGAGCATGCGCCGGGCGGCCAGTACAACAACCCGCACAATTTCGATTTCCTCGGCTCCTATGTCGAAGGCTTCTCGCCGTTCACGGCCGAGCAGCGCGAGGCTGCCCGCGATTCGATCCAGCTGTGGGACGATCTCATCGCGCCGAGCTTCGTCGAGAAGAACGGCGCCGGCGCCGACATCGTCTACATGAACACCTCGACCGGCCCCGCCCAGGCCGCGGCCTACACGCCCTTCTACGGCGGCGAGCACGGCCGCTTCGCCAAGATCCAGGGCGACACCTACGTCAACCAGGACGAATCGAGCAATTTCGACCTCCAGCCCGGCGGCTACGGCCAGACCACCCTGGTCCACGAGACCGGCCACGCCATCGGCCTCGAGCATCCCGGCGATTACAATTTTTCGGTCGGCGGCGTGATCACCTACGGCCATGACGCGGAATATTTCCAGGATTCGTACCAATATTCGATCATGTCCTACTTCAACGCCGGCAACACCGGCGCCCGGGGCTTCGTCAACTGGGCCACGGGCGGCTATTACCAGACGCCGCAGACGCCGATGATGCACGACATCGCGGCGGTCCAGCAGATGTACGGCGCGGACCTCACCACCCGCACCGGCGACACCACCTACGGCTTCCACAGCAATGCCGACCGGGCGGTGTTCGACTTCAATGAGAACATCAATCCGTTCCTCACCATCTACGATGCCGGCGGCCACGACACGCTCGACATGTCGGGCTTCACCCGCAATTCGGTGCTCGACCTGCGCGACGGCCACTTCAGCAGCGGCTGGGGCCAGCAGGTGGTCGCGGCGCAGCTGAATGCGCTCTGGGGCACCAACTTCAGCCAGGCGACCTGGGATGCGATCTTCGACGGCCGCACCGCCAATCCCGGCTTCCTCACCGACAATATCGGCATCGCGGAAGGGACCATGATCGAGGACGGCCTGACCGGCCGCGGCAATGACACGCTGATCGGCAACGACGTCGCCAACCGCCTCAACGGCGGCAGCGGCGCCGACCGCTACACCGGCAATGGCGGCGCCGACACCTTCGTGATCGGCGAGAAGGGCTATGCCGACACGATCACCGACTTCAAGAGCGGGCTCGACAAGCTCGATCTCAGCGCGTTCCACATCGACGCGTCGAAGGTGAGCTTCAGCGGCAACACCGTCTTCGCCGACGTCGACGGCAACGGCACCGTCGACCTCGCGGTGATCTCGCAGGCCGACCACATCCTGGTTTCGGACATCTTCTTCGGCTGATCCGGACCTACGGAAACGGAAAGGGCCCGCTCCGGCGGGCCCTTTTTTATTAGCGAGCGAGGCAGCAGGTGATTCGATTTCGACGAGGAAGGAACTACAACGCCTGCCCAGCCTGTCGATTCAACGCTCTCTCACAATGTTGAACATTGTCAAAGGTATATCTCAAGACAGCATAGGGCGCGTACGTATCAGTCGCCCCCACAAAGAGATCTATCGACGCCAGTCCAGAGGGCAGCGGCCGGGACTGCGATGCCTGCCATGAATAACGGTAGGTGCGCGCGCCGCCATTAACGTGCATCGACCAGAAGCCATCGCGGCATGTGCTGGCATCTGAGTCGCAAAAATCGGTCTTGTCACCAGGTCCATAGCGATCGCTAAGCTGAGCTGCGACCCGATCTACCCGGTCGCGAATTGCCGATCCGTAACGGTCCTCCTGAATAACGGGGCTTACCGCCGCTATTCGGCAAACGCCGACTCCAGGAGCGGCCATTATCTGCAATTCGTCAAAATCTGGGTGGGGCCGGGGAATGCTGGTCACTCGATACCATCCAGGCTGTGACTCAGCCGTGGCTTGAAGAGATCCGACGTCCTGCCCTCGCTCGATGCCAAAAGGTCCGTTTCCGCCGGTTCGGGCGGGTTCTGCCTGGACAAAGGAGTCGTTGCTGCTGCCGCCTAATGCATCTTCAGACGCGCCGGCTCCCTGCGGGCCTCCACATGACACGAGAGCGGCAAGCATAACTGCGCTGATCGTGGAGTTTCTCATCCGCTTTCCCCTGCCGCCCCGTCCCCACTCCGAAGGCCGGGCCGTATCGATATACGACTGTGAAAAGTTCGTCCAAACACGCCCGAAAAAAAGACCGCTCCGGCCAGAGGAGAGGGCCGGAGCGGCAGGTGTCCGGCGGCGGAATGCTGGGGTCGCGGACGGGGAAGTTGAAGTTGAAGTTGAAGTTCAGGCGGCGCGGGCGAAGCGCGGGCCCTCCACCTCGAGGCCGCGGCGGAGATGGGGGAGGGGCGGCGCGTCGCCGTCGGCCTCCTTGGCCTGGCGGACGGCGCCGCGCGCCGCCATCGCCATCCGCTCGAACAGGCTCGGCCCGCGGATCGGGGTGACGTTCTCCGCCGCGAACGGCTCGAGCAGCTCGATCTCGGCGGCATCCTCGGGCGCAGCCAGGACCAGCGCCCGCTCGGCGGTCAGCAGCAGCTCGTCGCCGGCCGGCTCCTCGGCGGCGAGGCAGGCCGCCATCTCGACGAGGTCGGCAAGCGCCGGGATCGCGGCCGCCGGAGCGGGCGCGCGGACCGGCTGCGGCAGCGGCGCCGGCAGCGGCGCGGGCGCGATCGTGGCGATTTCCTCGGCGTCGCGAACGGCGTCGATGCCGGTGGCGACGACCGAGACCCGGATTCGGCCCTCGAGCGCGCGATCGAACGCCGAGCCCCAGATGATGTCGGCCTCGGGATCGACCATCTCCTTGACGTGGCTGGCGACCTCGTCGACCTCCATCAGCCGCATGTCCTCGCCGCCGGTGATCGAGATGATCAGCCCGCGCGCCCCTTTGAGCGCCTCGTCGAGCAGCGGATTGGCGATCGCCTGCTCGGCGGCGCGAAGCGCGCGGTCCTCGCCCGACGCCTCGCCGGTGCCCATCATCGCCTTGCCCATGCCGGCCATGATCGTCCGGATGTCGGCGAAGTCGAGGTTGATCGTGCCGGGCATCACCATCAGGTCGGTGATCCCGCGGACGCCCTGCTGGAGGACCTCGTCGGCGAGGTCGAAGGCGGCCTTGAAGGTGGTCGAGGGGCTCGCGATCCGGAACAGATTCTGGTTGGGGATGACGATCAGCGTGTCGACCTGGCGCTGAAGCGCCTCGAGCCCCTGGTCGGCGGTCCGCGCCCGGCGGCTGCCCTCGAAGGCGAACGGGCGGGTCACCACGCCCACCGTCAATATGCCCCTGTTGCGCGCCGCCTCGGCGATCACCGGCGCGGCGCCGGTGCCGGTGCCGCCGCCGAGGCCGGCGGCGATGAAGCACATATGGGCGCCGTCGAGCATCTTCTCGATCTCGGCGAGCGATTCCTCCGCCGCCGCCTTGCCGATCTCGGCGCGCGATCCGGCGCCGAGGCCGCCGGTGGTCGCCCGGCCGAGCTGGAGGATGCGGTCGGCGGGCGAGTCGCGAAGCGCCTGGGCGTCGGTGTTGGCGGCGACGAAATCCACCCCGGCGACGCCGCTGGCGATCATGTTGGCGACGGCATTGCCGCCGGCGCCGCCGACGCCGATCACGGTGATCCGCGGGCGCAGTTCATTGAGTTGTTCCATCTCGATCATGGTCTTGCCCTTCCTCTCGCCGGACCTTTCGGGCCATGGCTGCACGCTCGAAGGGTTAACCATATTGTTCGGCCGCCGCCCGCGGCCATTCGGTAGTAATACTGCAGGGATCCCGCTCCGCCTCTCGGCGCCCCCGTAAGATTACTGAGGCGTGATTCTACCGGGTGGTCGGGCGGGGGCCGTTAACCTTAAATACGGGCACGGGAGCCGGGATGTTCGCCGGCTTGCGGGGAGTTAGTGGCGTTGGTTGAACATCTGTTCAGCGGAAGTGCGTTGTGCGCGGTCGATGCGGGGGGCAATCTGTTGCTGCCCCGCTTCGTCCGCGAAACGATCGCCCGCCGCTCGGAGGTGCGGGCGATGCTGATCGGGGCGCACGAATGCGACCCCTGCCTCACCGCCTACGACCGCGCCTACGCCCGCATCCTCCATGCCGACAGCGAGCGCCGGCGAATCGCCGAGGAGGCGTCGGCGCCGCAGGCGAGCCACCGCCGGCTGCGGCGCATCTTCGGCTTCGCCGAGGATGTCGCCTTCGGCGAGAGCGGCGCGGTCGTGCTGCCGCCGATGATGCGCCGCCGCGCCAGGATCGGCGCGCAGGCGCTGCTCGTCGGCACCGGCGGCACCTTCGAAATCTGGGATCCGCGGGCCGCGCTCGATCATGACGATGCCGAGATCCGCGCGATCGCCGCCTTCCACCTCGACGTCGAGCACGCAGCCTAAGGAGCAACGCCATGTCCATCGCCTGCCTTTTGGGTGGCCACAGCGCCTTCCCCAGCAGCGTCCGCAACCAGGGCTTCTACTTCAGCCAGTGCCGCGGCTGTGGCTGCGACATGATCTGTTCATCTCGCGGCTGGCAGAAGGTACCCCGGGGGTTCCGAGTCGTCTGGCGCCGCGGTGCGACGATTCGCAATCTGCCCGTTCCGGTGGCCTCCGGCGCTCCGATCGGTCTTGCGCTTCGCTTCGCCGCGGCGATCGATCTGGCGGGAACCGCCTTCAAGACTTTGGTTTGGCTGGCGGGCAGGCGGATCGGCGCTTGCCGGGCCTGGATGAGAGAAAGGTCGCGCCAGAGCGGTCGCGTGTTGTTGCTGCCCGCTCCCTAGGTGGAGTAATGTAAATGACCCGTTTCGGATCAGTCACGACGCAGTCGGTGCCTCCACGGATATTTCGTGCTATGAACGAAATGTGTGGGGTTTCTCCCAGGGGTACAGCCGTGTCCGGCACCCAGGTTATAGCCATCGTCGACGACGATGATGCCGTGCGCAGATCGACTGCGGCTCTTCTGGAGCGGGCCGGTTATCGCGTGCGGACGTTTGACAGCGGCGACGCCTTTCTGGCGGCGCAGCTTCCCGGCGATTCGGATTGCATCCTTCTCGACATGCGGATGCCGGGCACCAACGGCCTCGGCGTGCTGAAGGCGCTCGGCGACTGGGAAAAGATGCCGCCGGTGCTGGTGCTGACCGGTCACGGCGCGATTCCCGAGGCGGTCGAGGCGATGCGGCTCGGCGCCTTCGATTTCCTCGAAAAGCCCTATCCGGCGCCGGGCCTGGTCGAGACCATCGGGCGGGCGCTCGCGGCAAGCCCGCGCGGCCGGGCGGGCGGCGCCGATCCGGAAGCCAGAGCGAGGGTGAACAGCCTGTCGCAGCGCCAGCTCCAGGTGCTCCGCGGCATCCTCAAGGGCCAGGCCAACAAGGTCATCGCCTACGAGCTTTCGCTCAGCATCCGCACCGTCGAGGCCTATCGCGCCCAGCTGCTCGAAAAGCTCGGCGTCCGCGGCACCGCCGAAGCGGTCCGCCTCGCCATCGCCGCGGGCATGCTCGAGAGCTGAGCCTGGGCACCCGTTTGCTTGCGGTAACGATTTGTCAGCAACTCTCGTGACATAGCGCGCCCCTTCGGATCCGACGTGGAGGGTTCAGCATGCACGAGATGCGTACGCTCATGGAGAATGGCGGCAAGCGCGAGATCGTCGTCAGGAAGTCGCGCGGCGACCAGCATCGACGAACCGGCCTCGCCGCCATCCCCATCCCGCGCGAGGAATCGCGGCGGCACAATCAGCGCCGCGAAGACCGCCACCTGAACCTCGCCGACAAGGCGGTGATCACCTTTCGGCGCAAGCGGCTCGAGGTCGATGTCGTCAACGTTTCCTCGCACGGGGTGATGATCGATGCCGATATCGAGCCGCGGGTCGGCGAGCGGATCGAGATCCGGTTCGAGGATTGCAACCGGACCTTGTGCTACGTGCGCTGGATCAAGGGCCGCCAGATCGGCCTCGAGTTCACCGCCGAGACGGTGCTGATCGCACCGGCCGACGTTCGTCAGCTGATCATCAGCGGCCGCCGCTCGGGGGAGCAGCCGCCGAAGCTGGAGATCAAGCCGGAGCGCCCGCATCGCCACAAGCTGATCCTGCGCGGCGTCCTTCACTGCGGCATCGAATCGCCGGACGTGCGGCTGCGCAACATCTCGGCCAGCGGGGCGATGGTCGATTGCGCCGAGGACATATTGGTCGGCACCCAGGTCGTGCTGGAGCTGGCCGGCGGGGGCGCGGTCGCGATCGAGGGCCGGGTCCGCTGGTGCCGCGCCGGCCAGATCGGCCTGCTGTTCGAGCGCGACTTCGATATGTGCCTGCTCGCCGACGGCGGCCCGGCCAAGCCGCCGCCGCCCCCGGCCATCCCCCGCTACGTCAAGCCGGACTATCTTGCCAGCGAGGGCGACGAGGATTCGCCCTGGGCCGCGCGGACCTACGGCCTGCGGCCCGAGGACTT
>Ga0207659_10002802_pt1 | contig 10390 bp, 11 predicted proteins | sample KBSM43metaG_FD_184330 | JGI IMG/M metagenome (GOLD analysis project Ga0207659, IMG submission 184330) | Miscanthus rhizosphere microbial communities from Kellogg Biological Station, Michigan, USA - KBS M4-3 metaG (SPAdes) (version 2) | ecosystem: Host-associated > Plants > Roots > Rhizosphere >...
TCCAATTTTGGGCTGCGAGCTGGAGAAACGGTAGCTGCAGCACACGAAAATCAGAACGAAATCCAGGAGCATTTTCTATGAAACCGAGAGTTATCGCGTCGACAGTGGCTATCTTGCTTGCGGTCTCTATCCCCGCAGTCGCGCAAAAGGTCACCGTGGACTACGACAAGGCCGCGTCCTTTTCAACGTACAAAACCTACACGTGGAAAGAGGGCACACCGGCTAAGAATCCCCTCATGCAACAGCGGATCACTGACGCTATCGAGAAGGAGCTTGCCGCCAAAGGTTTCATGAAAGTGAATGCGGAGCAAAACCCCGATCTCGTTGTCATCTATCATGCGGCGGTCGATATTGAGACGCAGATAAACACGGTCAGCATGGGTGGATACAGCGGGTTTTACGGGCCTTACGGCGGCTATGGCGGCGGCGGATCGTCAACGACCTATGTCGACAAGATTCCGGTGGGAACACTGCGGGTCGATATCGGCGACCCGAAAAACAAGAAGCTCCTCTGGCAGGGGAAAGCAACAGACAACCTCAGCGACAAGCCGGAAAAGGTCGAGAAGACGATCAACAAGTGCGCCGAAAAGATGTTCAAGAACTTTCCGCCCGACCTCAAAAAGAAGTAGCACGTCATCATGGATAGACAACTCAAGGTTCCCCTTAAAGCGGGGGGACCTTGATTGTCTGAAGTCCGTCCACGCTGCCGGAAATCCATAACCCGGGGTCATCATGTTCACCACGTGCCCCACTCCTCCTTTGCCCGCACGTCGATTCCCTGCTCGCGAAACCCGCAGCCGCTCGAGTTCTCACATTGTCCGCGCCCGAAGAGTGTTCGTCATCTTGCTTGCTCTCACGGTACTGCTTGTTACACACGCACCGGGGCAGCGGCCGAAGAGCTCAGCTGCGGCCGGCGCGGATTTCGAAGTAATGGAGCCCTCTGGAATGACGACCAGAGGCGCCTTGGAAGTGGTAACCATGGAACCGATCGACGGTTCACTCTGGCACCGATTCAGAGGCAGTGCAGACGTTGGCCTGACGCTGCAACCTGAGGTTGGACAGACCACCTGGACAGCAAACGGAACACTCGAATATCCCGCGGAACAATTCCGCGTCGATTCACAGGTCAGTTCATACTTCGACAGTCAGGAGAATACCGACTCGTCCGTCCGTCAGAGTTTTGGGTTATCGTACTATCAGTTTCTTTCCAGTAAATGGTTTGTCCTCGGGATGAGCCAGTTCCTGAAGGACAATCAACTCAACCTTGACCTTCGCTCAACCTTCAGCGGAGCAGCCGGGCGTTTTCTGAAGCACTCAAGCAGCAATGGCGTGGCTATCTTTGCAGGAATTGCAGCCACCACGGAAAAGTATTTCGATACTACCAACAACTCCAACGGCACCAATGCTGAACTTCTGACGGGGATCGAGCTCTACCATATTCGCTTTGCATCTTCCCAGTTCAAGACAAAACTCCTGACATATTCCGGACTTTCTCAATGGGGACGAATACGCGTGGATTGGGAATCCAGCATCAGCTGGGAAATCTTCAACAATGTCTACTGGAAGCTGAGCGCATTGGAAAATTACGATAGCCGCCCGCCCGAAGGACTTTCCACAACGACTTCACCCTCACCACCTCGTTTGGGGTGTCGTTTTGAAGGCAAGGCGTACACCAAAGACCTCTCATCAAATACTGAGTCCACCGGATATGACGAACGATCGATCTCCTTCTATCCTGCTTGGGACTGATTGCTCCCCGGCGATCAGACCTGCTTAAGAGAACTCACTTCACCTTTCGAAATCGGAAAGGTGTTAAGGCGCGGGGTGGTGATAAACACGAAAATGATTTTCGTGAAACGGCGATCCCATCCCGCTGCCTGACCTGCTCATGAATTGCAACAAACGAACTCTTCACAATCCTGTTAACACTACCGCTGCCGGAGGAATACATGGGAAGACCTTGGATGCTGTCGCTTTCTGTCATCCTGGCTCTGGCTTTGAGCGCTGCCGACGCGTTTAGTCAGAATCAGGCTCAACCTCAGACTCAAAATCAGGCACAGGGAGAAACGCGCGTCGGATGTTTGATGAACGGTCGAACTACCGGAACTTTCGTTCTCGTCGATGAAATTACCGGCGCACGCTTGGATGTCGTCGGTACGAATCTGGGTCGGTTCACAGAGACGGGCGGCAGCCGAGTCACTCTCACGGGCAGCGTGGTTCGGCAGGGGACGACCGATGTCTTTCAAGTTACAGCCGCCGAACAAAATCGTGAGTTGTGCGCCCCGATCGCATATTCTGCAGAAAGTCAGAAGTTTGAACTTGGCAAGGCACGGCTGGGCATTCGCGGCGGGCTCGGACTCGATCCGGAGCTCGTCATGGTTGGTGCGCAAGTCCAGCTTGGTCCGATCTTCAAACAGATCTGGCTCAGGCCGACAGCGGAGTTTGGCTTCGGCGAGGTATCGAAGATTTTTTCACTCAATGCCGATCTGGCATACTACCTGCCTTTTGCCGGAGTGGGGAAAGACTCAAAGACCCGGTACAACGTCTATGTGGGCGGCGGCCCGGCCTATACACTCGCGCGCCGGGACTTCGAAGGATTCCCGGATCAGCCTGTGGAGGACGTCGACAGCGACTGGGAGAGCGAGTTCGGACTGAATCTGATTTTCGGAGTCGCTCAATCGAGTGGATGGTTCGCGGAACTCCGGGCGTCCGCCTACAATTCGCCCGCTGTCAGGCTGTATGTTGGGTACGTGTTTCGCTAGAAGTTTTCACTTAGAAGTTTGTTGGGGACTCGGAGACATCGATTGCCCCTCCTGGCCAGGCCTGTTGCTCAACGGGAATCTCCTCGCACGCTTTCAGCGTGCGTTTGTGTAGAGGGTCGCGGTGACCCCGGGTATCGCTTCGCTCAACCCGGGGCTAATGTCCTTGCAGCCCTTTCGGGCTGCTGGTTTGCACGCCGGAGGCGTGAAGGAAATTAGCCCCCGGTGAGCGAAGCGTAGCGAGCCACCGGGGGTTGGTGAATCCTGGAGAAACGCACGCCGAAGGCGTGCGAGGAGAAATTGACGGTTCAGCAACAGGCCCGGCCAGGAGGGGTGGACCCGACATCAAGAAGATATTGCGAAGCCTCCGCAGGAAGGAGCGGACGGGGTGGTGGTTCAAGAACGATTCTGAAACCTGAACCACTACCCCGTCTGCGCCGCTTCGGATGCTTCGCTCTCTTCTTACTGGCGAATACGCCCCAGTAGTTAGCGAACCTTTACCGCGCGTTGGAAGTGAAAACCGGAAACAGCAATTGCAGCATCTCTCCGCGGACCGCTGTTGCGGTCTTCATCGTGTCCTCAAGCGGCATTCGCTCCTGATCGACAAGGCCGATGCGCCAGTCGCTGAGCCACCGGATATGCCGGCGAAGGATAACTTCAAGGTCCCGGTATCCCTCCGGATGACGTTGCGCATCCCTGCCGGAGGCCAGCATGGTTTCCCGAGCTGACAATATCGCCCCCTGGTACTCCTCGAGCCATGCTCTCGTGGCATCGGCATCGTTACGGGGGATGTTGCTGTGCACGTAGCGGATCAGAATGTCGGAAAGTTGCACGTAGGCCTTTGTGCGATCAACAGGCTTGGTCGACTGCTGAAGAAGATCCCGGGCCTCGTTCAGCGTGAGTTTGGCAGGCTCTCCCATCAGAGTGGTTTCTTCCGTGCGCACCGCACAACTTGTCAAAAGTGCGTTAAACAATAGCGCGCTTATCGCGACGCGTCTTGGACACCACATGAGTCGCTCCTTCGCTTAGGGTTGTCGCACCAAGAGGAACCTGACTTTAGTTGGCGAGTCCCACAGGCATCCATCCGGTGAATTGAGTATTTCCCTGTAGGAGGAAATTGGATCGCCGCGGTAACCTGGGTGCATAATTGTCGAAGGTGAGATGGCGCGTGGAGTGGCGGACTCCGTACGCGGGGCAAAATACCGAATCGACCCGATAGTTGCGGCTTTTCTGCCCAACTAGATTCAACACCTCAAACTCCGGAAAGAACCTGCCACGCCATCTCTCTGTCTCCGGGCGGGTGAAACCGGGAGCCACGCAATCCACGCAGGTAAATTTAGGAGGAGTAAGACGATGAACAGATGGCGGAGTTTGGTGATTCTCTTGGTGTGCGTTCTGCTGTGCTCTGTGGGCTGCGGTCGAAAGCCGGACGACACGGCGATCGCAGACACCATGAAGGCTCAGCTTTTCAGTGATGCGGCTCTTAAGACCGAACCCATCGGAATTACCGTTACCAACGGCGAGGCGACGTTAACCGGTGAAGTATCGAGCAACGAGGTCCGGCAGAAAGTTATCAGCATGGCCCAGGTAGTTCCCGGGGTCGTGAAGGTGAATGATTCAATGCAGGTCGCGGGCGCGCTGGCCGAAGCGGCTCCGCCGGCTGACGTGGTTCCGCCAGCGCCGACTCCAGGAGCGCCAGCCCCCGCAGTTTTCCCCGCCGGGACGGCACCTGCGGCCGCACCGGGTGCCCCGTCTGCAGCAGTCAACAACACCCCCGCGCCACCGCCGCCGCCGCAACCTCGAAAGGTTGTCATACCGGAGGGTACTGAGGTTCGTGTTATCACCATCGATGCCATCGATTCCGACAAGAGCAAAATTGGCAGCACGTTCCAGGCATCGCTCTACGCCCCACTCACTGTGGGTGAAGAGGTCGTTGCCCCCAAGAACTCCAACATCAGCATCAAACTCCTGGATGCCGCAAGCGCCGGGAAGGTGAAAGGCAAGAGCGAGATTCAAATCGGCCTCGATTCTGTTCAAATCCAGGGCAAGCGTTATCCGCTGCAGAGTTCAACCTACGAAGAAGCGGGAAAATCGCAGGGCAAGCAGACCGCGAAGAAGGTCGGTGTCGGCGCGGCCGTCGGGACAGCGGTCGGTGCGATTGCGGGCGGAGGCAAAGGGGCGGCGATCGGCGCAGCCGTCGGGGGCGGCACAGGACTTGCAGTACAAGCGTTCAAGAAGGGAGACAAACTGCAGATTCCGTCGGAAACGAAGATCGACTTCACCCTCGAGAAGGCCGTAGAAGTCACCATTCAGCCGAAGGCAGCAAAATAGGGCGAAGCGACCTTGATCGTGGTATCGCTTCGCTCAACCCGGGTTAATGTCCGCGCAGCCCTTTCGGGCTGCTGGTTTGCACGCCGGAGGCGTGAAGGAAATTAGCCCCCGGTGAGCGAAGCGTAGCGAGCCACCGGGGGTTGGTGAATCCTGGAGAAACGCACGCCGTAGGCGTGCGAGGAGAAATTGGCGGTTCAGAAACAGCCCCGGCCAGGAGGGGAAAGGATCGCCCCCGCCTTAGCGAACTTCTACTCGGTTGCAGCGACATGCCGTTCACTTTGGGGACAGGACACTACTTCTGAAACGCGAGCTCTCTCGAGAAGAACGGCAGCACCTTTGTCTGGAAATTTATCGGCACCTGACCGTTGTGATCGCCCTCGAACGTTTCAAAATGGTGAGGCACTCCGGCATCGGTCAGCGCGGCGTCCATGTCGCGATTGGCCTGAACCAGTCCATCCTGAAGGCCGACATTCATCTCAATTGCTTTCATCTTTTTCAGATTCGGCGCGTATTGCTGCAGCATCACCATCGCGGAGTTCGCCATCCACTTCGCGGCGATTTCCGGGCGTTGCTTGCCATCCTTCACCGGCAGATCGATGAATAGCGGAGCGTTGTTCGGATTGGACGACCACGCCGCAGCGCGGGCGAGTGGTGATTTCTGATTGAAAGGTACTCTCTGCGCATCTTCTTTGGTCTTGATCGCTTCCATCTGTGTCAGCGCAGGAGTGACATCGCCCGTATCGAGCATGCAGCACGCCGACATCGCATAGAGGCTCGAGAAAACTTCAGGGTGCTTCATTCCGATGCGTAGGGTCCCGTAGCCGCCCATGGAATGCCCGGTAAGTCCGCGGCTCATGCGGTCGGGAATTGTACGGTAGTGGCTGTCGATGTAGTTGACCAGTTCGACGGCAATGAAGGTCTCCCAGTCTCCCGTCGTTTTCGAGTTCGAATAGAAGCTTCCGTTGTGCAGCGAGAAGGCATCCGGGCTGACAAGGATCATTTCCTTCGTGGTCCCTGCCGTAAGGCCTTTCTCCAGGCCGGCGACATTTGCAAACCCCACCCACTGCTGCGCACGCAGTCCGTACCCGTGAAGGGTGTAAACCACGGGATAACGGCGACCGGGTTCGCGTTCATAGCTCGGAGGAAGGTAGACGAAGACATCGCGATCCGCGGAGTCGCCTTCGAGATTGCCCTCCAGGGATTTGCCGTGGACCGTGATCCGTTCCAACTGTCCCTTGAGTTCCTTTTGCAACTCCGCGAGAGGCTGGATGAGATTGTTGCCACCGCGTGCCCCATTGTTCTGTGCGAAAACGACAGCTGTCGAAAGGAGAAGCAGACCGCAGACTCGATGAATGGACACGCGATACCTCCGTACGTAAGACGCCTTATCGGCCCCCTGGCCAGGAGGGGCAGCCCACGACATTTAAAGATTTCGCGAAGCATCCGAAGAGTCGTGAGGCGGGGTGGTGGTTCAAGGATTCGTTGAGTTTGAACAACCACCCCGTCTGCGCCATCATTGGAGGCTTCGCAGCATTTTCTCACTGGCGCAGCCACCCCTCCTGGCCAGGAGGGGCAATGCGCACGATCCACGATCAGCGCGCTCTCTGCCGGTTCTTGAACTCCACCACAATACTCTCCGCGAGAGCCTTACCCACATTCTGGGGAGCGTGCGACGTCGCATCGCCACAGAAGACCTGCCCGGCTTTGCTCTCGGAAACTGCTCCGTTGCCTTCCTTCAACGACGAGTCGCTTATTTCGATCGCGCAGTATGCGGCATGTGCATGGCGCGGTGTGCTGTCACCCACATCAAGCCGAACCCGAAGCACGCGGACGATATCGTTTTCGAATTCCACCTTGTAGTGCTTCGAATCCGCAGTGACGGCATCTGGAAGACTTTGGCCGCGGGTCTGCGCCGTCGATCTCGTCGCAGACACGGACAAGACAAGAGCCAGCATTACAAGGCCGATACGTAAATTCATGGTGTACCTGTCCTGGAAATTGAAGTTGCTGCCCTACCGGTTCAGGCTTAGCGGCGGATCTTAGCAGAATCGGGTTCTGGGGAAAATCTACCCTGGGCCCGACACTTCTCTTGCTTTGCGATTTCCAGCTGTAGTTAACTCCACCGCATTCACATGATTAAAGCGCGCATTGTTTTGTCCATTCTCGTTTTGCTTGTGCTGGCGTCCAGCATCAGCTTGCCACAGGCCGGGACCCAGACCTGGGATCCGATCACCGAAGAGCGTCTCCGTCACCCCAAAGCGGGCGACTGGCTCAGCTATCGGCGAAGTGACGACGTACTCGCGTTCAGTCCGTTGACCGAGATCAACAGGACGAATGTGAAGAATCTTCGACCGGTCTGGTCCTATCCCGTGCAGGATGACAGCCGATGGGTGCCGACGCCCATCGTCGCAAATGGGATCATGTACGTTGCCGAGGGCCACGGCAGGGTGCTGGCGTTCGACGTCGCGTCTGGCGAAATCAAGTGGATCCACACGCGAACATATCCGATGGATATCCGCGCATCCCAGGCGTACCTTCGCGCCCGCGGCGTCGCCGTCTACGACGACAAGATCTATTGGGGAACGGCAGACTCCTATATCGTGGCGCTCGACGCTCGCAGCGGCAAACAGATCTGGGAGGTTCAAACCGCTGACTACAAGAAGGGGATCGGCCACGCGCATCCACCCCTGATCGCGGACGGCAAGGTGATTGTCGGATTCATTGGAGGCGAGCGGGAAGTGCGCGGAGCCCTCGCCGCTTATGACGCGAAGACGGGTGAGCTGAAGTGGAAAACCTACACCGTTCCTGCGCCCGGTGAGCCAGGCTCCGAGAGTTGGGCCAAGAGTGACATGCCACCGCTCGGCGGGCCCACATGGGGCACGATGAGTTACGATCCCGACCTGGGTTTGATTTACGCCGGTGTCGGTCAACCCGCACCGTGGGCTTCCACGCTGCGCGGCAATGGGGACGCGCTCTATACGAACTCCGTTCTCGCCCTCGATATCAAGACCGGAAAAATTCGATGGCATTTCCAGGTGGTCCCATCCGACAACTGGGACATGGACTCGCCCTACGAGAGTACGCTTGTCGATATGCCGATCAATGGCGTGACGCGCAAGGCGCTCATCCATACCAGCAAGATCGGCTGGGGCGTCATACTCGACAGAACCAACGGGCAATTCATTCAGTCCTTCAAAACGGCCTACGACAACATCGTCACGGGCTGGAGCGCTTCCGGGCGTCCTGCTTTCAATCCCAATGTCGTTCCCACCGCGAAGGACGTCGACTCCGGAAAGGTCTTCGAGGTCTGTCCTCATTTCCACGGAGCGCGCAATCTGAATGCTCCGAGTTACAGTCCACTGACTCGGCTCTACTATCTTGGCATCAACAACTCCTGCATGGATGTAACGTTCGTCACGCAGCGCTACGAGCTCGGCCAGGCTTATCAGGGGATGAACCTGCAGAGTGCGAAATTCGCGCCCGGCTATAACTACATCGGCGAGTTTGTGGCGTTCGATCCTGCGACCGGGAAGCGCCGCTGGGAATACCACACCAAGAGCGGTGCGGCAATGACCGCATCGGCTCTCGCCACTGGAGGCGGCATCGTGTTCGGCGGAACGGCCGATCGCTACCTGTTTGCTCTCAATAGCGAAAACGGAAAACTTCTGTGGGAGACTCGGCTGAATGGGGACATTTCAGGTGCCCCCATCTCGTTTGAAACCGGGGGGCGGCAGTATGTTGCGGTCGGCGCCGGCGGCCGCATCGCTCAGACGACGTCCTTCGCACGACTGACAAATACGGACATCCCTCTGGGAACCGGCATGATTTGGGTGTTTGCCCTGCCGCAGTAGCGAACGCGGCAGCAGGAGAAGCCGTGGGACTTCTTGATCGATTTCGACAAGAGCCTGCCGCAAGATCCGCGAATGTGGACACCGCGGTATTGCGATCAAATCTCATCGAGTACATTTTGAAGGTGCTGACGGATAGGGATGGTCGTGTTCGTGCCGAAGATGCCATCAGCGCAGCCGCAACCGTCGTCGCCGAACGGTGCATTGACGCCGCTGGGAATTTCGATTTGCGGAATCATGATTTTCATTCGGGCTCTCGCGTGTTTTCGGAAACGGCGAATGCCTTGTTCTGCGGAGACGTTGCCACGGATAATCTCGATGAAGTCCCGGCGAACTCGATCATCGGGATTCTCCGATCGAAGCTCGATCCGCAAACCTATACGAAGGACAGTTTTCCTGCTCTGTCCTCCGTGTTTAAAGGCTTCGCATCGCGCGTAGGTGACCCCAAGGACTGGGGCAAGGTGCCACTATCGGTGCCGGTCGAAAACCACCCTTTCGTTCTGCCACTCAAAGTTGGATACGAAACGCGGGCACGGGTCGATGAGATCCTGATGCCGATTCGCTCCGACAAGCGATTGTGTCTTCAGGTTGCGGTCGAAGCTTTGGCGGCAATCCTGAATATGATTGCGAGCGTCATGAATCCTCGTATCGCTCTGACGCTGGCAATCGAGACTGTAAACGGAATGATGAAGACCGCTCCGATGACCGCAAAGGCGCTCGCCGAAGATCAGCCAACGTGAACGTTTGCCTCTGAGATCCAAAGTTGCGTTGCGCTCGGATCAGTGCAACTCCGGTTGAAGCGCCGCATCGTACCTCTGAAGATAAATCACGCGTTGAAGCCGAGCGCCGGAAGGGTTTCCCAGGAATTCGTACTCGCGGGACAGCTGGCGATGGACCAGAAAGTCGTCGAGCTTGAAGCGGATCATCGTCTCGAAAGTCTCGGCAGCTTCCTTGTGAAGCTGCAGCTGACTCTGAATCCCCTATCCGCTCGTAGATCCGTCCACGTTGAGCCCGATCGGCGGCAGAATCCAGACTGACGCCTGATCGAGTCGCGTCCTCAAACGCGCTGATGGCCTTCTCGTACTTTCCCCAGGTCACATAGAGCTCGCCGAGCCAATAGCGCAGCTGCCGTGAATCGGGATGCAGCCGCAAGGAACGCTGCATCAGCGATTCCGTCGGCATCCGTCGTGCGCTTCAACAGCACGAAGCTGCCGCCAACCCGCGTGACAGGACTCACTGCTCCGGCCTTCAGCCCCAGCAGCGCTTTGTAGAATTCCGGATTGAGACTCGATTCATCGACGATGCCCATGTAACCGGCTCGAGCCGCGGGCCTGTTGCTGAACCGCCAATTTCTCCTCGCACGCCTCCGGCGTGCGTTTCTCCAGGATTCACCAACCCCCGGTGGCTCGCTACGCTTCGCTCACCGGGGGCTAATTTCCTTCACGCCTCCGG
>Ga0207659_10002807_pt1 | contig 10384 bp, 8 predicted proteins | sample KBSM43metaG_FD_184330 | JGI IMG/M metagenome (GOLD analysis project Ga0207659, IMG submission 184330) | Miscanthus rhizosphere microbial communities from Kellogg Biological Station, Michigan, USA - KBS M4-3 metaG (SPAdes) (version 2) | ecosystem: Host-associated > Plants > Roots > Rhizosphere >...
GTCGCGGCGCCGCTCGCGGTGTTGTCGAACGCGCACCAGCAGTCGCAGCGCTCGTGCCATGTCCTGATCTCGCCGGCCCAGAGCCTCAGACGCTCGCTCGGGTAGCTTGAGCGATAGACGACGGGCGAGCCGTGCCAGCGGAAGTAGGCGACGCCGCGCGCCTGCGAGTCGCCGAGCCATCCGCCGGGCTGCTCGGCGCCGGCCACGCGCGCCGGGTCGGCGCCGACGCGGCCGATCCGGTAGCGCAGGTAGATGCGTTCGGCCGCCGGACCGAACCAGTCGACATGGCGCGGCTCGCAGACGACGCTGCCCTCGAAGCGGCGGCGCAGCACGGCGAAGAAGGTGTCGACGACGCGCGGCGCGAGCGCGAACGACGCCGGCAGCTGCACCAGCAGCGGCCCGAGCCGATCGCCCAGCACGGCGATGTCGCCCAGAAAGCGTTGCAGCAGATCGATGGTGCCTACCAGCTTGCGGGCATGCGTGATGCCATGGGGCAGCTTGACCGCGAAGCGGAACCCGGGCGGCGTCGTCGCCGCCCAGCGCGCGTAGGTCGAGGGGCGATGCTCGTGCTTGAAGGTCGAATTGATCTCGCTGCAGGACAGCACGTGGCCATAACGCTCGAGGCTCGAACCCTCCGCCGGAAACCGATCAGCGACCGGGCGGGGTATGGTCCAGCCGGCCGTGCCGATGTACATCATCGCCTGTCTCCTCGCCGAAGCCTCACCGAATGAAGATCCCTGCCGGCAAGAACGCGGCCGTCGCCCTCGGCGATCGCGAAGTCAAGCTCACCAACCTCGACAAGCCGTTCTGGCCCGAGCTCGGCGTGACCAAGCGCGACTTGCTCCAGTACTACGCCGACGTCGCGCCGGTGCTGCTCCCGCACTTGGTCGACCGGGCGATGGTCATGAAGCGCTACCCCGACGGCGCCACCGGCGAGCCGTTCTTCATGAAGCGCGCGCCGACGCCGCGGCCGGAGTGGATCGAGACCTGCGCGATCACGCACGGCTCGGGCAGCGTGATCGATTTCCCGATGATTCAGGACCTGGCGTCGCTGCTCTGGGTCGTCAACCTCGGCTGCATCGATCTCAATCCGTGGTACGCGCGCTGCGACGACGTCGACCGTCCCGACTATCTCCACTTCGACCTCGATCCCGTTCCCGAGGCGACGTACGACGGCGTGGTCGAGACCGCGCAGGTGGTGCGCGCCGGGCTGGCGGGCCTGGGCATGAAGCCGATCGTCAAGACGACCGGCTCGCGCGGCCTGCATGTCTACGTCGCGATCGTGCGCGGGCCGACGCAAAAGGAGGTCTGGAGCTTCGCCAAGCGGTTCGCGTTCGACATTGCCGCGCTGCGGCCGGCTCTCGTCACCGCCGAATACCGGATCGCGAAGCGCCCGGCCGGGCGCGTTCTCGTCGACTACAACCAGAACGCCTGGGGCCGGACGCTCGCCTCGGCCTACTCGCCGCGGCCGCGACCGCTCGCCACCGTGTCGGCGCCGCTGTCGTGGGAGGAGCTCGAGGCGGGCGCGCGGATCGAGGACTTCGATCTGCGCAACATGCCGGCGCGGATCGCCCGCGTCGGCGATCTGTGGAAACCGATGCTCGCCCCGCGCGGCCGATTCGATCTCGCGACCTTACTGCGCCGCTGAAACGGGTCGCCGGGCGCGAGCGGCGCCCGGCACGGCCCTCATTGGCGCGGCTCGCCCTGGCCGTTGACGGCGATCGTCGGCCCCGGCTGGGCGCTCATCTGCACGCGGTGGTCGACGCCGCGGAAGTTGTACGTGACGTCGTAGTACTGCGGCGTCGTCGAGGCGACGGTCTCGCAGCGGCGCACCTCGCGGCCGGATTGCGGATCCTTGAGCCGATCGACGTTGGCGCCGAGCGCGCCGCCGGCGACGGCGCCGCCGATCGTCGCCACCGTCTGGCCACTGCCGCCGCCGATCTGGTGGCCGATGATGCCGCCGAGGACGCCGCCGATGATGCCGCCGGGAACGTTCAGGTCGCGTCGCTGTGCACTCGGCTGCTGCTCGGTCCAGCAGCGCTGCTCGGGCGGGCCGACGACGGCGCGCACCGAGGTGACGGGAGCGTCGTAGGTGCGCTCGTTCGGCCGCTGGCGGTACTCGTAGGTCGGCGCCGGCAGGGGTTCCGGCTGGTCGTAGGCCGCGTAGCGACCGTTGTTGTTGGTGATCGGCCGGACCGACGAGATCCGGTTCTCGAGGCCCATGCCGCGCAGCGAGTCGTAGCTGCCGCGGCGAAGGACGACGCAGCGACCGTGGAAGGCCGCGTCTTCGCAGACCTCCCAGCGGCCGCGCTCGACGATCACCGACGACGCGCGGTCGTTGAAGCCGATCTCGGAGAAATTGTTGATCGTGCGGTTGGCGGCGAGCGCGCGGCCGCGGAAGCCCTCGCCTTCGTAGAAGGTGACCTGGGCGAGGGCTTGGCCGGCGCACGCGAGCGCGGCTGCGGCGACGAGGGGTTTGAGGGTGGCGGTGAAGTTCATCGTGGGTCTCCTTGAGTTCTGCAAGCACCCTTGCGGGCTTGGTCATGCAACGCGACAGGCGAGCACACAGCCGACGGTAAATCGCACAAGCGGTCGAAGAAAGGCACTTGGTCGCGTAAAGAAGATCGACTGACGAGCGCGCGCGGCGTGCTCCTACAGCGTCGTTGCCGCACCGGCACCAGGTCCCCGCGCTCGCGGGGGTCGCGTCCGCACATGCTGAATACTCGGGGCGACTCTTCAACGCGCGCGAACGCGCCGCAGCGACTCGATGGATGTCAACCGCAAGGCCGCCACGGTGGTCGCGCTCGGCAGCGCACAGACGCTCGCCTGGGCCTCGTCGTACTACCTGCCGGCGGTGCTTGCGGCGCCGATGGCGCGCGACCTCGGCGTCACGACGCCGACGGTATTCGCGGCGTTCTCGAGCGCGCTCCTGGTCTCGGCCGCGCTCGGCCCGCACGCCGGCCAGGCGATCGATCGCTGGGGCGGGAGGGTCGTGCTGATCGGCACCAATCTCGTCTTCGCCGCCGGCCTGATCGCGCTCGCCACCGCGCGCGGGCCGTGGGGCCTGTTCATCGCCTGGGCGATCCTCGGCATCGGCATGGGCAGCGGCCTCTACGAGGCGGCATTCGCGGCGCTGGTGCGACTTTACGGAACCGGCTCGCGCAACGTCATCACCGGCATCACGCTGATCGCCGGATTCGCGAGCACCGTCGGCTGGCCGCTGTCAGCGCTGCTCGAGAGCCACGTCGGCTGGCGCGGGGCGTGTTTCGCCTGGGCGGCGCTGCACCTCGTGCTCGGCATCCCCCTCAACGCCATGATTCCGCGCGCCGCGCCGCTGTCGCCAGCGTCGCCGGCGATGTCGCCGACGCCAGAGGCGACGACCAGGGAGATCACGCGCGCGAGCGCCCTGCTCGCGCTCGCGTTCGCGGCCACGTGGTTCATCAGCACGGCGATGGCTGCGCACCTGCCGCGCCTGCTGCAGGCGAGCGGTGTCACGCTCGCCGCGGCGGTCGCGATCGGCGCGCTGGTCGGCCCGGCGCAAGTCGCCGGCCGCGTCCTCGAATTCGGCCTGCTGAGGCGCATTCATCCGCTGTTCTCGGCTCGCCTCGCGGCATTGACGCACCCGCTCGGCGCCGCGCTGCTGGCGCTGTTCGGCGCGCCCATGGCCGTCGCCTTCGCACTCCTGCACGGCGCCGGCAACGGCATCCTGACGATCGCCAAGGGAACCGTGCCGCTGGTGCTGTTCGGCCCGCATGGCTACGGCCGGCGCCAGGGCTGGCTGATGGTGCCGGCGCGCATCGCCCAGGCGCTCGCGCCGTGGCTGTTCGGCATCCTGCTCGACCGCTGGGGTGCCAACGCGCTCTGGATCTCGGCCGGCGTCGGCCTGGTCGCGTTCGCTTCGCTCTGTCTGCTGAGGGCGCCCGAACGCTAGCCGGCAGCGCGCGCCCCTCAGCGGATGCCGGCGCGCATGAACGACTGGACGAACTGGCGCTGGAACAGGAGGAAGCCGAGCAGCAGCGGCGCCGAGGTCATGAGCGTCGCTGCGGTGATGATCGACCAGTCGACCCCCTGATCGGTCGACGAGAACACCTGCAGGCCGACCGTCAGCGGCCGGGTCTCGACGGAGTTGGTGATGATCAGCGGCCAGAGGAAGTTGTTCCAGTGGTAGCTGACCGAGACCAGCGCGTAGGCGAGGTAGACCGGGCGCGCCAGCGGCACGTAGACCTTGAGCAGCACCTGCAGCGCGCTCGCGCCTTCGACCCGCGCCGCGTCGACCAGCTCCTTCGGCACGGTCTTGAAGGTCTGGCGCAGGAGGAAGATGCCGAACGCCGAGGCGAAGTAGGGCAGGCCGATGGCGACGATCGTGTCGCGCAGGCCGAGCGCGTTCATGGTCCGGTAGTTCTCGACGACGAGCACGTCGGGCATCACCATCAGCTGCAGCAGGATCAGCACGAAGACCAGGTCGCGGCCCGGGAACTCGAAGCGCGCCAGCGCGTAGGCGGCGAGCGTTCCGAGCACGAGCTGCGCGGCCAGCACCATCGTCACCAGCAGCGTCGTGTTGAGGAAGTAGCGAGCGAACGGCGCGGCGCTCCAGGCGTTGGCGAAGTTCTGCAAGGTGAGCGGCGCACCGAGCTCGAAGCGGGTCGAAAACGCCGCCGGATGGAACGCGGTCCAGACCGCGTAGGCGAGCGGCAGGATCCAGAGCAGCCCGAGCAGCCACGCGGCCGCGGTCTCGAGCACGCGCGCCGGCGCCGCGGGGCGAAAGACCGTCGTCGTCGGCGTCATTGGTAGTGGGTGCGCCGGTCGAGAAAGCCGAGCTGGACGAAGGCGACGACGCCGAGGACGGCGAGCACCACCACGGTCAGGGCGGCGGCGTAGCCGGTGTCCCAGAAGCTGAAGCCGACCTGGTAGATGTAGTAGAGCAGCAGGGTGCTGGCGTTGTCGGGGCCGCCCCGCGTCATCACGAACAGATGGTCGACCATGCGCACCGAATTGATCAGCGCGTTGATCAGCACGAACAGCGTCGTCGGCATCAGCAGCGGAAAGAGGATCCGCCGAAAGTACTGCCAGCGCGAAGCGCCTTCGAGTGCCGCTGCCTCGGCCAGTGCGGGCGGGATCTGCTGCAGTGCCGCCAGGTAGAAGATCATGAAGAAGCCCGCCTCCTTCCAGACCGCGACGACGATCAGCGCGCCGAGCACCGTGCGCTTGTCGCCGAGCCAGTTGTGGCTCGCCAGTCCCAGGCCTTGCGTGATCTGCTCGAGCAGGCCGTACTGCGGCGTGTAGAAGAAGAGCCAGATGTTGGCGACGGCAATCATCGGCAGCACCGTCGGCGTGAAGTAGGCGAGGCGCAGGAAGCCGCGGCCGACGATCCGGCTGTTGACCCAGAGCGCCATCGCGATCGCGAGTGCGATCGAGAGCGGGATCGTGCCGACGGCGTAGATCAGGTTGTTCCAGAGCGCCTTCCAGAACACCTCGTCCTCGACCATCGAGCGATAGTTGTCGACGCCGTTGAAGCGCGACGGCCGACCCTTCTTCGGCGTCGACCAGAAGCTGTCCCACACGGTGGCGAGCGCCGGCGCATGGGTGAAGGCGACGAGCAGCACCAGCGCCGGCAGCAGCAGCAGCCAGGCGGTGACGCGATCGGGCAGGCGCATCGCTCCGGCCGGGCTGCCTCGGTGCGCGTCGCGCGAGCTACTTCTTGAAGTCCTTGAGGATCCGCATCGCCTCGCGCTGCGAATCCTTCATCGCGTCGGCGGGCGACTTCGATCCCGTGAGCGCCGCCTGCAGGCCGTTGTTGAGCGCGGTCGTGACGCGCTGGTTGTCGTGGGTCGAGAGCTCGGCGACCGAGTACTGCAGCTGGTCGCGCGCGACCGTCGCCTGCGGCACTTCCTGCGCGTACTTCTTCATCTCGGGCGTGTCCCACGCCGCCGGCGTGACTGCGACGTAGCCGGTGGCGATGCTCCACTGCGCCGCGCGCTGCGGCGCCGTCGCCCACTTCGCGAACTTGAGCGCGGCCTGCTGCTCGGCCGGCGTCGTCTTGGCGAAGATGTAGAAGTTGCCGCCGCCGGTCGGGCTGCCCGGGTGCTTCTTCGCCGGCAGCATCGCGACGCCGAACGGGAAGCCGGCGTTGGCGCGGATGTTGGTCAGGTTGCCGGTGGTGGTCCAGATCATCGCCGCCTTCTTCTCGAAGAAGTCCTTCGGCGTCGTGCCCCACTCGATCACGCCGGACGGCATCACCTTGTGCTTGGCCGACAGGTCGACCCAGTACTGCAGCGCCTCGATCACCTGCGGCTTGTCGAAGTAGGTCTCGGTGCCGGCGTCGTTCATCAGGATCGCGTCGTTGGGCGTCGTCAGGCCCTGGAACAGCCAGTACGGAAATCCCGACGACGGGATCTTCACCCCCCACTGGGTGACGTTGCCGCCGGCGTCGGTCTTGGTCAGCTTCTTCGCGAACTCGACCATCTGGTCCCAGTTCTGCGGGCCCTTCTCGGGGTCGAGGCCGGCTTCCTTGAAGGCGTCCTTGTTCCAGTACAGGACGATGGTCGAGCGCTGGAACGGGATGCCCCAGGTCTTGCCTTCGGTGCGGCTGTTCATCATGAAGCTCTTGTAGAAGCCGTCGAGCCACTTCTTGTCGTCGGCGCCCTTGGCGACGTCGTCGATCGGCACGATCGCGTCCTCGTCGATGAGCGAGAACATGTCGGTCGAGAGCAGCACCGCGAGCTGCGGCGGCTTGCCGCTCTTGGTCGCGGTCAGGACCTTGACGATCGACTCCTGGTAGGTGCCGGAGTAGATCGGATTGACCTTGATGTCCGGGTTCTCCTTGCCGAAGTCGGCGGCCATCTGATCGATCGTCTTGGTGACCGGGCCGCCGACGGCGACCGGGTAATAGAAATTCACCTCGGTGACCTTCTGCGCCGCGGCGGGCAGGACCGCGCAGGCGGCGGCGAGGGCGATCAGGGGCAGGGCCTTGTTCATGGCTGTCTTCATGATGTCTCCGATGGGGCTGTCAGACGGGAACGGGAACGACGTCGTCGCGGCGCAGGTTCGTGACGGCGTCGAAATAGTGGCTGTCGGCGACCGACCAGGCGAGGCGGACGTTCGTTCCCGCGCGCAGGTCGTGCTGCCCGGCGAGGCGCGCCGCGACCGTGTCGGCGAGTGTGCCGCCGGCCGATGTCGAGCAGGTGACGACGGTGTCGGCGCCCAGGTACTCGGCGCTCTGCACGACCGCGGCGATGCCCGCGCCATCGACCAGGCGAACGTGCTCGGGTCGGATGCCGAGCTTGAGATCGGCGCGGCCCGGCGCGGCTGTGATGTTCATCGGCGGCGTGCCGATGAAGCGCGCCGCGAACACCGACGCCGGCCGCGCGTACAACTCGGCCGGCGGCGCGTCCTGCACGATCTTTCCGGCGTTGAGGAGCACGACCTGGTCGGCCATGCTCATCGCCTCGGTCTGGTCGTGCGTGACGTAGACCATCGTCATGCCGAGCGATTGCTGCAGCGTCCTGATCTCGCGCCGCATCTCCTGGCGCAGCTGCGCGTCGAGGTTCGACAGCGGCTCGTCCATCAGGCAGACCTTGGTCTCGGCGATGATCGCCCGGCCGAGCGCGACGCGCTGCTGCTGGCCGCCCGACAGCTGCGAGGGCTTCCTCTCGAGCAGCGCGGTGAGGCCGAGCAGATGGGCGACGCGCGTCAGCCGCTGATCGAACTGGGCGGCGGGCTCCTTCCTCACCCTGACCCCGAACAGGATGTTCTCGCGCACGCTCAGGTGCGGGAACAGCGCGTACGACTGGAACACCATCGAGATCCGCCGCTCGGCCGGGGCGAGGCCGGTGACGTCGCGGCCGTCGATCAGGATCCGGCCTTCCGACGGCGTGTCGAGGCCGGCGATCATGCGCAGCGTCGTCGACTTGCCGCAGCCCGATGGCCCGAGCAGGACCACCAGCTCGCCGGAGGCGGTAGTGAAGCTCGCGCGGTCGACCGCCTTGGCGCTGCTCCAATGCTTGCTGACGCCTTCGAGGCGGAGCGAGCTCACGCGATCGTGCGGGAGTGGAGGCGCCCCGGATGCATCGCCCTAGTTTCCGCGCCCGACCGCGCGCCGGGCAGCCGGGAGAACCCCAGCGGCCGGCGTACCGCGCTCAGCTAAGCAACTCGGCGGCGCCGCTGCCCGCCCAGCGCTGCACCGCCGCGGCGAGCTGCGCGCTGCTCACCGGCTTGGTCATGTAGTCGTCCATGCCCGAGGCGAGGCAGCGCTCGCGGTCGCCGGCGAGCGCGTCGGCGGTGAGGGCGACGATCGGCGTGCGCGGCGCTTCGGCGTCGGCCTCGGCGCGGATGCGACGCGTCGCCTCGAAGCCGTCGAGCCCCGGCATGTGGCAATCCATGAAGATCAGGTCGTAGGCGATCCGACCCGCGGCGATGCAGGCGGCATTGCCGTCGTCGACGGTGTCGACGACGCAGCCCATGCCCTTGAGCATCTGCTCGACCACCATCTGGTTCACCGCGTCGTCCTCGGCCAGCAGGATGCGCGCCGAGATGGCCGTCGCGATCGCCGCGGCCGGAGCGACGCCGACTTCCGGGCGCGATCCCTTCTTCAGGCTGACCTCGAACCAGAACGTCGAGCCTTCCTCGAGCCGGCTGTCGACGCCGACCTGGCCGCCCATCAGCTCGGCGATCTCCTTGACGATCGCCAGGCCGAGGCCGGTGCCGCCGTGGCGCCGCGTGCTCGATGCGTCGACCTGCGTGAAGGCGTCGAAGACCGAGTCGAATTGGTCTTCGGCGAGGCCGATGCCGGTGTCTCGCACCTCGAACAGCAGGCGCACGTCGTCGCCGGCGTCGTCGAGGACGATCAGGTCGAGCGCGATGCCGCCGCGCTCGGTGAACTTGACCGCGTTGTGCAGCAGGTTGACGAGTACCTGGCGCAGACGCATCGGGTCGCCTTCGACCCACTCGGGCAAGGCGGGCGAGATCGTGCACGTCAGCGTCAGCGGCTTGCCGCGCGCGGTCGTCGCCATCAGGTCGGCCGCGTCGGTGACGAGCGCGCGCAGGTCGAAGCCTGTCGACTGGAGCGTCAGCTTGCTGGCCTCGATGCGCGAGAGATCGAGCACGTCGTCGATCAGCGCCAGCAGCGCCGTCGCCGAGCGGTGCGCGGTCTCGGCCAGGCGGCGCTGGCGCGCTTCGAGCGGTGTCGCGAGCAGCAGCTCGGTCGTTCCGAGCACGCCGTTCATCGGCGTGCGGATCTCGTGGCTGATCGTCGCCAGGAACTGCGCCTTGGCGACGTTCGCCTGCTCGGCCTTTCGGCTCGCCTCCTCGAGCTCGTGCGACTGGAGCTCGAGCGCCTGCTTCTTCTGCTCGAGGCTGTCGACCAGCTCGCGCGCCGATCGCATCGCCTGGCGCGCACGATCGCGCAGCCGCGCCGACACCAGGCCGGTGAAGGCGAGGTAGATGCCGAGCAGGTACATCGCCGCGGCGATCGTCAGGCGAGCGCTCCAGAGCGGGTCGCCGGGTTGCAGCGCGACCCAGCACGAATAGAGCAGGTAGGTGGCGACGACGACGTGACCGAAGTAGAGCGCGCGGCGAAAGCCGTAGCCGACCTGGTCGGCGACGCGGATCAGCAGCAGGTAGCCGAAGAACAGGTGCGCCTGCTCGAGATGGCGCAGGTTCGGCAGCCAGACCAGGATGTCGAGGTGCAGGAAAAAGAGGCCGAGATCGAGCCGGCCGGTGCGGCCGTACCAGCGCCTCAGGACCAGCCAGCTGAGCGCCGGGTAGACGACATTGAGGGCAAGGACGAGCAGCAGCTGCGGCTGCCAGAGCGGCGTGCCGAGGCGCACGTCCTGCAGGATCGCGATGGCGCACAGGATCGCGAAGCCCCCGGCGCGGATCGTCGGCAGCTGGACCGTGTGGACGCGATGCGCGTTCGCGGCACGTCTCTTCTCGAGCAGATCGGCGTCGAGCGTGAAGCTGGCGTCGCTGTCGATGGCCGGCGGAATCGCTTGCATCGGGGCGGCTCTCAGGGACACTGCAGCAGCGAGCCGTGCAACGTGCACATGCCGCGCTTGCCCCACAGGTTGGGGCCGAGGCGATTCAGGCGCGAGCCGTCGTTGGCCCAGCAGCCGCCGGGATCGCATGCCGTCACCGCATAGGGCCGCTCGTCAGGTGCCGGAAGAACCGGAGTCGGGACACGCGCGGCCGCAGGCGGCGGCCGCGGCGCGGTCGACGGCGCGATCGGGGCGACGACGATCGGTGGCTGGAACGACCGCTGCGGCGCCGGCGCCGCCGGCGAATCCGCGCGACTGGCCAGGCAGCTCCTCTGTGCGAGCCGGCGCGCGGCTTGCAGCTCGATCGTCGGGTCGGCCCGGCCGTGAGCGCCGGCAACGGTGCCTGCGCGCGC
>Ga0207659_10002814_pt1 | contig 10375 bp, 10 predicted proteins | sample KBSM43metaG_FD_184330 | JGI IMG/M metagenome (GOLD analysis project Ga0207659, IMG submission 184330) | Miscanthus rhizosphere microbial communities from Kellogg Biological Station, Michigan, USA - KBS M4-3 metaG (SPAdes) (version 2) | ecosystem: Host-associated > Plants > Roots > Rhizosphere >...
CGAATTGCTAAATTAACGCCTTGCTCGAACTTACCGGCCTCGAAACTCATTGCTACGACTTTGTCGTCAATGGTCATTACTTGGTCACCTCCTCAATTCTTTATCGATTTCCTCTGACATTCTGTCGAATGTGGGTCGAATAGCTGGCATAATGTAGCTACGGCCTTGAACGTACCCTCCCGTTCCAGTACCGTGACCATAATCAAGAATAACGGCGATAGGTACGCCATCTACGATATGACTATTATGCCAACGAATTGAGTAGTAACCGGGTCGTTGAACGATCGTATAAGTCCAAGATCCTGCGGTCTCGCCAGATTCCGTTGGTGTAGCATTAGATAGAGCGTTTACTCCGAGAGATCCATACTTATTCAAAACCGCAAATATCTCAGCTGTTTTAAGTCGACTTAAATATTTTTCTGTGTTCTTGAATGATCCTTTTTGAGTAATGGTAATCATAAAAACTCATTCCGCTGTAACACGGACAATTACGATCCCATGTTCTCCGGAATCACCATAAGAATATGGCAATCCATTCAACGGCGATGCTTTGGCACCTCCACCATCTCCGGGGACGATGGACGCTGATCCGGTATCCGGATCGTCACTCTGAGCGCTCCCGGGGCCATAGACAGAGGTATCCCCAGGATTATATGAACCCCTCCCGCCACGGGTAGCTGCGTTACAGGTAACTGGAGTTCCGAACTTACCGACTCCACCGGCTCCACCTCCCCCTCCTTCACCGATATCATAAATTACAGTGTTATATGTCCCATCTACACCATCGGTGCCGGGGGTTCCAGGACCGGTAGGACTAGGAGTTCCGGCAACGCCTCCATCGGCTCCTCCTCCTGCAGCAGTACGATTACCGAGTCCGCCTTCTCCACCATCGGCATCTGTGGATACGGTCGTGGAGTTCGACGCGACGTGTTTTCCGCCCTTACCACCCGAAGCTCGACATGTAGGATCATTAAAAGACGAATATCCTCCGTCTGATCCATTTGTAGTAAGAGTGGGATCACTACCGTGGTTAGATCCATCGGCGCCTTTATTTCCAACTACAATTGGAGTGACATCTGGTAAAATCGATAGCAAACCTCGAACTCTATGGAATCCACCACCTCCGCCTTCTCCACCATAATTTCTAACATGGCTAGGACCGTCGGTGTTGATTCCTCCACCTCTTCCTCCGCCAGCTCCGATGCAGATGACGTCGAAATGGGTGTAGCCAAGATCTCTATACCCATCAGCGTCGAAATCTCTGTGCGGGATCAAAAGATCGCTCACAAATGTGAGAACCACTGGAGCAGGACGAATTAGGCTTCCGGAGAGCTCTATTCTCATTGTTATGCACCGCCAGGAAGTGAACCATCCAAACGGACGATATAAGGAACCATGACAGTCGGCTGAATATTTTCGTGCCCGTTATTACTTCCCTGAGAGTTAGTTCCTGGTGCCTCGGCAGGAATACTATGTCCGTGTCCAGCATGGGTGTCGGTGGAGTTATCTGACCAGGCTGTAGTACCGCCAGTTCCCCAAAGGAACGAAGGAATATCGCCACTAGAACCATTTGTCATGAAACCCTTACCAGTCCGAGACAAATGTGCATGTGCTCCACCTGTACCCACAGAGCCACCATGGCTATGCGAATTGACCGTATGTCCATGAGAAGCGAGTTCAGCGACTGTAAGGACGTGCGTTTCTTGCCCCGTTTTAGATGCCAGGACGATTGCCGCTGCGCGAGTCATACGATTAGCGCGCGCACCACTGGGCATCTGATCCATTCCGGCCGGGACTACTCCTCTGAGATCTGGAACACGGAAATTACCAGCACCAGGATCGCTGGCGCCGTCAAAAGTTTTCCAAGCCGCGGCGATATGTGCGGCCGCAAGTGGATGATCTGCGGTTACGTAAACTGCTCCGTTTGCCCACACCCAAGTTCCATACGTGGCCGCATCAGGAAGAGCCGATCCGGGCCAAAGTTTCACCTCTCCAGGAATTGAAGCAAGACCAGGAGGACCTGCTGGACCTGTTGGGCCTGCCGGGCCCGCAACAGAGCCAATATTTTCTTCAGATCCATCATGATGAACAATGATCAGATCTCCAGATTCAACTCTTGCATCGACAACAGAAGCCGCTTCAATTTCTAGCATTCTTGCTGCTGTTAGACCAGTGACTGTAGCCATTTCACCTCCTTAACCTCAAACGCCTGTATTTGTAGATGAAATTGAATATGTAGTCGGGTTTAAGTAAATACCGTCTACGCCGTCGATCTCGAAAGAAGTACTGTCAACCATAGTGATATAAGTGTCTGATTCATCAATAGCTGACCAAAGACCGCTACCGTGATCGACGATGACCAGTGCTCCCAGATACCCATAAAGCTCAGCTACTTCTTGGATTGTTGGAAGGTGAGGGGTAACAGTTCCCGATTTTGGTCCGTAAAGCATGTCCTCCAGCAATCTCAAAATTGCGGAAGGAGTTTTTCTTGAATCGATAGAGATATGAAGTGTTGGTCTAAAACCTTGAATTTTTGCAGGTGGTATACCACTCAAAGACCAACTAAACTCTGTTGGTTCAGCTCCTGAATCTTTAAGAGTGGTATATGTATACGAATCAGGATTAGCAAAAATATTATAAAGGATGTGAATTTTGTATCCAGCTTCCACACCTTTAATAGGATCGCCGATCAAAGTTCTATACGATAAACTAAAACTTTTAGGTGCCTGATTGTAATAATCTAATCCATCAGATTCTGGGGCGACATGAGCAATACCATTAACCTCGTCGAATTCGTCAGGATATGTATACGCTTTTAGTTTTCCAGAAAAATCTCCGGGAACCAAAGTTTGCAAATACTTAACCCCGTCAAGATGAAACTCTTTTACTTCGATGTCAGAGTCTTCTTCTACGCTGGTAAGTCCACTCCACGGTACTACAGTTCCATCATTGAGATACAGCACTCCTCGATCGATACCGGTCTCGTAAACTCTGGCGTCCGGTTCATCCCAAACAATACGTGCCATGTCACCTCCTTTCTAACCTTTAGTTCCAAGTTGTTGTCTTCGCTGGGCATTGAGTTCACGATTTCGTCGGGCAATCTCTGCTCGACTCATCTTCTGAGGCTTGGCCTGCTTAACGTTACAAATCCGAATCAATGTGAACAATCGATTGAGATGCCAAGTCTCACACTCAAATGGAATCTGAAAAACCGTCATCCAATAGTAAATAAGCTCAGCTGTAATAACATCTCGACTCTTTGGGGCGCCGGGGGGTTCGTTGAACCACGTTGCCGTCATCTTAGCATCGATGTAATTGTTAATATCTGTGATGTTTTCTTCAGAAAGCTTAGAAAAAACCTCTTCTGGTACATTTGGCGTCAAAGTCATAGCTTTTATATAACCTACAATTTCTTCAGTTGACTTTTCCACGTTTCCTAGAAACGGTTTTTCGTATTTCGACTCCCATTTTGACAGTGAGATCAGAGAATGCTCTAGTTCCAATGTCACATCGCCTTTAGTAACGAATTCTCTAGTTTCTTCGTTAAAGTATTCGACACCCGGAACAGTAATTTCGAGCATCCCCTGACCTCCTGTCTAAACGATCTATTAATAGTCGAACGTCCAGTCGTCGTCGCCATCGATCACGTAACCAGGCATAGCGTTCGCCGTGACTTCCGACGTCTGACCAGGCGACATAGCTGGCTGAGCACCAGGCGACTTGTTGACACCGTTGATCTTCCACTGCACACCGGTGACGGTCGGAAGAGTAACAACATGTGTGCCAGCATTGTAAGTCGGCTGATTTGCAGCGACGCCAGTGTCAACAGTGGTGAAGGCGCCTGCGAAGAAGGCGATCACTTCATCCGGAGTCGGCAGACGAGCATCTCCGCCAGCGTCTCCGTACAGCTCGTTCTCAAGAGCGGTCAGATCGGCTGGATCGACCTTAGTCGAATCGATCACAATCAGAGAAGTTGGCTTCATACCAGTGACGGCTACTGGGATAGTCGTAATCTCCCAGCTAAACGCGATGGCCTCTGGAGAATCGTTAATCGTAGCATAGGCCTTCTCCGAAGGAGCCGCGAGAGCGCCATAAACGAGATGAAGTTTATAACCATGATCAGCGCCTTCGAGGTCATTACCTACTCGAGTACGATAGGACAGACCAAAAGACTTTCGACTCTGCTGACCAACTGAAACACCAGCTGCTGGAACCACTGTTCCATCACATTCTGCGAACTCATCGGGATAAGTAAACGCTTCGATAGTTGCGCCAAACTCTTCCGCAGACACTAGATAAAGGTACTTAATGTTGTCTGCGTACTGCGGTGTAGTCTCTGCACCAGATGGTGACTCGGTAACGGTCGTAAGTCCGTTCCACGCAATTCCCGTATCGTAAACTCCCGTTTCGTCGGGAAGGTAGAGGACTCCGTGATCTACACCCGTTTCATACAGTCGTTCACCCACTTCGTCCCATGTAAGGGGTGCCATTTGTTTCCTTTCATTTAGAAAAAGACGATATAAACGTCATGATTCAGATTATCGGCTGTATAAAACCGATTGAACAAAGTCATCGGCATCGCAGCCACTTTAGACGGAATCTCACTATCAGGATCCCGATCGATAACTGTAACTTGATATCTCAACCTATGATTATATGGAATGTCATCTGCAAATTTAGTCTCTGCGAAATCTCGTTTGTAAATAATACAAGGATATGCAATCTCTATGTTAGTTGGAGGCTGAAAATATACATTCTCTACAAACGTTTCAAGGATTTGGTGTAGTTCCAGGCGTGGGGCCATTATACACCTCCCCTAACCTTAAGATGAGACGGGGGCGTTGTACTTCGACATTCGAAACCGTCCACAAAGCCCCCGCCCATTCCACATAACGGATGGCAAAGATATGATCATAGGCATATGCATCGGCTACAATACTTATCAAATTTTGAACACTAAGATCAGGGTTGAGGTTCTCTCCTTCGCGAAGAGTTCTAGTACTTTGAATAACGTCTCCAAAATACTCTCGCTCAACAACATTATCTACAAATACACCAGGAGCTGTTTCTCTAGCTGCTCCGTAACCAACACGACCTGAATACCTTGCCATGGGAAACCTACCTTATGCTTCGTTCGTGAAAGTCCACTCGTCTTCCTGGTTGCTCTCGAAGTAGTAACCAGTAGTCGGTGTAGCCTCGACGGTGAGCGATGCGCCCTCAGCCAGAGTGACTGGAGAACCAGTAGTAAGCGTTGCGCCAGTCGACTTGTTCTTATAGACGACACCAGTCACGGTCGGAACCGTCACAGTCGCGCCATCGAAGTCAGGCATAGCAGGTGTAGCCTCGGTGCCGCCAGTTGCTGCTCTCATGACAACAAGCGCCGACCGGATCTTCGTCAAAGCACCAGAAACACGAGTCTCATACAGGTACTTGTACTGGTTGTAGTCGATGTCGAAATCGTCGAAGAAATTGACCTCGCCACCCTTATCCGCGCCAACCGTATAGTCCTTCAGGTTAACGATGATACCAAGGAGATTCTGCTCACTCTCCATGGCCTCGACCGTGACGATGTTCGAAACACCCATCTCAGAAGCAAGCTCCTGAACGGTCTTCCACATTCGATGATCGTCTTGATCCCGAGCCAGCAACAGAGATGTAAGGACGGGAAGAGTCGTATAGAACGTTGGCGAACCCGAACCCTTGTAGAACCGACCAGCAGAAACGATCGCATCGACGACGTCGATCGGAGGTGCTGTGTCGTCAACAGTCACAGTTGCTGCATAGAGATCGTGGTCATGAAGAATAGACCGGATTCCTACACCATCAGTCGCGCCTGCAGGATCCTTGATCTTGTCGTCGTCATCAACGTCACGACCATCGCCGATAAGAATCGCGCGAGCGATCTCTTCGTCGAGCATAAGCCGCATTTCGCCCTTGAGCCACAGGACGATATCGAAATCTGTAATATCGACGACGTCATCACGATCTAGCTTCTGCTTCTTATAGATCGTGCTTGGTGCCGTGGTCCGCTTCGAAACGCCGAACCACTCTTCCTTCTTAAAGCTACCCTTGATGTAGCCGCGTGCGCGAGCCTCATCGAAGGTAATATCCGCGACCAGAGACTTGATTCGAGAGAATGGCGAGTGTCGAGTTCCATTGATAACACTGGAAACCCACTCGACCCTTCGAGAGTCGAACTCTGGAGTATCGGTTACTGAACGGGCATCCGGGAAGAGGACCTCGATGTTGTCGATGCCGTGCTTGAGCGCATAAGACTCAACGGCCTCTCGCAGTGATCCTGTTCGCTGAGCATCACCGACGATCTCACGGACCGCGTCATGCGTCAGGACGTGCTCTTCCTCTTTGCCTCCGTTCTCCTGTTCGAAGACGTTGCGCTTCATGCGTCGTCCTTCCCCTTCACTATTGGCATCATGGACAATTTCTTTATCTTCATCAGGCTCCGGATCCTTCTTCTCAGAATCGTCTGTCGCACTCTGCTTTAGCTCTGCCATGTGCTGCGCAAGAGCCGTACCAACCATATAGTGGACGACTTCCTTCTGCTCCGGAGTCATTGAATCGTAAACTTCCTGAACTGTTGGATCCTCTTCGGAATGGACTACGACTTCTTCCTCTTCGTCCTTCTTCTCTTCGTCCTTCTTCTCTTCTTCAGTATCCGAAGATCCTCCATCAGCATGATGAAGTTCCAAACCAGTATAGATAATTGCTTCATCTTCCAGTGTAACCATATCGCCATCGGCGTGAGCAAGCGTAACGTTATCGATCAGCGCGCCGGGATTAGCACCCGACAACACCAAACTCAATTCACGAATAAAGCCGTGGAGAACCTGCTTGGCCTTCTCGGTGAGCTGATTGGCGTAGATAGATAGCGACCTAATGTCTCCGTGCTGCACTAGAGTCTTAGCATTCTGCGCCTGCTCAGTGTCATTGAAGAATCCATACGCATAGATACCGTCTTCACGATGCTCGAGTGTTGCATAACCTAGCACATTGCTGGGCTCATTGTGACCATGCTGCCAGACGAGTGGAACTGTTTCTTTATCCTGATGTTTGAACGCATCAGGTGTAATCGTCCGGCCATCGGTGCACCTAAGACCAGCCTTCGTGGCGTAGCCGCTAAAATCAGGCTTCGCTTCCCCGTCACCAGAGTGCATAAGACTGCCACCAATGATCAGAGGTTCGAAGTCAGGCTTAGCCTCAGCTCCCATTTTGACTTGTCCTCCTAACTACTTCTGTCAGAACCGGATCTTCTTTCGATACAACTCCGTTAGTAGTCCCGTTATCTGTTGCTTTGCTCAAAGGCATGTTACTATTGACCAACTGATCAGCCTTCGGATCGGGGTGCGGAGCCATACCAACAACCTGTCGCATCTCGTTTGACGTCATAATTTCGTTTCGAGTAAACTTATCAGCAATCTCAGCAATGTTCTCGATCGGAACCAAGCGGAACGGATCCCGGAAGAACGCGATCGTCTGCCTCTGAGTTCGAGCTGTTTTAGTCAGGAAAGTACGTCGCATACTTTCGACAATAGCCGTAAGAACTGGTTCGATTGTACGGTTCCAATAATTTAGCATAGCTTTTTCGTCGGCGGTTCCGTTCATAACCTCTTCGGTCAAACCGAGTTGGCCGTATAGCATCTCGGTCAGGTATTCGATCTGGGCCATCATGTTATTCTCGGCCGGACGATTCAACTGCGTGACCTTTTCAGTTCCGTCTGTATAGGCAATCCCGTACTGACTGCCTTTAAGCTGGAACTCAATGTCAGCACGGCGTTGTTCTGCCTGCTGTCGACGAGCCTCAGACTTAATCACATAAGGAAGCTGAATGATCAAATCAAGTTTTCCGGAAGCAGATTGAGTATCGATGGCATCTAGTAGCTCAAGCTTATTAAGCAAACGTTGAAGAGTAGAATTTGGTTCGTTCATAACTGCATACAATGGATTTTCGATAATAGCTACCGATTTTTTTTCCAGAGTAATCTCTTCTCGTTTTGCGGTCGCTTCGTTATACACGCTTACTTTTACGTGCTTGGGATACCAACTAATAATATCACCAACGCGAAGCGTAAGGATGTCATAGCTACTAGATTGTTCGGGATTAATCGATGTGTCGACTGGAACAAGCGCTGCGACACCTCTATCAAAAAGAGTTATGGCAATGTCCTGCCTAAAAGCGCGCGCAGCTTGATCGAGATTAGCTTCGACAGTCAAACAATTATTGAGCCCGCTATCAATATCTTCAATATATCGCTTCTGGTCGTCCAATTTTACATGACGCATATCAACGGAAGCAACGTCAATACTCAAGCGCGTATAGATCGAAGAAATCATAGTACGAGAACTAGGAATTTTAAGTCTAACGCGATCCGGTCTTGATCCGGTAGCTGATCCGTAGCTTCCGCCATTATACCCTAAACCTGAATCTGGGATGAATGGCCAAGGAGTATTTCGTTTTACATTTGATTCTTGATTAGTAAAAACGTTCCAGGCATGCATCAACGCATTGCCAATTCGTGACACATCTCACCTCCTTCCTCAAACTTATCCCCAGCCTTTAAAGAATGCAATGACAACCACAACAGCAATGATAATTACTGCAATATCAGAAATCCTAATTGAAACTTTTCTCATTTACTCGAACGCCTCCTTGTTAGCTTTGAATGCGATCCAAGCATCCATAAGCGCCGCGACGTTATCGATCTTCTCGTCCTGACGCTTCTTCAAAAGCTTGCGATTTCCATTCGTATCTTCTAGAGTGATTGCGTTACCCATCGCAAACGACATAAGAGCTTGGTCAAATATGAGGAGTCGTTCTTCACTCATTATTTTAAGTTCGCCAAGAGGAACAGATTCTGTTTTGGTCCCCTGAGGAACTTTCACAATACCGAATGGTCCATTCTCTGTCTCCCAGCGAGTTACAAATTCCTTCGCGTTATATGGATCGTATCCTAGAGCTCTGACCTCATACTCCGAAGCTAGAATAAATCGTTCAAGATCTTCGTAGACCTCCATCATGTCGAGAATAGTTCCCGGCATAACATGAAGACTTCCCTCTTTGATGAACTCCTCGTATTTCTGTCTCATTGCTGCTGGAAGTTTCATCAAAGTAAGTTCAGTAATGTAGCTCCGAGTTTTTATTCCGAATTTTTCGTGTCCTAACGGAAATAAAAACGTGAACGCACAAAAGTCATCGCCCTGCGATAGATCCGCTCCGAGCGCACATGGCATCTGCCAGAATTCTCGCGTTCGATGAGGAAGTGTTTCTTCATAAGTGAAGAAATAAGTGTAACCCTCCATTGGAATTCCGAAACGCTTAGCGAGGATGTCATTACGAGACGCTGGAGCCTTTTCTGCTCGCTCGACGTCAAGCTGGTAAGTTTCATAAGAAACAGTTGCTCCTAAATTTGGATTAGCCTTCAACCACATCGACGGATCTGCAACTTCTTCAATATCGTCCAGCTTGTAATGCCAGATTGAAATATGAGGCGCAAGATACTCGCCTTTAAGAATATCTGCAAGTTCCATTTTAATTGTATCACCTGAACCGGCACGAACGGTTCCTTCAGAACTCACAGCGACGATCAAATAATCCTCGAGTTTAGATGCTCCCTGCTCAATTGCACCAACCACATCTTCTCGAAGATCTCCGGACAGCCATTCGTCAATCGTAGCGATCTTAGGACGCAGACCCTGAAGTTTATTGATCGCCATTGGACGAATCTCGAGCAAAGATCCCGTAAGGAAGTTCTCAATACCCTTTTTAGTCGCGGCCAATTTAACTCTATTGGCTTTCGAGCCTGTGGTATTTTGAAGAGATCCTTCCGTCAAGAATTTGAACAGCGGTCCTCGCGCGCGCGTGATAGCCGTACGAATCGGAGACACAACTTCGTCCGCTTGTTTCATAGTCGGAGCAGTTGTGACCTGATGTGTTGTCGACGTGTCGACGTTCAAAAAGTAACTTTGAATCGCCGACTCGTACATCGACTTGGCTGCACCGCGTGCAACTATTAGATACTGTTTAAGTGTTAGACGCTTCCGAATTAAACGTTTTTCGTAATGGCCGCCATGGTTGTCTTTTGTAGGAATATAAACACTACGCTCTACAAAGTAATACCAACCAAAGATTTGCTCAGCCCAAAGTTTGAACGAATCTAGAAGATGTAAATCAGACCCGTCGGTTAACGTTAATTCACCCTCACAATATCTAATAAATCCTTCAACTGCTTCATCATCATAGTAGATATTAGGATTAGCGATGAGCGAATCAATCCGATTCATCTCCATTGAAATCTCGCGATTTACAGGGATTTCACCTCTTAAGACTGCATCGCGAAATTGACCATAGTAAATCGGCACC
>Ga0207659_10002821_pt1 | contig 10362 bp, 10 predicted proteins | sample KBSM43metaG_FD_184330 | JGI IMG/M metagenome (GOLD analysis project Ga0207659, IMG submission 184330) | Miscanthus rhizosphere microbial communities from Kellogg Biological Station, Michigan, USA - KBS M4-3 metaG (SPAdes) (version 2) | ecosystem: Host-associated > Plants > Roots > Rhizosphere >...
AGCAACGAGTTCACCGCGCGATGCGGCGTTCGAAGTACGCCTCGACCGGCGGCAAAATCACCAGAACGATCAGCGTGACCAGAGTGGCAACGCCCGCGGTGACATATTCGCCGGCGCCCGCTGCCATGCCGATCGCCGCGTTGACCCAGATGGTCGCGGCGGTGGTCATGCCGCGCACATCTTTTCCGCTGCGAAGGATCGCGCCGGCGCCGAGAAAGCCGATGCCGGTGACGATTTGCGCGGCGATCCGGTCCGGTGTGCCGCCGGCGTGGGCGATTTGCACCGAGAGAATCGTGAACAACGCCGAGCCGAGCGCGATCAGAATATTGGTGCGGAGGCCGGCCGGTTTGCGCCGTAGTTCGCGTTCGACCCCGATGGCGGCGCCGAGACCGGCCGCAAGCAGCAGGCGCAGCATCAGATCGAACGGCGGCATGTGCGATGATATCTCCATCCTCCTTTGAAGCTCAGCGAAATCGCGCAGCAGCTTGGATGCCGTCTCGAGGGTGATGGCAGTGTCGACATTCAACGCGTCGCCGGCATCGAGCAGGCGGGCGCCGGCGATTTGACGTTCGTCGCCAATCGCAAGTACTGGCATCAGCTCGCCACCACGCGCGCGTCAGCGGTGATCGTTCACGAATCCGATCGCCTTGACGCTGCCCCGCAGTTCGGATTGCTGCGCAGCAACCAACCATATTTGTCGTTTGCGCAGGCGATTCGCCTGTTTGCAGAGCCGGCAACACCCGCCAAGGGTATTGATCGCCTTGCCGCCGTTGCGGCTGATGCGGTCATCGGCGCCGACGCATCGATCGGTCCGTTTGTCGTCATCGGCGCCGGAGCGTCGGTCGGTGCGCGCGCGATCATCTATCCAAACGTTGTCATTGGCGCCGGCGCCCGCATTGGCGACGACTGCGTGCTCCATGCCGGCGTGTCGATTCGCGATCGCGTCGTCGTTGGCGATCGCGTGACGATGCTCGACGGCGCGGTGGTTGGCAGCGACGGGTTTGGCTTCGTTCGCCAGCCGAATGGCGAACATCTGAAAATCCCGCAGTTGGCGGCCGTCGTCATCGAAGACGACGTCGAGATTGGCGCCAATACGACCATCGACCGGCCCGCCGTCGGCGAAACCCGCATCGGCGCCGGGACCAAAATCGACAATCAGGTACAGGTGGCCCACGGCGTCCGTATCGGACGACGGTCGTTGCTGGCGTCGCAAGTCGGCATTGCCGGCAGTACCGTGATCGGCGATGACGTGACGCTCGCCGGACAGGTAGGGGTCAACGGTCACATCACCATCGGCAACGGTGCTGTCGCCAGCGGCAAGACCGGTGTCACCCGGAACGTAGACAAAGGCGCGTTTATTTCAGGATATCCGGGGATGCCGAACCTCGAGTGGCGGAAGGCGCAGGTGCTCGTGCGTCATCTTCCCGAGTTGAAGAAACGCGTGGACGAACTCGAACGCCAGCTTGCCGACCTCCGCGAGAAGCTCGCCGAATGCCGAAAAGCCGATCGCTGATCGGGCGCGCGGCCCTGGCCGCGTGCCTGATTCTGTCGTGCGCCCGGTCTGCCAGCGCCCAGCAACCTGATCAACCCGTCGCCTCGCCCGCTCCCGACCAGCCAGCGTTTCTTCCGCGCGGCGACTATCAGATGGCCGCCAGCGTTTTGTCGAACGAAGACATCCGTTTTACCTGGGACATCCATTTCGGCGGCTCGATCGATCTCGTCGATTACCGTGCCGGGAGGGTCGGCATTTACATCGACTACCAGGCAGTCTGTGGCTCGGAGTTGCGGCCCTTCGATCCGAATCAGGCGAACTACACGCTCGAGGGATTTGGTTCGAAGCGCATCAACGACACGACCGAAATCGTCGGGATCTTTCATCACGTCTCGCGGCATCTGAGCGATCGGCCGAAAGACTTCGCCGTGGCGATGAACATGATTGGGGCGCGGGCTCTCAAACACCTCGATACCGGCGGCACGACCGTCGACCTGGACCTTGAAGGCGGCTTCATCCTCCAGCATTCGTTCGTCGATTATTCGTGGATTGGAGAGCTGCACGTGCAGGCCCGGCATCCGATGAACGACCACGTGGCCGTATACAGTCGCGGCATGGGGCAGTTGATCGGCACCGACGGCAGTATCCCGGACCGCGGCACACTGGCCGGTGGATTCGTGGAAGCCGGAGTGCGGATCAAGGGGACCGGCGCGACGATGGAGCTCTTTGCGGGCTTCGAACGGCGGATCGATGCGTACCCGCTCGACCGCATGGCCAAGCAATGGGCACTCGCAGGTCTCCGCCTAGTCAGTAGATAATCGAGGGTGATGACAGCCAGAGCGCTCCGCGTCTTGTCGGCGGCCGTGGTCGCCGCCACGGTTCTCAGCACTGCGACGCAGCCAACCTTGGCGGCGGTGCGTCCGCCAAAGCTCCAGTATGAGATTTCGACCCTGCCCAACGGCCTGACGCTGGTCACGTCGGAAGATCACTCGACGCCGATCGTGCATCTGAACCTGACCTATCACGTCGGCTCGAAAAACGAAAAACCGGGGAAGACCGGCTTTGCGCACCTGTTCGAGCACCTGATGTTCAAAGGCTCGAAGAATGTGCTGCCGGAGGCGCACACCTCGTATGTGGCGTCGGTTGGCGGTCAGAGCAACGCCTACACCACGGAAGACGAGACGGTGTTCTGGGAAACCGTCCCGTCGCAGTACCTGCCGATGATCCTCTGGTTGGAAGCCGATCGGATGGCGACGCTGCGTGTGGACAAAGACACGTTCACCAACGAACGCGAGGTCGTGAAAGAAGAGCGCCGGATGCGGGTGGACAACCAGCCCTACGGCGCCCTCAACCAGATCATCTACGATCAGGCATTCAGTTCGCACCCCTACAAGCATCCGACGATCGGCAGCATGGCCGACCTCGAGGCCGCGTCGATCGATGACGTCCGCGCGTTCTATCAAACCTTCTACGTGCCGTCGAATGCCACGCTGACGCTGGTCGGCGACTTCGACACGACGCAGGCAGTATCGCTGGTCAGGCAGTATCTCGGCCGCGTCCCCAGGGCCGAACGGGAAGTGCCGCGCGATATTCCGAAAGAGCCGCCGCAAACCAAAGAGAAACGCGTGACGCTGCAGCAACCGTGGCCGTTACCGGCAGTGGTTGTCGCATACCACATCACCTACGACGGCAATCCCGATTCGTATCCGCTGCATATCGCCGCCAAAGTGCTGTCCGATGGCGACAGCTCGCGCATCCACAAGAAGCTGATCTACGAAAAACAGATGGCGGTGGCCGCGTTCGGCAGTGCGAACCTGATCGAAGATCCCAACTTGTTTTATGCGGTCGCGATCGTCCAGCCGGGCCACACCACCGACGAAGTGGCCAACACCCTGATGGCCGAGATCGAACGGCTGAAGACCGAGCCGATTACCGAACACGAGTTGCAGCGCACCAAAAATCAGTTCGCCCGCGATTACATTCTCGGGCGTGAAACCAATCAACAGAAGGCCGGTGTCCTGTCGCACGCCGTCGTCATTCATCGCGACATCAAGACCGCTGACGGCGAATTCGACATCTTCCAGAACATCACGCTCGCCGACGTCCAGCGGGTCGCGAAGACCTACTTCACGCCTGAGAACCGGATCGTGTTGACGATTCTGCCGAACGGAAAAACCGGCCAGTGACAGAAACACAAAGGACACTAAGGTGACAAAGGACACAAAGGCTGGCGTGGTCGCCTGTGCCCTGGCGCTGTTCACCACGGCAGGGTCAGCGCAGGTGCGGAATTGGCCATCCGAAGGCCCGCCGCGGCCGCTCGCGGCGCGCGACAGCACATTCCCGCCGTACGAATTGCAGACCCTGCCGAACGGTCTTCAGGTGGTGGCGGTGCTGCATCACGAGAATCCAGTGGTCAGCATGCGTCTGTTGATGCGCGCGGGTTCAGCCTCGGATCCGAAAGAGCGGCTAGGCGCGGCGCGGCTTGCCGCCACGCTGCTCGACCAGGGAACCACCGCGCAAAGCGCGCAGGATCTCGCAGACACGATCGACTTCATGGGCGGGTCGATGGGGGCCGGCGCCGGCACCGATCTGACGCATGTCGACATGCTGGTGATGAAAGACAGCTTCGAAAGCGGCATGCGGATGTTGTCGGACATGGCGCGCAAACCTGCGTTCGCCCAGGCCGAAATCGATCGCAAAAAACAGCAGACGCTGTCGGGCCTGCAGGTCAGCGTCCAGGATCCGGAGTACGTCGCCAATTCGGTTTTTGATCGGCTGGTTTACGGCTTCCACCCCTACGGCATGCCCGACAGCGGCACGCCGGAAACGCTGGCGGCGGTGCGGCGCGACGATTTGGTGGCGTTTCATTCGAAGTACTTCGCCCCGAACAACGCCATTCTCGCCATCGTCGGTGATGTGACGGCCGAAGAAGCGTTCACCACTGCGAAGAAAGTATTCGGCGACTGGGAAAAAAAGCAACTGCCGTCGGACAAATACATCGACCCGCCTGATCCCACACGGCGAGTCATCGTCGTCAACAAACCCGATGCGGTGCAGACGGAAGTACGGGTCGGGCACCTCGGCATCACCCGCAGCCATCCGGACTATCTCGCAGTCAACCTCGCGATCCGCATTCTCGGCGGCGAGGGGAGCAACCGGCTGCACCAGGTATTGCGCACCGAGCGCGGCCTCACCTACGGCGCGCAGGCCAACATGGCGGCGCTGAAAGTGAGCGGCGATTTCGAAGCCGAAACGAACACCCGCTCCGAGGCGACCGGTGAAGTGCTGCGCTTGATTGTTGACGAGTTCTGGCGCCTGCAGCGCGAACGCGTCGGCGAACGCGAACTGGCGGACGCCAAGGCGTACATGACCGGCAGTTTTCCGTTGACCATCGAAACTCCCGATTCGATCGCGATGCAGGTGTTGAACGTGATCTTCTACGGGCTGCCGTTGTCCGAACTGCAGACGTTCCGGGAACGCGTCAACGCAGTCACGGTAGACGACATCCAGCGCGTCGCCCGTGCGTATCTGCGTCCCGACCGGCTGTCGGTCGTGCTGGTCGGCAACGCCAAGGCGTTCGCATCGCAGCTCGCCGGCGTTGGCTTCGCCACTTACGAAACGATCGAGCTCGACGATCTCGATCTAATGTCCGGCAACCTCAAGAAGGTCGCAACCGGCCGCGGCGCACCACCGGCGGTTGCTCGTCTCTCGCGGCTCGCGGCTCGCGCGACGGCGTATGCGCAGGTTCCTGCTGGAGCCCGTCCTGAAGCGCCACAGGCGCCGGACGAGATCGCCAAGGCCAAGGCGCTGCTCGATACCGTGGTCGAAGCGAAGGGCGGGATCGAAAAGCTGCGCGGCGTGAAAACCATTGTCGTCAAGCAGACGCTGCGGAACGCTGAAGGTCAGATCCGGCAATTCGAGACGACGACTTACATTGCGTATCCCGATCGGTTTCGAACCGAGAGTCCGACTCCGGATGGCGGCGTGAACCTGCAGGTATTCGACGGCCGGCAGCTGTGGGTGAAAGACGCTCGCGCGGTGCGCGAAGTCCCCGAAACAGTCGCCCGCGACGTCAACGCCACGCTGCGGCGCGATCCGGTGGCGATGCTGGTGGCGGCAGTCGATGGCAAACTGCGAGCGCGCGCCCTTCCTGACGTCAAGGAATCGACCGGCCGGATCGATCATGCGCTCGAATTGTCGGCCGCCGACTTCAATCCGGTGGTGCTGTTGATTGACGCGGAAACGTCGCGGATCAACAAGCTGACGTTTGTCTCGGACGCGCCGGGCCGGCCGATTGTCGAAGAAGAGTTTTCGGACTACCGGGCGATTGACGGCGTCCAGTTCGCCTTTTCCGGCGCTCGTAAGAACGGCGCGCAGTCGATTGAGCGTCGGATCACCGATTTAAGACTCAACGTTCCGGTCGACGCCGCCCTGTTCAAACGTCCTTCTTGAGCCTTCGCCTGATGCTCTCGTGCGCGGAAGCGTCCGGCGACTTGTACGCCGGCGCGCTCGTGCGCGAGCTGAAGGCTTTGGAACCGAATGTTGCCGTCGCCGGGTTCGGCGGCCCGCATTTCGCCGGCGCAGGCGGCGAATTGCTGGCCGATTATCGCGGCCTCGCCGTCACCGGCATCACCGAAGCGATTCCCAAGATCCCGCAGCTGTTCAAGACGCTGCGGCTGCTGGTCAACGCGGCACGAACGAACCGTCCCGACGCTCTCGTCGTCATCGATTCGCCCGATTTCAATTTTCGGCTCGCGCCGCCGGTCCACAACCTCGGCGTGCCGGTCGTCTATTACATCAGCCCGCAGATTTGGGCGTGGCGCAAGGGCCGGCTGAAAACGATTCGCGACTTTGCCGATCGGGTGCTGGTGATTTTTCCGTTCGAAGAGCCGATCTATCGCGAGGCTGGCGTGCCGGTCGAATTTGTCGGTCATCCGCTGATCGACCTCGCAGCGCCGACGCTGTCGCGAGATGATTTGTGTCGCGCCCATGGCCTCGATCCAGTGAAACCGGTCGTTGCCGTGCTGCCGGGTAGCCGCGCCAACGAAGTCGCCCGTATCTTTCCCGATCTCGCCACCGCCGCCCACCTCATTCGCGCCCAGCTGCCAAACGCGCAGTTCATCGTCGCCCGCGCTCCACATCTGGACGATGCACTGTTTGCGGCGGCGCGCGGTCTGGAAGCGTGTGCGATCGTTGAGGGCCACACCGACGCGGTGCTCGGTGCAGCCGACGTGGCCCTGACGGCGTCGGGTACGGCAACCATCCAGACGGCGCTGCACGATACGCCGATGGTCATCGTCTATCGCGTCTCGCCGTTGACCTACCAGCTGGGACGCCGATTGGTGCGGGTTGATGCGATCGGGATGGTGAACTTGATCGCCGGTGAAAAAATCGTTCCCGAGTTGGTTCAGGAGGCATTCACGCCCGAAGCGGTGGCGCGCGAAGCATTGTCGATGCTCACCGATCCGAACCGCGCGACAACGATCCGCGAAGGTCTGGCACGTGTCCGCGCCAAACTCGGCGGGTCCGGTGCAAGCCGCCGCGCCGCACAGGCGATTCTGCGAGTGGCGAAGGAGAAGCAATAGATGCGATTCGTGCGAGCGCTGTTCCTGGTGGTGATGTTGACGATGCCGAAGGTCGCCGGCGCGACAATCGTGGTGGCCGCGGATCTCGGCGAGTTGTCGCACGACGCCCGCGCAATCGCCGTCGGTCACGTCCTGGCGGTTGACGGCCGCTGGACCGATGATCGACAGGCGATCGAAACGATTGTCACCCTCGGAGTTGATCATTATTTGAAGGGGTCGCTCGGCTCGACGGTGCAGTTCCGCATTGCCGGCGGTCGACTCGGCCGCTACCGCAGCGTGGTGGTCGGTGCGCCGAACTTCGCGGTCGACCAGCGCATCGTCGTGTTTCTCGGCGCTACCGGGCCGATGATTCCGTATGTGGTCGGCTTCAATCAGGGCGTCTACCGGATCGTGGCTGCAAGCGACGGAAGCGCGGTGGTCACGCCGCCGCCGATGCTTCCGGCGGCGACCGTGTCTGCGCGCATCGTGCGCGGCGATCCGTCACGGAAGCCGATGCCGCTGATGGATTTCGAAACACGCGTTCGGGCACTGGCGGGGAGCAAGTGATCGCCGGAGTCGGCAATCGGGTATCGCGCATCCGTTGGTTGCGCCCGGCTTCGATCAGTCGGATTGCTGCCCTGGTTCTGTCTGCGGTGCTGGCAATGCCGCCGCCGGCGGCGGCATACCTCAAGTTCGGGGTCTCGGTGAATGGCCGTCAGGTTACGTTGAAATGGGCGCAAACGCCGGTGCGGTATTTCGTGTCGGCGCGCAGTTCAGTCTCAGGCGTCGGAGTCGTCGATTTCGAAGGTGCGGTCGCCCGTGCCTTTGCGCGCTGGGAAGCGGTGCCGACGGCGTCGATTGCCTTCAGCTACGGCGGGCTGACGCTGGCCAGGCCGGGTGACGAAGACGGCTCGTCTACGCTCGGTTTTGAAAACCGGCCCGAACTCGATCGCGTGCTTGCATCGACTAGTTTCTTCATCGACGACAGCAACGGAACGCTGATCGAGTCGGACATCTTCTTCAACTCCACCTTTCAATGGTCGGTCAGCGCGAACGGCGAAACCGGACGCTTCGACCTGGAAAGCATTGCGGTCCACGAGATTGGGCACTTCAGCGGACTGGGGCATTCCGCGCTCGGCGAGACCGAGTTGAACCAGAGCGGCGGACGCCGCGTACTGGGCGCCGAAGCGGTGATGTTTCCGATCGCCTTTGCGTCTGGCTCGACGGCTGGTCGCACCTTGAAACCTGACGACATCGCCGGCATTTCCGATATCTATCCGACCGGCGATTTCTCAGAAGCCGGCAGCCTGTCGGGCCGTGTGACTCGTGACGGCCAGGGGCTGTTTGGTGCGCACATCACCGCGTTCGATCCAAAGACCGGAACCATCATCGGTGGCTTCACTCTGACGACGCGCGGCGAGTTTTCGATCGGCGGCCTTTCACCGGGACCGAAAGTCGTCCGGGTCGAACCACTGGACGATGCCGATATCGACAGCTTTTTCGATAGCCCGACGGTCGACGTCGACTTCCGCGTGCTGCTGTCCGATCGGTTAATCGTCGTCCCGCGTGGTGGCGACAGCGGAGGAGTCGAACTGCAGGTGGTGCGGAAATGAAGAGCCTCTGGCTGTCGCTCGCTCTGACGATTATTGGAATGGCTGGTCGCCCCGCGTTTGCGCAAACCGGCGCGCCATCGCCCCCACGATTTGAAGCGGCGGCTGGCGCGCAGTTTGTCGGTTCGTCGTCGCTCGGCTCGCGCGAAGCCAACCTGACGACCTCGACCGCCGGCACGCTGCGCCTCTTCAGCACGTCGTCGACGCTGAGGCCGGCGGCCGGGTTCGAAGGGCGGCTTGGAATCCGCGTGTCTCGTAGTTTCGACGTCGAAGCATTTGGTGCGTACGCGAAACCATCGCTCCAAACGCAGATCGCCAACGATCTCGAGAACGCGCCGGCAACGGATGCGAGCGAGGCGGTAAAGCAGTACGTGGTCGGCGGCAGCGCCCTCTGGTATTTGCCACGAAAAGGCGAGCCTGCATTGCGACTGTTCGTGATCGGTGGTGCGGCCTTTCTTCGTCAGCTCCACAACGGCAACACTTACGCGGTCAACGGCCGCCAATTCGAGTTCGGTGCCGGGGTGAAGTATCCATTGGCGACCGCACGATCGAAGAAAAGCAACCGGGTGCGAACGTTCGGAATACGGGCCGACGGTCGCGTCCAGGTGCGCGTGGACGGTGCCACCTTTGACGGCAACGCCCATTCGGGGCCGGCGCTGAGCGCGATGGCGTTTATTCGCTTCTAGGATCTCGGATTGGTGGTACCGTCGAAATCGCGATGCCGGGAGGCGCGATCGAATTCGACCAGGTCAGCTTTTCGCGGCCTGAAGGCCGCGTCCTCGACGGCGTTTCGCTATCGATCCCGGCCGGACAAGTCGTCGCGCTGGTCGGACGCAGCGGCGCCGGCAAAACCACCATCCTGAAGCTGATTAACCGCTTGCTGCTGCCCGATTCGGGCTCGGTGCGGGTCGAAGGACGCGACACGCGCGCATGGGATCCGATCGAGTTGCGGCGTCGCGTTGGCTACGTGCTTCAGGAGGTGGGCCTGTTTCCGCACATGAGCGTCGCGGACAACGTTGCCGTCGTGCCGCGATTGACCGGGTGGGACGCCGCCCGATCACGATCGCGCGCCGACGAATTGCTCGAACTGGTTGGTCTGTCGGCCGACGCTTTTCGCGATCGATGGCCTGACGAATTGTCGGGCGGCCAGCGCCAACGGGTTGGTGTCGCGCGCGCGCTCGCCGTCGATCCGCCGGCGCTGTTGATGGACGAACCGTTCGGCGCGCTCGATCCGTTGACCCGCGCCGACCTGCACGCCGAGTTTCGGCGCATTCAGCTACGCGTGCGCACCACCGTCGTGATCGTCACGCACGATATGGGCGAAGCCTTCGCGCTGGCCGATCGGATCGGCGTTCTCGAAGCCGGTCGGGTCGTGGCCTTTGATACGCCGCAGGCGATTGCTTCGTCGCACGACGCGCACGTGCGGAGACTGCTCGACGCGATGCCGTCGGTGCCGCGGGGCTGACCAATGTCGGCGCTGCTTCGATTCTGGTTGTCGCACCGGTCCGAGGTCGCCGCGTTGCTTGGTCAGCACATCGTGCTGGTGGCGATTTCGACGCTGATCGCGGTACTGATCGCGGTGCCGCTCGCGATCATCGCATCGCGCCGCCCGCGGCTTGCTTCGCCGCTGACCGGCATCGCCAACATCGTCCAGACCATTCCCAGTCTGGCGATGTTCGGATTCCTGCTGCCGATC
>Ga0207659_10002822_pt1 | contig 10362 bp, 10 predicted proteins | sample KBSM43metaG_FD_184330 | JGI IMG/M metagenome (GOLD analysis project Ga0207659, IMG submission 184330) | Miscanthus rhizosphere microbial communities from Kellogg Biological Station, Michigan, USA - KBS M4-3 metaG (SPAdes) (version 2) | ecosystem: Host-associated > Plants > Roots > Rhizosphere >...
AAGTTCCGGCGTACGGTACACACGTTGCAATAGCTCACTGACCGCTTGCAGTAACACGTGCCAAGACGGTTGTGATCAGCTGGGCTTTGGTTGGGAGGAGCTTATAATTCGTGCACGAATACGCAATTCTGCCAAGGCCAAACTAAATTGCGACCAGCTCAATCAGGCAGGGGTAGTTTGGGCGTGCAGTAGAACAGGGAGTATCGGGATATGAAGCGTCTCGGTTTACTAGTCGCTCTTGTGTTGCTCGCGTGGCCTCTCCCAGGGAGACAGTCAGGCGCGATCTTGGCCGGAGAGGTGCTGCGCACCGATACACGCGCACCAGTTCAGGGGGCAATTGTGTTTTTGCGAGATCCGTCTGTAGTGCAAACGCCCGCCGTGAACCTGGAGCCGTTCGGGTCTCTTCCACAAGCAACTACTGATAGCAATGGGCGGTTTTCTCTTCAAAATGTGCCTGCCGGCAGGTACCGACTTTTCGCGAAGGCAAATGGCTACGCCACTCGAGAATCTCGGCAGGTTCTCGGGGGCTTTGCAGGTGTGCCTCTTGAAGTCGCGTCCGGTGAAGTTGTCAGAGACCTATCCGTTGGCTTAATTCCGAACGGCTCGGTCAGCGGCCTCATAAGAGACCCTCGAACGCGAGACCCATTGGGCGGCATACCGGTCTTCTTGACAAGCCCTTCCTATGACACCGCTGGCGGGAGACGTTTTCGTATCGTTGGAAAGACCACTACTGATGGCGCAGGTCGGTATTCGTTTTCTGATGTAGTTACCGGATCATACTATTTGGCCGCGGGTATCGAGGGGCTCTCGACCGCTTTGAACGGCCGAAAGAAGAATGAATTTGCTGTTACTTACTATCCTGGGTTGTCAGATATCGCAGCCGCGACGCGAGTTGACGTAAGACCGGCGCAGGAGACCGCCGGTCTTGTGTTCGATCTTGTAGAGGGCGAGTCACGACGTCTCACGGGACGAATAGTTGACGTCACAACGGGAAGGCCGCCAATCGCCGCAACATTGATGTTGCTCTATCAGTCATTGGTCGGCGATCCGGACATCACCCCGCTCGTTACCACTGCGGCTTATGATGAAAAGAGTGGGACCTTTAGTTTCTCTGACCTTGAACCACGCGAGTACACGCTTTCAGTGATGCCGGGTGTTGTGGGGCCCCGTGAACTCATTGGGCAAACGCAGTTGGATGGTTCCTCACCACTAATCGATCAATCTGCCGCAAAACCCGTAGTGACGGTTGTTGATCTCCGGAGATCTGATGCTGACAACCTTACGATTCGTGTCCCAAGTGGGAAAGCCAGTGTGTCAGGCACTGTCCGATTGGAGGGCGGGGCCTTCGACCCTAGCCGGGTCCAATTCGTACTTAGAGCATTGACGATCGGTGATCAATCCTGGACGGTACGGCCAAAGCCGGACGGTTCCTTTGAGGTTAATAACGTAAAGGCAGCCGACTATCGCTTAATACTCCCCAACCCACCGCAAGGGGCCTATGTCAAGCAAGCGCTCTTCAACGGTGTAGACGTGGTTGGAAGCCCTATTCGCATTCTGGATGGGACTGAAGGCAAATTGGATATCGTTTTGAATTCTAACGGCGGACGTGCCCAAATTGTTGTTCGAGATGAGCGTGGAATACTAATGCCCGGCATCTTCACCGGACTAATACCCTCTACCACAGAACGACTAGACCTCTACCGAGGGGAATTCACGGGAAGTTTGGGAGAGCTTGAATTCCTGGGAATCAGCCCCGGCACATATCGAGTTCTCGCCTCAGAGGCTGGATATCCTCTCGCATACTTCGACCCGACATTCGTAGAGCGCGTGAGACAATACGGCACTGTCGTGACGGTTCCCGAGGGCGCTCGGGTGCAGGTCGATTTGAAAATAAATCGCCACTAGCCAGAATGCAGTTCTAGTTCTTCGATTACATCTGCAGCCATGCCAACAGCCTTCCTACTCGACAGCTATTTAGTCTTGGCAGTGCGGTCTTCTTGCTACGGAGAGAGAGTTGGGAATTCCAAAACTATTCTTGAGAGCGCGTCCGGAGAGAGTTCAGCTGATCGGTTCATGTTGCTGGCCTCATGATCGAGAATCCCATCCTTCCGTTGTGGCGCCATTCTGTTGAGGAACCAGCAAAGCAACAGAACACCGACGATGAACAGCGCTACTCCCAGGGTGAAATTCATTCGGCTGCTTTCAAGCCCATCCTTCACGTTCGGCTTTGTCCTTCACGACAGCTGATGCCGTCTCGGCTGGTCCAATTTAAGGTTTCCACTTTTGGAGTTTCCAATGCAGGACTTTCCACTTTCAAATTCTTATCCTGTGCCTTACTCCACCAACTTATTCTGAATCGCGTAGTGTGTAAGTTCAGCGTTGGTTTTCATCCCCATCTTTTCCAGAATCCTCGCCCGGTAGGTGCTGATGGTCTTATCGCTGAGCGAAAGAATCCCCGCGATTTCGCTGACGGTCTTCCCTGACGCGATCCATCGAAGAACTTCGTACTCCCGGTCGGAAAGCGTTTCATGCGGCGGGGCGTCGCTGCCGCGCTCCAGATCGAGAACCAGCTTCTCTGCCAGAGCCGCGGTGATGTACTTGCTCCCGGTTGAAACCTTTTGGACCGCGGCAACAAGTTCTTCCCGGGAGCAATCCTTGGTGACGTAGCCTGACGCCCCGGCCCTGAAGGCCCGGCGGGCATACTGTTCTTCCGAGTGCATGCTGAGGATCAGCACGGGCAGGCGCGGCCGGACTTTCCGGAGGTCTTTCAGAACCTCGAGGCCGCTGCGATCCCCAAGAGTGATATCGAGGATGACAACATCCCATTCGTTTTCTTCAGCGAGTTTGAGCGCGCTGTCCGGGCCATCGGCTTCTCCGAAGGACACAGAACCGGGCCTGTCATCGAACATCCGTTTGATTCCGTCGCGAACAACGGCGTGATCATCTACCAGAAGGATTTTTGTCACTGTGGGTTACCTCGTTCAGGCTGTTGCCGCGGCGTCGCGATCCCTTAAAGGAACGCGCAACTCCACGGTGGTTCCAACTCCCTGGACTCCCATAATCTCAAGGCTGCCGCCGATCAGGTCGGCGCGTTCCCTCATCCCCAGCAGACCCAGCGACCCGGGTCCGGTCCTCTCCGATTCGAGAATTCCTCTTCCATTGTCCTGGACGTGAAGCAGCACTTCATCATCATCTTCATCAAGTGCGACTTGAATCCGGGTTGCGTGTGCATGCCGCAAAACGTTGGTCAAAGCTTCCTGAAAGATCCGGAACACCGCGGTTGATCGATCCGGATCCAGATCGATGTGTCCCGGCGCACAATCATAGATGCATTGGATTCCTGTCCTTGCCTGAAACTGCTGCGCCTGCCACTCGACCGCCGCCGCGAGTCCGAGATCATCCAGGATACTCGGCCTCAGCTCGGCAGAAATACGACGGACGACGTCGATGGTCGAATCCACGATGCCGGACATGGCGGCGATCTTTCCCTGCAGCGGTACTGACAGCGAGATGTTTTCTGCGCGCGAAACGACCTTGCCCATCTCTTCGAGATCCCACTTCATGCTCGTCAGTGCAGACCCGAGTTCATCGTGAATCTCGCGGGCAATCCGAATACCCTCGGCTTCCCGCGCAGACCTGACGCTGATGGTCAGGGCACGCAACTGCTCGGTCTTCGCTTTGAGTTGTTCATCCGCCTGCTTCCGTTCGGTGATGTCCTGGATATAGGCAATGAAGAAACGGCGTCCTTTTACCGGCTGGCGGACGAGCGCCACTGAGACATACGCCCAGATGATTTGGCCGTCTTTACAGACGTACCGCTTCTCGAAATTCGCGCTGTAAAGATCGCCGTTGATTGCGCTCGAAAGAAATGCCATCCCGAGGTGCTTGTCCTCTTCGAGAGTGATTTCGCTGAACGATCTCTGTTCCAGTTCTTCCTTTGAGTAACCCAGCATGTCGCAAAACGCGGGATTCACGCTGAAGAACCTTCCATCAAGTCCCACCAGGCCGACACCGACGGTAGCGTTCTCGAATGATGTACGGAAGAGTTCTTCGCTTTCGCGCAATGCCTCCTCGGACCGCTTGCGCTCGGTAATATCGTTGGAGACAAAAAGCATGCATGCCTCGCCGCCAATCTCGATCGGTTCAGCAGAGACCAGCGTGTTCCGTGCCTCTCCACCTTTTGTACCGGCCTGTGCTTCCCAGTTGCGGATGGGTTTGCCGGCCTGAAGGAGTTGCCGAATCCGAACGGCTTCTGCTCCGGCCCACGCTCTGATGTCGAAGATCGGACGCCCGATGATTTCGTCTCGCGAAAAGCCCATGTCGTTTACGAAACAGTCATTGACCGCCACCATTTCGCCGTTCCGAATTTTGAGAATCCCCATGCGAAGCGGGCTGAGGTTGAAGGCCTTTGAAAATCGCTCCTCCGAGACGCGAACCTCATGCTCGGCCTGCCGGCGCTCGGCAATCTCCTGCCGGGCTCGTTCGAGTCCCTGCTCGATGCTTCGCGTCGCCAGAGTAACGAACACGGCGGCAATCATGAGACTGATTGCATGCGTAATCAGCAGTTCGGAGGGGCGGGTCATATCGGGTGAATACTGGATCAACCCATTTCTTTCGGCCAGCCACATGCCAATGCCGGCAAGAATGCTGGCGGCTGCGGTCCCGATCGCCGCTCGTCGTCCCAGCAGAAGACCCGCCATGATGACCGGCAAAATGAAGTTCCGGAAACCTGCCGAATGAAGCCCTCCTGTTTCCGTTGCGGCCAGCGAAAGCGAGAGCCAGAAAACGATAACGGTGCCTGCACTTGCCAGGCGTACGGCGCCGTTGTGCATGACGACCATCATTGCCAGGAGGACAAGAATGATGGGTACGACAAAGCTGGGACGAGAAGGTTCGGCGCCGGTAACAAACCGGATGAAGATCGCTCGCGCAATCAGCGTCAGCAGGATGACATTCAGCAGCCGGGCAATGCGCGTCTTGTCGGCATCATCTTCAAAAACCGGTGGCGCGATGAACCGCTTGATCCATTTGAGCATGCAGCCCTCGTCTATCTGACTCGATGACGGATCTTAGCACCGACTTCCAGCAAGGCCCCTCTAGTTTGTAGGGCGAACACGGACACAAAAATCATTGTTGGGCCGATTTTCCACGCCCGCCCAGGTGCCTATGTTGTACGTGAGCCTTGAATGGCCTCTTTCTGAAACGCCACGGAGCCATGGTGTGTTCAAAGCAGGGGAGCTACATGGGAAATATCCTGATGATCGACGACGGCGCGCTGGTTACCAGCTGGCTTAGCGAAATACTGAGACGCGAACACCATGCTGTCGAGACTGCAACGGATGAAAAAGATGCCCTGGACCTCTATAACGAACACCTTCACGACCTGATTGTCGCGGATGTGAAGGCGCCTCATGGACTCGAATTGGTTGGGGAAGTTCTCCGCCGGACTCCACACGCTCGCATCCTTGCGATCGTCGGCAGCGAGGTGATCCAGCCCGATTCGATAGTAAATATGGCCAACACCTTCGGTCTCGTACGGGTCTTGCGTAAACCGTTTTCAATCGAAACCTTCCTGAAGACGGTTACTGCGCAGCTGTCCGAAATCGACTCCTAAAACATATGAACACGGTGGAACTTGCTTTGAAGACGATGCGGGTCTTTCTTGTTGACGGCTCCCGGCTGTTGAACGAAGGACTCAGCGAGCGACTTGTCGAATTGCCCGGACTCGAAGTCGTCGGGGAGGCGGATAACCTGGCTGATGCCGTTCGCGAAATCCGTCTCCAGACTCCTGACGTCGTGATGCTCGACGTCAGCCTGCTCGGAAAATCAGGACTCGACCTGGTTAATGCGGTGACCCGCGAGGAAACCGCTCCGTTTGTCATGGTACTCGCCGGCAATGTGTCGGGCTTTGAGGCAGGGCCGGACATCCTGCTTTACAAGGCTTCGAGCGTCGCGAGCGCCGTCGCGATTCTCGAGAACCTTCTCCGCCATTTCCAGGCATCGGAGGAATCGTAGAGTTACTCTGGAAGAGCGACCGGCATGCCTGATGACTCGGGGGGGCGCAGGCGTACCGCTTCCAGATCTGGGAGAGCGACCGGCACGCACTGCTGACTCGAAGAGCGCAGGCGTGCCGCTTCCAGACTTCACTTTCTTTCGCGCATTACGACTTCCCGTACCGCCGATTTCAGTACCCTTCTCCACACCCTTAATCAGCCGCTTCGAAACTGCTGTCTCGCACGCCGGAGGCGTGCAGGAAAGGTAGCCGGGGGTAAGCGAGTGAAACGAGCGCAACCCCTGGAAAACGGGGCCTAACGACCGCGGCGCCCTGAAGGGGCGCCAGGATGCTTCATCACAGGTACTTTTCATCGATTTCGACGTCGCTTTAAACGCAACAGATCTACATATTCTTCTTCAAACGTTTGCTTGCGGTGGTGCTGATTTGCAGTAGGCGTGCACTTCGTAGCGCCATGGTTCGGCGATGATCCGTCGGTGGCGGTTCGTTGAGAAACGATGTGGTAGTGGAGGCTTAAGTGCCTTGAGGACACCAGACGGATTCCTGGCGCCTCTTCAGGGCGCCGTCGTCATTATGCCCCGTTTTCCAGGGGTTGCGCTCGTTTCACTCGCTTACCCCTATTCTCCCAGCACGCCTGTCGGCGGCAAGACCCCTGGCTACTTTCCCTTCACGCCTTCGGCGTGAAAGAACTTCTCGTAATTCAAACCGACTCATCGCAACGTTCCTACGGATTGCACGATGCCGAGGTCTTCTGCGATTTTCTGAATTTGAGCGCGATTGGCCGGCGTCATCGGGACCATCGGCAATCGATAGTTCTCTCCCACCAATCCCATCATCGCGAGCACGGCCTTAACCGGAATCGGATTGGACTCAATGAAGTTGGCATTCATGAGGGGAAGAGTCCTGTAATGGATTTCGCGCGCCTGCGCAAAGTCTCCGGCCAGCGCGGCGCGGGTCATCTTGCTCATCAGGCCAGGGATTTCATTTGAAACCACAGAGACCACGCCGTCGCCGCCGGCTGCAATCAATGGAAGAGTGATCGCGTCATCACCGGAGAGCACACGAAATTCAGCGGGACGAGAACGGAGGATATCCATCATCTGTCCGAGGTTGCCGGATGCCTCCTTGACCGCAACAATGTTCGGAACTTCTGCCAGCTTGAGCGTCGTTGCGGCTTCGATGTTGCTGCCCGTTCGTCCGGGAACGTTATAGACCACGACCGGCAATCCGACCTCTGCCACGGCTTTGAAGTGCTCCAGGAACCCTCGCTGCGTCGGCCTGTTATAGTAAGGACCCACCGAGAGCACTCCATCGGCGCCCAATTGCTTTGCCCGTTCCGTTCCCTGCACGGCCTTCCTGGTATTGTTGCTGCCGGCTCCAAAGATGACAGGGACGCGCTTCTTAGCCTGATCCAGGACAATGCTGAGCACGCGCTCAGCTTCTTCGGGCTCCAGTGTTGCGCCTTCGCCGGTTGTCCCGACAGGCAGCAACATGTCGATACCTTCCTTGATTTGAAAATCCACAAACCGACGCAAGGCAGGCTCATCAATCGCGCCTGTGGAGGTGAAGGGAGTCACCATTGCGGTGCCGGTGCCCTGAAAGGGTTTTAAAGCCATGATTTCGCTCCTAACTTGTCAGCAAAGGGAATTTGAAAATGGAGAGTCCTGCATTGGAGATTGGAGGTTGGGAAGCTCAAATTGGACCACGATATTTCGAAGTATGGAGTCCAATTTAAGCTTTCCAACCTCCAATCTCCAATGCAGGACTCTCCATTTTCCGTTTTCAAAATCTTATAACTGCACGTCGTCCATCGTATAGACGCCTTTTCTACCTTTCAACCATTGCGCAGCCCGGATGGCTCCCAGCGCAAAGCCGCGGCGCGTCTTCGCAACATGTTTGATCTCGATGGAGTCCGCATCGGATTCGAATCCCACGATGTGTGTTCCAGGGACAGTGCCAACGCGTGTTGACGAAACATGCAAAGCTGAGGGATCGATCTTGCCGTCAACCCTCGCCGTCTCGATTCTCTTCTTTCGGTCGATTTTCGCGAGAAGAATCTCGGCAAGCTTCAACGCCGTACCGCTAGGGCTATCGGCCTTTTGTCGATGATGCCACTCGTGGATCCAGGCATCGTACGCCGTCGCGTTATTCATCATTTCCGCGGCGGCCGCAACGAGGCGGAACGCCATGTTGACGCCGATGGAGAAGTTCGGAGAGTAAAGCAGGCCGGAATCCTTCACGAGCGGGCGAATCTCGGGGAGTTGCTCGTACCAGCCCGTCGTACCGACAACGATGTCTCTCTTCGCCTCGACCGCAGTCCGAACGTTCTGAAGGACGGTTTGAGGTGTCGAGAACTCGATGCAGACATCGACGTTCGCAAGCGACGCCACGTCCACGGGATTGCCGATATCGAAAGTCCCCGCGATCGTCTCTCCCTGCTCGAGAGCCGCGGCTTCGATCTCATGCCCCATTTTTCCGTAACCAATGAGGGCGATTCTCATGAAATCAGTGTTTTCACCAGGCGCTCGTAGATATCCGCGCCTTCGATCATGGACTGTCTGGAGATTTTCTCGTTCGGGGTATGAGCATCAAGGATGGATCCCGGACCGATCAGCAAGGGCTTTCCGAGATTGTCCAGATAGGGGGCATCGCTTCCGAACGAAGCCACCATGGTTTCGAATCCGGGGACAACATGCATGCGGTGGGGATCAGCGCCTGCAACGACCTTCACCTCGGCGCGACCGCCAACGACCTTGTGAAGCTTCTGTTCGGCGCCGTCGCGAGGTTCCACAAGTCGGATCATGACGGAAGCTGTAGCAGCACCCGGAACGACGTTGCAGGCCTCGCCGCCGGCGAATACTCCAATATTAAATGTGCCTTTGCCGAGGTCAGGATCATTACCCCAGTCGGTATTTGCACAGTCCTGAAGAACACCCCAGAGAGCTGTCACTGCAGATTCGCCTTCTTCGGGATATCCCGAATGTGCCGAACGTCCCTTGCAGGAAAAGTCTGCCAGGAGTGTTCCCTTCTGGGCGACCGCAAGCTTGTTGCCTGTCGGCTCGCCGACAATGACGAAGTCTGATTCCCACTGCAGCTTATTGGCTTCCCTCGCGCCGTCGCCGCTGCTTTCCTCTCCGACCACGAAGAGAAAGCCAAAGTTGTCGATGGCCTGGCTGCGAAGGCGATCCCCCGCTTCAAGCATGGCAGCGATGATGCCCTTGGTGTCGCAGGCGCCGCGTCCGTAGAGAAAGTTCTCGTCTGCGCGAACCGGAAGAACCGGGGGTACCGTGTCCATGTGGGTGCACAGAACCACACGCGGACTGCCGGCAAATGCGAGAACGTTGAAACGGTTCGGGATGAGGAACTGCTTCTCGACCCGGTACCGGCGCTCATGCAGAAGTTTGGAAAGGAACAGCCCGACTTCCTTTTCACCACCGGTCACCGAGGGGATGGACATGAGTTGCTGGGCAAGTTCAAACATATTGAAGCGTTATCATGCCATAACAGGCAATAACCTACCTGACAAACGGCGGAAGAAAGAATCTGGAGAATGGACGATCCGGCAACTCAAAACCGAAATTACAAGATCTCAAATTGGCCGCTGAAATGAGAACCCCGGAGGGAAACGAGCGCAACCTCTGGTTGGTTTTGCCAGACGCCGCAGCGCCTTCAGCGTGCGCAATCTTTCGAGATTTCGCGCCTCGAGGAGGAATCATCGTGGTTGGCCGAGTCCAATCTGAGATCTCGTAATTTCGGTTTTGAGTTGTCGGATCGACCATTTTCAAATTCCCTTTCCCTCGTAAAGAGAGAGTCCTCCCCCAAAAGTGTCTGGCGGGTGATCCCCTGCCAGTGTATACAACCATGTCAGCCTGAGGTGGCTCCATGAAGCTTTCGCGCACATTCCGACAAACTCTCCTGCTCGCAGCGGTAGCATCGCTGTTTTCATTCGCACATCTTCAAACGACAGTCTCGCTGCAGGCGCGACGCTCCACTGGAGCTGACTGGCCGATGTACAACCGCGATCTGGCGGGCACGCGGTTCTCTCCTCTCAAGCAAATCACTCCGAAAAACGTCGCCAACCTGAAACTGGCCTGGCAATTCAAACTTCGGCCAGACACGTCGGGGGCTCCGGCATCCGGTCTCGGCCCGTTCTCTCAGGCGACGCCGATCGTCGTTGACGGCGTGATGTATTTGCCGGCGGGCAATCGCATTCTTGCTCTGGATCCCGATACCGGAAAGACAATCTGGACCTACACTGTCGATGGCAGGCCCAGCAGTCGTGGCGTGGCTTACTGGCCAGGAAGCGGAAGCACTCCCGCGCGCATCTACTTCACCGCCGGCCGCAGGCT
>Ga0207659_10002825_pt1 | contig 10359 bp, 9 predicted proteins | sample KBSM43metaG_FD_184330 | JGI IMG/M metagenome (GOLD analysis project Ga0207659, IMG submission 184330) | Miscanthus rhizosphere microbial communities from Kellogg Biological Station, Michigan, USA - KBS M4-3 metaG (SPAdes) (version 2) | ecosystem: Host-associated > Plants > Roots > Rhizosphere >...
ACGGCGAGGTTCAATCCCTTGTCGGCGCTACGTTCGCGAGCTCTCTGCACGGCATCGAGAGTGACATCGTGGCGACCAGTTAACTCGCTGAACAGAACGTTGAGACACTCCGCGTCTCGCCTTCGCAGCCGTTCCGCACCGGGAGGCCAGCGAACGTCGCCGTAACGAACAGCCAGATCTTCTGCGAGGATGACGTCCTGAACGAGGTGCTGCTCATCGGCAGGTTTCCGCAAGTCGAGTGCCCGCGAAATCTCCGCCGGCCACTGGCAGTCCGTATTGCGCCGATCACACCCAGCGGCGCCAAAGACGAGCAGCGACACCCAGAGGAATCGCATCATCGTGACTTTCGTTCAGACGGTCTAACGCGTTGCGATTGAGCCGCGGCGGCTCGTTGCCGGAATTCTCGCACGGTCGCCCGCCGCCGCCGGCTCCAATCGCTTGGTCGCCGGCGGGCCCGGGCGTAAGATCAAAGCGATGACCAAGGCTGCCGAAGCGCTTCTGGCCGACGCCCTTCGCCTGACGCCCGAGGCCCGCGCCGAATTGGCGGCGGAACTTCTCGCGAGCCTTGACGGTCCGGCGGACTCCGATGGCGAAGCCGCCTGGGCTGCCGAGATCGAACGGCGCGTCGATGCCATTGAGTCTGGGGCGGTGGCGCTTGAGCCCTGGGAAGACGCCAAGCGCCGCATCGAAAAGAACATTCTCGGGCGGTGACGCCACTTCGGATTAGCCCCGCGGCCTCAGCTGAGTTCGCCGAGGCGGTTCGCTGGTACGAATTGCAACGGCCTGGCCTTGGCGGCGAGTTTTTCGACGCGGTTGCCGCTGCCGGCGAGTTGATTCGAACACGTCCAGCCGTTGGAGTATCGCAGGAACGAACCCGGGCGTGGCTGATTCCCCGCTTCCCCTACCGATTGATTTACCGCGTTCGGGAGCACGATATCTACGTCGTCGCTCTCGCGCACACGAGCAGAAGACCTGACTATTGGAAGAACCGAGGCTCCTAGCCGAGTCCGCCTAACGTCCGCATTTCAGCCGCGGCGGCGCAAGAGGCCACCGACCGCTGCAAACGCCGGTTAGCCGGCTTCATGATCGGCTATCGCCATGACTCGAGTTCTGCGGTTGGAATGCGGCCCCGTCCGAAGCAACCGCCTGTTCGTCCCTCGCGCAGGCCGTGCTTGAAAATCAGGAAATCCACGTCATCCCGTATGAACTCGATTGGATACGAAACCACGACGGCAACGTCTGTGAACGCCAGATGGATGCCGTAACGTCTCAACACGGAAGCACCTGGATACACTCTGAGAGGCCGCCAGCCGGACACCACGCGTGCCGGAATCGATTGGGTTCCCCGTGGTACGGCTGTGACCAGCGGTTCAGTCATCGCGGCGTCGAACTCGCACTGCGCACCCATGTACCACCGCACGGCGAGTAGGATCTCTGGCGCGACGAGCCAGCCTGGTACGTCGTCCGGAGCAAACAACCGGCCTTCTTCGTGTGCCGAGCGAGCAGCAAACGCCACGCGGAGAAACGGCGTAAACACCGCCGCCACCACGACGTCGTTTGTGCCTCCGTTCCTGTCTCGTACGTGACGCAGAAGGTACGGCTGCGGATCGCCACTGAGGCCAAAGTCTATGGCCTCTTGGATCTCCGCTCGCGACAACGCCCTCGACTGAGCCTCGATGCCCCCCGTGCTCGCCATCGCCAATACGAGCGTCAGCATTGCACTTGCCGTGCGGGCCATGTTGGTTATGTCCGTTCTGTCCGGCTAACTACTCTTGGAGTTTACCGGCGAGCGTCTCCGCAGCCAACGGCGGCTGCTCTGCAGCTGTGTCGCCTGTGGCGACTCCAACACTGGCGGGATGATAGCACTGGGCTGCGCTACACGATCCGCAAGTTGGTTAGCTCCGAGCGGTGTGGTTGGCTGCGGCCAGGCTGCAGCCAACCACACCCGCGTCGAGGTCTGTTCTTTGAGCGTAGCCGCCAGTCCGTCAGTACCGCGCGCGAGGGACGCGCGCGAGCGCGGCCCCGTACCGTCAGGTGCGGCGGCCTGTTAGCCGGCCTGCCACTTCTTCGCGTTCGCAACGACGGCGGCCACGTGCGTGCGCTTGGCTTCCGAATACTGGAGCAGGGTGCGCGCGCCGTCAGCCCACGCCCGTTGCTTGGCCTGAGCATAACCAGCCGCCGCCTCCGGATGAGACCGCAAGTAGTTACGGGCCCACGACCGCCGTGCTTCCGAAGTGCTCGACCGCCAGAATCCGGCCACCCAGGGCCCGTCGCACTTCGGCCGCGTCATCTGCGTACCAATCCGGCCAACGGGCATCGTAAGCCGCGACTTGAATCGGTTCGTCGATCTTCACGGACATTTCGGTCCGGCTAACGTTCGCGCTCACCCGCGCCGGGAAGCGGCGTGCGAGCGCCGCGGCGGCGTCGGGTGCAGTGCGGTGTTATGCCGCCGGTTGCACGCACCTCGGCTGCCATATCATGTCCAGCGCCCGACGATGACAATAGGTGTCCCGCGCTGACTCGGCCTCAGCTCTTCGTGAAAACAACCTTCCGCTCTATCTCTCCCTGCGGCGACCGCGTGGTCGCCTCGATTGTCATTTCCTTGCCGGTGGTGTCGAGCGTGCGAACCTCCCTGGTCGTGATGGTCATCCCCCGGATTTCGCGCCTCGTTTCGATGACGAGGCTCGCGCCGTCCCACGTCGCCGTGCCTGTGACCGTGAGAGGTCCTTCGGGGCTCTGAGTCTGGTTGGTACTTTCGCTGCCGTCGAGCTTATAGATCGACGTTTCCGGACCGCCTCGCCCCGCAATTGTCACCGCAATCTCGGTCGCGGTCTGCTTAATGGTGTGGCCGCTGCCGCCCTGGGCCGCCGGAACACTCTTGTCCGCGACCCGCGTCCACGTTCCGGAGAAATCGGGTCTACCTTGTGCGCGCGCCGTGAATGGGAAGACCGCCGTCACGACCATTGCCGTCAGTAGCAGACGTCGCATGGTTCCTCCTTCACTGCAGGCGCGCTCAGAAAATCCAGTAATGGTTTCGGTTCAGTCGGCATAACGTGCGCGCTGAGCCGCAGCGCGACCTCACGATACACCCGGGCGCGCTGTCGGCTCCAGCGCGGGGTTGGGCGGCCCCTTCACAGCAGTGTCGTGAGGCAGGGGCGGCCAGCTAACCGTGAGTGGTCAGGACGCGTTCGTTCTCCAGCAACGTCTCTCGATCCTTGAAATCGCGCATACCGGTCGCCAATAAGGAACGCTCGTCGTGAACTGCGCGACCGGTACCACGGGGCGCGGCGGGTTGTTGCAAATCACGAATCGCGGCATGGGCTGTGTCGGTGTAATTTGCCCAGAGGGGTTACGTCGTGACGCGGTCCGCGAGTGGGAGAGCCGTCGAACTGGTCCCGGAGTGTGTTCAAGGCCGGTGCAGCGAGAAGCGGGCGATACGGTCGTCGTTGCTGCCAACCCAGATGTCGTCGCCCACTCGGATGGCCGAGCTCACGCGCTGCATCGCGGCCGTTCGATCCGCGCCGCCGAGCCGCGAGAAGGCCAACGTCTCCGGATCGACCTCGAGCACCGACCAGCCCGTGGCGCAGCCAGCGCCGCTGCACGCCGCAGGCGGGACATAGTTGGGACCGGCGGTCAGAAGCTTGCCATTGGTGGCCCAGTGGACGTTGTCCGGCCGAATGGGCAGTGACACCGCGCGCTTAGCAATCGGCGTCGCCCGGCGATCGAAACGAACCAGCTCCTGCGAGCCGATGGCGGCCACGTAGATGTAGCGCCCGTCCTTCGAGACGTCGATGCCGTTCGGCAGCGACATCTCGGTGTCGGGGAGCGGCTGCGGTTGGCCGCCCGGATGCCACTCGACCAGATGGCCGGTGATGCCGACCGGGGCACCTCCACCACCACCGAAGTTCTGGTTCCGCATTCTGGTCGTCACGAATCCGCCGTCGGCGAGCCGGGCGACGCTGTTGTGGTAACTGTCCTGCTGCAGCAGGACACAGCCCTTCCAGGTGAGGATCGGCGCCGTGCCGCGAAGGTCGAGATCGTAGATTTCGATGGCTTCGCGCGCGCCATGGCTCGTGGTGTACAGGCTGAAATACTGGGGCGACGTCTCGGCCAGGCTAAGCCCGTGGACATCGAAGGCCTGGAGGTTCAGCGGCCCCGGACAGTCGGGATAGGCGCGGGTGTCGTGCTGGAGCCTGAAGGTAGCGCTGTGGATGAGCTCCGCCTGGGTCCGTGTCGCAGGATCGATCAGATACAGGTGACCGGGCGCGCGGTGACCGGACACAAGCAGAAGGCCGGATGAACCAACGTTCAGGATATCTTCCGGGACGCTGAGGTCACACAGGTAGGTCAGTCCTTGCTCGTTGTGACAACCGGGCGAAGGCGCGACTGCCTGCGGGGCCGGTGCGCTGGCGGCAGGTAGTGAGACGTTCGCGTTCTGAGCCACGACGGAGGGTGTGACGGCGCCAATGAAAGGAATGATGGCAGCAAGGATCCGACGCTGCAGGGTAATCATGCGGCACCCGCCTTCTGCGCCAGCTCGGCGACGATGTTGTCGAGCGCAGGCCGCACTGGCGAATCGTCGAATTGCATGCATAGTGCCTCGCTCTCCATGAAAGAACACACGTCCGCAGCCCAACGTCCTGCGGCTCACCCGCGGCGGCCGCACTCGATCCTGTGTATCAGCCCGAACAGCGCGCGGTCGTCGTCGGGTGCAGCCGCGTGTTAGGCGGCGTCACGGTACGGACCGGGGACATAGTTAACACAAGTCCGGGCACATCGTTTACACCAGGAGGATGCCCTGGATGGAAACGAATGTAGTGAAGGAGCGACTCGCGTTCGTGCTCGACCTGGAGAGTGGCCACTGGTCGATGACCGAGCTGTGCGAGCGCTACGGCGTGAGCCGCCCCACGGGTTACAAGTGGCTCGCGCGTCATCAGGGCGGTGGCGGCAGCGGACTGGATGATCGCAGCCGTGCGCCACGGCGCTGCCCGCATCGCACCGGTGACGTGCTCGAGGCCCTGATCGTCGCCGCGCGACAAGAGTACGGGTGGGGCGCGAAGAAGCGGCTGCGCGTGCTGCGGACGCGGCATCCACATCGTGCCTGGCCGGCGCGCAGCACGACGAACGCGATTCTCGAGCGGCACGGGCTCTTGCAAAAGAACCGGCGCCGACGGAAGTGGGCGCATCCGGGTTCGATCCCGGTCGCGACGCAATGCCCCAATCAGGTCTGGCCTGCCGATTTCAAGGGTCAGTTCCGCACGGGCGACGGCCAGTACTGCTATCCGCTCACCGTGACCGATCATTTCAGCCGACGAGTCCTCGCGTGCCACGGCCTGCACTCGGTGAAGACCGAAGGCGCCAAGCCCGTCTTCCGTGCCCTGTTCCGCGAGGTGGGGTTGCCGGACGCCATCCGTACTGATAACGGCGCACCGTTCGCCTCGACGGGTATCCACGGCTTGGCCGCCTTGAATGTTTGGTGGATGCAGCTCGGTATCGTGCATCAGCGCATCACACCAGCGAGTCCGCAAGAGAACGGTACGCACGAGCGTATGCACCGCGAGCTCAAGCGAGAGACCGCCCGCCCCGCCGCGAGTAGCCTCCGGGCGCAACAGCGTCGCTTCGATGCATTCCGTCAGCGCTACAACGATGAGCGGCCCCACGAAGCCCTGGGCGACCGCACGCCGAGCACCCTCTGGCGCCCGTCGTCGCGCTCGTACCCGGAACACCGGACACACCCCGATTACCCGTCACACTTGGAGATCCGGCGCGTGAGCACCGCCGGCACATTCCGCTTGCTGTCGCGTCAGCCCTTCCTCAGCCACGCCCTCGGTGGTGAGGATATCGGCCTGGAAGAAGTCGGCGATGGCATTTGGAACATCGTCTATTACAGTACGTTGCTCGGCAAGATCGATGAACGCACGGCGCGCATTACCGGGATTCGGCCCGTCGCGTAAGGTGTAAAGGATGTTGCCGGACTCTTGTTAACGATCATCCCGTCCGTTCACACCTGCGTTGAAACGCCAAGACAATCCGCTGGACATCGGTATCCCCGAGTTCACCCGCAATTTCTACGCTGCGATCTGTAACCGCGCTTTGGATGATCGGCGCCAAGAGTACTTTTCCGTCGGCGAGGATGGCCAGCCTCTTTTGAAGATTCGCCAACGTGACAGCCTGTACTTTCGCAACTCCGCCTTCCGTCAACTCCAAAGTGACCGTCGGCTGCCCAAACTAGTCTCGGCCCGCCTTTGCTCCGTGAATGTCGCCATTGCTCACCGCCACGTCGGAGTGTAAGTAAAGCGTTGGCGGATAGTCATTCGTAGCAACTGGCGTTAGCCCAGTTCCCGGTTGTTCCTCGGCCACGCGAAACTCGATCCGAACACTGGGCAGAACGGAGGCCCCGGCCAGACTGCGCAGCGCCTCGCTACTCGAAGGCAAACCCAGATCTCGCGCGCGTTTCTGCAACCACAAATTACCCGCTATCGCCGCCAAGATCAGATTCAGCGCCACTGATGCGATGAACAGGGCAGTTTTGATTCGTCGCTTCACCATGGTTGCGATCCGCCGCCTAACTACTCTGTAAGCAGACCCGCTCCAGTCACCTCGCTCGCAGCCGAAATCCCCGCTGACGTCAGCCGCGCGCAGCCGGAAGTCGTTGTCCGCGCGGATCCTAGCACGCGCGCGCCACGCGACGGTCTGGCTGCGATACTTGCGAGGGAGACGACGGAGATCGGGGCTTGTTGTCCTGCGAAGCTCGCGTCCATTGGCATCCGATCGGACGCATGGTCGCCGGGGGAACGCATGGCAGTGGCGCCGGTTGCGATCGATTGCGGCGCATTGACGAGCCGTGGTTACTTGCAAGCGATGCAGCCAATGACGGTTAGAGCCGGTCGGCGGGGCTCCGCACACCTAACCCACCCCGGTTCAGGACGTGGGTGTAGATCATGGTGGTGCTGACGTCGGCGTGACCGAGTAGTTCCGGCACCGTTCGAATGTCGTATCCGTCCTCGAGAAGATGGGTGGCGAACGAGTGACGGAACGAGTGGCAGGTGGCCCGCTTCGGGATTCCTGCCGCCCTCACGGCATCGGCTACGGCCCGCTGGATGGCGGTCACTTGGCAGAATCTGCGGTTGGGCATTTCGTGGTTACGCGCGCCTGCCCTTGACCGTCCGTGGTCGAGCCTCGCTACTATTGCTGCCACCGTGTCGATCATCACAGGCCGTTCTCTCGTCGCCACCACCCGCGGCATCGTTGCCGCCAGTTCACCGCTGGCCGCACAGGCCGGCGCCCAGATGCTCGCTCGTGGCGGCCACGCCGTAGACGCCGCGATCTCGGCCAACGCCGTGCTGGGCCTGGTGGAGCCGTACATGAACGGGATGGGCGGCGACCTGTTCGCGATGGTCTACGAGGCCGGCCGCGACGCCCTGCACGGGCTCAACGCCAGCGGGCCTGCGCCCGGCGGCCTGTCGCCTGACCCGCTCCGGCGCCGCGGGATGGCGGCGATGCCGGCGACTGGCATCCATAGCGTGACGGTGCCGGGAGCGGTGGCGGGATGGGCGGCCTTGCACGGGCGCTTCGGCCGGCTGCCGCTCACCGACGTGCTGGCCCCTGCGGTGTTCTACGCCGAAAACGGTTTTCCGGTGGCGACCGTCGTCGCGGAGGGCTGGGCGGCGCTCGAGGACGCGGTCGCCGCCGATCCGACGGCCGCGGCCACCTATCTTCCCGGCGGCCAGGCGCCGGCGGCCGGCACGATCTTCAGGAACCCGGACCTGGCGCGCTCGCTGCGGCTCGTCGGCGAGCACGGCGCGGGCGCGTTCTACCGCGGCCCGATCGCCGACGCGATCGTGTCCCTCTCGCAGGCCACCGGCGGCACGATGACCGCGGCCGATCTGTCGTCGTTCGAGCCCGAGTGGGTCGAGCCGGTCTCCACGACCTATCGGGGGTGGACGGTCTACGAGCTGCCGCCCAACACCCAGGGCATCGCGGCGCTGATGATGCTCGATCTCATGGAAACGTCGCCGCTCGCGCGCTACGGCCTCCACAGCGTGGATGCGTTGCACACGATGATCGAAGCCAAGAAGCTCGCCTATGCCGACATGCTGCGCTGGGTCGGCGATCCCCGCTTCGCGGCCGCGCCGGTGCCCGCGCTGCTCGCGAAGGCGCGCGCGGCGCGGCGCGCGGCGGCCATCGACATGCAGCGGGCGGCGGCGGACGTCGAGCCGGATCGGCTCGCAGGGTTGACCACCGGCCCGGGCGGCGACACCGTGTATCTGTCCGCCATCGACCGCGACGGCAACATCGTGTCGCTGATCCAGAGTATCTTTCAGGGCTTCGGCAGCGGGCTGGTGGCGCCGGGCACCGGCTTCGCCCTGCAGAATCGCGGCGCGCTGTTCACCCTCGAACCGGGCCACCCGAACGAGCTGGCGCCGGGCAAGCGTCCGCTGCACACCATCATTCCCGGCTTCATGCGCAAGGACCGCGTGCGCATCGGCTTCGGCATCATGGGCGGCTTCAACCAGGCGCAGGCGCACGCGCAATTCGTGGCCAACATCGCAGACTTCGGCCTGGACATCCAGCAGGCGCTCGAGGCCGGCCGGTTCACCAAGCCGACCTTCGCGGGACTGGACGTGTCCGTGGAGGAGACGATCCCCGAAGCCAGCCGCCGCGGTCTGACGGCGCGAGGTCATGAGGTCATCGTGGTGGCGCCGCGCACCCACATGTTCGGCTACGGCCAGGCGGTGATGAGCGACGGTACCGGCGTGTACTTCGGCGCGTCCGAGCCGCGCCACGACGGTGCTGCGATCCCCGAACCGACGCCGATGTAGGGGCCGCCTTCAGGCGGCCCATCGCGGGTCAGCTAAAGCTGGCCCCCACGACTACGGCCCCTCAGTCGTGGGGGCCGCCTTCAGGTGGCCCTGACATTGCCCCTCGCCGGGCCATGCCCAGCTATCCCGAGCACCTCCGCGGCTTCGATTACACAGGCCCCAATCGCTATTTCCTGACGATGTGCACGAATCAGAGAGCACGGTACTTCGTCGAGGGACAGCTCATCGCGCTCGTCAGCGAGCAATTCCAGCGAGCGTCGCGCGAGCAGGCGTTCGCGGTGATTGCGTACTGTTTCATGCCCGATCACGTCCACCTGCTCATCGCCGGCGAACGCGACGATGCGGACTTGAAGCGTTTCACGAAGTACGCGAAGCAGTACTCGGGTTTCTACTTCCGACAGCGGACCGGTCTGGCCCTGTGGCAGCGGTATTGCTACGAGCGCGTGCTCAGGAACGCGGAGGCAACGCCGGTCGTCGCGCGATACACAATCGCGAATCCGGTAAGAGCCGGCATTGTGCAGTCACCCGCCGACTATCCATTCTGGGGATCGTTCTTGTATACGCGGGAAGCGCTGTTGGAGTACATCGAGCGGGCCGCCTAAAGGCGGCCCCCACGATTGTCGGGCCGCCTAAAGGCGGCCCCCACGATTGTCGGGCCGCCTAAAGGCGGCCCCTACGTCGGCCCCGACGCCGGCCCCTACGACTCCACGCGAAGCGTGAGGTCCGGAAGCTCCAGGCCATCGACGGTCGCGCTCCAAGCGTCCCCAGGCGCGATGAGGCGTGACTCTGTCAATGTTCCGGAGCTGATCAGGTCGCCCGCAACCAATGGTTCGGCGCCCGCCCGGCGTGAAATCGCAGTCGCCAGCTCCGCGACGCAGAGCGCGGGGCTGCGCAGCGAGTTGCGCCCGCCGCCCTGCTCGGCAGGCTCGCCGTTTCGCAGCAGTTGCACCTTGAACGCGGCCAGCGCCTGGGCGAGGGCGGGTGCGCTCGCGGCGTCCACCGCCACCGGAGCCCCGACGATCAGCGCCGCGTGCAGACCGTAGCACGCGACGAAGTCGGTGGGTTGGAACGTCCAGTCCTGGTAGACGCAGTCGATGATCTCGAAGCCGAGCGCGATCCACTCGACCGCGGCGAGCACCTCCGCCGGGTCGGTGGTGCCCGGCGGCAGACCGGCCCTCAGCCGGAACACGATCTCGGGCTCGATCTTCGGCGCCACGAGCGGCGCGATCGACAGCGTGGCCTCGTTGCCCGGCGCGTGCCGCACCGTGTCGTCGTACATGTCGGCCCAGACCAGCGTGTCCAGCTTCAGCGCGCGCCAGACCGCCTTGTTGGCGTAGCCGACCTTGCGGCCGACGACCGTGCGGCCCTCGGCCCGCCGCCGCCGCGACAGCTCGCGCTCCACCGCGTAAGCGGCATCGAGGTCGAAGACGCCGCCGCGCCCCGACGGCGGGACGACATCGGCGCGGCGCGTCGCACGCGCCTGCTGCAGCTCGTCGGCGAGAGTGTTTTGCATTCGTACGTGGGGGGGCGGCTTCAG
>Ga0207659_10002833_pt1 | contig 10351 bp, 9 predicted proteins | sample KBSM43metaG_FD_184330 | JGI IMG/M metagenome (GOLD analysis project Ga0207659, IMG submission 184330) | Miscanthus rhizosphere microbial communities from Kellogg Biological Station, Michigan, USA - KBS M4-3 metaG (SPAdes) (version 2) | ecosystem: Host-associated > Plants > Roots > Rhizosphere >...
ACCATCGCCGCAACCCCCAGAGCCGCTCTGAATGTCTTCATGTTTGCTCCGTTTGCGCGTCAGCATATGCCAATTTACGGAACCACGGTTTGTGAAACACGGCGTCCCTCTTCCCCGGAGAGGCGGGCATTGAAATACTTGACGCACCAAGGCGTGAAAATCAGCACCCCGAAGAGAGGTGCTGCTTTTCACGCCTTTGATGCAAGTATGTGAGGACAGACGCGCAAATCAATCGCCGTTGTGCTAACTTTTCCGGCAAATCTGTCTTGCAGGAGATCTTCGACAATGTCGCGGGCGTTGGTGTTCCTCTTGGCATTAGCGGCAGGAATCTCTGCTATTGCGCAGAATCCTCCCGACACTCTGAATCCGGACACACTCTATCGCCTCGGGCCGGACTCCCTTGAACAGCCCGGCGTTCCGAGGGGCGAAATCCGCGGCCCCTTCACCTTGCCATCGACGGCCTATCCCGGCACGCAGCACACCTACTGGATCTACGTCCCGGCCCAGTACGACGCGGCAAAAGCAGCCAGCCTGATGATCTTCAATGACGGGCAGGCCTTTCTCGCGCCAACCGGCAATCTCCGAGCATTCAACGTTCTGGACAACCTGATTTACCGCCGGGAAATTCCCGTCATGATCGGGGTCTTCATCAATCCCGGCCGGCGGCCGGATCAGCCTGAACCCACACCCCAGAACTGGGGCGATCGCGACACCAATCGGCCGACGGAATACAACTCGCTGGATGATCGCTACGCTCGAGTCGTTGCCGACGAACTGCTGCCCGTGCTCTATAAGGACTACAACATCTCGAAAGATCCCGAACAGCATGGCATCGGCGGGGCCAGTTCCGGTGCAATCGCTGCGTTCACCGTGGCCTGGGAAAGGCCGGAGCACTTCAGAAAAGTGCTCAGCATCGTGGGCAGCTTCACGAATATTCGCGGCGGGCATCAGTACGCCGATATTGTCCTGAAGAGTGAGAAGAAACCTCTCCGTATATTTCTTCAGGACGGGCGCAACGACAATCGCGCACTCAACGCAAACGGCAGTTACGATGAAACACGAGACTGGTTCTACCAGAATGTCCGGTTGATGCAGGCGCTGACGACGAAGGGTTATGAAGTGAACTACGCGTGGGGCATGAATCGTCACGGACAAGCGATGGGCGGCGCCATCATGCCGGAAATGATGCGCTGGCTGTGGCGCGACCAGCCTGTATCCACGGATCCGCGCAATCAGGACGAACGATCGATGCGGCCACCGGTGACGAGGAACTGAATGGGACATTCGTTCTCACTTAAAGCGATCCTGGCGACGGCATTGTTGTTTGCCGGCGCCGGCGCCATTCGCTCACAGGAAGCGCCGACGTATGAGTCGTCGGTTGTTCCAGTTCTTCGCCAGACCTGTGCGCAATGCCACAACGAAAACCTGGCCTCGGGCGGCGTAAATCTGAAATCACTCGAGCGGCGGGACTCTTTTTCTTCCGAGCGTGAGCAATGGGAAACCGTGCTTCGCAAACTCAAGACGGGGGAAATGCCGCCGCCCGCTGTGCAAAAGCCTGCGGGGCTGCCGTCGATGGTCCGCGCGATCGAAGCGGAACTGGACCGGCTGGATCGCAATACAAAACCAGATCCAGGACGCGTGACGGCGCGGCGCCTGAACAGAACCGAATACCGCAACACGATCCGCGACCTCCTTGGAGTCGAGTTCCAGGCAACCCAGGAATTTCCTACCGACGATTCAGGTGAAGGATTCGACAACCTCGCCGATGTGCTGACCATCTCGCCGCTCCTCGCCGAAAAGTATCTGGCGGCCGCGGAGCGCATTTCCGCACGAGCTCTCGGACTGATAAAACTGCCGAAGCCCATCAGCGCTTCGTTCGCTGCCGATGTTGGAGGAGGTCAGCTCGCGGCAACCAACGGCACAGCACGACGCATGGGCACAAGCTTCATTGAGCGAGTCCATCGCATTGAATATGACGGAGACTACGTCATTCAGGCGGGATTGTCCGGCCACCGCGGCCCCGAAGGAAACCTGTCACGATGGGGTTCTGGATGGACGGCACGCTGCTCTATAGCGAAGAAGTCGCAACGACGCCACCAAAGTCCGTCTACTTTTCGCCATATGAGGTCAAAGAGTTCAAAGTATTCCTGTCCGAAGGGCTGCATACATTCCGGCTGGGATTCATGAATGACGAAGTCGGCGCGAGCATGCCGCGCGCGAAGGCGTTCGATTCTGCCGCAAACAAATACCCCCACTACATCGGATTCCTTGGGCCGGAAGTGCCGTCTGCGCCGCCGGCAAGCCGCAGCCAAATCCTGATATGTGATCCCGCTTCCGGCAGAGCATGCGTACAGCGAATCGTTTCAAACCTCGCGCGCCGCGCGTGGCGCCGGCCGGCGAAACCCGGTGAAGTGGCTTCTCTGATTAAACTCGTCGATCGGACACAACAGGAAGGAATGGACGCCCCGCATGGGATTCAGACGGCATTGACGGCTATCCTCGTGTCTCCGGATTTCCTTTTCCGCATCGAACGCGATGCGGAACCGAGAAACGCAACCGCAACACATCGCATCTCGGACATCGAACTGGCCAGCCGTCTCAGTTACTTCCTCTGGAGTTCGATGCCGGACGACGAATTGCTGTCCCTGGCTGAAACCAGCAGGCTCAGTAATGCCACAGTTCTCGATGCGCAGATCACTCGAATGCTCGCAGACCCGCGCGCTTCCGCGATGGCGGAGAATTTCGCGGGCCAATGGCTGGAAACGCGCAATCTGGATTCGGTGAAGCCTGACCCCGAACGCTTTCCAGAATGGAATACCGAACTCAAGGAAGCCATGCGGACAGAAACCCGCATGTTCTTCGATTCGATCCTGCGTGAGAATCGCCCCATCGCCGAATTCCTTACCGCGCGCTATACGTTTCTAAACGAATCTCTCGCGCGCTTTTACGGGATCGATGACGTAAAAGGCTCTGAGTTCCGTCGAGTTGAACTCTCGAAAGCCGAACGCGGCGGCCTTCTGAGCCAGGCCAGTGTGCTTACGGTCTCGAGCTATCCGACCCGGACATCGGTTGTGCTGCGAGGCCGTTATGTTCTCGAAAATATCCTGGGCTCGCCGCCTCCTCCACCGCCGGCGAACGTCCCGCCACTTGACGAAGAGACAACCGGTGTAGCGCAATCGCTGCGGCAACAGATGGAGCAGCATCGAGCGAATCCCGCCTGCGCGGCCTGTCATTCCAAGATGGATCCGCTCGGTTTTGCTCTCGAAAACTATGACGCTATCGGAAAGTGGCGGACAATGGACGGCAAGTTCGCGATTGATACGAGTGGTTCGCTGCCGGACGGAACGCGCTTCAACGGACCTGCAGACCTGCGCCAGGCGCTCGCGACACGGCTGCCGCAGTTTGCAGAAGCGCTGACGCGAAAGATGCTGGTATATGCTCTGGGGAGAGGTCTTGAATCTTACGACCGTCGCAGTGTCAATTCCATTTTGAGTAATTGGGAGAAGAAGGACTACCGGTTTCAAGCCTTAGTTTTCGAAATCGCCCACAGTCTCCCATTTCAATCGAGACGGGGAGAGCCATGATCATTACGAGAAAAGCATTGCCTCGACGAACGTTTCTCCGCGGGATGGGTGTGGCCGTGGGCCTCCCCTTCATGGAAGCGATGCTTCCTGCAATGCCGCAAGCCTCACGTGCGGGCGCGAAACCTCCTGTTCGGCTGATGTTTCTCTACGTCCCGAACGGCATCGATATGGAGAACTGGAACCCCTCCTACAGCGGCCCTCTCACTGAGCTTCCCCGAATACTGAAACCTCTTGAGCCGTTCCGCAATGACGTGCTGATGCTCAGCAACCTGACACACAACTGGGCTCGCGTTCTCCTCGATGGACCCGGCGATCATGGCCGATGCTCGGCAAATTATCTGACCGGCGCCCACGTCCAGAAGACGGACAGAAGCATTCATGTTGACGGCACCATGTCCATGGACCAGCTGATCGCAAGCCGCATCGGCACGGAAACTCGTCTGGCCTCGCTCGAATTGGGAATGGAAGACCCACGGCAGTCGGGGAACTGTGATTCCGGATATTCCTGCGCCTACACAAACAATCTTGCCTGGAAGAGTCCCACACAGCCGATGCCGCCCTTGCTCGATCCCAGGCTCGTGTTCGAACGGCTTTTCGGAGCAGCCGGTGACCTGACTCCGGCCGAACGCGAGCAGCAGCGGCGGATTCGAACCAGCATCCTCGATTATGTTCGGGAATCCACGAACGCGCTTTCACGGGAACTCGGCTCGACAGACCGCCGCAAACTCGACGAATACCTCACGGCCATTCGCTCCATCGAAACGCAGCTCGAAAAGGCGGCGAAAGATCAGACTCCCGTGCCGGAGGGTATGGCCAAACCCGCGGGGAGTCCCGCCGATTTTTCTGACCATTTCAAACTGCTTACAGACATGGTGACCGTGGCGTTCCAGGCAGACCTGACACGTGTGGCGACATTCCTGATCACGCGCGAGGGCACTTCAAGGCCGTATCGAGAGATCGGAATATCCGATGGGCATCATCCGCTCACGCACCACGGCGGCAAACGAGACCAGCTCGCGAAGGTGACGCAGATCAACGAATATCACCTGAGCAATTTCGCTTCGTGGGTCGGGCGTTTATCGACGATCCGGGAAGGTTCAGGCCGGCTGCTGGATAATCTGATGCTCGTCTATGGCGCCGGACTCTCGGATGGCAACCGGCACCTGCACGATGACCTTCCCACAGTGATTGTTGGGCGCGGAGGAGGATCATTGCAGACGGGCCGGCGCGTTATCTTCCGTCGAGAAACACCATTCTCCAATCTTCATTTAAGCCTGATGGATCGCATGGGCGTGCAGGTCGAAAGCTTCGGCGACTCCTCCGGAAGATTGTCCGGACTCGATACCGTCTAGGAATTCATGCAGGCACGAGGCGCTACGCTCGCTCCAGGAATCCTCTTCGACAGCGATATGGGCCGGAACATCGATGCGGCATTGGCGCTTTCGATGCTTTATGGGCTCGGCCGTGGAAGAGTGATCGGCGTGGCCGTCAATTCGTCGAGCCTTGAGGCCGCATCATTCTGCGATGTGCTCGCTCGCTTCTATGGCTCCGGAGGTGGATTACCCTTTGGCCTCGCGGAAGACGGCCCGAAGCTGGGAGACGCCGCGATGTTGAGCGTGCCCTTAGCCCTGCGCGATTCCGCAGGGCAACCGGTGTTTCGCACGACGATTCGAAGCGCTATTGATACAGCGGATCCGCCTGTTCTCTTCCGGAATGCCTTGCTCACACAACAGGAAAAGCAGGCCATCGCCGTTCTTGCGGGGCCCGCAACAAATCTCGCCCACCTGCTTGCGTTGAATGGGGGACGCGACATCGTCGCCGCGAAAGTGCAGCTGCTCGTAATGGCGGCAGGAGCTTTCGATGGAACGCAGGATCCAAGGATTCAGGCGGACACGGCGTCGGCGCGCAAGGTGCTGGCCGAGTGGCCCTCACCCATCGTCGTTGTTGGCACAGAAGCCGCAAGAGCTGTTCCCTACTCGGATCAAACGATCGAATCCGATCTTTCGACGGTTCCCAACCACCCGGTTGTCGCAGCGTATCGCGCATTTCGTGGTGACAAGCAGTCGGCGGGGACGTCCGGCGTTCCCGTTCAAGGCGTTCTTGCTGCGCTGTTTGCCTCCAATTCGAATGCGGAGTATCTGAAGCTGTCTCGTCCAGGACAAATCGAAGTGACCGGCGACGGGCGAACCACGTTTAAGGAATCACCCGCTGGAACGCACCGCTACCTCGTCATCGACCCCGCCGAAAAGGAGCGCATCTCAGATGCCTTCATCAAAATGTCCGCTGTTCGTCCTGCCGCAGGAGGACGCGGAGCGCGGAATTAGAATCCGGATTTCTTTCAGACAGCTTTGCACAAAAAGCCTGGGCAGCGGGAAACTCTCCTCCTCAGCCGAGGAGGGGAAAGCCGAGGCGTAAGCCTCGGCTGGGGTGGTGCTGTTCAAGTATTGAATCCTTTAGCCAACACCACCCCGGCGCTTCGCGCCACCCCTGCTCGACTGAGGAGGGGAGTTCGCGGCAGCCTGCTATCTTTCGCAAAGCATGTCAATGACACGGTCTGGTTTTTTCAGGCGTTCACTCGTCCGCTTGCAGGAAGATTCGCTCGAATCTCCGCGCATTGCGACAGGACCTCCGACATGGACTGCCAGCGGTCGGAGGGCTGCAAGGCCAGGCAGCGCGCGACAAGAGTATCCAGGGATGCAGGAACTCCGGGTCGAACATCAGAAATGCAGCCGGGGTAAATCGCTCTCAAGGCGGAAACCGTCTCAGGGTTGTGTGGAAATGCGCGCCGTTGAGTGAAGACTTCGTACAGGACCGCGCCGAAGGCGAAGATATCCGTGCGGGCATCGGTTGGTCCTCCCTCAAGTTGTTCCGGCGCCATGTATCCCGGTGTTCCGGGCGTTCTTCGTGACCCGGACTTCGTTTCCAAAAGCGCGTTTGAAGCCGGTGTATCGGGATCACGCAATTCGGCCACGCCGAAATCGAGCAGTTTTACGCCGGATCTCATCAGCATGATGTTCGACGGCTTCAGATCGAGATGAATGATTCCGAACTCATGCGCGTAGACCAGCGCGTCTGCAATCTGCGTAGCGTATTCCATGGCCCGGGTGAGCGATTGTGTTTCACGAAACAATCGCTCGGACAGGGGTTCACCAACCAGGTATTCAAACACCAGATAATGCAGTCCGTCATCGTAGCCTGCATCGTGAAGGATGCAGATGTTGGGATGGTTGAGCACGGCGATGGCTCTGGCTTCCTGTTCGAATCTCTGGACGTGTTGCTTGTCTGTCGCCATATAGGAAGGCAGCGTTTTGACGGCGACCAGCCTGTTGAGTCGGCTGTCTACCGCGCAGTAGACATCGCCCATTCCGCCTCGTCCGACCAGCGACAGTAGTTGATACCTCCCCAGCATCCGATCGACAAGTACGCCCGCACCCTCATCGGCCAAAGATTGCGCCGCAACCTGGTAGGCAGGTTTGTCCAGCCAGGTTTCCGCCTGATCCTGGTAAGCCAGAAGAGACTCGACCTCCCTTCGTAGATCGCTGTCACCTCCACAGGCAGAATCGAGAAACGCCGCGCGTTCCTTCGGCTCTATCGCCAGAGCATCGTTGTAGAGCGCTTGAACCTGTTGCAGACGCTCCGCACTCACGATTTCATATCCCCGTAAAGCTCTCGCAACAACCAGGCCTTGGCAAAGTTCCAGCTCCTGATGACGGTAATCGGGGAGAGGCCCATGATTCTGGCCGTCTCCTCAACGGTGAATCCCCCGAAGTAGCGGAGTTCGATAACCTGCGCTGTCCTGGGATCAAGGGCCGCAAGCCGGCCGAGCGCCCGGTCTACGTCCAGAAGAGATGCAAGGCTGTTGTTGTCGCTGAGGTTCGGCGCGTCGTCCAGAGAAACACAGCGGACGCCGCCTCCACGTTTGGAATAGAGACGTGATCTGGCGTAGTCCACAAGAATGTGGCGCATGACCTGCGCCGAAACCGCAAAGAAATGCTCGCGGTTCTTCCATTCCACATTCGGCCAGTCGATGAGCCGAATATAAGCTTCGTTCACCAGTCCTGTGGCCTGCAGGGTGTGGTCCACCCGCTCGCGTCCCACATAACGGACGGCCAACCGATGCAATTCACGAAAAACCAACGGGGTTAGACGGTCGAGCGCTCCGGGCTCTCCTTCACTCCATAACCGCAGCAGGTCTGTAATGTCGTGAGGTGATTGTTGGTCGAGCATGCGGCCTGTTCGGCAGTTTACCGCCGTAAACAAAAAATTTTAAAGCCGATGATAGTGGTCGTCCGATTTTCTCGCTTTAGTAGACAGTACATCAATTCCAAAGGAGATTACGTAGGAGGCCCATATGAAGTTCACAAAATGTCTTTTAACGGTTACTGCAGCTCTCGTCGGGACGGTTCTTTTTATGGACCTTCCTCTTCACGCTCAATCCACGGCGTTGAGGGCGAACATCCCGTTTGAGTTTCAGGCCGGTGACAAGGTGCTTCCGGCCGGGACCTACACCATCGAAAAGCGCGGTGATGCGCTCTTGATCTCCGATGGAAAGGGCCATGGTACCGCCGTTCTGGCGAACGCCATCCCCAACAAGGCGTACAGGGTGGACAACCTCCTCGTCTTCAAAGGCTATGGGGACAAGCGGTTCCTCTCGGAGGTCCGCTGGATCGATATCTCGACGGCGCGCGGCCTGATGGAGACGAAGGCCGAAAAAAGGCTGGCAAAGGCTCTTGCGGCTGATGCAGTGAACGTCGCTGCGATCAGCCGGTAAACGGTCCCCCCTGGTCGGTAACCGGCACTCTTCGAACGGTTGACCGACATTGAAGCGCCCGGCCCCCGTGCCGGGCGCTCTTGTTTTTACTACCCGCCCATCCGGCCAAGTTCAATTATCAACGGTGGAAACAGAGAAGCCTTTCCAATGTGATCCGGGGTTCCTCAGTGGGTCGGTGGGCAGTTTGACAACTACATTTGAGATGGGACATGGGACGCTTGACAGTTGACAGTGAGGAAGCTGCTCCCCTGCGATGTCAAAGGTCAAACGTCCCATGTCCCATCTCAAATGCATCTGTCAAACCACCCAATGACCAAATTGGCAACCCAATTCCACTTCCGGCAGGCTGAATTCAAAACTCTCCCGTGTGCGTTCCCCAGGTTGTCGGCTGTCTGACTGTTGATCCGTTGATAATTGAACTTGGCCGGATGGGCGATTCCTGAAGTATGTTAATGCCTTACGCGGGACCGCTCGAAAACGTCTTAGCCTGCTGTCGTCTGTCGTAAGTAAAGACACATTCATGACGACCAACCTCCCACCTGCCCTCGGCGTGGCGCTCGACGAAATCGCCCAAACCATCGGCCCGGAACACGTCCTGATAAGCGGCGAGTCCTTCGAACAACGCGCACGCGACACGACACCTTCAGTGCAAAGGCCCGCGGGTTTTGTATTTCCCGATTCGGTTGAGGCCGTCCAGGCCATCGTGCGAATTGCCAACCGGCATGCAATCGCCTTGTGGCCGGTCAGCAAAGGAAAAAACTGGGGATACGGCGCCGCAACACCGGTTTATGCCGGCGCTCTCATCATGGTCCTCGAGCGCATGAATCGGATTGTCGAAGTCAATGAAGAGCTGGCCTACACGGTAATCGAGCCGGGGGTCACCTATGGCCAGCTGAACCGCTACCTGCGCGAAAAACATCCTTCCCTCTGGACGGACACGACGGATAGTACGCCCGAAGGAAGCGTCATCGGCAACGCACTCGAGCGGGGCTTGGGCGAAACGCCATACGGCGATCACTTTGGAAACCTGTGCGGGCTGGAAGTGGTCTTGCCCACTGGGGAGCGCGTCTGCACAGGGGGTGGGCCCGAGGAAGGAGCTCGAACGTGGAACACCCATAAATGGGGGACCGGGCCTTATCTGGAGGGTCTTTTCAGTCAATCCAATCTGGGCATCGTGACGAAGGCCGGTCTCTGGCTCATGCCGGCGCCCCCGGCCTTTGTCTCGGTCATCTTCGAAGTGCGGCACGAAGATCGCGTGGCGGGAGCGATCGACGCCATCCGCCGCCTGACGCTTCGCGGGATCATCCGCAGCCAGATTCATGGCGGAAACGACAGCGTCATTCTTTCGATCTTGAACTCGCAAGACCGCCAGTACCCCGCGAAAGCTGCCCCGCTCACTGAAGAGAAGCGTGCCGCTCAGCGCCAACATTTCAATGTGGGTCTGTGGACGCTCAATTGGGGACTCTATGGAACCGCTCGCGAGATTTCCGTTTGGAAATCGATCCTCCGGCGGGAACTCTCGCCGTATGGGCAGCTCCTCTTTGTGAGCGACGGGATGATCCGGATGTCGAAACGTGTGGTCCCGTGGCTGGCTCAACGCCGAGCGTCGATCGTCGGTCGCGTGGGAGCCGCGCTGTTCCGAATGGTGGTCGGCAAGCCGGTCGAATTCGCAGAACTCGGCCCGCATCAGCATGGATTGCTCAAAGGCATCCCAACGGATTATTTCCTGCGCTACGCCTATTGCCAGGCATCTCGGCCCGCGCCCGACCGGGACCTCGATCCGGCGCGTGATGGCTGCGGCGAGATGTGGCATGCGCCCGTCATCCCTTTGACGTCGGCCGACCTTCAGCGCATTTTGGGGGTTGGCGAGCCTCTGTTCAAAAAGCATGGTAAAGATTTTTGCGTGACCCTGTTGCTCATGAATCCGCGTTCCATCATCACGCTGTTTGGCATTTTCTTTGCGAGGGAGGATCCGGCGGAACGGAAACAGGCGGAG
>Ga0207659_10002841_pt1 | contig 10330 bp, 8 predicted proteins | sample KBSM43metaG_FD_184330 | JGI IMG/M metagenome (GOLD analysis project Ga0207659, IMG submission 184330) | Miscanthus rhizosphere microbial communities from Kellogg Biological Station, Michigan, USA - KBS M4-3 metaG (SPAdes) (version 2) | ecosystem: Host-associated > Plants > Roots > Rhizosphere >...
TCGAACCCAACGCGTGGCAGAGCGCCGATGTGATGCGCCAATACGAAGGTGAAGGCGTCGCCATCACGATCACTGAGAGCGCGACAGCCAGCACTGTCGTCACCGCAATCGAATAGCCTGCCGCGCCGTTCTCGCGCAGAAGGTTTTCACAGTGTGAACGTCAGGCACATGACGCGGGGACAGGATCCGGGGAAATCAACAGGTTCCGCGATGGAAGCCGGCTTGCCATATCTCCGACGATGAAGACCGTGATCCTGATCTGCCTCGCCTGCGCCACGGCACTGACGGCGCAAACCGACACTTTGACCACGGGAGCCATTACCGGGCGAGTCTTCGATTCGACGGGAAAGCCGATGCGAAATGCTGTTGTCGGATTGCTGCGTATGGTTGCCACGGCTCAGGCACGTTCGATCGACGTGGTGAGTGCGCAAGCGACGAATCGCCGCGGCGAGTTCCGGTTCGACCGGGTACCGCCCGGGGAATACTACCTTGGAGCAGCGCCTTCGGCGACGACGACGCACGTCACGACGCTTTATCCAAGCGCCGCACACCTGAATTCCGCGACGAAGGTGGTCGTCAGGACAGGCGCCGAACTGCAGGGCATCGACATCCACATCAGAAGCCTGGAATCGCCTTAGCGCCTGATTGTATTCAGGCGGATCCGCGTTCTACTTCAACGCTGCCTGCAGGCGTCGGACGATGTCCGCGTGGGAGCCGGAATCCGTCAACTTCACAACTCCTGAATTCGTCTGATACAACGCGGGCGTGCCTGGCGTCATACCCGCAGGTCGAACTCGCATGTCAGTCATGTTAGCCCCGCTGAAGATGTGGGGCAGATTCTCCGGCGGTGCGCCCGGTTTGAGGTTTTCGAACGGCCCGCTGTATAACCAGCGACCAAAGCCAACAGCCTGGCCTGTGCCCGCAACGGTCTTCAGATCTCTCCATTCGTTGAGCACGGCAGCCGACGCGGGTCCATCTGTTGCGAAGTACATATACCCGCGTTGGATCTCAGAGATCCTTGTGCCACCCGTGCCGCCATCGACGTACGCGAAAGCGCCCCAGACCTGCACACGATTGGGTGACTGATCGTTTGGCTCGAAGAGGACCTTGTCGATCATGGCATATACCCCAATAGGTCCGCTTGCCGACAGAACCAGCGGGGAGAGAAGGACCGCGAGCACCAGCAACGCTTTCAGGATTTTCATGGAAGACTCCTTCGGGGCAACATACCACACGACATGTTATTTTTCTACACTACGAAGTGTCTTGCTTCTGGTTTGTCGGCGACAGACAGCAACTCGTGCGGATCGATATCTCGAGGCCTTGATGAATCTCGGGCAACGTATTCGCCAAACTCTGTTCGAATTCGGTCGGCTCCCTTGCGTTAAACGCGACTTCCCTCGCGGTGGTAAGATTCACACAAACCGCATGACTAATTTCACGAGTTCCAGATTCAACACCACGTCGTGGACGCTGATCGAAGCTGCAGCCGCCCAGCCCACTGCGGAATCTCGGGAGGCATTGTCAACCCTGTGCCAGGCGTATTGGCGGCCCGTTTACGCATTCATTCGACGGAATGGTTACAACAGCGATCAAGCACTCGATCTGTCTCAGGAATTCTTCGCCCGACTCATCGAGAAGAACTATCTGACAGCCGCAGATCGAACCCGGGGCCGCTTCCGTTCTTTCCTTCTGGCGTCGGTAAAACATTTCCTCTCGCACGAGCGAGAGAAAGCGAACGCATTAAAACGCGGTGGCGGCAAGACACTGATCTCGATCGACGTCGTCGAGGCTGAATCGTGGTATGCGACAGCACTTGAAACCGAAACGCCGGATACTCTTTTCGAGCGTCGATGGGCATTGTCGGTTGTCGAACTCGTGACACATTGTCACATCTCTGGGCTCTGCAGCGAAAGTTCCTCGGCGAATCAAACCCGGCGACGTTGGAGACTTTAACGAGATTGGAGCAGACGTATCTCGAGGAGGGCCGGTTGGAGCGGGATCGTGGCCGGTTCCTGCATGCAAAGGAAATTCTGGCGCGAGCAGAAGAACTAACTGCGCAACATCTAAGAACCTATGTCGCCGCTTCTCATACAGAGGACCGTGAGTCGTTTGCGATCCGGAAGCAACTCGGCATTATTAAGGAAAGCCAGGGCGACTATCGTACCGCCGAAGAGGTATTTCGGACTCTTCGCGGCTTGATCGTCAGGCCACAGGATGGAACAGGCGCCGCCATCCCGATGGTTCGATCGATCATCTCGCATATCGGTTACAACCTCTTCCAACAACACAAATACGCGGAGGCAGAGGCGGCACTCAATGATGCAGTCGCCTTCTTTGATCGTCCGAGTCGATCGGAAGGAGAAATTCGCTACAACTGGGAAGGCGTGCTCGGGGCTAGCCTGGTCGCGCAAAAGAAGTATGCGGCCGCCGAACCGCGCTTGCTCTCGTCTTACAAAGGAAGAGTCGAGCCGAATGGGCCTCCGAGCAGCGAAGTCGTTCTGTTCAGCAAACACGAAGCCGTAGAGTGGCTTGTCCGCCTCTATGAAGAATCGGGCCGTCTCGACGAAGCGGCGAAGTGGCGCGTAAGACTTCCTGAGTGACAAACTGCGACGCTTCCGTCAGTAAGCTATATGAGACTCCTTACTGTCGTTGCGATTCTTTTTCTTGCCCAGGGAACGGCGCCTCCACCAAAAGCCACTGTTGAAGGAACAGTGTTGCGCGCTGAGTCCGGCGAGCCTTTGGCCGGAGCGCAAATCACGATGATGCGCGCGACCGGCCCGACCGGAGCCCAACTGCTGGCGACGGGTCTTCTCCCGGCGGTAACAGACGCGCAAGGATACTTCCAACTGAAGAGCGTCGATCCCGGCACATATCGCATGTATGCGACACGCAATGGATATGCGCGTCAGGAATACGCACAGAAGACCCTTTTGGGGTTAGGAACCGTCCTGACGATCACGCCGGGACAGTCATTGAAGGGCGTCGTCTTCAGGCTCACTCCCGCTGCAATCATCACAGGCCGCATATCGAGCCCCAACGGCGAGCCGATGACAGGAACTACGGTCCTCCTGCTTCGTGTTGCCTATGACAGTACCGGCAAACGAACGATGCGCCCTGTTTCTGCGACAAGGACTGACGATCGCGGGGAATATCGGCTGTATTGGATTACTCCGGGCCAGTACTACGTTGCCGTCACGCCCGGCCGCAGTACGATCGATTCGCAGCTTGCCGAAGTTTCATCCGTCGCATTCCAGTATGCGAACCAGCCCGGGCCAGTTCGGCCAGACGCACGGGACGTTTTCGAAGCGGCAGCGCTGTTGAACACCAACGAAGTAGTTCCGTTGAAGGAGTATGCCACGACGTACTATCCGAATTCGACGGACGTTAACCGCGCGATTCTCCTTAACATCAAGCCGGGCAGCGAAACGAGCGGCATCAACATCAATCCTCTGCGCCAGGCCCTCGGGAGCATTCGAGGTCGTCTCGTCGACACCGCCGGACAACCTCAAGTGGGCTTAGTGAGATTGCTTACCTCCAACGGAGAGGAAGTCGCTACGAATCTTTCGGCTTCGGGGGCCCTTGGCCAATTCGAATTCGTGAATGTAATTCCCGGAACCTATCACGTACGCGCAACAGTTGTATCTGCCGTTGGAGGGCGCGGGGGACGTGGGCCGAACCCCGCAGCGAACCCCGCTGCAGTGCAAGCCCCCGCCGCAGACGCGCGAACTCAAGTCACAGTCTCGGGCAACGAGGTGGACAACGTGACGCTGACGGCGCGTCCTGGAGTCTCGATCAGTGGCCGCGTTCGCGCTGATGGCCTTGGTTCGATTGCAGACCTGCCGGGGTTCGAGCGCATGAACGTCGTTCTCGCTGCGGTCGATGACCTCACAACGCAACCGCAACCGGCGCGATTTAACGCGGACGGTTCATTCTCCGCCGTCAATGTGTTTCCCGGCACCTATCGCATCCGCATCGATGGACGTCCGACAGATGTTTTCCTGAAAAGCGTCATGCTCGGCGGAACCGATCTCATGCGGAACGCGCTCGTCGTTTCGGATTCGGTGCAGGGCACGCTCGACGTTGTTGTCAGTTCTCATGCGGGCCAGCTTGAGGGCAATCTCATCGACAAAGCGCAGAAGCCTGTCGCCGGCGTTCAAGTGACAATCGTGCCGACAGTGTACCGCGCGCGGCGCGAACTCTATCGAACGGCAATCACGGATGCAAACGGGCACTTCAAGATCGCATCGGTTACGCCCGGCGAATACAAAGCGTTTGCGTGGGAAGAACTCGAACCGTTTTCGTATTTTGACGCGGACTTCATCAGGAAGTTCGAAAGCGACGGGAAAGCTTTCACATTGGCCGAATCCGGTAAGGCCACGGTTGACCTCAAGATCATTCCTTCGGAGGCGAACTAGCGCGGCGCACGACCTCGTTACCTTTCTGACGGTCCGCGGGTAAGCTCGCGGTGAAGCCAGACCTTGGCGAACTTCCAGTCGCGGAGTACGGTGTCGGTGGAGATGTGGAGCGCTTCGGCTATCTCCTCTTCGGTGAGTCCTCCAAAGAAGCGCAGTTCGACGACCTGGCTGACGCGAGGACTCGCGGCCGCAAGGGCGTTCAGGGCGTCATCGAGCGCGGCGAGGTCGCGGGTACGATCTGCGATGACGTTCAGGTTCTCATCCAGAGTCACTCGCATCGCCCCGCCGCCTCGCTTCTGCTTCTTTTTGGTGCGCGCGCAGTCCACGAGGATCTGACGCATCAGGCGCGCCGACATGGCGTAGAAATGCGCCCGGTTCTGCCACTGGATGCGGCGAATGTCCACCAGCTTCAGGAAAGCTTCGTTGACCAGAGCCGAGGCCTGAAGAGTGTGCCCCACCCGCTCCCCAGCCATATATCGACCGGCAATGCGGCGCAGTTCCGCTTGAACAAAGGGCGTCAGTCTTTCAAGGGCCCGATCATCGCCGTCGGTCCAGCCCTGAAGCAACGCCGTCACGTTATCTCGTTGCATTGAACGGGATTATAGAAAAACCCGAAAAACTTTGCGAATGGTGCGGGTTTTCACCTCAGCGCATCGCTTTCTGAATTGAGAACTAAGAAATGCCCAGGCGCGGCCGGTCCTCCCGAGCCGCGAGAAAGGTCAAGCGATGTTGAAGACTTCCGCACATAGACACGAGATCGGCGCAGCAACCAGGGCGGTCCTGGTGACGGCGATATTTGCTATCGCCTGCTGGCAAACGGTTGCGGTAAATGCTCAGGGAACCGCGCCGGCGCAATCCGCAGACACCTCGAAAGGCACGGTCAAGGGAACCGTGGTAGGCCAGAGTTCGGGTAAACCGCTCTCCGGCGTAACGGTCCGGCTTACCGGCGGCCCGATGGATCGACCTGCCCTCAAGACATTGCTCGACTTCTTTGCAACCCGTGGCGTGGTTGTGGATCTTCCCACCGGCGAACCCAACGACGCTTACTTTCAGAACGTTATTGATACCGCGGCCAAGCATGGCGTTTCGCTGATGAATCCCGAGGTCCAGAGAAACATAGGGGCGTTTGAGAATGCTCTCGCCTCACGATTCGTCTCGGTGACCGACAACGCAGGTAACTTCCTCATCAACGCCGTGCTTCCGGGCAACTACGGCGTCGTGACAGAGAGTAAAGACCACTTCGGACCGGGCTCGTATCCGGACCGTCCTTCATTGTCCGTGTCTGTCGCGGCCGGTAGCATGAACGAGCTCAAAGTCCCGATGACTCCGGGCGCCGTCGTTTCCGGACGTGTCACGGATGCCGCCGGGCAAAGGCTGTCCAACAAGATCGTTCAGGCATACGTACTGGGTTATCAAGACGGTTATCCGCTGCTTTCGCCCGGCCCTCAGGCCAGAACTGACGATCAGGGCGAATACAAACTGTTCTGGCTGCCACCCGGAGAGTACTTTCTCGCTGCAACGTTTCCACGCGGCCGCAGGACTCCTTCGCCTGATGGGAAGGATCTCGTCACGACCTACTATCCACGCACCACGGATACTCTGATTGCACAGCCCGTCATCATTCGCGGCGGCGAAGAACGCGCCGGCTTCGACATCGAAATGCAGGCGACTTCGTCGTTCAAAATATCGGGGACGATCATTAGTTCCGTTACGCCGCCGACCGGGCCGGGAGTCGTTGGGGCGAATGTCGGCGCGACGACTGCGACGATCAACATTCTCGCGCGTGACTCCAACATCCCGGACAGCGTCGGCACCCGAGCCCTGGGCACGGTCCAGGTCGTTCAGACCGGTGACCAGGTGTGGAGCGCCCCCTTCGAAGTATCGGGCATCCAACCCGGAATCTACGACCTCAGCACCTGGGTTCGTGAATCGAATCCCGATGGCGGATCCAGTATCACCATCGGCCGGACACCGGTTGAAATTCTCGACAAGGACCTCACGGGAGTTGAGCTTCGCATCTATCCCAGCGTGCGAGTGCTCGGAAAGGTAACCGTGGACGGCCACGCTCCCGGAGCGGTAACCGCCAGAGTCTCCCTTGGGCCTGAGGGCAGCGAAGTGAAGGTTCCCGTCTACCAGGGCATTGGAATGCGCGCCGTGGTTGCGGATCCAAAGGACGGCGCCTTCATGATCCCGGCTGTGACCGCCGGACAGTTTCGCGTTGTCACTCAAGGTCTGCCGCCGGAATTCTACGTGGCCGACGTTCTGCAGGCAGGCGTAAGCATCTATGACTCGGGCTTAACTGTCGCCGGCAAGACTCCGAATCTCGTCGAAGTGGTCGTGAGATCCGGATCAGCCACAGTCGCCGGAACAGTCAGGGATGCAGCGGGCAAGACCATGGCGAAAGCGACCGTTGTGCTCGTGCCGACGGCATCGAGGCGCGGGAATCGCTCGTTGTATAAAACCGCGTCCACGGATCAGGTCGGTCGTTTCACCGTAACCGGAATTGCTCCCGGAAACTATCAGCTGTTCGCATGGGAGCGCGATCCGGAGGGCGCCTATTACAACGAGAGATTCCTGTCCAGGTATCTGCACCGCGGCCGCCCGGTCTACGTGAACCAGGAGTCTACGGTCCCCGCTGACCTCACGGCAATTCCGGCCGAGGCTCGATAGCCATGAAAGGCCTCCTGTTTGTTCTGTCACTGGTTATGGCGCAGGCGCTCGAACAGGAGGCGCCGCGAGGTGTGATCCGCGGGCAGGTCCAGCGCGCCGGCACCGCGGACGCGGTGGCTGGCGCCGACGTCACTGTTGAAGCGGCCCGCGACAGGGGGACGTCGGGGGCCCTATCAAGAACCGTCCATTTGAAAGCCGATCAGGACGGCCGCTTCGAAGTGACTGCATTACCGCCGGGGCGATACCGCGTGTCGGTCCATCGGGACGGCTACTTCTCGTCATCCAGTGAAGGCAATGCAGAAGAAGTCGTGAGCGTCTCGGTTGGGGCAGACGGGAAAGCGTCCGACGTTTCCATCACGCTGGCTCCGGCAGGAGTCATCTTGGGCCGAGTGATTGACGGCTTGGGAGAATTGCTGCCGATGGCGAGAGTTCGCGCCTTCACCGTCACACGCGAAGGTGGACGGGACACTCTCAAACCTGCCGCGACAGATTTCTCAGACCATCGAGGCGAGTTTCGTCTGTTCTGGCTTCCACCCGGCGAATACGTCGTTCAGGCCGAGCCTCCTGGATCCGCGACCGGACGGGCCGGCTCGTCTCTCAAAGCGTTCTACCCAAATGCGACAGAAGTTGGATCGGCCACTCGCATCGATTTGAAAGCTGGTGACTCAAGAGCCGGCATCGACATTGCGCTTCGTTCGGCGCTGATCCTGCCCACGTCGAAGACGTTCAAGATTTCCGGCCAGGTGTTCAGCACCCTTACCGCAGAGGGGCGTGCCGTGCCGGCGGCATCCGTCCTGATGTTGTTGCCTCACGATGCGCTGGACCAAAGCTCGCCGAGGAACGTTGGCACCTCCGATTCAAGAACGGGACGCTTCGAGGTCTCATCAGTTGATCCTGGTGTGTACGATCTTTACGCGCGCGTTCAGGATCCCAGAGGATCGCCGAGCCGGCGCGGTGTCGCGCTGGCGTGGGGGCGAGCCGTCGTCGAGATACGCGATGCCGACGCGAACAACGTGAGACTCACGGTTCATCCGAGCGTCGCCGTGAACGGTATTGTCCGGTTACCAGGCGACGCGGCGGCGTTGATGACGGGAATGCGAGTCGAACTCGAATCCACTGGAAGCACCGCGAAATTCGACAACATTCAAGGAATGACGGATGTGTCCCGAGGGCTAAAGCCCGACGGAACGTTCACGATTGGTGCGGTGGCGGAAGGAGACTATAAAGTTCGGCTTCGCGGCCTGCCGGCCGATGGTTACACCGTCGAAGTGAGACAGGGAACTGAAGATGTCACGGATGTGGGTATCAATGTGACTGCGACAACTCCGCTGCCGCTGGAGATCATCGTCCGGCGATGATTTTGAGCCCTTATAATGCAAGCCAATGTCTACAGCATCGATGGAACCCCGTTGACCTCCGAGCGGTTCGACCAGATACAGGATCTCTTTGTTCGCGCACTTGAACAAGGCGAGACAGGCCGCGCGGCATTCCTGCAACAGGCTTGCGCCGGCGACGAGCAACTGCGACGTGAAGTGGAATCCCTGCTCGCCGAGGAGCCACGCGCAAGCAACTTCATGGAAGGGACGCTCGACGCAGTCGCCCGAGAACTGATTTCAGCACATCAACGACTGACGCCTGGAGTCCGTATCGGTCATTACGAAATCACGTCGTTCCTCGACGCCGGTGGAATGGGCGAGGTCTATCGCGCGCGCGACACGCGCCTGAAGCGCGACGTCGCAATCAAGGTGCTGTCGAGCGAATGGTCGCAGGATGCAGACCGGGTTGAGCGATTCAAGCGCGAAGCCGAAACGCTGGCTGCGCTGAATCACCCGCGAATCGCTCAGATCTACGGGCTCGAGGAATCAGGGGACACCCTGTGTCTTATTCTCGAGTTCGTCGAAGGGGACACTCTGGCCGACCGGCTTGCGCAAGGCGCACTGCCTCTCACGCAATCTCTCGATATTGCGCGGCAGATTGCCGAGGCGCTTGAAGCCGCCCATGAGCGCGGCATTATCCATCGCGACCTGAAACCCGCTAACGTGAAGCTCACGTCAGACGGCAGAGTCAAGGTGCTGGACTTCGGGTTAGCGAAGGTGCTCTCCGCGGAGCCTGTGACTTCACAATCCCCTACTATCGGTACAGGGTCATTGCCGGGGTTGATCCTGGGAACCGCCGGCTACATGGCGCCCGAACAAGCCAAGGGCCGGACTGTGGACGCGCGCAGCGATATCTGGGCGTTCGGATGCGTGCTCTATGAAATGCTGGTCGGAAAGACGGCGTTCTCCGGCGAATCCGTAGTGGAAGTTCTAAGTGCGATTCTGCACCTTGAGCCCGATTGGAAAGCATTGCCTGCAACCACGCCTCCCGCGATTCTGGCCTTGCTGCAACGGTGCCTTCAAAAGGATCCAAACCTTCGTTTGCGTGATATTGCAGACGCACGCTTCCAGATTGAAGACCTGCAATCGCCGGCGGCGGTGGTTGTTCCATCGTTGCTGCCCTCGCGAGTTCCGGTGCGTCGCTCACGCGAACGCGCAGCATGGATCGCCATTGTTGCTCTGCTCGCGGCAGGCGTCGTGGCGCTCTCTCTGCAACGCGGAGCGACATCGCCGGCGCGACCAACGGAAATGCGGCTCCAGATTGTGACGCCTCCGGAGGCGAGTCCATCCGCTTTTTCCCTCTCGCCCGATGGTCGCAATCTCGTTTACACGTCACAAGCCAAACTGTGGCTGCGGCCTCTGGACTCGGAGAAGGTAGAGTTACTGCCCGGGACGGAAGGCAGTTCGCAGTTGACGTTCTGGTCGCCGGACAGTCTTGCGGTCGGCTTCGGCACGAGCGACCACCTGAAGCGTTTCGACATCAGGGACAAACTCGCCAGGACCCTTTCGAATGTTCCCGCGGGAACGGGCTTCAGAAGTGCGTCCTGGAATGCCGCGGGTAATCTTCTAATTGGATCCGCGGGCGACCACTTACCTTTGTACCTCCTTGGCTCCAGCAATGGCGGCGCGACAGAGGCGACGCAGCTCGCACCGGAGCAGACAACCCAGGGATATCCCTACTTTCTGCCGGACGGAAATCACTTTCTTCTCTTCGGCCGCACAATTGCCGGACAGGGGATCTACGTCGGCTCGCTCGACTCGAAGCAAACGAAGTATCTCTTCGATGCCGACAGCGCTGCCGTCTTCGCCCCGCCGGACTACGTTCTGTTTGCCCGGCGAGGCGCGCTTCTCGCGCAGCGGCTGAAT
>Ga0207659_10002849_pt1 | contig 10309 bp, 10 predicted proteins | sample KBSM43metaG_FD_184330 | JGI IMG/M metagenome (GOLD analysis project Ga0207659, IMG submission 184330) | Miscanthus rhizosphere microbial communities from Kellogg Biological Station, Michigan, USA - KBS M4-3 metaG (SPAdes) (version 2) | ecosystem: Host-associated > Plants > Roots > Rhizosphere >...
CCACCACGGGCCGCTCCTTGCCGGTCAGCGGATCGACGATGGTGGTGCGGTCGTCGTAGCTGCCGCGCAGCGGGTCGTAGACCTTCGCGCTGTCGCCGAACTGGCCCGCGAAGCGCTTCAGGATCTTGACGGCGAAGAGACCGCCCTGGCTGTGGCCGACCATCATCGGACGCATGCCCTCGTGCTCGTACGCCCAGGCCATGAGCCCCACGAGGTGGTCGGTGGTGTCGTAGGGCGTGTACGACCATTCGCCGCTGGCCGGGTCGCGGATGCTCGCTTCCGGGTAGCCCATCTTGCTCAGGAACTTGCCGAACGACCACATGATGAGGAAAACGGGGAAGACGCCGCCGTGCGACAGGACGATCCGCGGCGCGGGCGCCTTGGCGAGCGTGTCCTTGATGTCCTTTTCGGTGACGTGCAGCGGATCCAGCGCAAGGATGCGGTCCTCGGTGGCGGCGTCGAGGCGGAGCGCGTCGAGCACCGCGCGCGGCGCCGGCGGTCCGGCCGACGCCGCGGCGCTCCGCCCCGGTTGCTCGCCCGGCGGCGACGGGCCGTTCGCGCCCCAGGCCGGGATCGACGCCGAGAGCAGGGCGGCGGCGGTGACGAGCGCGACGGCGGAGCGGAAGCGGGTCATTGGAGGGCCACGAGCGTTTGTTGGAGATCCGAGGCGATTCTAGCGATCCGTGGCGCCACCAGCGCCGAAGCGCGATAGCTGATGCCGAGCTCGAGCGTGGTGCCGCAGGTCGTCGCGGCCACGACCATCGGCGCCACCGGGCCCGTGGGAACGGCGCGGCGATAGCCGGCGGGCATCTCGACGCCGGGGCGCGCCGTCCACAGCGCGTTGACGTTGAGCGTCGTGAGCCCGGCCCACACCGGGAAGGTCTTCGAGTACAGCCGCTGCCGCCGGTGGTCGTTCAGGAACGTCCAGACGAGAGCGTTGAAGCGCATCGCCACGAGGGTCTGCAGGTACAGGCGGTCGGCCTTGATCCGCGCCGTCTCCTGTTTGACGTCGCGGGCGAGCGTCTCGAGCGACGTGCCGGGCGGCACGCGGTGCGACAGCCGCAGCGAGCTCAGGAACTGGCCGAAGGCGTCGCGCAGGCCCAGCCCGCAGGCGGCGCGGAGGTTCACGATCGACGCGACGGCGATGTCGCTGCGCCGCGCGGCCGCGGCGCGTGGCGGCACGTGCGCGGCCAGCACCTTGAGGAGCGCGGCGAGGAGAAGGTCGTTGAAGGTGACGTCCCATGCCTTGGCGCGGGCCAGCAGCGCGGCGACCTCGGCGCCGTCGAGCCGCACGAACACGACGACGTTGCGGCCGTCGGCCTCGTCGTCGTAGCGCGGCCGCACGCCGCGGCGGCAGCTCGCCACCGTCCGGCGGAGCCACGGCAGGCCGCCGACGAGCTTGCCCGCATTGCGCGCGAACAGGCGGGCGAACGTCGGCGGATACAGATCGGGCGGCGGGGTGTCGCGCGGCGCGCCGCCGTAGCGCGCGACGATGTCGTTCAGCAGCGCGACGATCGAGTCACCGCCCGCGACGAAGTGGTCGTACGCGAGGCCGACGTGGAACACGTCGCCGTCCGCGAGCGCGAAAAAGCGGAACGGCACGATGGCGCCCGTCGCGGGAAATGGCTGGTTGAGCTGCCGCTCGATCTCGGCGCGAAGCGTCTCGCCGGGCGCGCCGCCGCCCGCCAGCACTTCGAACGGCACCACCGCCGGACCGCCGCGGTATTCGTACCGCCGCCGCTGCGGGTCGAGCTCCAGGCCGGTCAGGCCGTCGGCGCAAAGCTGGCCGGCGATGGCGGCCTCGAGCTTCGCCGGGTCGAACGGCTGGCAAACGGCGGCGACGTGAACGGCGTTGTACGGATGGAGCGTGCGCCAGCGCAGCATCGCCGCCTGGAACAGGTTGAACCGGCCCTTCATCGCCGTCACGACGCGCCGTCTGCGGCGCGCAGCGCCCGCTGCGCCTCGAGGCACCAGTGCTTCTTGACCGAGTGCCAGATGTCCGCGGCATGCAGGAGGTTCACGGTGTCGACGCCGGGCTGCGCAGGCAGCGGCATGGCGGCGGCCGGCGCGTACTGCTCGATCCACGTCCGGGTGACGGGATCGGCCGCCAGGTGACGGGCGCGCGGCAGCCCGATGTGGCTGTACGCAGTGGGCAGCGTGACGTTGCGCACGCGCGCCGTGCCGCTCGCGCGGTACGGCTCGTCGCCGAACAGCGTGCCGGCGATCAGGTCGCCGGGCAGCGAAAAGCCGGTGAATTCGGCGACCGAGTCCGGCACTTGCCGCAGGTACGGCAGCATCGACCACTGCAGCAGCAGCACGCGCGGCAGCTTGCCGGTGGCGAGCGCCGCGGCGTACCCCACTTCGAGGCCGACGACGGGACGGTCTGCGCCCGTCAGCGGATCGCGGACGGTCGTGCGCGGCAGCGGCTGCTCGTCGCCGGGCGGCCACACGGGGATGGCGCGCCCGAACGTTCCCGCCAGCTCGTGCAGCGTCTTCAGCGCGAGCATGCCGCCCTGGCTGTGCCCGATCAGCATCGGCATCAGCGCGTCGCGCTCGTACCACCAGGCGATCTCGCCGGCCAGGCGCGCGCTGTCGGCATGGCTGTCGTAGCTGAGCGTGCCGTCGCGCGGGTTGACGAGGCGGTCGCGGGGATAGCCCATCGCCACCAGGAACTCGGCGAACGGCTCCATCGTGACGAACGCGACGCTGCCCTGCAGCGCGACGATGCGCGGCGCCGGAACGTGCGCCAGCACCTCGCCGACGTCGGCCGGCGCGATCCGGTCGGGGTCGAGCGCGACCAGCCGCGCGGCGACGGCGGGGTCGAGCGTGCGAAACGGGGCAAGGGGATCCGAGGCGCCCGAGGCAGGGGCGAGACCGCAGAGCAGCGCCAGGCAGGCGAGCGCGGCGGCGATGCTAGCGCGACGAAAGCCGGGGAAAGAACCGGCCGGTGCGCGCGACGTACAGTGAATAGCTGTCCCCATGCATTGCCGTGAGATGCCGCTCCTCGTTGCGGGCTTTGACGTTCATCAGCGTCAGGTGCAGGAGCGCGATGGCGATCATCGGCACCGTGGGCAGGATCACCGCGGAGCACACCATCAGCAGCATGCTGAACGCATAGATCGGATGGCGGATGCGACTGAACAGGCCGTCGGTCACGAGCGACGTCTTGCGCTCGCCGATGTCCATCCGCCAGTCGTCGCCCATGCGCCGCCAGCAGTCGATCGTGGCGAACAGCGCGAGCACCGCCAGCCCCGCCGCCAGCCAGCGCACCGGCGCGTAACCCGAGCCGTGCTGCGCGAACGCGGGCAGCGCGAACAGGCCCGTCATGCGCGTCGCGGCGGCGTACGGCAGCCACATCCACGCGGCCACCAGCGGCACCCACAGGAGCCACATGAAGCGCTCGACGCGTTGCTCGGGCACGAGCCCTACAAGCTTGCGGTTGCGACGGCGAACGCGAACCACCATGACCCCTACGCCGAGCCAATAGGCCCAGACCGTGGTAATCAGGACAACGAGCGGTACGTCCGGCATTCAATCGCGCCCGGCACTCCCTGGCGCCGACCGCATGTCGATTATACCGAGCGAACCACGGCGAACCGGTAGGACGGCCACCGATTCGCGCGTCGGCGGGTCACAGACGCTCGATCACCGCCGCGATCCCCTGGCCGCCGCCGATGCACATCGTCACGAGGGCGTAGCGGCCGCCGGTGCGCTGCAGCTCGTAGATCGCCTTCACCGTCAGGATGCACCCGGTGGCGCCGATCGGATGGCCGAGCGCGATCGCGCCGCCGTTCGGATTGACCTTGCGGGCGTCGAGCCCGAGCTCCTTGTTGACGCCGAGCGCCTGCGCGGCGAACGCCTCGTTCGACTCGATCACGTCCATGTCGGCAATCTTGAGCCCGGCCCGGGCGAGCGCGCGCTTGACCGCCGTCACGGGCCCGAGACCCATGATCTTGGGATCGAGTCCCGCGTGCCCGTACGCGACGAGCCGGGCCATCGGCGTGAGGCCCTTCTTCTTCGCCACGCCGCGCTCCATCAGCACCACGGCGGCCGCGGCGTCGTTGATGCCCGAGGCGTTGCCGGCGGTGACGGTGCCGTTCTCCTTGATGAAAATCGCCTTCAGCTTGCTCATGCCCTCGGGCGAGGCGTCGGCGCGGACGTGCTCGTCGGCGTCGAACTGCACCGGGCCCTTCTTGCTCTTGAGCTCGATCGGGAGCACCTGGCTCTTGAAGTGGCCCGCCGTGGTGGCCGCGGCGGCGCGCTTGTGGCTCTCCACGGCGAACGCGTCCTGGTCCGAGCGCGACAGCCCGCACTTCGCCGCCACGTTCTCGGCGGTGACGCCCATGTGGATGGTGTCGAACGGATCGGTCAGCGCGCCGACCATCATGTCGAGGTCCTTGGCGTCGCCCATCCGCGCGCCCCAGCGCTGCGTGACGTTGGCGTAGGCCGCGCGGCTCATGCTCTCGGCGCCGCCGGCGACGGCGGCGTCGACGTCACCCAGCAGGATGTACTGCGACGCGCTCACGATGGCCTGCAGGCCGCTGCCGCAGAGGCGGTTGAGCGTGAGCGCGCCGGTCTCGACCGGCAGGCCGCCGTTCACCGCCGCGACGCGCGACAGGTACATGTCCTTCGCTTCGGTGTGGATCACGTTGCCGAACACGCATTGCCCGATGTCCGCGGGAGCGGCCTTGGACCGCGCCATCGCTTCGCGCACGACGCGCGCCGCGAGCTCGGTGGGCGGGATGTCCTTGAGGCTGCCGCCGTAGTCGCCGATGGGGGTGCGCACGCCGCTCAGGATGACGACTTCTCGATCGCTCATGGGATGCTCCTCGCGAGGGGGACGGCAATGATACTGCGTTCGTTCGTCGGGACGCCCGGCGCGGGTCTTGCCGCGGCCGCGGCATTGCGCCTACCATCCCCCACCATTTGGGGGAGGACGCCGTGAACTTCAAATCGATGCTCGACAGGACCCTCGCCGGCGCTGCCATCGCCCTCGTGTCCGCCGCCGCGCTCGCCTATCCGGACAAGCCGGTCCAGTACGTCATTCCGTTTCCGGCGGGCGGCGAATCGGACATCGCGGCGCGGCTGCAGCAGCAGCTCTTCAAGGTCAAGTTCAACCAGGAGCTCATCGTCGTCAACAAGGCCGGCGCGGGCGGCGCGCTCGCGTGGTCGCAGATGAACGCGATGCCCGCGGACGGCCACACGATCGTCGGCGTCAACCTGCCGCACATCGTGCTGCAGCCCCTCGAAGGCGACGTCGGCTACAAGACCGCCGACGTGACGCCCGTGTATTTCTTCCATTACACGCCCGACGCGCTGATCGTCGCCGCCGACAGCCCGTTCAAGTCGGTCGCCGATCTCGTCAAGGCGGCGAAGGAGAAGCCGGACACCGTGAGCATCGCCGGGTCCGGCACGAACTCCGCCAATCACCTCGCCGCCGTGCGCTTCGACAACGAGATGAAGATCAAGACCACCTACGTGCCGTTCAAGGGCACGGGCGACATGATCTCGTCGATCCTCGGCGGCCACGTGGCGGCGGCCATGTCGTATTCGACGCTCGCGATTTCGCAGAAGGGCAAGATGCGGATGCTCGCCGTGGCGACCGAGCAGCGCCTGCCGCAGTTCCCCGACGTGCCCACCTTCAAGGAGATCGGGCTCGACTGGGTCGACGGCGCGTATCGCGGCATCGGCGTGCCGAAGGCCACGCCCGCCGCGGTGCGCAAGCAGGTGTCCGACATGATGGACGCGATCAACAAGGATCCGCAGCATCGCAAGCAGATGTTCGAGGGCGGCTTCGAGGTGACCGACATCGGCCTCGACCAGATGGACGCCTTCATGCGGGACCGCACGGCGGCGTACATGAAATCCGCCAAGCTGATGGGCCTCGCGAAATAGGGGCCGGCCATGGCCGACGCACCGGCGGTGCAGTGGAAACACCACGGCGTGCGGGTGGTGCACGCCGGCCAACTCGACGCCAACACCGCGCAGACGCCCGGGATGAACCGCGCGGCCGCCATCAACTTCGCGCGCATGGGCGCCGAAAAGCTGTGGGCCGGCACGGTCGTGATCCATCCGAAGGCCAAAACCGGCGCCCATCATCACGGCGCGGTGGAGAGCGTGATCTACGTCGTCAGCGGCCGCGCCCGCATGAAATGGGGCGACCGCCTCGAGTTCACGGCGGAGGCGGGCCCGGGCGACTTCATCTACGTGCCGCCGTTCGTCCCGCACCAGGAGATCAACGCCAGCGACACCGAGCCGCTGTCGTGCGTGCTGTGCCGCAGCGGGCAGGAGCCGGTGGTGGTGAACCTCGACCTGCCCAACGTCGAGCCGAATCCCGAGAACGTCGAGTGGGTGGACAACATCCACCCGGGAAGGACATCTCCGTAAGCCCGATCAGTTGGGCCGGCCGACCAGGTCGTAGTACTCCCACTGGTTGCGCACGAACGGGTTCGACTTGAATCCCCGCACCCAGGGCTGGACGATCACGTTGTAGTACGGGTAGTCGCCCATGACCCAGGGCGCGTAGCCCTCGATCAGCGCCGTCAGCCGGCGGAACAGCGCCGTGCGCTCGGGCCCGTCGGGCAGCGCGTGCGCGGATTCGTAGAGGCGGTCGTACTCCGGGAGCCGCATCCGCGCGTCGTTCGACGTGCCGATGTTGCTGCTGTAGAGATAGCTGTAGTACGGGTCGCCGTCGGGGATCGCGCTGATCCAGCCGAGGCCCCACATCATGAGCCGGCCGGCCTCCGACATCTTGTTCAGCTCCGGCCACTTGTTCTTGAGGAACGTGATCCGCACGCCGATCGCGTCCATGTTGCGCTTCCACAGCTCGTCGCTGGCGCGCGCGGCGGTGTCCGTGGTCGACGCCTTCACGATCGTCAGCGGCGAGCCGTCGGGATTCTCGCGATAGCCGTCGCCGTTGCGATCCTTGTAGCCGAACTTGTCGAGCAGGGCGCGCGCCGCCGCGGGGTCGTAGCCCTTGACGCCGGCGGCGGCGGTGTCGTGGCCGAACAGCGGCGGCGGAATCGGCTGGAATGCAGGCAGCGCCTGGCCGTATTGCAGCAGCTTGATCGAGCTGTCGCGGTCGTAGCCGAGGCTCATCGCGCGCCGCAGCGCGATGCGCGCCGGCGTGTAGCCGCCGACGACGGGATCGTCCAGGTTGAAGAAGAAAAACGAGATCGACGGCTCGATGCCGCGATCGAGCACGATGCCGCGGCTCGCGAGCGCCGGCTTCAGCCGATCGCCGTCGAGCACGTTCGTGACGAGCGACGACGGCACCAGCAGGTAATCGAGCTTGCCGGCGTCGAACGTCAGGAAGCGCGGCTGCGGCTCCTCGATGATGTTGACCTCGACGTTCCCGACGATCGGCAGCCGCTGCCCGACGAGGTCCCTGGCGATCGCGACGTCGGCGGCGTCGCCCGTGGTGGGCGCGGGGAAGCGCATGTCGCGAAAGTCGGGGTTCGCCTCGAGCACGATCTTCTGCCCGCGCGTCCACGACTTCAGGCGGTACGGGCCCGTGCCGACCGGGTTCTCCATCACGCGGTGCGCGGCATCGCCGTACTTGTCGACGACCTCGCGCGCGACGGCGGCGAAGTCGCGCGTGGCGAGCCACCACTGGAAGCCGTATTCGGGCTTGCGAAAGCGCACGCGCAGCGTGTAGCGGTCGAGCGCCTGCAGGCCCTCGATCTTCTCGTCATAGTCGAACGTGCCGGTTTTCCGCGCCCGCGCGAGCGGCTCGTCGACGCCGACGACCTTGTTCTCGAGCAGGTAGAGATCGTACGAGCGCACTTTCGGATCGAGGATGCGCTTGAAGCTGTAGACGTAGTCGGCGGCGGTCAGCTCACGCTTCTTGCCGCCGAACGCCGGATCGGCGGCGAAGTAGATCCCCGGCTTCACCTTGATCGTGTAGGTCCGGCCGCCGTCCGCCACCTGCGGCAGTCCCTCCGCGGTGTTCGGCACGAGGCGCACCGGCCGCGCGAAATAGTCGTACCGGTAGAGCGGATCGAAGATGACGCGGCAGATCGCGTCGGAGTACTCGTCGCCGATCGCCTGGGGATCGAGGCCCGTCTCGGCGATGGGAAACGCCACCCGCAGCGTCTTGCTCATGTCCGCCGCAACTGCGGCACCGGCGCACAGCGCGAGCAGCGCGGCGGCGGCGACGCGCGGACCGCTGCGAAGGCACAGGCCGCGCAGGGCGCCGGCGGCGCTCATCGCGGGTGCCCGGCGAGGAAGCCCGCGAAGCGCGCGACGCCCTCTTCGAGCCGGGCGGCGTCGGCGGCGAAGCACCAGCGGATGAACCCTTGGCCTTCCGGCCCGAACGCGCTGCCGGGCGCGAGGCCGAGCCGCGCCTCGCGGACCAGCCGCTTGCAGAACGCGAGACTGTCCGTCAGCCCGGCGACGCGGAAGAACACGTACATCGCGCCCGGCGGCGGCGCGACGTCGATGCCGGGCAGGCGCGCGAGGCGGCCGACCAGCAGGTCGCGCGCCGCGGCGTAGCGTGCGCGCGTGCGCGCCACCGTGGGCTCGCCGTCGACGATGGCCGTCACGCCGGCGCGCTGGACGAACACCGGCGAGCACGACGTGTTGTATTCGATCAGCTTGCCGAGGTCCTCCATCAGCGCCGGCGGCGCGATCAGCCAGCCGAGACGCCAGCCCGTCATGCACCACGATTTCGAGAAGCTGTTCGTGCTGATCACGCGCTCGTCGGGATCGGCGAGGGCCAGGAACGACGGCGCGCACGCGCTGCCGTCGTACGTGAGCCGCTCGTAGACGTCGTCGGCGACGAGCCACGTTCCGTGGCGGCGGCAGCGGGCGAGGATGGCCGCCTGCTCGGCGGCGGTGAGCATCCACCCGGTGGGATTGTTCGGCGAGTTGATGAGCGCGAGCCGCGTGTCCGGGGTGAGTGCCGCGAGCAGGCGGTCCAGGTCGAGCGTCCAGCGGCCGCCGGAGAAGTCGAGCGGAACGGTCACGACGTCGGCCGACAGGATCTTCGGGATCTCGACCAGGTTCGGCCACATCGGCGTGACGACGACGACGCGGTCGCCGGGGGACACCAGCGCCTCGACGGCGAGCATCAGCGCCGACATGCCGGAGGCGGTGACGGCGACGCGCCCGGAATCGACGCTGCCGTGCAATCGCGACGCGTATGCGGCGATCGCGTCGCGCAATTCCGGAATGCCGAAGTTCTGCGTGTAGAACGTCTCGCCGCGCGCGAGCGACGCGGCGGCGGCGTCGCGGATGAACGCCGGCGTCACTTCGTCGGGCTCGCCGAACCAGAACGGGAGCACGCCCGCATCGCCCATGCCGGCGTTGGCGACCTCGCGGATCTCTGAAGCGACGAGCGACTGCACCGACCGGCGGGCGGTGGCGGCGTACACGGCGGAATCGGGCATCGGCTGGCAGGAAGGTGCGGCGGGCAGACGCCGTTATACTGCGCGCTCGCCGCCGCCCGCAAGGATAAGTACGCCAACGCCCATGCACGCGCCCGCCGCACGATGAATCTGCGCACGCTCGCCGGCGTCGCGCTCAGCGTCGTGGGGATCGTCGCGTGCGGCGCGCTCGGCGCGGCCGCCGGCTACGCGCTGCTCCTGCAGCTCGGCTGGGCGGGCGTGGGCGGCGCGCTGGTCGCCGTGGTCGTCGGCATGGTGGTGGCGACCGCCGCCTGGACGCTCGGCTCGGTGCTGCTGCGCGCCGCCGGGCTCATCCGCTGACGTTCCCGCGTCCGGCTGCGCTAAAATGCTCGCTTCGCCCTCCGCGGGCGTCATGACTGAAGAAGGACCCAAGATGCTACGTGTGCCCGCTCTCACCGCTGCCGCGGTGCTCGCCGCGCTGCTGTCGGCCTGCGCTACCACCGGCGGCGCCGACAAGGCCGATTACCAGCCGCCCGTCTACCGCACGGGAAGCAACATCCCGGTGCGCGATCCGGGCGCGGCGTCCAGCGTGCAGAGCGTCGATCCGCAGTCACTCGACCGGATGAGTCGGCCCGGCATGCCCTCCACCGTTCGCGGCAACTGACGCGAGCGTTGCGAGCAGCGGAGGCGGACGGTTGCCGCGGTCCGCCTCGGCGACTACCACGTAGCGCAGCGGTCCGCCCGGCACCACCGCGTCGAACGGGTAGCACGTCACCAGCGTGAGCGTCGGCGCGGCCGTGTCGCGCGGAATGCGCAGCGCCCGCACGTCGACGACGCGCACGTCGCGCACGCGGTAATGCCGGCGCGCGCCGTCGCGCGTCTCGATCGACAGCGCGTCGCCCGGCACGAGCCGCTGCAGGAAGCGGAAATGCGTGTCGCGGTGCGCGGACAGCACCGCGTTC
>Ga0207659_10002854_pt1 | contig 10296 bp, 7 predicted proteins | sample KBSM43metaG_FD_184330 | JGI IMG/M metagenome (GOLD analysis project Ga0207659, IMG submission 184330) | Miscanthus rhizosphere microbial communities from Kellogg Biological Station, Michigan, USA - KBS M4-3 metaG (SPAdes) (version 2) | ecosystem: Host-associated > Plants > Roots > Rhizosphere >...
AGGCGCACTACCCCGGCTGGTCCTATAGGTACAGCCTCTCCGCCATTCTTCGCGAAATCTACGATTCACTCGCCTCTCGATTTGGTAATGTCGCGCGGCTCGCGGGGTGACGATGTCACTCCAGCAAAACCTGATCGAGATGGAGCGCAGTCGTGAGGAGTATTGGCTCAAGCACCCGACCACATCTGAGGTGAAACTTCGCTGGCGCGCAATCACCGTGCGTCACTGCTTTCACATTTTGCCGGGCGAATCGATTCTTGAAGTAGGCGCAGGCAGTGGACTGTGGACGGCGCACCTTGCCAATGTGCTTCGCGGCGAGAGTCCGATTACGGCGTCCGTCTTTTCGCCGGAGTTCGCTGAGGCAGGATCCCAGAAGAACCTCCCCAATACACAATTCGTTCGCGCAATCGACCTCAGCGAATTTCCACCGGAGAGTTTCGACTATATCGTGGGGACCGCTATTCTATGCCACGACGAATGCTCCTTGAATCTCAGAATTCTTCACCGTTTGCTTAAACCGGGCGGACAGATTTTCTTCTTTGAGGCGAACTTCTGGAACCCGCAGGTGTTCATTAAGAGTTGTATTCCTGCTCTGGGAAGATGGGCCGGAAACGCGTCATGCCAGGTCGGCATGAGGCGCTACCGCCTCATGCAGATGGTCTCCCACCAGGATTTCGCATATGTGGATATCATCCCCTACGACATTCTTCATCCCTCAACACCGCGTTTTCTAATCCGCTGGCTGCAGGCTATTACCTTTGTTTTCGAGCACACACCGGTGATCAGGGAGCTGTGCGGAACTCTGTACATCTGGGCGAAGAAGGCGGGTAGGGAACAAGAGCACCGTCGAAGCGTGAATCTGGCCGTTCACCCCGAGCTCTTCGGCGCTGTCTCATTCGTGGTCCCGTGTCACAACGAAGAGATGAACATTCCAAGACTAGTCGAAACGCTGATTCAAATGTACGGCCAGTACATTCATGAAATCATCATCGTCAACGACAACAGTACGGATAGAACCTCCGAAGTCACCCGGGAAGTTGCGAAAGTGCATCCCCGTGTAAAGCTTGTCGATCGGAAGCCGCCTAACGGAGTGGGTCTCGCTCTCAGGGACGGCTATGCGGCTGCCAGCGCGAAATACATCTTCACGATGGATTGTGATTTCGTGCAGATTGTGCCGGAATTTCGCGACCTGTTTGAAGCCATAGCCTCCGGATACGACGGCGCCGTCGGTAGCCGCTTCTCGCACGAATCGATGCTGATCAACTATCCCTTTTTCAAAATCGTATGTAATCGAGCGTTCCACCTTCTGGTGAAGTTGATGTTGCTGCCTAATGTACGGGACCTCTCGAATAACCTGAAGCTTTACCGATCAGAAATACTGAAGGAATTGGTGATTGAAGAGCCGCATTTCGCGGCCAATGCGGAGACTGGCCTGAAGCCGATGCTTGCCGGTTACAGGATTAAAGAAGTTCCCATTTCGTGGATCAATCGGACCGTTGACATGGGAGCGTCGTCTTTCAGAATTGCAAAGGTCGCGCCCAACTATTTCCTGGTTCTTGCGCGAACGCTCTGGCGCGCCTACCGTGGCAGAGAAGGCTCCACCAAAAGGGCCGCGAAGGTGCAGCACACATAAGCCATGCGCTGTCCTTTGTGCTCCTGCACAGATCTTGAAATCTATTCCGACTCTCCACAAGGAGACCTGACATCTGCGGCCATCGGTTCTTCTCGTCGGGAAATTGGATGCGGACAGATCCTGAGATGTAAGCAATGCCGTCTCGGTTTTCGCGCAAGCCGGGTTGATGAGCAGAGTTTGGCAAGGCTCTACGCGGATCTCGACATCGACATCTATCAGTCAGAACTTCGAGGCAGACAGGCTACGGCGAATCGACACCTCGGTATTATCCGGCGGTACTCTCGACCATCGCGATTGCTTGATATTGGCTGCGCCTCCGGTATGTTCCTCCGCCGCGCCGCCGCCGACGGTTGGAGCGTCGTCGGCGTCGAACCGTCACAGCAGTTATCGCGGCTCGCCAAGGAAAATTTGGACGGGCGAGGTGAAATCATCCCGACCACACTTCAAACGGCGAGTTTAACTGGCGCTGCTTTTGATGTGGTGACCATGTGGGACGTTCTGGAACATGTGCCGGAACCCGCCGAGTTTCTGCGTACCGCAGCCAGCCTGCTCAGGCCAGGCGGCCACCTCTTCGTTAACGTACCGGATCTCGATAGCCTTCAAGCCCGTCTGCTGGGCGCGCGGTGGCCCTTGCTTCTTCCAGAGCACCTGAATTACTTCAATCGGGGCAGTCTTGCTTATTGCGGCAAGCAGGCTGGACTTCTGGCCCTACACATGGGTCGAAGGAAGGCCTCATTTTCGGTTGAATATATCCTGTACCGTCTTCGACAGCACGGCGTTCTCGGGGCGTCTGCGATAAGCCGTTTGGCTGTTCGGTTGGGTGCCGGGCGAATTGTAATACCTGTTTCGTTGGGTGAATTGTACGTGGTCCTCACGCCCAGGGCGTAAGCAGCAAATTTTCAGGGCCGGCGCTTGAGGATGCGGTAGTCCTGCCCGCGTATTGCGTCGTAGTAAGCTTCCTGAAGGTAAGAGTCCAAAAACAGCACCCCGCTGGATTTACTGCTCAGGTTCGGTTCGTCCAGACTGTAGCCCCAGACGAGAACCGTGCTCACATTGTTCCGCTGCAGATCCGCAACAATCCGCTGTTGTGCGGCCAGTGTTGTCGCAACTCCGGGATCCAACTGAGAAAAGTATGTCCCCGATGGCCGTCCGGACAAGAAGTAGATGCTGACGGCATTAATAGAGATGCGATCGTGGCGGTCGGAAGCAACAAATATTGGTCCGCTTTCTTTCTCCAGATCGACAACGGCCGGGATAAACCAATCGGACTCGACAGGTGTGAGCACAATGCCGCGCGCTCTCTCCAGGTGAAGGGGGCGCGCGGTCACATAGTCGTTTACCCGGGCGACGAATATCCACAGCGCGGCCAATGAGGTGATTGCGAGAAGGACTTTTTTCAAGTTTCCCGTGCTCCGCCTGTCTCCGGAAAAACTGCGACTGCTCCGCAAGATAACCACGACAAACGGTAGGGAAGCGCTAAAGAGAGGCAGCAGGTGTGGCCAATCCGACCGGCCCAGGCCGTAAAGAGCCAGACCGGGAATAAAGGAGGCAAGAAATGCAGTTGTGAAGCTCGTCTGAGGCGGTTTCCAGGATCGCAACCTGAGCATCGACGGAAAACGCCACAACACTACGCCCGCTGTAACAAAGGGGAAAATGTAAACAAAGCATCGAAGGAGCGTTGTCAGTGCGGCTTGTATCTCGTAAGGCGAAAGGACCCAATGGATCCCGCTCAACTCTGCACGCATTGCGGCGAATGGGAACGGCAGCATCCGGTAGTACGTAGCAGCAACCGGAAACGTCAAAAGGTTGTTCCATAAAGCTGGGAAATCCAGAACTGACAGAGTTCCATAGACGACGCCGGCCGTTGAGCCAATTCCGAGGAATATCCACGCTAACCCTGTTGCCGCACGTTGGCATCGTTGTCTGAAGCGTCCGGCAATCGTTGACACTTCGAAGAATGAAGAAAACGTTACCGCTATGATGCCGTAGATGCCGAAGTCATGACGAAACAGGGTTGCCGTTCCCAGCAAGACCCCGACGGCAACACGTTTGTTCCTGGAAGGATGAGTCGCTAGGATCACGCCAGCGAGAAGAATCAGCGCTATCGCAGGATCCAAATACGTGAGATCCACCGCGCTTCGATTGCGCGGGAGAAGCGCAACCACAGAAGCCAATAGCGAACCGGAAACACTCACTCCGCTTTGACGGCATAACAGGAATACCACCATCACAAGCAGCGCCGTAAAGAGAATCGCGCTCACTCGGAGCAGGACTACCTGAAAACCGAAAACTTTAAACAGGAGAGCAGGCCAATAGAACTGTGCGGGACCATAAAGTGCGTAGAAATCACGATAAGGGATCTCACCATTCAACACGCGCTCCGCCCCATGCAGGCGGATTCCCTCGTCAAAGAGGTCGACGCCCATAAGGCCAATGGGTGCGCAATACAACGCCGCAAGAAAGAACAGGATTGAGGGTACCCACCAGCGAGCAGATGGATTTTCAGGGATTCCCTGCACGCCGAAAGTTGTATCACAAATGTGAAGGGACCGAACTGCCTGGATCGCGCAGTAAGGTAGTAGGGTCCGCGAGGCGTAACATTCCAAGCGCTTCGACATTCTCGAAAACGCGTCGAGTTTGAACGACTTCGTCCGTCAATCTGCCGTCATGCAACAGTGGAATGCACTGGCGACTGGTTCAGGATGCGGATGGCTACTTTGGTCCCGTGGGGCTCGTGCGCCACAGACTGCTATCCGCCGCGGGAATGTTGGGTACAATTCCCCCGTATGCAGATTCAACCGCCCATTCCGTCCCTGAGACATTTCTGCCGTGCAACCGCGCAAGTCGCAGCTCCACAGATCTTCGGTCGCACGCCACAAGGCCAGCGCCGAATGGTTCCCATACGCAGTGGGCGATTCGAAGGAGAACTCGAGGGAACGATCCTCGCAGGTGGCGCGGACTGGCAAGTCGCGTCTGACGACGGGATCACTTACCTTGAGGCGCGGTATTCCATAGAAACCGCGGACGGAGCGCTGATCCTTGTCCACAATAGAGGTATCCGTCATGGTTCGCCTGAGATCCTTGCGCAGCTCCTCAGCGGCGAGTCTGTGGATCCCGCGAAGTACTACTTCCGGAGTGCTCCGTCGTTTGAGACGGCCGACGAACGTTACGCGTGGCTGAACCGGATCGTTGCGGTCTGCTCCGGCGCGCGAACAATAGATTCCGTCATTCTCGACTTCTACGAAGTGCTCTGACTGCCGCTTAAAACGAAACTCCAAGCAGGAACGTCACACCTTGAACCTGCCCGTTGGAGGCTGTCAGGTTCAATCGGGCGTCGACGCTCACCTGCCCCAGTTTGATCTCCGTTCCGACCGCCAGATTTATCGTCCGGACTGTGGTGTTCGTCGTACTGAAAGACCAGGTCACCGTCGCCGCGTTCTTGATCTTCAATTCTCCGGCAAACGCGAATGTGGTGGAGGTGACCAGGCCGGACGTCCTGACCTGCTCGAACTTGAATCCTGCGGCCAGCTTCATATCCTTGGCGAGAACCGCTGTGAAGGTTCCGCCGATCGTGATCGTCGAGCTGCCTCCGTCCTGTTTTCGGACTGTCAATTCGAGAATGCCTGTGAGATTGGGTTTGGCAAACGAGGCCCCGATTTGAATGGAGGATTCCCGTACGACGGTCTGGCCTGTCGACGTCTGGGTTCTCCCAATCAGGTAGGTAATCTGAAAATCGGGACTGACGGTGAGAACACCTTCGAATTCGAATTTCTGCTTTCCGTTCTTTGTGTATTCGTAACGAAGCTGGTTGGTGGAAATGTTAATGACCACGTCGCCAGGTAATTCGAAGATGTCCTCGGTGCCGTCTGCGCGGGCATAGAAAAACTTAAGGGCTGCCTCTTTCGTGGCCGGTGTCTCCCAATGGCCCTCGAACTGAAGGCGGTGCAGCACGAGCGGACGCTTGTTGTCCTTGAAAATATAGAGGAACCGGTTCTTCCTTTCCGCGTCGTTGATCAGGCCAACGAGCTTGCTGCTCCGTCCGTTCACTGTGAATTGAAGATCGTGATTGCCGACCAGGTCCCATTCGCCACGCAGTTCAAAAAAGAATCCGCTTACGCGATTGGGAGTGAATCTCAGAACTCCGGCAACGAGCTCGAATCCCGGTGTGATCGAAGCGTCGGACTGAAAATTGAAGACTTCCTTGGATCCGGTCAGGAGGACCAGTTGGCCGTCGGTATTGAATTTCCAGCCCGCGTCGAATTCGGAGGAAGAGCCGTCCTGCTTCTTTACCTGAATCTTGTTCTCAGGCGTTGTCCGCCAGTTCCCGACGCGCTTTCCGCCCGCCGAGACGCTTCCGTCGATATCGAAATCGAGGGTATCGCTTCCTGAAGTCAGTGTGAACTTAGCCATCGCGTGAAACCTCCAAATGTTGGTCCATTCCGATACCTGCTAGAACGGAAGGTTAGTCTTCACAGAAAAGTAAAACTTGCCTCGGCTGCCGCTGATGGTCTGGGGCCCGAAGCCATAGGCAAAGTCGCCTTTGAGGACAACGGCGCCGAATTGGAGGCGGCCGCCGAGGCCGGTGCCCGCTCTCGTGCCTTCCAACGATCCGGCCGAGGAATCCTGAACTCCAGCCACATCCACGAACAGAGCCAGCCGCACCATCTTTCTGAAGAAATTGCCCCGGCTTCCTTCCAAATCGGTAAGAAACGGGACCGGCATCCAGAATTCATTCTGAGCCGACCAGACACCACGGCCGATCGCGTCATCCGGCTGGAAGCCCCGAACGCTATCCGGCCCACCCAGCGACGGCATTTCAAAGACAGGAGTTTCCGCTGACGTTCTTCGAAAGGACCCTGAGGAGTCGAAGGCATATCCCTGGCCCAACTTCACGTGTGCATCGCCAACCACATCGAATCTCGTAAAGGACGGTGCGCCCGAACGGGCCAGGCCCCATCGCAAGACCGGCGTAAGCATGAGACGCCAGGGATGGATCGTCTCCCAGGATTCCGTCATATAGAGCGTCCCTGCGTCCAGCCGGGTTAGCTTTTCCTTGAGTTCAGGCTGTCCCGAAACCGTGCGTGTGACGGTGTTCTTGCTTCCTTCCACGTGAAACCTCAGGAGACTGCCGCCCCGATCCCTGAAGAGCTCGAACTCAATGCGCCCCATGCCGCCGGCTCTCGTCTCATCCTGGACCGTCCCCTCGAGGACGCGGTTGTTCGTGAAGTGAGAGGCGCCGTTCAGTTGGAACGACAATCGCCTTTTGATCTTGTCGAAGAAGATGTAATCCGCAGCGTAGTTGACGGATGGAGTGGCGCCATGGTCGGTGGGCCGATCGACTCGGACTCCAAGGCTGTTCTCCATGAATGGCAGGCTAAGGTTGCTGAGCTGGTAAATCCCACTGACGGAAACGCCCTGTCCGGGTTGGTAGGCAAATGCGGCGCCGACAAAATTGTGTTTCTCACGGGCTGGTTTTTCCTTTTCTCGCAGCGCATCGATGCCGCGATCGCTCTCGTCGCCCGTGTCGGCGATACTCGGGGCGATCAGACCGTTGTCGTTGGCAGCCGCTGGAGCTTCGGCCGGCGCTGGCGGAGCCGCCGGCGCTGGCTTTAGAACCTGGATGCTGACGTACTGCTGAGGCAGCGTCCAGGGCGGTGGCAACTGGAGCGTTGCTCCCGAAGGGCCCGTCGTGAGAGCCAGATTGCTTTGCGCGAGCCAGAGCTGCTGAATTTGAGCTCGAACCGGAAAGAAGAAGGGCTCTTCGCCTGCCCTCCTCTCGAGATCCATCGTGTAGGAAATTTGATTCCGTTCGATCTTCTTCTTGAGAACGAGACGGAAATCCCGGTCATCCAGAACGGAATAGAGCGCCTTTATCCGGTCCTGCGGACTGATCTCGTCGGCAGCACTCCCGACCGCGGGAAGATTGATCTGCTGGATCCGAGTCCCTTCGACGATTTCGATGGCTCCCACGCTGGGGTCCGCATCAACCGTAGGTTCGAGGCCGAGGAAGCTGTAGTACTTATTGATGCGGGTCAGAAGCGACTTCGTGCTCCAAAGACGATCCGCTTCCGGTTTTAAGTAACCCTGGAGAGATTTTTCACGCTGAGGTAATTGCCCGACGCCGGCTACACGGATTGGTGTCTTCGCTGTGAACGCGACGACATCCAACTGCACAACGCCTGTTTCACCGCCGAAGGTATCCCGATCGGGAGTTACAAACGGCGTGGATGTTTTGAGTGTCGCCAGAAAACCGCTCACGTTGTTGATCAGGCTCGTTGCGTCGATTCCCCCGTTAGTGATCGCGGACGTGGCGTATTCCGCCCAGGTTCCCGAGAAGGTGCGCAGTTTTACAAGTTCGGGATTGGGTCGCGCGGTGTCGTTTGCGCGGCCTTCGTCATCCAATCCGAGGCGGTATGGAAAGTCTGCTTCCTCAACAGCCGCCTTGAGAGACTCGAGGACCTGTGCGTCTGTAATGCCGGCAGGAAGCATGCCCCGGCGAAGAATGAACCCTTGCGGATCGACTGTCCAGCGGCCTTGCTTGATGGCAAAGGTGGCGCACACGTGCCCGGAATTCTTGCGCGCCGTGTCTTCGCAGGCCTGCGAGAAGGCGTCCCGCGAAAAGATCGCCAACAGGATCGCAACAGCACACGCTGGGTTCAGCCTGGACACTTTCAATCGTTGCACCTCAGCCACGTCCTGTGGGATCGGGAATGCGGGCACCAGCGGCCTACTCTCAGCCAACCGGTGCTCGCCACAACATCAGCAATTCAGGCAACGTCGCGAAAGAGTAAGGGATACAAGAGGAAAAGGGAAGACTTCCGGAATGGCACCTCGACCCATTTCAACGACCTGACTGGGCAACATGGCTTGACGTACCAACTCGTAATGATCATTGGCTCCGTTTCATGTCACCCGCGACATGACATAATTCGGGAATGACAGATCTCCTGGCGGCTCGGACGCAAATGGCGATCTCTCTCGCATTCCACATCGTTTTCGCAGCGGCAGGTATTGCCATGCCTCTGATGATGGTTATTGCTGAAGCGCGCTGGTTGCGAAGGCGCGACGAGTCGCTGCTGGCACTGACGCGAAGCTGGGCTAAAGGGACCGCGATTCTGTTCGCTGTCGGCGCAGTGTCAGGCACGGTGCTTTCGTTCGAACTGGGTCTGCTTTGGCCGGAGTTCATGCGCTGGGCGGGGCCGATCATCGGGATGCCATTCTCCCTCGAAGGGTTTGCTTTTTTTACGGAAGCCATCTTCCTTGGCATCTATCTCTATGGCTGGAACCGTATCTCGCCTCGTGCGCACCTGGCCGCGGGCGTAATAGTCGCGGCCAGCGGCGCGGCTTCGGCGATATTTGTAGTCATTGCAAACGGCTGGATGAACACTCCAACCGGCTTCCGCCTTGTCGACGGCAAACCTTACGACGTGGATCCGATTGCCGCGATGCTGAATCCTTCGGCGTTTCCGCAGGTCGTGCACATGCTGCTCGCCGCTTACGCGGCTGTGGGATTCGCGGTGGCGGGTATCCACGCTTATTTGCTCCTGCGCGATCGAACCAACATCTTTCATCACCACGCGTTGTCGATCGCTCTCACCGTTGGCGGCATCTCCGCTCTTCTGCAACCGGTGAGCGGGGATTTGCTGGCAAAGGCTGTTGCTGCAAATCAGCCTGTAAAACTGGCCGCCTTCGAAGGTCACTTCGAGACGCAGCGAGGTGCGCCTTTACGCGTTGGAGGCATTCCGGATGTGGAAGAACGAAAAACGCCCTACTCTATCGAGATTCCCTATGGGCTCAGCTTGCTCGCCTTTCAGGATCCCCAGGCGCCGGTTACGGGTCTCAACGAATTCGATCGTTCTCTGTGGCCGCCTGTTGCTGTCGTCCACGTGGCTTTTCAGGTGATGGTGTTCTCGGGAATGGCCATGATGGCGATTGCCGGTTGGGGCGTCTATCTATGGCGTCGAGCGCGTGTGTCGTCGTCAACGGCTTTCCTCAAAACACTGGTGGTCGCGACCCCTCTGGGTGTGATTGCGATTGAAAGCGGCTGGGTCGTCACGGAAGTGGGGCGGCAACCCTGGATCATTCAGGGTGTCTTGAAGACAGCGGATGCGGTGACACCGATGCCGGGTCTTATGCTGCCGTTAATCCTGTTCACGCTGATTTACATGTTCCTTGCGGTCATCGTCCTGTTGCTTCTCGTTCGACAGTTCCGCACGAGTCCAAGATTTGTTCGCGAAGCTGCCTGAACACGAGCGTAGGGAGGTCTGTGCCTTCACTCGAGGTCTTCATTGCCGGCAGCATCGTGGTTGCCCTAAACCTGTACATGTTGATGGGCGGCGCCGATTATGGCGGAGGTGTCTGGGATTTGCTGGCCTCAGGTCCACGCGCCCGGCAGCAGCGGGTTCTGATCGCGAAAGCGATCGGTCCCGTCTGGGAGGCCAACCACGTCTGGCTGATTCTCGCGATTACGGTAATGTTCACGGCCTTTCCCGTCGCCTTCTCCACAATCACAACGTTCCTTCATCTGCCGTTGCTTCTGATGCTGGTTGGTCTGGTGTTTCGGGGCTCGGCATTTGCCTTCCGGAGTTATGACCCTTACAGCGAGGGGTCTAATGCCACGTGGGGCCTCGTATTTTCCATTTCAAGTCTGCTGACACCGATCC
>Ga0207659_10002859_pt1 | contig 10280 bp, 10 predicted proteins | sample KBSM43metaG_FD_184330 | JGI IMG/M metagenome (GOLD analysis project Ga0207659, IMG submission 184330) | Miscanthus rhizosphere microbial communities from Kellogg Biological Station, Michigan, USA - KBS M4-3 metaG (SPAdes) (version 2) | ecosystem: Host-associated > Plants > Roots > Rhizosphere >...
GCCGCGCACGAAGCGCTTCGGGCATTCAATGCGCTCGAGCCCGAGCGGATCGTGCCGGTGCTTACCACCGGTCTGAACGCGACACGGGCCGCTCGTCAGGCACTCCAGACGTTGACGGCGCCAGCCGAGGCGCGTGCGGACGTGGACTTCGTGCTCGTGCGCAAGGAAGCTGACTTCGTCGAGGCGCTCGCGCAAGCCGCCGGCATCGTTGTCGATCCGCTCTCCAACCAAGAAACAGTTGTTCCGGGCGAGACTGTCGACATCAATGTGCGCACGTTCCTCGAGCGCGACGGGCTCGCAACGATCAAGAACGTGGCGCTGAACGCGCCGCAGGGATGGCGCGTGGAGGCCGGTCAGGTTGCCCCACCCAGCGGCGGTGGCGGCGGTGGCTTCCGCCCCCGCGAAACACCATCAGCGGCGACGAGCTATCGCGTGACCGCTCCTGCCAACGCTGGATTCACGCAGCCGTACTTCCTGCTGAAGCCGCGCACGGGCAGCCTCTACGACTGGCCGGCTGACGCGCCGCAGGGAATGCCGTTCGCGCCGCCGTTGCTGTCAGCGAGCGCGACCTTCACCGTCAACGGCACAGAGCTTACGCTGACGCGACCCGTGCGTTATCGCTTCGCGGATCGTGTGCGCGGCGAGCTGCGTCGGGATCTGAACGTCGTTCCCGAACTGGCCGTGAGGTTCGATTCGGACCTGCTCATCGTTCCGACCGCAGGCGCCCCGGAAGGGCAACGACTCATCGTCACGGCGACGAGCTTCGTCGATCGGGCCGTGACAGGCACGTTGCGACTGCGGATGCCGGCGGGTTGGACATCCTCGCCTGGCTCAGCCTCGTTCTCGGTGACATCAGCGGGCGATTCGGCGACCGCCACGTTCGTCGTGACGCCTCCAGCGAAACGAACAGCCGGCGTGGTGACCGTGTCGGCCGAGGCCGACGCCGGTGGCCGGGTGTTCTCATCGAGCGTCGAGAACGTCGCGTACCCGCACATTCAGAGCCATCGGCTGTATACACCGGCAACCGCGCGCGTCGAGGTGATCGACCTGGCCGTCTCGAGAGTGAAGGTCGGCTACATCATGGGAAGCGGCGACGAGGTGCCGGTCGCGCTCCGTCGCATGGGCGTTGACGTGGCCATCATCGACAAAGAGATGCTGACGACCGGTGACCTGTCGCGATTCGACACGATCGTCGTCGGTGTGCGTGCCTCGGAGGCGCGAGCGGATTTCGTCGCGAACCAGGCGCGGCTGCGCGCGTACATGGAGCGTGGCGGAACACTGATCGTCCAGTATCAGCAGACGGACTACGTGGAACGCAACCTGCCGCCCTACCCGGTGAAGTCACCAGGCAACTCGCGAGTGACCGATGAAACGGCTGCGGTTCGCATCCTCGCACCGACGCATCCCGTGTTTACGTACCCGAACCGGATCACGTCCGCTGACTTCGATGGCTGGGTGCAGGAACGCAATCTCTACTCGTTCGGCAGCTTCGACGCCCGCTACACGCCGCTGCTCGAGTCCGCCGATCCAGGCGAGGCTCCACAGCGCGGCGGCGAGGTGATCGCCGATGTGGGCAAAGGAAAGTACGTCTACACGTCCTACGCGTGGTTCCGGCAGCTGCGCGCTGGAGTCCCCGGCGCGTATCGGCAGTTCGCGAATCTGATCAGCCTGCCGAAGGCACCGTAGTCCGGATCCCACACCTGCCACTGATCACGACACACAGTGGCACTGAGGTCCAGAGCAGCTCGACTTCGATCAGTTCGCAGTTGAGGCAGACCCATTTCTGTTGGCATTCGCAGCGTCAGCCTGATGTCAGCGCGACCACGTGACGCACGCGCGCATCAGGTGTGCCCTCGGCGGTGATCACCGCGAACCCCAGCCCGTAAGCATCGTCCACAATGATGTCGCTCAGAGCCGCGTCGACATCAGCGCGGAGCCGCGCCTGCGAGCGTGGGACGGCGACGCGATCGGGATGCTCGATCGGGACGAACACGATCAAGTCGAGCATCGCGACCGCGTCTCGCACACGCGGCATCCAGTCCTCGATGTGAAACGCCTCGGCATCCCGATGCGTGACGAGATAGCCGAGGATATCGAGTGGACACCGGTCGAAGACGACGTCAGCTCCACTATCCTGGATGCACTGGAACGAGCGCTCCAGCTGACGCTCAAAGTCCTCGATCGAGGGGCTCTCGGCGAACTCGTATCCGTCCTCTTCGAGGAGGTAGTACGGCTCAGGGACGAGTTCGTAGCGCGGGAGCGCCTCGACGAGTGCCTCGGCCAACGTGGTCTTTCCTACCAGGTGGCTGCCAGAAATCGCAATCCGCATTGCTCGGCGCCTATTCGTCGACGCGAGGAACGAACCTTCTCAAGCCGTCGATTCCACTCTCATCGAGCGACTTCGCAAATGAATGCTGCGTCTTGACCTTCGCGTACCCCAACTCCTGATAGAACTCGTGCGCGCCGGTCCTGCTGATCGTCGACCACAGCCGGACGATCGAGCAACTGTTCTCCTTCGCCCATCTCTCGGCGTGCTCCATGAGCAGGCGGCCAATGCCTTGTCGGCGGTACGCGCGGTCAACCACCAGACCGCCGATCACGACAAATGGATCCAACTCGACGTACTCCGCGATGAACACGTGCACCCACCCGACCACGCGCCCTTCGTCGCCGGCGACGAAGAACTGCTGATCGGGACGTGAGAGCAGGCGCGACAACCGGCGAGCGATGCTCGCGGTATCAGCGTCGTACCCGAGTTCCACTGTCAGGCGCGCGACATCGCCGGCGTCCGACATCCGGGCGGGGCGAATCGAGGCATCCACTAGAGGTGCTCCCGTAAGAATCGCAACATCCGCGGCCACGAGTCGATGCGCGCCAGCCGGTTTCCTTCCGGTGTCCCTCCAAGCTGCAGCGTCCCGATCCCCGATTGCAGCCACTCCGGTCGATGGTAGCTCTCGGCCGGCCAGGGGTTCTCGAGCGGTCCCACACGATACGGCGGCATCAGGATCGCGTGCCCGGCATCCTCGTAGCGCGCATGATCGACCGGGAACGCAAAGCGATGGGTGCGAAGACGCTCGATCGCCCGGTCGGACATCTCACTGCACGGCCAGACGCCATCGAGCGTGCCGCTGAGGAACAACACCGGGCCATTGATTCGCTCGACGGGAATCTCCGCATCAGGCGGGACGGTTCTGAGGCTGACATCGAACCACTGCCGCCACGACGTGCCTTCCCGTCCCGCGACAAGCGAGGCATACGGCAGCTCGACACCGGCGCGTGTAAAGCTCGATGTCGTGATCGAGGGATCCGGATTGGTGCCTTGCCACACGGCATGGCTGGGGACGCAGGCAACGACGGCCGTGATAGAGGGAAATGTCGCGCCGACGAGAAGCGCCGTCTCGCCACCTCGCGACATGCCGAACACGCCGACACGTTCGGCGTCCACAGCCGGATGTGCGCGCAGCCAGTCGATCGCCTTCTCGAAGTACTCGAGCGGAATCTGCGAGAAGTGGCGTGGAAGGCCGTCCATGGCGAAATACGCCAGGCACAGTGTGACGAACCCTGACGCGGCGAGCGGCTCGCCAAACAGGTTGGCCGTCGCGATGCCTCCGTCCGAGCCGCTCAGAACGATCACCGCCGGACGACGCCCGCTTCCTCGAGGCAGATGGAGCGTCGCGACGAGACCGTCATCCATCACTTTGGTGACATGGCCCATGTCTCGAGAGGGCTCAGTCTAACCGACGGGCGGCCCGTCAGCGGTCTGTTGTGATGACCTGTTCTTCTTTGTGAGATCGAGGCGCTCGTCGCGCGTCAGGACCGTAACGACAGTCGTCCCCGGTACGCCCACCATATGCGGAACAGCAGCAGCGAGCCGATCGCCACAGCCCAGCGTCGCGGCAGCGTGATGTCGGCCTTGACCAGCCACCAGAAGTGAATCACGGCAAGAATCCCGGCGACATACGCCAGGCGGTGCAGCGACTGCCAACGGCGTCCGAGCTTCCTGATTGAGAAGCGGTTCGACGTGATGCCAAGGAGAAAGAGGATCGTCCACGTGGCCATGCCGATGGTGATGAACGGCCGCTTTCCGATGTCATCGATCATCGTCGAGACGTCGAAGTAGTTGACGAAGACGATCCACGTCAGCAGGTGCAGGGTGCCGTAGAAGAACGCGAACAGCCCGAGCATGCGCCGGAGCTTGACGATCTCGTTCCAGCCGGTGATGCGCCTGAGTGGTGTGACCCCGAGCGCGATGGTGATGAACGCGATCGTCCAGGTCCCGGTCTGATCGGTGAGGTAGTCGCCGGGATTTGCGGTGAGGGCGTTGAAGTCGCCGAGATAGATCGTGCGATACAGACCGTACGCCAGCGCCGCGGCGGGGATGAGCGCCGCGGCGAAGCAGAGGGCTTTGACGACAGTGATCGGCTTTAGAAGTTTTTGCGCAGGTCCATGTCCTTGTACAGAGACGCGACCTGGTCGGTGTAGCCGTTGAACATCTCCGTCTTGTGGTTCGGAATGAAGCTCGGAAGCCGGCGCTCCCGTGCCTGGCTCCATCTCGGATGATCGACGTTCGGATTCACGTTCGCGTAGAAGCCGTACTCTGACGGCGCCATGATCTGCCACGTGTTCCTCGGCTGGTTCTCAACGAATCGAATTCGGACGATGGACTTGACGCCCTTGAAGCCGTACTTCCACGGCACGATGAGCCGAATCGGTGCGCCGTTCTGTGCCGGGAGCACCTCGCCATAGAGTCCTACGGACAGGAGCGTCAACGGATTCATGGCCTCGTCGAGACGCAGCCCTTCGACGTACGGCCACTGCAGCAGATCAGTGCGCTGCATCGGGAAGCGGCCCGGGTCCACGAGCGTGGTCATCTCGACGTACTTCGCTTTCGCCGTCGGCTCCACGCGCTTGATGACGTCGGCCATCGGGATTCCGATCCACGGAATCACGAACGACCACGCTTCAACGCATCGGAAGCGGTAGATGCGCTCCTCGAGCGCATACGGCTTGATGAACTCGTCGATGTCGTAATCACCAGGCTTGGCCACGTTGCCGTCGATCTTGATCTTCCACGGCCGCGGCTTGAAGTTCTTGGAGTTGTTCTTCGGGCCATCACCGGCGCCGGGCGCGAACTCGTAGAAGTTGTTGTAGCTGGTGATGTGGTCGTAGAGGCTCGGCGCTTCAGTCGTGCTGAGCGGACTCTTCTTGACGTTCGGGATCTTTGCCAGGCCACCACCCTGCTGCGCTGCGGCATCGCAGGCCAGGGAGGGAATACCCGCCGCCACGAGAGCTGCGGCCGACGCCTGGATAAATTCCCGGCGACGTAAGTACACGCTCTTCGGTGTGATTTCTGACGAACGGATGTCTGGAGCCTTCTTGATCAGCATAGAGCGATTATAGGACCGTGGCCCCTGTAAACAGAACGTTTCCGGAACCGCCTAACAAACTTAACAATTTAGATGCCGGCCCGGCCCGGTTGGTTTCAGGTGAGCCCCAGGCGGGCCTGAAGCTGAGTCCCAGGCGGGCCTGAATGCCCGCCTCTACCTGATGGTTCGCCAGTCGCCGGTCTTTGCCAGCGCACGCGCAAAGCATCGGACGGCCCGCGACTCGGCCTCACGCTGCGCGACGGCGGACAGCGCGAGGGTGAGCTCGGCATCCGCCGGACACGACACGTTCGACGAGGGCGCCGGCGGACGCGATGCGCTCGCGAAATACCTGGCTCCGCCGATGCGCACCCATGCCGGCCGGTCGGCCAACGTGGACGACATCAGCAACTCGGCCATCGCGGTTCGAAGAGTCGCCTCAATCCCCTCTCGTTGCTCGAGGAGCGCAGCCGGCGCGAGATCGATCGTCGAGCCTGTCACGGCCGCACTCACCCACCACGGCCGCCGCACTTCCAAACGGAACTGGTCGAGCGTGTTGTGCAGCTCCACGGTGACGGGCACAGCCTGGGTCCCTAACGCACGCGTCAACGACTCGCGCGCGTTGACCGTGATGCGTTCCAGATCGCGCGCGCTGACCTTCGAGTCACGGGGAACAGCGACGACCACGCCGGATGCGCTCACCTCGACGGGCGGTGGAGCGATCGGCCTGGGCGACACCGACGCGCTGGCCAGATCCGTCAACTGCAGGTTCGGGTAGTACTGCGCGAGGATCGCCTCGACCGATTCGCCTCGACGCGCTCTCCGGCCGGCGCCGATCACGCACATGCCGACGCCATGACCATATCCACGGCCCGTGAATCGCACGACGTTTCCCTGACGTGTGAGTGCGAACGCCGTGCTGCGAATCCTGGTCGTCCCAAGCGCGTCGCGAAACGCGGGCCCGGTGATCTCGTCGGGTCGCATGCCCGATACGCGCAAGCGCTCGACCCGCCCTGACGGATTGACGCCATCGATCTCGATCGACCGCAGCGGACCACCGCCGAACCCTGCGCGCGAGAGGGCGTGGCGAAGCTCGTCGATCGTGAGATCCAGCGTCCACGGCACGTCGTCCTCATGCACATCGTCATCGCGAACGACCTGCATATACGGGAAGGTGGCGCCTGGCCAGACCTGCGCGGCACCTTCCGATCGACCACCGCACGACGCGGAGTAGAACACCTCGGCGGGCGCGCCGTTCACCGTCAGCACGCGATGCGCGGTGGCGAGCGCGGCGCGGCGGGAGTTGTCGTTCGCGGCACGCAGCACCTGGCAGTGCACCGTGTCACACAGGTCGAACCCTTCGCGTCGATGACGGCCCATCTGCACGAGCGTGTAGGTCCTGATGGCAACCGCAAGGGCCTGGCGCGCAGCATCCGGCGCGTTGGGCTCGCCTTCGCCGGCCAGCACGCGGGCGACGTAGACCTCCAGCGGGATCCGTGTGATGCGCCCACCATTCGGCGAGCCGATCGCAATGATGCGTCCGATGCTTGCGGCTTCGAGCTGTTCGTCAGTGACCTCGGCCTGCGCGGCGACCGCCGCCGGTCTCCATGCCTGAAGACACGCAGCGGCAATCGCGAGGAGCAGAAGCAGGCGGACGAGCAATTACAGTCTCCGCTTGCAACCGGGGCGGCAGTTGCACTGAATCACCTGCTCGCCGTCCGTGAAGTAGTCGTACGTGAGCTCCTCGCCCGGCTGGATGTTGCGGCCGGCACGGATCCAGATGTCCTTGCCTATGATCTGGCTATAGCAGTTTGGCTTGCAGGCGTGATTGATGAAGCGGGCGACATTGCCGCCCACAGTGGCGTCACGCACCCATCGTCGATTTACCGTGAAGCACCAGATCTCGCCCCGTTCGAGGTACTTCGTTTCACGTTTGAAGCTCTCTTTGTGATCGATGAGCTCGCCGTCGTAGGTGACGATGCGGGTGTTCTTGTTGATCGGTTCGAGGGCAAAGACGCCCCAACCGTGGAGCTTGGACTTGCGCCGCGCGATGCGCGGCAGGTTCTGAGGACGGAGCATGTTCAAGAAGAATAGACCATAATAGTCGCCACACCATGAGCGCCACCTCTGTTGGAGCCCGCGAGCTGGTCCAGGCTTGGGGCCGAATTCTCTCTGGACACAGCCCGAACATTTCGATCGAGATCACCAAAGAGTGCCCGCTGCGATGTCCGGGTTGCTACGCCTACGGCGATGAGCACCTCGGTGGCGAAGTGACACTCAGAGGGCTGTCCGACTACAAGGGCGATGAATTGGTCTCGCGATTCATGGCGCTCATCGATCGCTTTCGGCCGCTGCATGTCTCGATCGTGGGCGGCGAGCCGCTGGTCAGATACAAGGAACTCAACCAGATTCTGCCGCAGATGTCCGAACGAGGCATCCACACGCAGCTCGTGACCAGCGCCGTTCGACCCATTCCCAGTGAGTGGCGGACGCTGAAGCGGTTGCAGCTGGTCGTGTCGATCGACGGCCTCCAGCCAGAACACGACGCCCGCCGCACACCCGCCACCTACGATCGCATTCTCAAGCACATCGAAGGGCATCAGGTCACCGTCCACTGCACGGTGACACGGCAACAGGTCCGGCGCGACGGCTACCTTCAGGAGTTCCTCGACTACTGGCAGGCCAATCCCAGCACGCGGCTGATCTGGATCAGCCTCTACACGCCGCAGGTTGGCGAGCTGTCCACCGAGCGCCTGACCAAGGCGGATCGCGACAAGGTGATCGCCGACCTCTCGCGCATGCGGAAGAACTACTCGAAGCTGCAGATGCTGGACGGCATCCTCAAGGTCTATGCCCAGCCACCTGACTCACCCGAGGAGTGCATCTTCGCGCAGACGACGGAATGCTACTCGTCGGATTTCGAACGACGGATCATGCCGTGCCAGTTCGGTGGCAAGCCGGACTGTCAGAACTGCGGCTGCATCGCGTCCGCCGGACTCGAAGCCATCGGCCGTCATCGTCTGAAGGGCGGCATCCAGGTCGGGAAGATCTTCTACGCATCGCTTGCCGTCGGCCGCACAGTTGCGAAGGTCCGGCGCGCATTCACGCCGCCGCCCACCGCGATGCCGCCGCGCCAGCCCGAACAAGCGCAGTAGTCGCGCTCACGCGCGTCAACTCCCACACTCCAAATTCCCAACTCCCAAACTGAACGGCTTGGAAGTTGGGAGTTGGCGCGTTGGGAGTTTAAGTGGACGTCTCTGCCGTTGGTCAGTTCTGCCGTAAAGCTCGTCCCTTCCTCACCCTCGCGAAGAACTCCTTCAAGACAAACGACTTTCGCCCGCACGCGCCGCGACCGGCTCGTGCGTAATTCGACGGGTACGTGCGTTGCACAAATCGGTCTGGAGGAGGTGATATCGATGAAGGCCATGTTGAAGGTGCGAGCTCTTACGGTAGCTACGGCCATCGCAGGGGTCGCTTGCGCCACCAGCAGCCCGCCACGCGCAAGCGCGCCGGAGCGCACGCCTCAAGTCAATTCACAGGCGCCGAACAGTCCAACCACTGTCAACGAGTCCACGCCTGGAACGATTCCGGCGGGACAGGAGATCGACGTGCGATTGCGGAACACGCTGAGTTCCGAGACGGCCACCGTGGAGCAGCGCTTCGAGACGACGACCGTGGTGGATCTCGTGCAGAACGGCCGCGTGCTCGTCCCCGCGGGCTCTGTCGTGCAGGGCGTCGTGAGCGATGTCGACAAGGCGGGCCGCATTGATCGTGATGGCGCGCTGACGCTGACGTTCGATCACATGAAGGTCAACGGACGTAACCGTGACATCCGCGGGTCGGCGACGCAGATCTACGAGAGCAAGGGCATCCGCGAAGAAGGCACGGTGGCGGCGGCGGGTGCCGGCGTCGGCGGCATCGTCGGCGGCATCATCGGAGGCGTCAAGGGCGCGGTCCTCGGTGCAGTCATTGGCGCGGGCGGCGCGATTGCGGCGACCGACGGCAAGGACATCACACTGCCGGCAGGCTCGATCGTACGCGTGCGCCTCGACTCGCCTGTTCGAGTCGGCTGACCCGCTGAATACATCGACGAGGCAGCACTCGCGCTGCCTCGTCGGGACCTCGGCTTTGTATAAGCCCAACCGAGACGCAGTAAGAATTTCAAAACTCTACCTTTTGCTGGGCCAAATGCTGATCTTTTCGTGGCACGTCGCTTGAAATGCGACAGGTTGGGTCTCAGTAGAAGACCTGAGGAGGTCACATGGTGCGCACGCTACGCACGCTGCTGGTTCTGGGACTTACGGGTTTCTCTATCGGCGTGGCCGCGCAACAGAAGGCTCCTGTCAATCCCGTTGCGCAGGAGATGGTCGACTTCCACAAGCGCATCGACGCGTACATGAAAGTGCGTGACCAGGCCACGAAAGATCTCCCCGACGTCAAAGAGACCGGAGATCCCGCCAAGATCAGCGCGCGGGAGAAGGCACTCGGTCAGGCGATCGCGAAAACGCGAACCAGCGCGAAACCGGGCGATGTTTTTGGCGAGGAGATGTCGGTGTACTTGAAGAAAGCGCTGGCCGAAGACTGGAAGTCACGGAGTCCGGCCGATCGGAAAGCGCTCTTCGAGGAGCTTCCGACGGGGATCAAACTCAGCGTCAATCAGGTGTACCCAACGACGCTTCCCCTGGTCAGCGTCCCCGCGAAGCTGTTGGCGAGACTTCCCATGCTCCCAGAGGCACTCGAGTACCGGTTGATCGATCACTACTTTCTCCTCCGCGATCGCGACGCGAATGTGATCGTTGACGTGCTTTCCAACGTGTATCCCACACGAGACCGGTGATCGCGATGCGGGCTCCACATTTACTCCTCGCTTCCACACTCTCGATCGGCGCGCTCGCCTACGTGGCAGGGAGTCCCGTA
>Ga0207659_10002864_pt1 | contig 10276 bp, 9 predicted proteins | sample KBSM43metaG_FD_184330 | JGI IMG/M metagenome (GOLD analysis project Ga0207659, IMG submission 184330) | Miscanthus rhizosphere microbial communities from Kellogg Biological Station, Michigan, USA - KBS M4-3 metaG (SPAdes) (version 2) | ecosystem: Host-associated > Plants > Roots > Rhizosphere >...
TCCGCGTCATCCGCGGATCAGTCCTACTTGGGGAACTCGCCGCAGGCGGAGACGTCGGAGCCCCAGAACTCGATGCACTTCGCCCGGTCCATCGGGCCCTTCCCCACTACTTTCGCGAAGAGAAAGTCGGCGAGCTGCTCGATCTCGCGGTTCTGGAGCGTGGCCGGCGGGTCGGGCAGCGTGGCGTTCATGCGCTGCAGGTCCGCCTGTTTCAGGTTGTAACAGCGGCCGTCGGTGTAGGCGAACTTGTCGAAGGCCGGCATCATCTTGCCCGGCACGCCGCACTTGATCGCGATGACCAGCTTCGCGCGATCGAGCTTCGTGGTCCTCAGGTTGGCGCCGTCGGGCATCTGCGAGTCCATCTTCTTCCCGTCCGCGGCCCAGCCGTGGCACGACTGGCAGTCGGCCTTCTGACGGTAGATGCGCAGGCCCGCGGCGATGTCTTCCGGCGCGGCCGCGGTCTCCTGCGCCCGCAGCGTCGAGAGGCCCCACGCGCCGGCGGACACGACAACCAGCACGGCCACGGTAACGAAGTGCCGCTTGGACATACCCACGATTCTAGCGGAGCGCGCTTGGCAGAGGGCGGACCGCGGCCATGTGGGCGTCTTCCGCAGGGCAGGCCGTCAGCCCCGCATGGGTATACTCGCTCGTCGCCCGCCTGATGCTCGAACGCCTCTTCGCCCTCGCCTCGAACCGGACGACGCCGGCGCGCGAACTCCAGGCGGGCATCACCACCTTTGCCGCCATGGCCTACATCCTGGCGGTCAACCCGAGCATCCTCGCCGATGCCGGCATGGATCGCACCGCGCTCGTCACGGTGACCGCGCTCAGCGCGGCGGCCGCCACGACGCTGATGGCCCTGCTCACGAACTATCCCCTGGCCCTGGCGCCGGGCATGGGGATCAACTCGTTCTTCACCTACACCATCTGCCTCGGCGCCGGGGTGCCGTGGCAGGAGGCGCTGGGGATGGTGTTCGTGAACGGCTGCGCCTTTCTCGCGCTCTCGCTCACCGGAGTTCGCGAGCGGATCATCAGCGCCATTCCCCACTCGCTGAAGCTCGCCATCACCTGCGGCATCGGGCTGTTCATCGCGTTCGTGGGCCTCAGGAACGGCGGCGTCGTCGTCGCGAGCGACGCGACGTTCGTCACCCACGGCGATTTCACCTCGGGCGCCACGGCGCTGTGCCTCGGCGGACTGGCGCTGACGCTCGTCCTGGTGGCGCGCCGCGTGCCGGCCGCGATCGTGGTTGGCATGGCGGCCACCACCGCGATCGGGCTCGTGGTCCCGAACGGCGCCGGCGGCGCGGTCACCGCGTGGCCGGCGGCGATGATGTCGGCGCCGGCGTCGCCCGCACCCGTGCTGCTGCAGCTCGACCTCGGCTTCCTCACCAGCGGGCCCGCTTTCTTCCGGGCGCTGCCGCTCATTCTCACGCTGCTGCTCGTCGACATGTTCGACAACATCGGTACCCTCATTGGCGTGGCCACCCGCGCCGGGTTGCTCGACGCCGAGGGCCGGCTGCCGCGCGCGGGACGAGTGCTGGTGGCCGACTCGCTGGCCGCGATCCTGAGCGCGCTCCTCGGCACGTCGACGGTGGTGAGCTACATCGAGTCGGCCGCGGGGGTGGAGGCGGGCGGACGCACCGGGCTCACGACCCTGACGACGGCGGCGTGCTTCCTGCTCGCGCTGTTTTTCACCCCGCTCTTTCTCGCCGTGCCCGCCGCCGCCACGGCGCCGGCGCTGGTGGTGGTGGGCATCTTTATGATGCAGTCCGCGTCGGGCATCGCGCTCGACGACTTCGCGACGGCCGCGCCCGCGGTGCTGACGCTGCTGGCGATTCCCCTCACCTTCAGCATCGCGGAAGGCATCGGCCTCGGCCTCATCGCCGCCGTGGTGCTCGCGCTGGGCTCGGGCCACGCGCGCCGGATGTCGACCGTGGCCTACGTCATCGCGCTGGTCTTCTTCCTGCAGTTCTTCGAGATCTTCCCCTTCAGCGGCTGACCGGCCCGGATACCTGCCGGGTCAGCCTTATCGACAACGCCGCGGGACACTTCAGGTCTCCGCATCTGGCCGTCTACGTCCGGTAGACGCGAGCGACTCGGCTCGATGAGCTATTTAACATGGGCGTAACACATTCGATCCATGGCCGAAACCACAACTACGTACCGTCGTTACCAGACCGTAATGTCGATGACAAAGGAGCCTGCTTGAATCTGCGTATGAGCCTCGCCTGGGTGCTCGGCGGGGCAATGGCCATCACCTTTGTGCTCGCACCCCGAAACGCTGCTGCCCAGGTGCCCCCCGCCACCGCTTCCCCGCCGTCCAGCGATACGCCCTCGATCAGGGTCGGGGCCACGATCTTCACGAACTACAGCTATCAGACCGAGCCGGAGATCACCGACAGCGACGGCAACCTCGTCCACCGCAGCGGCTTCGACGTGACGCGCAGCTACATCAACCTCACCGGCAACTTGTCGCACATCCTGGCCTTCCGCATCACGCCCGACATCGCGCGCGAGACCAATCCGGCGAGCTCGCTCGCCGGCAGCCTGGAGTTCCGCATCAAGTACGCGTTCCTGCAGACCAACCTCGACGACTGGATGACTCCGGGCTCGTGGGCCCGATTCGGAATCCAGCAGACGCCGTATGTGGACTTTGCCGAAGGCATCTACCGCTACCGCTTCCAGGGCACGATGTTCGTCGAGCGCGCGGGCTTCATGTCGTCGTCGGATGCCGGCGTGTCGTTCCACTACAACTTCGGCAGCAACTACGGCGACGTCCACGTCGGCTACTACAACGGCGAGAACTACAACCGCGCCGAGGTCAACGATCAGAAGGGCTTCATGGTGCGGGCCACAGGGCGCCCCTTCGCGCGCAGCAAACCCGTGCTTCGCGGCCTGCGCGCCAGCATCTTCTACGTCGGCGACAGCTATGTGAAAGACAGCGAGCGGAAACGCACCGTTGGCGCCATCACCTACGAACACCCATGGGTGGTGGCGGGGTTCGAGTATCTCGATGCCCGCGATCAGCGATCGGCGCTGCCCGGCATGGCGTCGATGAACGGCAGTGGCTACTCGGTGTGGGTCATTCCGCGGACGTCGAAAGGATGGGAGGGCCTCATCCGCTACGACCACCTCACGCCCAACACGTCCACGGCGCTGGCGCCGTTCGCCACATCCGGCAACCTCACGACGACGCTCGACTCGCAGCAGCAGAACCGGGTCATCGCCGGTGTCGCGTATTGGTTCAAGCTGCAGGGCTCGGTCACGGCCTCGCTGCTCGTGGACTACGACGCCCAGCTCTTCGAGAACCTCACCGCCGCGCCGGCCAAGACGGTGGCCGTGCACGCGTTGGTCAACTTCTAGGGTCCATTCAGGAGGACGTGTCGATGAAATCCGCTACCACGCTTGCCGCTCTGGTCTGCACGATCGCCCTGGGCGCCGGCGTCGCCGCCCAGACGATCCAGGTCAACGGAGCCGGCGCGACGTTCCCGAACCCGATCTATTCGAAGTGGTTCTCCGAGTACAACAAGCTGAAGCCGAACGTGCGCATCAACTATCAGCCGATCGGTTCGGGCGGCGGCATCCGGCAGATCACGGCGGAGACGGTGTTCTTCGGCGCCACCGACGGACCGATGACCCAGGAGCAGCTGACCGCGGCGCCGGGCAAGATCGTGCACCTCCCCACCGTGCTTGGCGCCGACGTCCCGGTTTACAACCTGCCGGGCGTGGGCGGCGCGCTGAAGTTCACGGGGCCGGTGCTCGCCGACATCTTCCTCGGCAAGGTCACCAAGTGGAACGACCCGGCGCTCGCGAAGCTGAATGCGGGCGTCAAGCTGCCGGCCACCGATATCACCGTCGTCCACCGCTCGGACGGATCGGGCACCACGTATATCTGGGTGGACTTTCTCGCCAAGGTCTCGCCCGAGTGGAAGAAGCGCGTGGGCGTCGCCACCTCCGTGAACTGGCCCACCGGTGTGGGCGGCAAGGGCAACGAGGGCGTGTCGGGGCTCGTCCGGCAGGTACCTGGTTCGATCGGCTACGTCGAGCTCGTCTACGCGCTGCAGAACAAGATTGCCTACGGCTCGGTGCAGAACGCCGCCGGCGAGTTCGTGCAGGCCTCGGTGACGTCGGTCACGGCCGCGGCGGCCGCGGCGGCGGCGAAGATGCCCCCCGACTTCCGGGTGTCGATCACCAACGCCGAAGGCAAGGGCGCCTATCCGGTTTCGTCGTTTACCTGGCTGCTCCTCTACGAGAATCCGAAGGACAAGGCGCAGAGCAAGGTGATGGTGGACTTCATGAAATGGGCGCTCTCCGACGGGCAGAAGTACGCCACGGAGATGGGCTACGCACCGCTGCCGCCCGAAGTAGTGAAGATGGAAATGGCGGCACTGGCGAAGATTCGTGTCTCCTGACCCAGCCCCAACCGCGCAACCGGCCCGGCGCGGCGGCCAGGGCGACCTCGGCTTCCGCGTCAGCACCGGCGCGTTCGCCCTCCTCGTCCTGGTCATCGTCGCCGCGATCGGCGTGGTGCTGACGGCCGAATCGTGGCTGTCGATCCGGCGCTTCGGGATGGGGTTCTGGGCCACGACCACCTGGGATCCGGTGGCCGGCGACTTCGGCGCGCTCCCGTTCATCTGGGGCACCCTCTACTCGTCGATCCTGGCGCTGCTCATCGCCACGCCGGTGGCGCTCGGCATCGCCGTCTTCATCGCCGAACTCTGCCCCGCGGGCCTGCGCACGCCGCTCGTGTTCCTCACCGAGCTGCTCGCCGCAATCCCCTCGATCGTGTACGGCCTGTGGGGCATCTTCGTGCTGGTGCCGCTGGTGCGGCAGCTCGAAATCTGGACGCCCGAGTTCCTCAAACAGGTGCCGCTCTTCACTGGGCCGCCACTCGGCGTCGGCATGCTGGCGGCCGGACTGATCCTGGCCATCATGATCACGCCGTTCACCTCGTCGGTGGCGCGCGAGGTACTGAAAGCGGTACCGGTCGAGCAGCGCGAGGCGGCGTATGCGCTCGGGGCCACCCGATTCGAGGCCATCCAGGCCGCCCTCTACTACGCGCGCACCGGCATCCTCGGCGCGGTGATGCTCGGCTTCGGCCGCGCGCTCGGCGAGACCATGGCGGTGACGATGGTGATCGGCAACAGTGCGCAGATCTCCATGTCGTTGTACGCGCCGCAGTACTCGATGGCGGCGGTCATCGCCAACGAGTTCACCGAGGCCGACACCGCGCTCTACCTGGACGCCCTGGTCGAAATCGGCCTGGTGCTCTTCGCCATCACGCTGCTCGTGAACATCCTGTCGCGCGCGCTGATCTGGAGCATGACCCGCTCGTTCAAGAAGGCCGCGGTGCCGGCGCTGCCGCCCGCCGCGCCGGAGCCCGCGGCATGACGGCGGCCACCTGGCGCAAGATCAAGTCGGGGATCTTCGTCAGCTTCTGCGCCCTGTCGATTGCGGTGGCGCTGGTGCCGCTCGCGTTCATCTTCTTCTTCGTACTGAAGGAAGGTCTGCAGGCGCTCGACTACGACTTCTTCACTCAAATGCCGAAGCCAGTGGGCGAACCCGGCGGCGGCATGGCCAACGCCATCGTCGGCACGCTGATCATCGTCGGGCTCGGGGCGCTCTTCGCCATCCCCACCGGCATCATGAGCGGAGTTTACCTGTCCGAGTACGCCGGCACTCGGCTGTCCTCAGCAGCGCGGTTCGCCGCCGATACGCTCAACGGTGTGCCGTCGATCGTCATCGGCATGTTCATTTACACCATCGCCGTGCTCCCCGTGAAACAGTTCAGCGCGCTCGCCGGCGGGCTGGCGCTCGGGGTGATGATGATTCCCATCATCGCGCGTACCACCGAGGAACTGCTCCTGCTCGTGCCCGGCTCCATGCGCGAGGGAGCCCTCGCGCTCGGCGCCTCCCGCGCCCAGGCCACCTTCAGCGTGGTGCTGCCGGCAGCGCTGCCCGGCATTCTCACCGGCGTGGTGCTGGCGCTCGCCCGCATCGCCGGGGAAACGGCGCCGCTGCTCTTCACCTCGTTCAACAACCGCTTCTTCAATACCACCCTCACCCAGCCAACGGCGTCGCTGACGGTGACGGTCTTCACCTACGCGATCTCGCCGTACGAGGACTGGCACCGCCAGGCGTGGGCCGGCGCGCTGGTGCTGGTCGCGATCGTGTTCTTCTGCTCGCTCCTGGCCCGCGTGGCGACCCGCCGCCTGGAGAAAATGCGCGGCCGGTAAGGCGCGGCCCGCCAAGAGCGCGAGCCGCGCTACAGTATCTGGCGCACCGGCTTAACGCCGGTGCGCTACCAGGAGCACACAGGGATGATCAAGCGCACAGCACTTTTCGCCGGCGGACTCTGTCTCGCCGCGGCCGTCGCCTCGGCGCAAGGGCCCGGGCCGGGCGGGCCCGTCGGCATCGCCGCCGGGCTGCAGCAGCAGTACAACGGCCTCAAGAACAACCTGACGCAGGCCGCTGAGGTCGTGCCCGAGTCCGGCTACGGTCAGAAGGTCGGCACCATGAGCGAGGTCCGCACCTACGCCCAGGTGATTGGACACGTCGCCAACGCCCAGTTCGGGCAGTGTTCCGGCGCGCTCGGCGTCCCCAATCCGAACCAGGGCAACAACCTCGAGGACGGCACCAAGTCGCGCGCCGATCTGATCAAGGGTCTCGCCGATTCGTTCGCGCTCTGCGACAAGGCCTTTTCTGCGCTCACCGATCAGAACGCGTCGGAAATGCTCTCCAACGGACGCGGCGGCCAGACCGCCCGCGCGGTCGGGCTGCTCGGCGTGATCGCGCACGGCAACGAGATGTACGGGATTTCCACGGTGTACCAGCGGGCCCAGAACATCGTGCCGCCCTCGACGGCGGCCCGCGGGCGTGGAAGAGGAGCCCGCGGCGGAAACTAGGCAGGCAAGCAGGTGAGCAGGTAGGCGGGTAAGGAAAGCCCACCTGCTTACCAGCCCACCTGCCGCGTCTCGAGCGCGAGCAAGCTACTTCTCGCGCAGCCCCTCAGTCAGCTCGATCCGCACGCCCCAGGGATCGGTAATCACCGCGGTCGCGATGCCGCCCATCTCCGGGTTCGACTTCTTGTAGCTTTCGGTCAAGGTGATGCCCTTGCTTTCGAGCTGCTTGATGAACTCGGGCAGGTTGCGCACCTCGAACCCGACGTGGTCGGTCGCCCGCCCCCGCGTCGCCACGTGCGTGACGCTCGGGTCGCCTTCCCACCTGAAGAAGTTCAGGCTGTAGCCGACACCGGGCAGGTCGGCGCCGATGAAGAAGTCGGTCTGCCCGGGACGAAGCGTGGCGTTGAACGCCTTCATGTACCACTGCTGCATCTCGACGTACTGCTTGTTGATGAAGTGGATGTGGTGATAGACGATCGGCGCCGGCTCCTTCTCGGCGCTGGTCACGAGCTCCACCTTGGCGCCGTCGGGCCCGAGGATGTACGAGAAACGCCCGTACGGCGCCTGCGTGCCCTGCGCCGCCGCGGCTTCCTTGCCGGGCACCGGCTCCCGGCCGCTGGTCAGCGTGTAGCCGGCCGCCGCCACTTTGGTCGTGAGCGCCGGCACGTCCGGCACCGCGAAGCCGATGTGATCGAACGCGGTGCCGCGGTTGGGGCCGCTCGGCTTCTTCGCATCGAAGAACAGCACGATGCCCGGGAAGCGGACCACGTCGGCGGTGCCGACTTTCGCCGGCATCCCGCCGAGCGTGTCCACCCAGAACTTGCGATGCTCGGCCACGCTGGTCACGTCCATGTGGAAGTGCCCGACGACCACCGGGGCGTCCGGGTTGAGCAGCTGGGCTGATGTGCGCGTGGCGGCGCTGGCGAGGGCGGCCGCGACGAAGAGCGCGATGCGGGTGCGAGGTCCGATCTGCATGGCGCGGATGGTACTACGGCGCCGCGGCGCCGCTGGTTCTGAGCACATCTCGTGCTCCTGGCGGCGACGGCTGTGAGCGGCGCCGCACAGGACGTCGCGGGCGATTGGCAGGGCACGCGGAAGGGTCCCGGCGTCGAGCTGCGCGTCGTCCTGCATTTCGGGCGCGACGCGGCCGGGCTCACCGTCACGCCACACTCACCTGTTTCAGTGCCCGCCGTCAACGGCAGCTATACCGCACGCTGAGCCCGCAGGGATCGATCGACGGCCATCGGTCGCAGGGCGGCAGTCGCTGCCGCTCGTGCACCTCGTTGGTATCAGCGCCTTCAGCAGGCTCACCCGACACCATGGCATACAATGCGCGTCCGAACGCTGGTCAGTGTCGGCGCACTAGGCGCGGTCGCTCGTCAGGAGCGGGGTTCCATCGAATGTTCAATCGCCAGATACTCGACGCGCTTCCGGTCGCCATCTGGGTGGCGGAGGCGCCGTCCGGCAAGGCGGTCTACGCCAATCCGCAGTTCAGGCGCATTGTCGGCGTGGATGCCGTCGAGGCGTCCCGCATCGAGGACGCAGCCGAAACCTATCGCGTGTTCGACGCCGAAGGTCGAAGTTATCCCGTCGAGCGTCTCCCGTTCTCGCGAGTGGTCGCGACGGGCGGGCCGGTGACAGCCGACGACCTCGTCATCCATCGCCCCGACGGGCAGCACGTCAACCTCCGGGTGTTTGCGAACCCGATCAACACCGGCGGTTCCGTCACCCACGTCGTGGTCACCTTCGTCGACATCGCCGAGGAGGTGCGGGCCGAGGCTGGGCGTCGGCGGACCGAATCACTGCTGTCGTTCGCCGTCGACCATGCACCGATCGCAATCTGGACTGCCGACGCCGAGGGCCGCATCACGCTGTCGGAGGGGGCTGGACTGGCCTCGCTGGGAGTGAAGTCCGGGCAACTGGTGGGTCAGAACATCTTCGAGCTGTACCAAGGCAATCCGTCAATTGTCGACGCCATCCGTCGCGGACTTGCTGGTGAGTCGTTCTGGTATGTCGCCGAGGTGAGTGGGGCCGTCTACGACACCTGGCTGACGCCGATGGTGGATGCCGCCGGACAGGTCGTGGGCGTCACCGGCCTGTCCAACGACGTCACGGCCATCAGACACCTTCAGGCCACGACGATTCAGAACGACCGCGTCATCGCCATGGGGACGCTGGCTGCCAGCGTTGCGCACGAGATCAACAATCCGCTGACGTTCATGCTGGGCCACGTCGATGTCCTGGCCGAGGCGCTGGACCGGCTCGGCCTGGCAGTCCGTGGTCTCCCGGAATCGCTTCAGCTGGACCTGAGCCTCCTGGTGACGACGGCGCGCGAGGCGCTCGATCCGGTGCGATCGGGCACCGCCCGGATCGCCGGCATCACGCGTGAGCTGCGCACGTTCGGGCGCCCGGCCACCGAGATCTCGCACGTCGAGGTCCAGGCGGCCGTCAGGTCGGTGTTCGAGCTCGTGGGCAAGGAGGTCGAATCGCGCGCCGTCGTCATGATGGACCTGTCACCGACGGCCCGGATCCGCGGGGACTCGCCGCAGTTGGTCCAGGTGATCCTGAACCTGGTGATGAACGCCATGCACGCCTTGCCCGCCAGCGAGCCCGCCGTCAATCGCATCTGGGTACGCGTGGCCGAGGACGGGGACCGCGTCGTGATCGAGGTGGCCGACAACGGTCCCGGCGTGCCGCCGGACATGCGAGAGCACATCTTCGAGCCGTTTCAGACGACAAAGGCGGTTGGAGAGGGCTCGGGCCTCGGGCTGTTCGTCTGCCGGAACATCGTCAGGGGCTGGTCCGGCAACGTCAGCGTGGACGACCGTCCCGGCGGCGGGGCGCGGTTCCGCGTCGAACTGCCGGCGGTTCGGGAAGTCGTGGCGCCCGCGGCAGTGGTGCCGGCGGCGTCGACCCACCGCAGTGCACAGATCCTGATCGTCGACGATGAGCCGCTGGTGGCGAAGATGTTGGGCCTGCTGCTCGAGAAGGCTGGTCATCGCGTCACGATCGAGACCGACAGCCCGCGCGCGATCGACATGCTCACTGCTGGAGATCCGCAGTATGACCTCGTGTACTGCGACCTGATGATGAAGGGGACCAGCGGCATGGACCTGGCCGCTGCCCTGGCGATGTTGGCGCCGTCGAAGCTCGATCGCCTGGTGTTCATGACGGGCGGTGCGTTCACGGGTGCGGCTCGCGACTTTCGCGCCGTCCACGACCAGCAGTGCGTGGACAAGCCGTTCGACATCGTGGCCGAAACGGCCCGCCGGCTCGCATCCTGGTCCTGAGGAGCACAGCCCGAGAAGATCATCCGGCGATCTCGCCGTGCGGTCCTCAGTGCGCGTGGGTGTGCACGATGCCTTCCGTCGGCA
>Ga0207659_10002867_pt1 | contig 10269 bp, 1 predicted proteins | sample KBSM43metaG_FD_184330 | JGI IMG/M metagenome (GOLD analysis project Ga0207659, IMG submission 184330) | Miscanthus rhizosphere microbial communities from Kellogg Biological Station, Michigan, USA - KBS M4-3 metaG (SPAdes) (version 2) | ecosystem: Host-associated > Plants > Roots > Rhizosphere >...
GATGCGAGCACGTTCACAGTTTGGCCGGAATGTGCGCCCTCATTGACCTCGTTGATGCGCGCTCCGGAACCGATATAGCCCCGCGTGGTCTCATTGAGAACATTCACGGAAACAGAACCGGCACCGCCATTGCTTCCAGCGCCCTGCCCACCCGCTGCAATGGTGGTGAGCCCCTCGAAGGAGACAGCAGTCACCGAAAGGCCGCGAACATCTCTGGTCTGGTTATTGCGCGGAACTTTGTAGAGGACGGCATCGCCTGTTGCCAACCCGTGGTCGGAACCAACAACAATGAAGTTCCCGCTGCCGTCAACATCGACGGACGGATCAAAACCGGGATTCGGTCCGCCGATAACACCTATGGGCGCAATTTGATGTGAGGTTCCGGTAGCCGACGATGGATCGAGATCGATCGCGTTTCCCTCTTCGGCGTCTTCGGCGGAGGCAGCCAGCTGGATTCGATCCGGCTGGCTGTCGTCTGCGATAACGAAGTATGCCATGCCATCCTGAAGTCCGCCGATGGCGCTAAACTCACTTCCCTTTTCTCCAGTCAGGACTGCAGCGGCGTCTCGCTTCCCGAGTGCCGTTACGGCGACGCCGTCTGCGACGTAGGCTTCAGTCGTGTTGTTGGTGATGACCGTGGAACTGGAAACTCCAATCGCTGTGGATCCTGCACCGCCGATATTTCCGACCGCGACAAGCATCGAGAGGTCATCGAGTGCGGAGATCACAACATTTCCATCCGCGGTGACGGTTGATCCCGTTCCAATATAGGCGGTCGTTTCGTTGTGGGTCACATGAACGGCGATCGACCCGTTGACGTTGGTCGTTCCAGCACCGCCGCCGCTGACCGTAAAGGACGTGATATCCACCGAAGAGTCGCTCTTTACTTCGATGCTGCCTGCGGTGGCGTTAACAGTGGACCCAGAGATGTACGCCGTCGTGGTATTCGCAGTATCGTTGGTCGCGAGCGCCGCACCGACCGCAGTCTTGCCTGCGACAGCGACGGCACCGGAAATTCCAAAGATCGATCCGTTATCGAGGGCGGAAACAACAACGCCGTCCCACGCGGTTACTTCTGCGTTTGCAACGTGAGCGTCGATCGTGTTCAGCAGCAGGTTGATTGCGACGGAACCACCAATCGCAAAATTGTTGGCGCCACTACCGCCGATGGTGATCGCGCCAATACTCGCGTCCGAACCGGCACTCAGTTTTACGCTGGATGCAGAAGACGTTACTGTCGCGTCGTCGATGACCGCGGTAATGCTGTTGTTGATGTCATTAAAGCCGATTGCCGCGCCTACTGCATTGGATGACGTCGAAATTGCGACACCGCCTGTTATGGCCTTAAGCGTTGACTGGTCACTCGACGTCAATTGGACGCCGCCATCGGCTGTCACGTTTGCGCCGCCGGAGATGCGCGTTTCGATCGAATTCGCAATAGCGTTTATGGAGAGCGCGCCTCCGATCGACGTTTGCTGAGATCCCGCAGCACCGACCGACACCGAGGCGATCTTTGCATCGAGCACCTGGCCGCCTTCAGTGGCCTGTGAGGTGAGGTGAACAGCGCCGGAGGTGGTGATTGCAGCGCCTTCAATGACGGCCGAGGTCGTGGTGTTCACCTCGTTCCAGCCAAGGGCGGCCCCGAATCCAAATTTGTCTCCACCGATGCCGATGGCGCCACCGATCGCTTCCAGAGTGGAATCATCCTGCGCATCGACGTTGATATCCCCGGTTGCGTACACGTCGGCATTGCGTATCGCTGCGTTGGCCGCACTGGGATTTCCACTGACCGGGTCGGAGGTGATGAGATTGATCGCCAGAGTAACGGCGAGACCGCCGCCCTTCGAGAGGCCCATCGACACGGCGATCGATTGGATGGAATTGTCGTTCCTGGCCAGAGTCGTGAGAATCCCTATCCGGCTTTCCGCAGAACCGATCGTTGAACGACCCGCGTCGCCGAGAACAGCCGCCTGAGTATCTGCGGCAATCTGATTGATCGCGATGGAGCCTCCCACGCCTTTCGACGTGCCATAAGCTCCGGCACCGGCAATGCTGAAGATGTTCGATGAATCGGTCGCGGTGAGTGTAACGTCGCCGTCACTGGTCAGGGAAATTCCATCAACTGTGGCCTTTGTCGTATTGATAATCCGATTGATCGAGACCGAACCCGTTCCCCCGACGCCGTTCTTGACCGCAGCTCCGGCCCCTCCACCGCTGAATGAGAAGAGCAGGCCGTCGCGTGTTGCCGTGAGCGTGACCGAGGCCGGATCGTCTACAAGCTGTACGGTTTCGATCGTCGCGCCCTCAATGAAAGACAGTGTTTCAATCGTCAGTTGATTGAGGCTGAAAGCTCCGGACAGCGCGGTCGATTTTTCGCTTTCTCCAGTCTTCGCGATGGACGCGGCCCCCGACGCCGAGACGATTCCGCGATCATTGTGAGCGGTGAGGGATATGTCGTTGCCCTTGATGGTGCCGGTGTCATTTATATAAGCGCGGGTTTGATCCGTTCCGGTGTTCCAGGACACATTCGCCGCGATGCCCAATCCGGTCTTCGCCGGTTCCTTCTCGGGTTCGGCGTCCCCGAACAGGATCGGCAAGGACACTCCATCGAGAGGATCTTTCGCATCGCCTTTCATCGGCTTGTTGCTCAGGAATGCCGCGGCGAGTGAGAAGGTGTGCAAGTTTCCGGTGCTCGTCGCGCTAAGCGTGACGTCACCGGCGGAATCGATCAAAGTACCCGCTGCGCCTGGAACTTCAAAAGCTTCGCTACCGATGAACGCTGACGTGTCCCGGTTCACAAGGTTGATGGCGACGGAAACGCCGACACCCTTAGCCTCTCCCTTCATGATTCCGCCAACGGCATTCCAGTGATTCGCATCGTCCGCGGCAACAAGCTCGACCGGACCTCCAACAATCTGCGCGCCACTTTCAATCTGCGCTTTCGTGACACCGCTATCCCAAATGAAGGAAAAGCTGCCCGCCACGCCGAACTGACCGCCAGCCCCGCCGGACGCGACCATGGAAAGATCGAACATTTTCGAGTCGGCCTGAAGGTGGAGCCCGTTCCCGGCGGTACCCGTGTGGACCTCAGCCGTAGAAGCAATTCTGGCCGTCGTGTGGTTGTCCACGAGCATGACGAAGAGGGAGCCGCCGAAGCCTTTCCCATCACTCTCGAATCCGGGTCCCAGAGGATTCAGATCGGCAAGCTTCTTTCCGAGTTTGTCGCCTTTGTTAAACAGGTCCTTGAGTTTGGTCAGATCGATATCGAGATCGAAGACGCCGGTCATGTTGACCAGTTGCATTTCCGTGAATGCCTCCACAGACACGGCTTGCTCATCCTTCTGGTAGAGCAGATCCTGGTTGATCCGGGCGCCGCTGCCAATGACCGCCTCGGAGATATTGTTGAAGTCGATCCAGTTGATCGACCCGGAGATCGACAACTCGTCGGCCTTCGCCGAACTCACAGCCCAGGAATTGAGAATCTTGTCCTGAATTCCAAGTTTCCCATCGAGGAGTTTCTTGATGCCCTCGAGGGTGGTGAAGTCATTCTTCGTGAAAAGCTCAGCGGGTTCCGTCAGGAACGGGTAGAGAACCTGCGATTTCAATGTCAGAGTTCCGCTTGCATCGACTGAGGCGTTATCAGCAACGAGTGCATGGGCCTCGCTGTTGTACAGGCCGATGATGAACGCCACGCTGCCGGCTTTCTTCTTTTTGGCATTGGCGGATTTCTCGGCCTCGATCGATGTCTCCGCCAGGGTCTGAAATTTCTCGGTAAGAGAAGCGCTGACGTGCACATCGCTACCGGATTTCAAGATGGCGGTAGACAGCACGTTCGCGTTGACATCATGGTTCGTCCGGGAGAATGCGACCGCGCCGGCGATGCTGTAGTCACTGGGTTTGTTGCTCGTGCCACTCTTCCGGACTTCCTCGCCCGAAAAGGATTGCCGTGTCTTCTCGAGGAAATCAGAGCCCAGCTTGCTCGAAAGCTTCTTTGCGAAGCCGCTGCCGGCAATCGTGAAAGCCGGATCTTTGAGGATTCCCTCTTCGGGTTTATCTCCGATTCCAGCTTCCGCACTCGACTTATCCCCGGCAACCAGGATAGCGGCGATGGAAATGCCATGATCGGCGCTCTCGAGCGTCGCTGCAGCGGGAGTGTCGTCAGGCGCCTTGAGATCGATTGCCTTGCCCTGCAGAGCATTAGTCAGGTCTGCCGCGAGCTTGATGGTTCGCGAGCCGGGCACGACGACCACGTAGTACGTCTTGCCGTCGGTGAGGTTGTTGAGCTTGTGGTCCGGGTCTTCGTGATAGACGACGGCCTGCCCCAAGTACCACCCCGGGTTGACGCCAGGATCAATCGTGTCCTTTGCTTCATCGACACCTGTGACTGAAAAAGGAGCGGGGACGCCTCCCGCAACTATCGTGCCGCCAACCTCAGCTTTGATATCGGATATCGCATGGCCGATGCTGAGTGAAACTCCGAACGATCCATCGTAGAAGACTTCGAACTTCGCGCTGGCCTCGTTCGTGCTGATGCCGTTCGCTGCAACGTTCACGTGTCCGCCCGCATCGATACGAGCCGTTTCAGCCAGTGTGCTGTGTGCCGTGGTCTGCGACTCCGATATCGAAAGGGAAAACGTTTTTGCGGCCAGGTTATCGGCCAGGTTGGCATTCTTTTTCTTGTTTGCTGCGGTACTGGCCGAAGGCTTCGCGGTTGCTGAGCTGTTGGCAACGGCGTTGACATTGCCGCCGGCAGTAAGATGCGCGTCGTCTCCGATCACCACTTCGGAGGTTGCATGGGCAATGCCCAGCGCCACGCTGAAGAACTTATTCGCGACGGCCAGGGTAGCGTCCGCTACGGCATCGGCTTCGAGGTTGATATGTCCGCTCGCCACGATCTCGACCCCTGGGCCCACATCAATTCGAGCGTCGGCGATCTTCCCGAGTATCCTCAACGGAAGCGTCTCCGTCTTGATGACTTTATTCACCAGAAAATTGGAGATCGGTCCTGAGAGCGCACTGGGGATTGTTCCAACCTTCACAGGAATCCTGCCCAACAGCTCTCCCACCATGGTGTTCTGAAACTTGTAAGGCGTCAGGGCATCAAAGAGGTTTTGGTCGAGAGCATCAGACTGCGGAGAGAATTTAGCCGCGGCGGTGGCGGTGATATTCCCGCCCTTGATGATGACTTCGTCTGCCAGATCGACCTGGGCCTTATTAGCAAAAACGCCGATTGGTAGAGCCGGCGACAGAAGAACGCCGAGGAGCCCTAGCCCGTTTTCATCACGCGATGTCAGGGTGATGTCTCCGGGATCGAATTCGCCAAGATGAGCTTCATCCACATGCGCGAGCAGGCGGGCGTTCGCTCCGATCGTGATGCCCGTTGGGTCGGAGAGGGACAGCGCCGAAGCGAGGGCTCGAAAGAGCAAGCCCGAAGATTCCGCGTTGAATACGATGCTTCCGGACGCTCCAGTGGAGGCTGCTGTTAAGTGTGCGTTCGGATCCTGACTGCCACCAACCTGACGCGTAGAAACAGTGATGCCGTCGGAGACATGAATCCGCTCCGCATTGACTGTCAGGTCCTGGCCGGGAAGAAAGAGATCGCTGGTGATGTTGACACTATCGGATCCGAAACCGCCGTTGATCGTTACGGGAACCTTGAAATCAGGCGTGAATCCGTCGAGGGTAAGGGTGTCGCCGCCAAACCTGAGATTGATGGAAAGACCAATGGCCGGGTTTGCAAAGCTGATGCCCTCACTGAATTCACCATTCGTGTAGAAAAGGAAACTGGAACCGCCGCTGATGCGCATCATCCCCGGATTGTCCGGATCGGGCGCGAGCGCCAGGTCATCGGCGATGCCTGTACCATTGATAACGACGTCTGCGGGATTGGTGGCATCGACGAACGGCTCCATGCCCATGTACGTAACAGTGACACCATTGATGGTTACAGTGTCGAAACGGGTGCGGCCGAAGATAAGGCCGGGTACGACGACCGTAGCCGGATTCCCGTCGATGACAAGACTGTCAAATCCCCCTTCGCCCCCGTTGATCGATCCATCGATCGATCCGCCTTCGCTGATGATGAAGCTATCGACGTTGTCATCGGCACCATCAAGGTTCTGGATACCATCGAACTTCAACAGCGTCGCGCCGGTGAGTTGATCCGTGAGTTCGCCTGCATCGGGTCCGGTGACGTTCCAGGCAACGGACTGCGAGGGCCCGCGAAGATCATCGCTGCCCAAATGCCCGTCAAGTCTGCCTGTCAGGCTTCCATCGGATGTGACCGAGAAAATATCCTTTTCATTGCCTCCGCGCAGGTTCTCGAAAGCCACGAACTCGTTACTGATGTTCAATGAACCGCTGTTGACGCCGTCGAGGAGCCACACGTTGAACGCATCGGGACCCTGCAATTCATCATCACCGTCACCGCCGTCAACCGACACACTGGTGGCCAGGCCGGGATGGAGGGATCCGAATCTGAGAATATCGTCGCCTTGCCTGAGTGCGACGGAAAGCGTTCCTGTACTCGAGAAGATAATGGAATGCGAAACCGAGCCGTTGGAGAGGAATCGGTAGACCGAGCTTGAAAGTTCCACACCATCGGGTTCGTTCACCTGGTCAAGCCGATCGGACAACATGAGGTCATCATCCAGAGCTGTTGCGTGGATGATGATTGCCGCCGGGTCGCTCAAATCAACAAAGGGCTCCAGCCCGGCGTAGTGAACGGTGCGGCCGCCGAAAGTCGCGATGCCTGAAGCATCAGGGATCACGAGCACCGTTTGCGATGTGCCCTCAATCAAGAGTTGGTCAACACCGCCGGAACCGCCATCGATCAGTCCGCTGATAGTGCCTGCCGGCGCCAGATAAAACGTGTCTTCGCCTTCGGCGTCGCCGGACAAGTTCGCCATGCCGGTAAATTCCACAACTATTTCGGATGTTGTCACATCCGTGATGTGGCCGGCGTTGGCTCCCGTGACCGTCCAGAGGGTCGATGCAATGAGCCGCTTCAGCGTGTTGGTTCCCGCGCCACCCTCAAGGGAACCCGAAAGACTGGCGTCCTGCGCGACGGAAAACGTATCTCCAGCATTGCCGCCGAAAAGATTCTCGATGCCTGCAAAATCGATGGTGCCGTTGAGCGTGCCGCCGTCTTGCGCGGTGATCTGCCACACGTTCTCGATGTTTGAACCCGCAAGTCGGTCATTCCCGATGCCGCCGGCAACAAGCATGCGCGCTGCAACGCCCGAGAGGTTCCCAAAGGCCAGGCGATCGTCCCCGCTTCGGAGATCGAGAGCAAGCGACTCCGTCGGAGCGACAAACGAGAGACTGCTGACCAGCACTCCATTATTGAGGAACCTCGTGCCATTGGAGCGGAGTCGCAGATTTCCCGGCGTGGAGGGATCGAGTTCCAGAATGAGATCATCTGCGAAGCTGGTCGCATTGATTCGAGTGACGGCAGGATCACTGGTGTCCACGACAAATTCAAGCTCGGCGTAGTGAACTGTACGTCCGTCGAAGCTGACGGTGCCGGACGCATCGGGATTCACAACGACGGTTTCCGTAGCGCTGCGGATGATCAGATTGTCGAGTTCGCCTGCGCCACCGTTTATCGAGCCCGAAAGACTTCCGCCGGATTCGACGACAAACGTATCGTCCGTGTCTTCGCCGCCCGCCAGGTTCTCGACGCCGGCGAATGTAATCGTGTCGTTCAATGCTCCGGCGTTTGGTCCGGTGACCTTCCAGGTGTTCTCGATAACGGGTCCGGTCAGAGTGTCGAAGCCGACGCCGCCCTGAATCGAGACGTTTGCCGCAAATTCGATCTCCAGTTCACCTACTAAGAAGCTGTCACCGGCATCACTGCCGCGAATTTCGATCGTCTCCGCGGGCTCCGCGAAAAGGATGGGCGTGAAGCCGCCGGTGTCGTTGCTGTCGATCAGATTGAGTCCGTTGAATTCGCCGTCTTCGCTGAGGCGGATCTCCTGGTGCAGGCTTGTCGCGTTGATGAAGACGCGATTCGTCGCTTCTACGATGTCGATGATCGATTCTGTACCGGCATAAGCGATCGTCAGCGTTGAACTGCCGCTCAAGGTGATGCCACCCGTATCCGCTCCCGTTGCTTCGTAGGTAGCCGTATCGAACGGACCGCCGGCGATGACTACCGTATCGAAACCGGAAACACCGTGAAAGACGACGGGAACTGAACCGAAGCTGCCGCCTTGACCGAGATCGATGGTGAGGACGTCGTCCTGATCGGAGCCCGTGATCACGATTTCGCTCGTATCGGCCAGGGCCCTGGTCGCGATAGCCGTTCCCTTATTGACGAACTGGATCGAGGGAACGCCGGAGATATCGGCAACCGTGAGCGTCACATCGAGCGCTTCGCTGCCCGCATCCAAAAGGAAGGGCGTCGCGTCGAGGAGGAGGCGAGTCTCGAGAGGTTCGAGAGTGAAGTTTTGGCGGAATTTTGGGGCCACAGCCGATCGGCTGCCGCTCCCGAGCTTGCGAAGCACCTTCCTGACAATCCGATCCATTGCACCCACGGCTACCTGCCCTTCCCGGCCAAGCGTTGCCTGCTACCGGTTTTACCGGTCTGATTCGCAGCAGATCTGATTCAGCTAAGAATTGAGAAAGAGGAAGGGGGATTCCTTGCAGTCGGGTCTGGCTGGTATGGACCGCCCATTCGTGGCGCTCGTTGGCGCAGTTCTATGATCCTTCATCTTTTCCAGAGCAAATCGTTTGCGAAAATTTGAGCGTGAGCTTAGCAACAGTTGGTTTTTTGGGGAAGTTCTTTCGCCTCGCTTTTATTGAATGAAAACACTGTGTTTGTTGTTTGTTTCCAGTGCGGAATTGAAAAATCCCACATTGCTGGAATCTCAGCCCCGCCGGGCCTATCAAGTCCATCAAATAAGGACGCGGAGTCTCACTTGTCAATCCAGGAGCAATCGTCCAATCTGGAAGGCACATGCTCGCCGTTTCATTGCTGTTGGTTCTCCTCGGACAGGCGGCAGAACTCACCTCGCCACCTCAACTTGTCATCGAGGGCCCGGCGGAACTTGGGGCGGTTAAAACGCGTCTGGAATCCTTCGACACAAGGCGGCTGGCCGATATCATGCGCCTTGTGGGCCTTCGCACTCCGGGAGCGCCGATCCGCATTGAGCTCGCCACAGAGTCTTCGGACTGGTCGGCCGCCGTTCCCTCGTGGGTTGCGGGCTTTGCCATAGATCAGTCCACTGTTGTCATCTTTCCTTCCCGGTCTCCCAGCTATCCCGACGATTCATTGGACGATGTGGTGCGCCACGAGGTCGCCCACATCCTGATCTCTCGCTCGTCATCCGGACGACCCGTACCGCGCTGGTTCAATGAAGGACTAGCCATGTCGGTCGAGCACGGCTGGAGGTTTGGAGACCGGACCCAGCTCTTCTACCAACTCGTGTCTGGATCCCGAGAAACCGTGGACATGCTCGACCGTCTTTTCCAGGGCACAAGTAACGATTCGACCCGGGCCTATTTACTGTCAGGCGCTTTTGTTCGCCAACTCCTCAGCAAATACGGAGAGAGCGCCGGCGCCAGGATTCTCGAGAAAGTAGGGCGTGGCGTTTCCTTTGAGGCCGCGTTTTCGGACGTCACTGGCCGGTCGCCGGCTGTTGCAGACGCCGAATTCTGGAACAGCCAACGCGTCTGGACCACATGGATCCCGATCGTGTTCTCTCAGGAGGTGCTGTGGATGGGCGTAACCGTCCTTTGTCTTCTGGCGATCCGCGCAATACGGCGACGAAACGCAAGACTGCAAAAACAGTGGGAAGAGGAAGAAAAGGACGAAATGGAATAGGACGCACACGGAGAATGGCCAGCTGTCTTGCACGCCGGAGGCGTGCTGGGAAGATAGCCGGGGGTAAGCGAGTGAAACGAGCGCAACCCCCTGGAAAACGGGCCTAAAAACAACGGCGCCCTGAAGGGGCGCCAGGAATCCGTCTGATGCCCTCAACGCACTTAAGCCTCCACTACCACATCGTTTTCTCAACGAACCGCCACCGACGGATCATCGCCGAACCATGGCGCTAGCAACTGCACGCCTACTGCGAACCAGCACCACCGCAAGCAAACATTCGAAGAAGAATATGCAGATCTGTTGCGTTTAAGCGACGTCGAATTTGATGAAAAGTACCTGTGGTGAAGCAGCCTGGCGCCCCTTCAGGGCGCCGTTGTCTTTAGGTTCCGTTTTCCAGGGGTTGCGCTCGTTTCACTCGCTTACCCCTGCTATTCTCCCTGCAC
>Ga0207659_10002873_pt1 | contig 10252 bp, 7 predicted proteins | sample KBSM43metaG_FD_184330 | JGI IMG/M metagenome (GOLD analysis project Ga0207659, IMG submission 184330) | Miscanthus rhizosphere microbial communities from Kellogg Biological Station, Michigan, USA - KBS M4-3 metaG (SPAdes) (version 2) | ecosystem: Host-associated > Plants > Roots > Rhizosphere >...
CGGCCATGACGTCCGGCGTCGCGTACGCCGCGGGGTCGTGCACCTCGTACAGCAGCTGCTCGGTGCACGTCCTCGTCGTCACGCACCCTCCCGCGTCGGCCAGCTTCGTGATCACGATCGATCCGTCGTCCATGACCTCACCGATCGGGAAGCCGAGCCGCGCCAGGCCGGCCACGTCCTTGTAGCCGGGGTCGGCGAAATATCCGCCCGTCACCTGACCGGCGCACTCCAGCAGATGTCCAGCCATCGCTCCGCGCGCCAGGCGTGTCCAGTCGTCGCACCGCCAGCCGAGCTCGTGCATCAGGGGTGCCAGGAACAGCGACGAGTCCGCGACGCGTCCGGTGATCACGATGTCCGCCCCGCCCGCGAGCGCCTGGACGATCGGCTCCGCGCCCAGATAGACGTTCGCCGAGAGCATTCCGCTCGGCGGCTCGAACGGCGCGCCATCCTCGTCGACGAGCGCGCCGTCGCGCGCGAGGTGGAGCACGTCGTCGCCCAGCACGGCCGCGACGCGCAGCCCCGGCAGGCCGAGCGTGACGCCGAGGTCGCGCACGAACGTCGCCGCGGCCATCGGGTTCGCCGCGCCGGAGTTGGTGATGATCCGGATCCCGCGTCGCCGGCACGTCGGCAGCACGGCGCGCATGCGCGCCTCGAGGAAGGGATCGAACCCGCGCGCCGGATCGCGCTGCCGCTCCAGCTGCGCCAGCGCGATCGTCCGCTCGGCGAGGCACTCGAAGATCAGGTAGTCGATCTCGGCGCGTTCGGCGAGCTCCACCGCGGGCTCGATGCGGTCGCCCGAGTAGCCGGCGCCCGTCCCCAGACGCACGACGCGCGACGCGCTCACAGCGCGATCACTCCGGTGAGCACCAGCGCGATCGCCATCACGATCGACGTCGCCCAGAGCAGCGGGATCGTGAACCGCTGGTGCGCGCCGAGCTCGATCCCCGTGAGCCCGACGAGCAGGAACGTCGACGGCGTGAGCGGGCTCACGGGAAAGCCGAGCGTCATCTGGCCGACGAGCGCTCCGTGCGCGACGCGTTCCGGCGTCACGCCGAGCAGCCGCGTCGTCTCGGCCACCACCGGGAGCACGCCGAAGTAGAAAGAGTCGGGATCGAACAGGAGGCTGAGCGGCATCGACACGAGCGCCAGCGCGAACGGCACGTGCGGCGCCGCGGCAGGCGACACGCGCGACGCCGCGGCGGTCGCCATCGCGCCGAGCATCCCCGTGCCCTGCATGATGCCGGTGAACACGCCCGCGGCGAGGAGGATGCTCGCCATCATGATCGCGCTCTGCGCGTGCGCGTCGACGCGCGCGCGCTGCATCGCGACCGACGGATAGTTCACGACCAGCGCCGCCGCCGTGCCGAGCATGAACATCACGGCGGGCGGCAGCACGCTCGCGATCATCAGTCCGAGCACTGCGACCGTGAGCGCGATGTTGATCCAGAAGCGGTCGGGACGCCGCAGCGCCCGCGCCGCGTCGCTGAGCGCGAGATCGTCGTGCACGGCGCCCACGTCGCGCGCGCCGACGAGCGGCAGCGCGCCCAGCCGGCGCGTCTCGCGTCGTCCCAGCCACCACGCGAGCAGCCCGGCGAAGAGGACGCCGACGAGCTGCGCCGGCACGAGCGGACGATAGAGCTGTGCGACCGGTACGTGGATCGCCGCGGCGGCGCGCAGCGTCGGTCCGCCCCAAGGAAGCACGTTCATCACGCCGGCGCCGAGCGCGACGGCCGCGGCCAGCACGCGCCGGTCCATCGACAGTCGCTCGTACAGCGGCAGCATCGCCGGCACCGCGACGAGGAAGGTCACGGCGCCGGAGCCGTCGAGGTGCACGAGCGCCGCGAGCACGAACGTCCCGACCACGATCCACGTCGGATGCGAGCCCACCGCCCGCACGATGCGGCCGATGATCGGATCGAACATCCCGGCGTCCGTCACGACGCCGAAGAACAGGATCGCGAACACGAACATCGCCACGACGGGCGCGAGGTTCTGCACACCGGTGGTGACGAACTTCCCCGTCGCGAGGCCGAAGCCGCCCGCGAACGACGCGACCACGGGCACGACGATCAGCGCGACGAGCGGCGTCACCCGCCCGCTCATGATCGCGGCGAGCAGGACGACGATGGTGGCGACTCCCAGGAGCGCGAGCACGGAGAGATGTTCTCGCGCGGGAGTCGATCAGGCAAATAGATTGTTCTTGCGCATCGATAAGCGCTGCCTATGGATCTCCCCGAGCTCCGCCTCCTCCGCTACTTCGTCGCCGTCGCCGAGGAGCTCCACTTCGGCCGCGCCGCGGCGCGCCTGCACGTCGCGCAGCCGGGCCTCAGCCAGCAGATCCAGGCGCTCGAGCGCCGGCTCGGCGTGCGGCTCTTGGAGCGCACGAGCCGGCAGGTACGGCTCACGCCGGCCGGCGGCCTCCTGCTCAGCGAGAGCCGGCGCCTGCTCGCCGAGACAGCGCGCGTCGTCGATCGTGTACGCCGCACCGGACGCGGCGAGATGGGTCGCGTCACCGTCGCCGCCATCGGCTCGGCGACGTACGACGTGGTGCCCCGCCTACTGCGCGCGCTTCGCGCGCAGTACCCCGACGTCGAGGTCGTGCTGCGCGAGATGTCCACGCCCGCGCAGGTGCAGGCGCTGCGCAGCGGCGAGATCGACGTCGGCATCCTCCGTCTTCCCGCCGACACGGCGGACCTCGCCGAACACACGGTGCGGGAGGATCGCATGGCGCTCATGCTCCCCGAGTCGCATCCGCTCGCGCGCCGCAGGAGCATCCCGCTCCGTGCGCTCTCCCGGGAGCCCCTCATCCTCTTCCCCGCCGCGCCGCGGCCGAGCTGGGCGGACACCGTCGTCGCGGCGTGTCGTGCGGCTGGGTTCGAGCCGGTCGTCGCGCAGGAAGCGATGGAGTCGGCCACGGTCGTGAGCTTCGTCGCGGCCGGGGTCGGCGTCGCGATCGTGCCGGAAGGCCTCAAGGTGCTCGCGCGCGCCGGCGTCGCGTATCGGCTCGTCGCGCCGCCCGCGCCGGTGACGCGGCTCGCGGTGGTGCACCGCACGGGCGAGCTCGCGCCCACGGTCGCGTCGTTCCTCGGCGTCGTGCGCGAGCTCTGGCCCCATCGCGGCGCGCAGCGCTGACTTGCGTTCGCTCGGCCGGCTGTGGATCATCCGCTCGTGACCCAGCCTTCAATCGACGACCGCGACGGCCCGCTCTATCTCTCTCGCGCCTCCGGTCGCAGCTATACCGACCTCGGCTTCGGCCGCGTCGTCGCCCAGCAGGTCCGCGGCCGCTTCCTCACCCACGACGGTGAGCCCACCAGCCGCAAGTACGGGCTCGGGGCGCAGCGCATCGAGCGCTTCTACCTGCGCGCGCTCGCCGCGCCCCTTCCCGTCTTCCTCGCGTGGGGGCTCGGCGTCCTGCTCCTGCTCAACGGCTTCTTCGCGCTGGCCTACCTCGCCCTTGGCGGCGGCACCCTGCGCGGCGGCGAAGGGATCGGGGTCAGCGACCCCTTCCTCCGCGCCTTCGGCTTCAGCGTCGGCATCTTCACCACCACTGGCACCGCGCCGATGTACGCCGTCGGCGCCACCGCGCACTGGCTCGTCGTGCTCGAGTCGTTCTTCGGTCCGTTCGTGCTCGTCGGCGCCGCCGGACTGCTGATCGCGCGTCTCACGCGGCCGCGCATGCGGCTCCGGTTCAGCGAGTCCGCCGTCGTCGCGCCGTACGAGGGAGGGCGCGGGCTGATGTTCCGCATCGTGAATATCCAGCCCGGCGAGTTGAGCGACGTGCAGGTGCGTGTGAGCATCACGCTGTTCGAGGAATCCAACGGGAAGCGCGAGCGGAACTTCTATCCGCTGTCGCTCGAGCGTTCCTCGGTCGACCTGTTCACCCTGCACTGGACGATCGTCCACCCGATCACCGAGGACAGTCCGCTCAAGGGCGCGACCCCCGATTCGCTGCGCGACGCCCAGGCCGAGCTTCTCGTGCTCGTCAACGCGCACGAGGAGACCTTCTCCACCCGCGTCACGTCGCGCGCGTCGTACTGGTGGGACGAGATCCGGTGGGACGCGAAGTTCGCCAGCATCTTCGCCAGCTCGGCGGAAGAGGTGCTCGCGATCGACGTCGAGCGGCTGGACCGCTTGGAGCGGCTCGAGCCCGGAACGACGAGCAAGCCGCCGGCGCACGAGCTCCCAGCGGAGGGTGCCTCGGCCGCGAGCTGACTCCGCGCGAAGGGGTCAGAGTCGTTGATCCGATCAAGGGGTCAGAGTCGTTGAAATTTTCAACGACTCTGACCCCTTGAACTGACCTCCGATGAATGCATCAAACTGTTGCATTCACCGGTTGAGACCACCGACTGAAAGGGCCGGATCGTCACTGTCGCCCGATCAGCGCGAGGTGCTGTCCAACGGCAGGGACCCGGATTCGACGGATGCCCCGGACACGGCCGGATCTGCTCTGTGTAGCAGAGAGACCCCTCCCGCAACGATCAAAGACTTTAACGTCGTGGATGGAGAGGAGCGCTGCTGCGGTCCGCGCAGCTCGACCCGGAGGGGAGTCGATCCGGCCCTTTCCGCAAGATCGCCGTTCAAGATCCGCGTTCCGCCGTGCAGTCGCGTTCCGTCGTCGTTCGCGCTCGATACCCCGGGTAGACCGCCTCGCGCTCAGCGCTCCTCCCCCACCCCGACGCGCACCGCCTCGAGATCCAGCTCCTGCTCCAGCTCGCGCAGGACGTCGTCCGAGATCGCGCCCTCGTTCCGCAGCCGAACGAGCATCCGCCGCTCGGCGCGCAGCATCGCGCCGCGCAGCCGCCGGCGCCCTTCGGGCTCCCCCGCGTGATGCTCCAGCAGCCGGATCCGGTCGCGGAGCTCGTTGCGCAGCCACTCCACGTCGCGCTCGTCCACCCACTCCTCGTGCGACAGGTCGTCCAGCACCTCCGCGCCGCGCCGCGACGCCTCGAGCCGCGCCGCGCGCGCCTCCAGATGATGTGACTTCTCCGGCGTGAACCTGAACGCGCGGATGATCGGCGCGAGCGTGAGCCCCTGCACCACGAGCGTCACGAGGATCACGCACACCGTGATCACGATGATCTCGCTGCGATACGGAAAGGGCGCTCCGCTCGCGAGCGCCGCGGGCAGCGCCAGCGCCGTGGCCAGCGAGACGATGCCGCGCATGCTCGTCCACGCGACGAGGAACACGCCGCGCTTGGACGGCAACGGGTCGTTGCGCCGCACCCGCCGGCTCACCACGCGCGGCAGCGCCGTGGCGATCGGCACCCACAGCAGCCGCACGACGATCGCCACCAGGGAGATCAGCAGTCCGTCGCGCACGAGCGAGAGCATCGTCCCGCTCGGCACGGCGGCGAGCAAAGCGCGAAACTGCAGGCCGAGCAGCAGGAAGATCGCCGCATTGAGCACGAACACGACGAGGTCCCACACCGAGCGGTTGTTCAGGCGCGACATCGGCGCCACCGCGTTCGAGAAGTGCCGGCGCAGGTACACACCTCCCGCCACGCACGCCAGCACCGCCGACACGTGCAGCGATTCGGCGGCGAGCCACGCCACGTACGGTGCGGCGAGCGTCAGCAGCGTCTCGGCCATCGGGTCCCGCGACAGGCGCAACAGGCGCAGCACCAGCCACGCGACGAGGATGCCGACGAGCACGCCGACTCCGGCGTCGAGGAAGAACCTCACGACCGACTCGCCCCAGCTGAACGTGCCCGTCACCGCGGCGGCGACCGCCGACCGGTAGAGGATCAGCGCCGACGCGTCGTTGACGAGGCTTTCGCCCTCGAGAATCACCACTACTCGGCGCGGAACGGGAAGCCGCGACACGATCGCCGCGGCGGCGACCGCGTCGGGTGGCGACACGATCGCTCCCAGCGCCACCGCCACCGCCCACGGCATGGCGGGAAACAGCATTCGAGCCGCGATCGCCACCGCCGCCGACGTCGCGAGCACCAGTCCGATCGCGAGCAGCGCGATCGGACGGCGGTTCGCGTTGAAGTCGCGGAGTGACGTGAAGAACGCGGCCGCCCACAGGACCGGCGGGAGGAAGACGAAGAACACGAGGTCCGCGTCGATCTGCGGCATCGCCACTCCGGGGATCATCCCCAGCGCGAACCCGGCGAGCACCTGGAGGATCGGCGGCGGCACGGGCAGCCGCCGCGCGATCGCCGTCACGGCGACGACGACCGCGGCGAACGCGATGGCGATGACGATCGGTGGGAAGTGCGGCACGCTACCGGCTCACGCGCGTGTCACCGCACGATCTTGAAGTTGAACATCGGCGAGCCGAGCGCGCCGTAGAGCCGCGTCCAGATCGGCAGCAGCATCTCCGTGGCGCGCGCGTTCGTCACGTCGCCGAGGTCGATCACGTCGCGCCAGCCGAACCACTCGCCCAGCCACCCCTTCACCTTCGCCCTCGCCTCGGCGTCGTTGCCGGCGACGAACATCGTGTGATCGCCGTCGCCGACCGCGGCCGGATTCACCATCAGCGCCGCGGTCGTGCTGTTGAGCGTCTTCACGAGCCGGACGCGCGGAAAGGCGCGCTGCAGCACTTCGGCGAGCGAGTCCGTGTTGCTCACCGTGAGCGTCGGCGGAAACCCCTTCGAGAAGTCGAGCGGGTTGCTGAGGTCGAGCATGATCTTGTCACCGAGCGCGTCGGCACCGGCGCCCTCGAGCGCCGGAAGCGCGCCACTCCCCGACGTCGCGTTGAGGATCACCTCGGCGAACCGCGCCGCTTCGGCGAACGTGCCGAGCTTCACCGTCTCGTGCGACGCGTGCCAATCGCGGAACGCGGGACCGCGCGTGCTCGAGCGCTGCAGCGTCGCCTGCGGATCGCGCGTGCCGATCATCACGTCGTGTCCCTTCGCGGCGAGCGCCCCCGCCAGCGTCTGCCCCACGATGCCCGTGCCGAAGATGCCGATTTTCATGTGACTGCGATGTGGCTGAGGTCCGGTCGATCTGCTGCGCGACCGCGGCGTCGCGCGACTCTACGGTATCCGGGGCCGATCGGGTGTGTTCCCGTTCAACCTGCCGAGTGCCTCGCGCGGGAAGATACGCCCCGACTCGCCAGGTCGCGTTGCCCCGTTTTGCCGCATTTCGCGCATGAGGGACCACCTGTCGTTCGTCGGTCGAGGCAACCTGGCGGTCACGGTCGGGTGGGGCGCCGCTCCCGCCGCCCGCGCCGGACTCGGAGCGTTGGGCAGCCAGTTCGGAAGGGCGACGCAAGGCGACAGAGGCGGTTATCCGCGCGTCCGGCCATCGTCCGGCCCGCGAGCCCCTCGGGGAGCGATCGCGTCCCGAGGTCGTTGCTCTCGCGGACGTGCGGACCCGCGGCGCTGCGTCACTTCCACACTCCCGAAGCGACCGTCGGCGCGGCCGCACGTCGCTCGGGGGAGAGACCGATCACGTCGACGCCGACGGGTGGCGGGATCTGCTCGGTTCGCGCCGGACGTCAGCTCGCGCCTCGTCGCGCAACGGCAACGGCAACCGATTGACGCGGAGAATGCGGAGGGCCACGACGAGGGCGCGGAGCGCGGCGCACGGATCTCTCCGCCGGACCATCAAAGAATTTGAAGGTGTGGATGGAGAGGAGCGGTGCGCCCGTGCGTGGCGCTCGACCCGGAGAGCAGTCCTCCGCGTCCTCCGCCATGCTCCGCGCTCTCCGCGTCGATCTGTTGTGCCGTGAGTTCAAGGGGTCAGACTCCTTGATCGGATCAACGACTCTGACCCCTTGGTTGTAGCGCACCCGCGCACAGCGCACCCGCGCATCGCGCTACTTCGGCAGCTCGTAGATCTCCACGTGATTCAACGCCACCACCGGCACCGCCACCCGGTTCCGCTTCGTGTCCACGGCGATGTCCGCCGGTGGGCCCAGCGTGTGGATGATCGCGTGACCCGAGTTGCCGCTGAAGATGTGCAGGCTCGAATCCGCCTGGCTCGACACGAGCACCCGCCCCCCCGAGAGAACCTCCACGCCGTCGTACTTCGCTCCGGTGCTCTCGCCGACGATCGTCATCGAGCTCGTGCCCGGAACCCATGCGCGGATTCCCTTGTAGCCGCCGAACGGCACGATGATGAACCGATTGTTCGCCGCGTCCCACGTGATGCCGTTCGGTGAGCCGAGCGCGCTGTCGCTCACGACGACCGTCGGCCCCCCCTGCCCCTGCACCTTGTACAGCTTGTTCTTTCCGGTGTCGGTGATGTAGACGGTCCCCGTCGCATCCGCTGCCAGGTCGTTCAGGAACCCGCGGTCGAACCCCGAAAAATCGTAGTTCGCGACCTTCTCGCCCGTACGACGGTTGAACCCGCGCACCGCGTCGGCGTCCGCCACCCACAGCGTGTCGCCCACGATGTACATCCCGCGCGGCGCATGCAGCACGACGCGATTCGTCCCGCCGGCGATGAACTTCAGGTTCTCGATCTGCCCGTCGGGCTTCATCCGGCTGATGTAGCCGTTGTTGTCCGTCGCGCTGGCGGGCCCAGGCCCCCAGTTGCCCACGAAGTACACGTCCTGGTCGGGGTCGTAGCGCACGGCCTCGGGAGCGACGAACCCGTCGCGGACGAACCACGGCTTCACGGCGGTCGTGACGCCCGGGCCGGCACTCGCTTCGGTGCCGGCCGCCGGCGTGCCGGTGCTTGCACACGCGACGACCGTGGCGGCGATGCCGGCCAGTGGAATGAACAGGTGCAGAATGCGTGGTCTCATCGGCTCACCCTCCATGTTGAACGTCCACCCAGCTCTGCGTGGCATGACTCTGCAGCACCGCCTCCACGATCCGCACCTCCGCGTCGCCGTCCTCGAACGTCGGGAAGTCGGCCGCGTCGCGACCCGGCTTCTTCCCCGCGGCGATGTACCGATAGAGGTTGCCGAACAGGTTGCGCGGGCCGTCGGGATATCCCTCCGGATGCCCGCCGGGATAGTGCGCGTAGCCGCGCGCGTTCGCGTCCATCAGCGAGGGATCCTTGATCAGGATCTCGTTCGGCTTGTCGCGATGGCCGATCCAGAGGTGGTTCGGGTTCTCCTGATCCCACGACAGCGCGCTCGTGCTGCCGTCCACCTCGATCCACTGCCGGTTCTTCCGTCCCGAGCTCACCTGCGACACGACGAGCGAGCCGCGCAGTCCTCCCTCCAGCTCGACGAGGATGAAGCCCCCGTCCTCGGTGTCGATCGACACGACGTCGTACTCCTGCGGAGCGCCGAGCTCCTTCCCCTTGTACGTCTCGACCTCCTGCTTCGGCTTCTTCCGCTGCTCGTGCGCGCGGAAGAGATGCGCCAGCACGCGCGTGATCTTCCGCCCCGTGATGTGCTGCACGAGATCGAACCAGTGCGAGCCGATGTCGGCGATGGCGCGCGACGCGCCGCTCACCTTCGACTCGAGCCGCCAGTTGTAGTCCGTGTCGTGCAGCAGCCAGTCCTGCAGGTAGTGGCCGTGCACGAGGAACAGCTCGCCGAGCTCGCGGCGCGCCACCATCCCGCGTGCCTGCTGGATGAGCGGATAGCCGCGATAGTTGAAGTTGATCGCCGTCACGACGCCCTTCTCTCGCGCCAGCTTCACCAGCTCCCCCGACTCCGCCGACGTCATCGTGAGCGGCTTCTCCGAGAGCACGTGCTTCCCCGCCTCGATGAACGCCTTGTTGACCTCGAAGTGGAGGTTGTTCGGGGTGCAGTTGTGCACGGCCTGCACGTCGTCGCGGTCGAGCAGCGCTTTCCAGTCGTCGAACACGTTGATGATCCCGAACTGCGCGGCGAGCTCCTTCGCGCGCGGGAAGTCCATCGAGGCGATCGCGACGACGTTGACGCCCGGCACTCGGCGCAGGGCGTCGACGTGGGCGGCGCCCATGAATCCCGAGCCGATGACGGCGACGTTCACTGGTGGCATTGCAGGGGGACGGAGAAGTTGAAGTGGTGCGGCGCTCCCGTGCCGCGCGGCGCGAAGGGAACGTAAACATCACCGAGCCGGGTGCCCAGCCTGGGCACGCCGCATCCTTGCGCTCGGCAACCGGCCGCAGCACGTTGCGCGCAATGTCTGGATCGCGGCGCGAGGACAGCCCTGGAGGTTGGTCGCTCGAGCACCGGCTCCCCGTGCTCCTCTTTGCGCTTCTCGCCAGCGTCGTCGGTGGTCTCAGCGCCGCGGCCTACCGCGAGGTGCGCGACGCCGCCGTCACCCGGGCGACGGACCGCCTGGAGCGTGTCGGTCGCGAGCTGCTGTCGGCCGCCGCGCACAGCACCGTCGTGCGCGCGGAATCGCTGCACGTC
>Ga0207659_10002876_pt1 | contig 10248 bp, 7 predicted proteins | sample KBSM43metaG_FD_184330 | JGI IMG/M metagenome (GOLD analysis project Ga0207659, IMG submission 184330) | Miscanthus rhizosphere microbial communities from Kellogg Biological Station, Michigan, USA - KBS M4-3 metaG (SPAdes) (version 2) | ecosystem: Host-associated > Plants > Roots > Rhizosphere >...
ATAGCGAGAATGTGCAGCCGGAGCGAAAGCTCGCCGGACGCATCCGCCGCGATGTGTCACCGGCGCGGGCCCGGACCGATAGCTCTCCTCGAGCACTTGATGGCCATCAACCCTCGAGCCGTTCGACGAGCGCAGCCGGCGATGATGTGGATCGGGGTGATCAACTGTCTCGCTGGGATCGCTCCTTTCTGTGTCGACAAAACCGAGCACATCGTCCAAGTGCTGTCGTCCGGTCTTTGACCAATCAATCGCGACAGACGATCAACACAGTTCCTGTTATCACCCCGCCGAACTCAGGAAGCTCGAGCCAACGTTCAAGCAATCGAACACGTGCAGGCCGAGACGCTTCGCCATGTCCACGCACACCTCGATGCCGCGAACGCTGTTCCCCTGCGGATCGAGCCGCGGTGAGTAGCTGGCGACCCCCAACTGCCGGTTCACAACCGCCATCACGCCACCACTGACGCCACTCTTCGCCGGCACGCCGACACGATACGCCCACTGACCCGAGTAGTCGTACATGCCACACGTGAACATGACGGACAGCACGTCCTTGATGCTCGCCATATCGAGCAGCGCATGCTCACCGGTGATGGGGTTCCTCCCCATGTTCGCCAGCGTCGCCGCCATCGTCGCGAGGTCGCGCGTGGTCACGAGAATCGAGCACTGCTTGAAGTAGACGTCGAGCGCGGCCTCGGCTTGCTCGTGAACCAGATCGAAATTCAAGAGCAGATGCGCGATTGCGCGATTGCGGTGACCGGTGCGCCGCTCGGAATCGTAGACGGCCTCGTCCATCGAGAGCCGACGTCCCGCCATCGCGCTGAAGCGTTCGAGAACCCGATCGAATGTGTGATCGCCATAACGCCGATGCAGCAGGGCCGTCACCGCGATCGCGCCCGTGTTGACCATCGGGTTGTACGGCCGGTTCGTGCCGCCATGCAGCCAGATCGAGTTGAACGCGTCGCCGCTCGGCTCGACGCCGACAAAGCGTGAGACGGTCTCCTCGCCGAGCTCCTCGAGCGCCATCCCGAAGGTGAACGGCTTCGAGATCGACTGAATGGTGAACGGCACGTCGCAGTCACCGGCGGTCAGCACATCGCCCTCGGCAGTGACGACACAGATGCCGAAGTGTTCGGGGTTGGCTTTTCCGAGCTCCGGGATGTAGGTGGCCACCTGGCCAGCAGACAGCGGCACATGCTTGGCGTGCAGCTGATCGATGAGTTCTTGCAGTCGATGCTCCTGGGCGACGCTGGTCGTCCTTACCGCCGATGGGGTCATGGGATGGATGCCCGGGCGCGGTTGCAACGAGCGTTCCCTCCGGGCACGCGCACGAAAATGTCGCTATGCGATTGCAAACCAACATCCTAACGACGTTTCCGCATGTAAGGGACGCGATGCATCCGAGCGACAAAGTTGTTCGAACACGCGCGTGATGGCGACATCGATGTCGTAGTCACCCTCGCGTGCTTCTCGTGACACACGCACGCCCGACGCTAGGTCTCGAACTCACGCTGGGTACGCGGCGCATTCGGCAGCTGCTCGTCGAGCGATTCGCGGTAGCGAAGACACCCGCGCAGGAACTGCGGCCATGCCGGAACCTCAGGAAGCGGATCGGTCTTCTCCGGCAACAGTCCCCACAACTTCGGGTGATGCCAACACAGCTCATGGCCGGTACTGTCGCGATGCTCTCGTATCCCGGCACGTAGACGTTTGATTTCCGCGACGAGGCCGTCTCGATCGAGATTCACGAGGTCTTCGTCCATGCTGTCCAACGCCTGCAAGAATCGGCGCGACTGATGTCGTTGTCGAGCCAGCCCTCGTGTTCATTGACAAATGCGGAGAGACAGCATTGAATGCGCCGTAATTCTTCAGTCGCCTCAAGACATCTAGCTGCCCGTCGTCGTTGGGAACCCATTCGGTCTTTCGAAGGGAGGCACCATGCGTCGAGCGTCGATCCCGGTCTTGATCCTGGTGGCGGTCACCCTCGTTCCGTCGCTTGTTTCCGCACAAGGTACGCTGACGGGCACAGTCAGAGACGAATCTGGCGCCGTGTTGCCGGGCGTGACAGTTGAAGCCTCAAGCCCTGCTCTGATTGAAAAGGTCCGCGTGGCCGTCAGCGACGCCACCGGCCAGTACCGCATCACCAGCCTCAATCCCGGCACCTACACGTTGACCGCCAGGTTGACGGGCTTCAACCTCGTGAAACGCGAAGGAATCGAGGTCAGTGGCACAACCACGCTGACGATTCCCATCGACATGAAGGTCGGCACGCTCGAAGAGACGATCACCGTCACCGGCGAAACGCCGGTCGTCGATGTCCAGACTGCCCAACGCGAGACGGTGCTCAACGCCGACGTCGTCTCGGCCATCCCGGGGAACCGCTCGGTCGGCACGCTGCTGAACGCGGTGCCGGGCCTGAACGTGAACGATGGCGCGCTCGCGGCGTCGCCGACGATGACCTTCTTCGCCGCCCGAGGCGGACCGATCAACGAAGGACGCATGGCGATCAACGGGATGACGATCGCCGCGCCGTTCAACGGTGGCGGTGTGTCTACCTACATTCTGGATTCGGTCAACGTTGACGAGATCTCGGTGGCGGTCGCCGGCGGCCTCGGCGAGACCGACATCGGCGGGCCGGTGATGAACCTGGTGCCGCGATCTGGTGGCAACCAGTTCCGCGGCTCGGCGTTCTTCAACAACGCGGGCGACTGGTCACGCGGCAACAACCTGACGCCGGAATTGACGGCGCCTCCGCCTGGACCGAATCTGGCCGAAACGCCCGGCATCATCAACTCCTACGACGTGAACGCCTCCTATGGCGGCCCCATCAAGCGGGATCGACTCTGGTTCTTTGGCAGCTATCGCAGCCTGGAAACTGCCGCGGCGGTGACCGGTGTCGTGGCCAACGCCAATGCCTTCGACGCTTCACGCTGGGACTGGGTGGCCGACCCGACGGTCACGGCTCGGACGCTGCAGGGGCGCGAGTCGTACATCGGCCGGATCACGATGCAGATATCCGCCAAGCATCGCGTCTCGTACAACCAGGAGTATCAACGCCGCTGCGAGGGTTCGACCCTGAGACTCGACAGCGACAACGGCTGCAACACGCGCAGCGCCGAGTGGGTTGGGTTAGGCGCGGGCTCAACCGCACCCTCACCCGAGGCCAATCCGAGTTACTTCGGCAATCTTCCGTATCACGTGAACCAGGCGATATGGACCGCGCCGATGACGAACAAGCTCCTGCTCGAGGCGGGCTTCACCCGTTTCATGTTCCGCGGCGGAACGACGGGCCGGGCACAGCCCGACGGCATCATGAACATGATTCAGGTCGTCGAGCAGTCCACTGCACGGAATCCGCTGACGGGTCTGCCGTATGCGCCGCGCGCGAACTTCGCGTATCGAGGGGTGGCGACCGCCAACCCGAACTACGCCAATCCGAACAACTGGCGTGCGTCGGCGTCGTACGTCACGGGCTCGCATGAAATGAAGGTGGGCTACCAGGGTGCATACATCCGGGTCAACAACTGGTTCCTGGTCAACGATCAGCAGTTGGCCTACCGCTTCAACCAGGGCGTGCCCAACCAGTTCACATTCCGGCTGCCGGAATGGCACCAGTCCGACCGCACAGGAACAGCAGCGATTTACCTGCAGGACAAGTGGACGCGCGGCCGGTTGACGCTGCAGGGCGCGCTTCGCTACGACCGCGCCTGGAGCTTCACTCCTGCGGAGTTCAACGGGACGGAGCTGACCTCGCCGTTCAACGCTGCGCCGATTAGCTTCCCGCGGACGCCGGGCGTGGACTCGTTCAACGACATCACACCGCGTTTCGGCGCGGCCTACGATGTGTTCGGCACCGGCAAGACCGCGCTGAAGTTCAACCTCGGGCACTATCTCGACTCCGCGACGAACGACAGCGAGTACACGAGTAACAGCCCCGCCGCCCGCATCGTCCGCACGGCCGCGCGGAACTGGGGAGATACCAACAACAACAAAGTGATCGACTGCGACATCTTGAACTTTGCCGCCAATGGTGAGTGCACCGCGTTGACCGGCAATGATGCGAACTTCGGGGGCGTCTCGGGCAACATCACTCAGGTCAACCCCGAAACGCTGCACGGCTGGGGTGTTCGTCAGCACGACTGGCAGTGGGGCATCACCGTGCAGCACGAAGTGATCCCGCGTCTGTCGGCAGAAGTCTCCTACAACCGGCGCTGGTTCAAGGGCGCAAAGGTGACCGACAACACGCTGCGTGGGCCCAACGACTACGAGCCGTTCACGATCACGGCTCCTCTGGACTCTCGGCTTCCGGACGGCGGCGGCTATCCGATCACGCTGTCGATGCTGAAGGCCACCTCCCCCACCGGCGCGGCGAACTACGTCACGTTCGAAGAGGACTTCGGACCAGAGCGCACGATGTATTGGCACGGCGTGGACTTCACCGTGAACGCGCGTCTTCGCCAGGGGCTCGTCCTTCAGGTCGGCACCACGACCGGCCGATCAATCGAGGACACCTGCGAAATGGCGCAAGTGCTCGACTCGACGGCGGCACCCGCACTCTTGACGAACGCGTCGACGATCAAGGACCTTCGCAACTGCCGCGATGAAGATCCCTGGGAGACGACCGTTCGCGGGCTGGCGACATACACCATTCCGAAGGTCGACGTCCTCGTCAGCGGCACCTTGCGCTCGCAGCCGGCGCTCCAACTCATTGCCAACTGGCCGGTGCCGAATTCGTTGATTCAGACCATCACCGGTCGGCTGCCACCAGGCACTCTGGCCACGGGCAACACGACGATCGACATCCTCGACAACGACCATCGGGTCTACGCCGACAATCGCCGGACGCAGGTCGACATGCGATTCGCGAAGATCTTCCGCTTTGCCGGGAAGCGCCTGGACATCGGCGTCGATCTCAGCAACCTGCTGAACACCAACTACACGACCACCTACGAGAGCACGTATCAGTACAGCGTCGCCAATGCGTCGCAGGGCGGCACCTGGAACAACCCGACCGCCATCTACGCGCCGCGATTCGTACGGTGGAATTTGACTGTCGATTTTTAGCTCTATCGCATCAGGACGGTCGCCAGGACATCGGCGACCGTGCGACCCGGGTCCGATGTGATTTCCTTCGCGCGCCACGCGACGAAGCCGTCTGGACGCACGATCACTGCACCGTTGTCGCCAATTCCGTACTCGGCTGCAAATTTGTCTGACTGAACGATATGGGCATCGAAGTCGAGTCCCGTGATCTGGCGAGACGCAGCCCGTGAGGCAGTCACCCAGTTCGAGCCACCGGGGCTCGTCAGCAGCACGAAGCCGCGGCCGAACAAATCGAGGGTCGACACGCGGTGACCATCCTTATCGATCCACACGTGCGGAGCGCGCGAACCAGGCCGCCCCTGCGACTCGCGCGGATCCTCGCTGCCCCGCTCGACGTCGTCTTCCGCGATGATGGCCGGTGAGCGGTAGATGTAGCCAAGCTCGATGTTGAAGTCGTTGGCGAGCGGCTGAAAATCCTTCGCGCCGAGATAGGTCGCTGACCGGGTCACATACCGTGTGTAGGCCTGTTCGACCGTGAACTTCCCCACCGGCCGGCGCTCGCTCTCGTACGTCGTGAGCAGCTGCGGACCGGCAAGACCTTTCAACACCAGCGCGATTTTCCACGCGAGGTTGTGGCCGTCGTGGATGCCGGTGTTGCCGCCAAAGCCACCATTGGGAGGCATCAAGTGCGCGGCATCGCCGGCCAGGAACACGCGGCCTTCCTGAAAGCGGCGCGCGACGTCGGAGGTCGCCCGCCATCGCGCGACGCCATCGATGGTGACCGGCAGATCAGGAACACCAGCGCCGAACCGCACGAGATCAATCAGATGCTCTGGCCGCACGTCGTTGGCCGGGCTCGCCGCTTCGGGACGTGACGTGTCACCCACGGTGTTGACGACGAGGAAGCCGGAGTTGCCGTCTTTGTCCATGCGGAAGAAGCCGGAGAGCTCAGGATTCTTCACGTAGATGACGCTCAGCGCCTTGCCGACCACGTATTGCGCCAGCGGCGCGTGGAAGTAGATCGTGATGGCATTCGAGAAGACGCCGCGGCCGTCGAACTCGATATCGAGCAGCTCGCGGACTTTGCTGTGAGCGCCATCGGCGCCGACGAGATACTTCGCACGAATCTGACGCTCCTCACCGCTCGCGACGTCGCGAATCGTGGCAGTGACCCCATCGGCGTCCTGCGCGATCCCGACGACCTCGTTCCCCTCGATGACGCTCGCGCCCGCCTGCTCCGCCCGCGCACGCAGGATCGGTTCGAGACCAGGCTGGGTGACGAACAACCGCCGGCACGGACTGAGCGCCTCAACGCCTTCATTGAGGCTGGGAATCAGGCCGGCCAGCACCTTGCCGGCCAGCGTATCCATCAGGACGATGGCGCCCTCGGGCTCGAACTCCTTGGCCGACTGCTCGCGTACCCGGTCTTCGATGCCGGCCGATCGGAACATCTCCAGCGTCCGCATGTGGAAAAACGCCGCACGCGGCACCGGCGATCCGCCGCGAAGGCGTTCGATGGCGACTGAGGAAATCCCATGCTGCGCGAGGAACATCGCCGTCGAGAGACCGACGAGGCCTCCGCCAGAGAACAGGACTGGAACGTCTTCCACAACGTCACGCGTCACGGCGCGACCTCCTGAAGGCGAAATCATATAATCGCGGGTCTTTAGACCCGCCTTCGAAACGCGCGAAACACGGGATAGCTCGCCGCGAGCGCGACCAGAGCAATCAGACTGTTCGCGGTATCACTCGCAATCGCCCCAACCAGAAACGCAATCGACCCAACCAGCGCAATCGCAGTCGTCCACGGATACCCCCACGCGCGATATGGCCGTGGTTTATCCGGCTCCCGATTGCGCAGCACGAACACCGAGATGAACGACAACGCGTAGTTCGCGACGAAGAAGAACGCGAGCACGGTCACCACTCGCTCGAACGTCCGTCCGAACAGCACGAACACCACGGCGACGATTGTGCTCGCCAACAGCGCGGTCGTCGGCGTGCCACCGTCGTTCACAATTGCAGCACGGCTCGTCACCAGACCGTCGCGGCTCATCGCGAACAGGACGCGGCTGGCCATCAAATGATTCGAATTGAGCGCACTGAGCATCGAGACGATGGTCAGGGTGCGGAACACGGGATCGCCCCACGCGCCAAAGATGACGTTCGCAACAGTTCCCGCAGCAAAGGCTTCCCCGGCGATCCTCGACACCGGCAACACGGCGAGGAGCGCGACGTTCACCAGCAGATAGATGGCGATCACCGACAGCACGCCGCCGATCATCGATCGTGGAATATCGCGGCCTGGGTTCTCGACTTCTTCGCAGAAATAGCTGGTGGCCGACCAGCCGTCATAGGTGTAGATGACGGCCTGCAGCGAGAGCACGAATGCTGCGGCGATTGCCAGACCACCAATAGGCGATGGCCCTGCTTCGATGGGCGCTGGCGCGCCACCGGCAGTGAAGGCCGCAATCGACAGCGCCAGAAACGCCAGCGTCTTCAACAGGCTCGTCGTGTTCTGAATCGCACTGCCCCACTTGATACCCCGCCACTGCGCCACGGCAAGGATGACAATGACGGTGGTCGCGATCGTCGTCGCACTGACTGCCAGCGGGAACAGCGCGACCGAGAACTCTCCGATCACGATGGAAACGGCTGCCGCGGTTCCGGCCGTCGAGATCCAGTCGCTCCATCCGACGATGAAGCCGGGATACTCACCGAGCGCGTACCGTGAAAACACGTACTGGCCACCCGAACGCGGGATCATCGCGCCCAGTTCGGCGAGCTGTATCGCACCGACAAGCGCGTAGAGACCTCCGAGTACCCATGCCGTGAGATAGAGCCAGGTCACGGGAAGATGACCAGCCACCTCGCCAGGCGCACGCAGAATGCCGGCGCCGATCGAGTTCCCGATCGTGACGGCCAGACCAAAGCCGAGACCGAGGATGGGAAGGAGCCGCCCGCTCGTTCGCGGCGGTGAGACGACAGTCATGGCTGCTTCAGATCACGGGCAAGCAGACGATGAAAGAGATGCTCGCCGGCTTCGCGGCGCACCGACAGACGACCGGCCCCATACGCGCGCGACTTGAGACCGCGCTGCACGGACTCACAGATCCCAACATCTTCCTGCTGGATCTGCTCGCTGACCGCGATGCTCTCGAGATTGGCCGCACGCGCCGACTGCGAGATATCGGCAAAGTAGAAGTCGAAGATCACTTCGGTGCGATCGACACCGCGCGGGATCACCAGATTGGTGTCCATCGCCTGGCCGTAGCAGTTGATCATGAAGTTTGGATAGATCCAGTAGTAGTACGCCCGCTCGCCCTGGCGCACCGCTTTCATGCGCTCGTCCGATCCGTCGCTCACCATCGGACTCGACTGCAGGCAGTACCGCTCGCCATTCGTGATCGTGTACTCGCTGTACTCGAGAACGCTGTCGAGTCCTTTATGGAGATGCGGCACGTGGTAGCCGCCATCGAGGTAGTTATCGACGAACACCTTCCAGTTGCAGCCGAGCGTGTAGCTGCGGCGTTCCATCCACTGGAGCCGCTCGAGACCGAGCGTGGCGAGCTGTTGTATGAGATCCGACCCGAAGAACCGCTCAAGTGCGGGGCCTCCAGCGTCTGCTTTGACGAACGCCCACGGCGCGCACAGGGCGCAATCGAGGGGCACTAGGCCGTTCGCAGCGCGATCGAAGTCGCACACCCCTGTGAAGTCCGGCGTGCCCTTCAACTCACCATCGAGTGCGTAGGTCCAGCCGTGATACGGACATCTGAACTGGCGTGCCGAGCCCTGTGCATCGGTCACCACCGCGGCGGCATGGTGACGGCACACGTTGAAGAAGCCTCGTAGCTGCTGGTCCTGACCGCGAACGACCAGTACCGGCTCGCCGCCCGGAAGCTCGGACGCCACGTAATCGCCAGACGCACGCAACTGATCGATCCGACCTGCATACAGCCAGCTTCGACGAAACACGGTTCCGAGTTCGAGCTCCAGCACGCGGGGATCGGTGTACCAGGGCGCGGGAATCGTGGAGGCACGCTCGAGCGGTGCATCCGCGTCGTAGAGGTCGAGAATCTGATCGAGGGCTCGGTCCACGTGCTGCGTGGCCGAGTATAGCCCGCTGTGTAGTGTCCGGCTTGAGCCGGACCCGTGTCAGAATCAGGCCCGGGAGAGAACGAGATGAAGAAGCTCTTTGCCGTTGCGATGCTCGGGGCCCTGGCTCTGTCGGCTGCGCTGATGGCTGACGCGAATCACCCGACCGGTACGCGCGGGCTGCTGCTGATCGACAAGATGGGCGGCACGATCCGCTTCTTTGATCCAGCAACGTTCAAGGAGCGATCGAGCATCGCGGTCGCGACGCGGCCGCACGATTTCGTGCTGACGCCCGATCGCAAAACAGCCTACGTGCCGCTGTATGGCGACGGCATCTTCGGACGCAATCCAAACCCGGGCCATGAAGTCGTGATCGTGGACATGGAGACCGCGAAGGTCGTCGCGTCGATTGACGTGTCGCCCTATCGCGCGCCGCACGGCATCCAGATCGGACCGGATGGCACCATCTACGTCGCGAGCGATCTCGATCACAGGCTGCTCGTCATCGACCCGAAGGCGCGCAAGATGACGAAGGCGATCGACACCGGAGGCACGACGCACTGGATCGGCATTCTTCCGAACGGCTCGAAGATCTACGCCACCAACAAGAACGACCCCTTCATCACCGTCGTCAATCTGAAGACCGGCACGGTGGCGAACAAGATCGACGTGCCCGGCGGCACCGAGGGCATCGCCGTGTCTCCTGACGGCAAGCGTGTGGTCGTGATGACGCATACCAATCCAGGCCTGGCCGTGATCGACCCGGCCACGGACACGATCGTCGATCGCATCGCGATTCAGAATCAGAACGGAGGCGGGGCCTACAAGGCGTACTTCAGTCCCGACGGCAAGCGACTCCTGACGATGAATCTGGGGTCGTCGGTGATCAACATCTTCAATGCCGCAGACCTGCACGCGCCGCAGCGGACTGCCGTCGTCGGCAAAGACCCAATGGGGTTCGCGTTCTCGGCGGATGGTAAGACGGCGCTCTCGGCCAATCATGGCGACGGCAGCGTGTCGGTGATCGACCTCGAGAAGGGTCAGGTCGTGCAGCAGTTTCAGGCCGGTACCGGTATCGAGACGTTGACGTTTTATTAGTTACGTTTTTAT
>Ga0207659_10002877_pt1 | contig 10248 bp, 10 predicted proteins | sample KBSM43metaG_FD_184330 | JGI IMG/M metagenome (GOLD analysis project Ga0207659, IMG submission 184330) | Miscanthus rhizosphere microbial communities from Kellogg Biological Station, Michigan, USA - KBS M4-3 metaG (SPAdes) (version 2) | ecosystem: Host-associated > Plants > Roots > Rhizosphere >...
GAGGGGGCCACGGGGTTCGCAAAAGAGGTTCGAGTGGGCCACGGGGTTCGCAAAAGAGGTTCGAGTGGTTGACGGGATCAAGAGAGGTTCGAACCTTAGGACCTGATGAACCCGCGAACCTCGGAACCGCGTGAACCCCGTGAACCTCGCGAACCCCGCGAACCTCGGAACCTCGCGAACCCCGCGAACCTCGCGAACCCCGCGAACCCCGTTATGATGTCGACCGTATGCGCATCAACGCGGCGATTCTCTGGGAGCAGGCGCAACCGCTGTCGGTTGAGCCGGCCGAACTCGATCCGCCCGGCCCGGGCGAGGTGTTGGTCGAGGTCCGCGCGGCGGGGGTGTGCCATAGCGACTTGCATCCGGCGCGCGGCGACTGGCCGGTGAAAACCCCCGTCGTTCTGGGCCACGAAGGTGCCGGCGTCGTACGAGAAGTGGGGCCGGCGGTGACAACGCTGCGGGTTGGCGATCACGTGGTGCTCAGTTGGGCGCCGGCCTGCGGTGAGTGCCCGTCGTGCCGCGAAGGGCGCGCCGTGCTGTGCGATCGCGTGGAAAAGGTGACCTTTCGCAACAAATTGCCAGGTGGCGTGCCCCGGCTCCACGCTCGCGATCGCGACGTCGCGCCGTTTCTGGGTACGGCCTGTTTTGCCGACTTTGCGGTCGTGCCCGAAAGTGCCGCGATCAAGGTCTCGCCGGATGTGCCGCTCGATGCGCTTGCGACGCTAGGCTGCGCCGTGATCACCGGTGTCGGCGCGGTGTTGAACGCCGCGCAAGTGCCAAAAGGTTCGCGCGTCGCAGTGATCGGCGCCGGTGGCGTCGGCCTGAACATCGTCCAGGGCGCCGCAATTGCCGGTTGCGAAACGATTATCGCCATCGATCGGCGTCCAGCGCCGCTCGCCATCGCGAAACAGTTTGGCGCGACCGATACCGTCGATGCGTCCGCAGACGTTGCCGCGGCAGTCCGACAACTGACCAATGGCCGCGGTGCCGACTACGTGTTCGATTCGGTGGGCAGTCCGGCGACACTGACTATTGCCCTGGCCGCCAGCAAGAAAGGCGGCACTGTCGTCGTCACCGGCCTGTCGCGCGTGGATGCGCAAGGTGTTTTCAACCTGTTCCCGTTCGTCATGCAGGAAAAACGGCTGATCGGATCGGTCTACGGATCCGGTCAACCACGCCGCGATATCCCGCGGCTGGTTTCACTGTTCCAGGAAGGACGCCTGAAACTGCGCGAACTGGTCGCGAGAAAATACGCGCTCGCTGCGATTAACGATGCGCTTCTCGCGCTCGAATCGAGCGACGGCGCACGCGGCGTGATTACCTGGTAAGGAGGTAGGGATGCGACGCTGGATCTTCGCGGTCGTCTTCATCACCACTGCAGCGGTACTGCGCTCGGCGACGCCGGCGATCGTCAAAATCGACAGTGGCCAGCTTTCCGGGACGTCCTGGAACGGCGTGAAGGTGTTCAAGGGCATTCCGTTCGCCTCGCCGCCGGTCGGCGACCTGCGCTGGAAAGCGCCGCAGCCGGTCGTCCCGTGGAGCGGCGTCAAGAGCGCTGACGCCTTCGCACCGCAGTGCATGCAAACGTCCTATCCCGCCGGTTCGCCGTACGCAATGGCCCCGGCGGCGCAGGGCGAAGACTGCCTCTACCTGAACGTCTGGACTGCCGCCGCGGCAGGCGCGAAGCGGCCGGTGATGGTGTGGATCCACGGCGGTGCATGGACCCGCGGCGCCTCGTCTATCCCGACCTACGACGGTGCAGCGCTGGCGCAAAAAGGCGTGGTCGTCGTGACGACGAACTATCGGCTCGGCGTGTTCGGATTTCTGGCGCATCCGGAGCTGACCGCAGAATCGCCGAACCATGCATCGGGCAACTACGCCATCCTCGATCACATTGCGGCGCTGAAGTGGGTCCAGAAAAACATCGCCCAGTTCGGCGGCGATCCGTCGCGCGTCACCATTTTTGGCGAGTCGGCTGGATCCTGGAGCGTGAATACAGTGCAGGCAACGCCGCTCGCCAAGGGGCTGTTCCATCGGGCGATCGGCGAGAGCGGGGCGCAGTTCGCCGCCGCCACCAGGCTGGCCGACGCGGAGAAAAGCGGTACCGCGTTCGCGACCGCCGCCGGCGCCGACTCGCTCAAGGCGCTGCGCGCCGTGCCAGCCGAAAAGCTGAACACGATGGCTGCCCGCGTCGGCATCAACGTCGACGGTTACGTGCTGCCCGACACGGTCCGCGCGATCTTCGCGCAGAAGAAGCAGAACGATGTGCCGGTATTGGTCGGCTCGAATGCGAACGAGTGGACCACGCTGTCGAGCCCCTCAACCTTTCCGAAAACGCTCGACGACTACCGTCGTCGGATCGCGGCGCAATACGCCGGCTTCGAGAAGGAGATCGACGCCGCTTACCCGGTGAAGTCCGACGCCGACATCGCGGAGGCGATGCTGGGGATGGGGCGCGACACGACGTTCACGCTCGAGATGAGGACATGGGCACGAATGGTTTCCGCCGGAGGCAAAAAAGCGTTCGTCTACTTCTTCTCGCACGTGCCGCCGAGCCCGAACGCCAAAACCTGGGGCGCGTATCACGCGTCGGAGATTCCTTATGTGTTCGGCACGTTGAAAAATCGCGACTGGCCGTACACGGAAACGGATTTCACCCTGTCAGAGAAGATGGCTGGCTATTGGACCAACTTCGCCGCCACTGGCGATCCGAACGGTGGCAGCTTGTCGAAATGGACGCCGTACGACGCCGCCAACGAGCCCTATCTGGATCTCGGGGACACGATTCAGGTGAAAAATCACCTGCTGAAGCCGCAGCTCGACACGCTGGAAGCAGCACAGCAACAGCGCCGTCAGACGTCGCAGCAATGAACAGGGGGTTCGGGGTAGTGGGTTCGGGGTTCAGAGTTCTCGGGTTCAGCGCTCTTGGACTCGTCGCGCTGATCTTCGCTGCCGGCGTTTCCGGACAGGCGCCGTCGCGCGAAACGGCGGCGCGCGCGCCGATTGACGCGTTCTTCAAGGCCTTCAACGCCCGCGACAACGAGGCGTTGAAGCAAACCCTGCACTATCCACATGTCCGCATCAACGAATCGGGAAGCGTCAATGTCTGGAAGGACGCGGCCGAGGCGGGGACCAACTTCGACGGCCTGACGCGCTCGGAAGGCTGGGCGCGCAGTTCGCTCGATTCCGTGACGATGCGCCAGAACGATCCGGTGAAGGTGCACTTTGAAGTGGTGTTCAGCCGCTACAAGGCCGACGGCACCAAGTACGCGACCTATCAATCGTTGTGGATCGTGACGTTGAAGGACGGCAAATGGGGCGTTCAAGCCCGTTCGAGTTTTGCACCATGATTGATCATTCAATGACGACGACTGCATTCACCTTCGATGGTTATCGCGTCGAGAAAACGTTCGGCGTTGTGCGCGGGATCAAAGTGCGATCGCGCTCGATTGTCGGCACGATCGGCGCTGCACTGCAGACGATGGTCGGCGGCGACATCACGCTGCTGACCGAACTTTGTGAGAAAACCCGCACCGACGCGTTCGAACAAATGATGCAGCACGCGGCGACGCTCGGGGCCAATGCCGTGGTGGGAATCCGTTACGACGCCACGGAAGTGATGGACGGCGTTACCGAGGTGCTGTGCTACGGGACCGCCGTGACCGTCACGCGCACGTAGCGGATCTGCCGCGCGAACTGGGTCTGCCCGACCTGGTTCTCACGCAGATCCTGTTCATCGTCGGCCTGCCATGGGTGGGCGTTGCCGCCAAGCAAGGACCGGCGCACGTCGTCTTCTGGCTGATCGCGGCGGCGCTGTTTTACGTGCCGTCGGCGATTGTCGTGATCCATCTCAATCGACGGATGCCGCTCGAAGGCGGGCTCTACCAGTGGGCGAAGATCGGCTTCAGCGACCGCGTCGGATTTCTGGTGGCGTGGAATCTCTGGCTGTTTGCGATCTTGAACACCTCAGAAACCGGCATCCAGGTCACGCAGTACCTGGTCTACGTGCTCGGCCCGGCCGGCGAGCAACTCGCTGGCAGCAAGCCGGTGATCGCCCTGGTCAGCTTCGTCATCTTCGGTGCGCTGGTGTTGCTGGCAATTCGTGGCCTCAGCGTCGGCAAGTGGGTTCACAAGTCCGGCGGTTTGCTGATGCTGCTGACGTTTACCGCGCTGCTGCTGCTGCCCTGGCTGAATCTCGCGAAAGGCGCGATTCCATCGTTTCATCCACTCGCGACGGCCACCCCTGTCATATCGCTGATGAGCCTGAATCTGCTCGGCAAGATGGGATTTGGCGCCTTCGGCGGCTTCGAGTACGTCGCGATTCACGCTGGCGAATGCCGCAACCCGGTCCGAAGCATCGCGCGATCCGTGATGATTGCCGCCCCGATTATCGCCGGAATGTTCATCCTCGGGACCAGTTCAGTCCTGGCGTTGGTGCCGTTCAACGAGATCGATCTGATTGCACCGATTCCGCAAGTGCTGAGCGCCGGCTTCCGACCGCTTGGTCCGGTGGCGTGGGTCGCTCCGGTGACAATCCTCGTGCTGCTGATGGTGCGGGTCGCGCAAGCGAGCGTGATGTTTACGGGCAACACCCGCCTGCCGATGGTGGCCGGATGGGACGGCTTGCTGCCGCAATGGTTCACCGCATTGCATCACCGCTACAAAACGCCGGTGAATTCGATCGTGTTCGTCGGCGGGATGACCTTTGCGTTCAGCCTGGCAGGACTGGTCGGCGTCGGCCGGGAAGAGGCGTTTCAGCTGTTGTGGAACGCGTCGGCGATCTTTTACGGATTGACCTACCTGGTGATGTTCGCGATTCCGATTGTCGGACTGCGAGACGCTGAAGAGCAGACGCCGCTGTGGATTCGCGGCGCGGCGGCGTCCGGGTTTCTGATGACGCTGCTTTACGTCACGCTGTCAGTCCTGCCGATCGTCAGCGTCAGCAGCCGGATGGTCTTCGCGCTGAAGATTTGCGGCGTGATCGCGGTGACGAACCTGATTGGCCTGCTGATTTACGCCAGGAACGCCAGCAGAGCGGTCACTGTTTCATCGGGGACTTCCTCAGGCAGAAAATGACCTGCCGGCAGTGCCTTGCCGCTAACGGTGGTCGCCTGCTCGCGCCAAATCTTCATCACGTCGTAAATACGGCCGACCAGGCCGCGCTCGCCCCATAGGACCAGCAGCGGGCAGCTGACTTTTTTCGACGCGGTTTCTTCGGCGTGGGTGATGTCGATGGTGGCTCCGGCACGGTAATCTTCGCAGGTCGCATGAATCGTCTGGGGGTTTTTGAAGACACGCGTGTATTCGGCGATCGCCTCGGGAGTGAAGAAGGGTCCGCCGAGGAAACGCGATTTCAGGTAGTACTCGGCGCTGTTGCCAATCAGCGTTTCGGGAAAGGGCGCCGGCTGGATCAGAAAAAACCAGTGATAGTAGCCGGTGGCAAATTCGCGCGTGACCATCGAATACGGCAGCGGCACGATGTCGAGTACCGCCGCCTTGGTAATCGCCTGCGGATGCTCGACCGCCATCCGCCAGGCAACGCGCGCGCCGCGATCGTGTCCGACGACCGCGAAGCGATCGAAGCCGAGTCCCTTCATCACTTCGATCTGGTCGAGCGCCATTGCCCGCTTCGAATAACCGGTGTGATTGTCGCCGTCGGGCGGCTTGCTGCTGTCGCCGTAGCCGCGCAAATCGGTCATCACGACGGTGTATTTTTGCGCCAGCCGTCCCGCGATCTTGTGCCACTCGACGTGGGTTTGCGGATAACCGTGGATCAGCAGCAGCGGCGGACCGCTGCCGCCGCGCAGCGTATGGATCGTCGCGCCGGACGTCTGAATCTTGCGCGTTTCGAATCCAGGAAAGAACTGGGCCTGTGCGACCACCGGCTGCACGCTCCTGCTAACTGCCAGTGCCGCGCCGGCGCCGACCGTCGACTTGAGGAAGGTCCGGCGCGACCGGGTCATTGCTGGCCGCTCGGCGTCGTCGGGGTTTTCTTGGTGGCGGCTTCCGGCGCGACGCACGAAAAGTTGCCCGCTTCGTCGATGCTGCCGGTGCCTTTCCAACGCGCTACTTGCGGATACGGGCACAACGGGCGTGTTCGATCGACCTTGCCGTTGGAGGTGTGCGAGGCAATCAACTTGTCCGGCGCGATTCCTTTTTCGACCCACTGTTCGAGTGCGGCCAGCGCTTCGAACTGGTTCGGTCCTGGACCTCCAGCGCAATGGCCCATGCCTGGCGCAGCGAAAAACCGGAAGAAGTCGCGGGTCTTGTCGTAGCCGCCCATTGTCTTGGCAACCGCTTCGTAATACGCCGCCGTGTCCTGCGGCGGTACGACCGGATCGGCCCAGCCGGTGTAGACGATCAACTTGTTGCCGTGCTTCTTGAAAGGCGTCAGGTCGCGCTCGACCGCCGGCAGCATCGCGAGCCGCTGTTCGGCGTACGCGAGATCGCGATCGTAGTCGAGCGTCCGCCAATCCCAGTTCGGATCGTGAAAGAGGAAATAGCGGAACAAGCCGACGCGCGACGGCTCGCCTGGCTCGGTCAGGTACTGGCGCCAGCCCTGACCGGCGGTCTCGCCGAATCCTTCGCTGCCGCGCGGCCAGCCGGTGAAGATCGGCTCGCCGGTGCGCGGATTCCGGGCCCCGTCGTAGACTTTTTTAATCGCGTCGGCTTGCGCCCGCGTCAGACACGTGGCGTCGTCGGCGCTGGACGTTGATGGACAGATCAGTTTGGCCGGATCGAAATGGCACTTGCGCGGATCGTCGATCAACCCGTCTTTCAGACCATCGACGGCGTCGCAGGCGTCAACGACCGCTTTCGAAACGAGCGAGAGGTTCTGCTGTGTCAGAATCGGCTTGCCGTCGGCGCCATGCGTTGCCGCCCACGACCACATGAATCCGAACGTTTGGCGGATCCGGTTATGCGCCGGGTCGCCGGCGATAATCCCGTCGTAGTCATCGGGAAAGCGCTGCGCTTCGGACATCGCCTGATGGCCGCCGGCCGAGCAGCCGACGAAGTACGACTTGTCGGCGAATTTGCCGGTCGCGTTACGGACGATCAGCTTCGACGTTTCGGTCATCACGTGAATCGCGCGATACCCGTAGTCGATCACTTTTTCCGGGTGTCCCTGCCCGAATTTCATGTCGTCGCCGGTATGCCCGGTGTCGGTGCTGGCGGTGGCGTATCCCTTGCGCATGGCGGTCGCCATCGCGGTGTACGAGATTGATCCCTGGTAGCCGCCGTTGCCGACGCCCTGAAATTTGCCGTTCCAGGCATCAACCGGAGGAATCCAGACTTCGAACTTGATGTCGGAATCGGTGGTCGGACGGGCCGTCGCTTCGACACGGCAGAATGCCGGCAGCGTGATTGAGTTCTGTGCGCCAGGAGGTGCGAACGGGCCCGCCGGTACCAGCGCCGCCGCTCGAACGGTGATGTTCGGAATCGTCAGCGCGGCGAGATTGGCACATGCGGTTCCGTTGGTTGCCGCCGGGGTGCCGACTGCGGCGAAGAGCGGTATCATCGCGACCGTCAGGGCGGAGAGCACGCGGCGGGTCATGGGCAGCCTCCTCAGGCCCGCCAATTATACGGAGGGACCGATGATTCGCCGGAGCTTTCTTCTGATTCTTGTCGCCGCCGCGCTGCCAGCAAACGCGCAGCAGACGCCGGCCGACAAGTTCTTCGACAGCCAGGGCGTCAAGATTCGTTACATCGAAGCGGGTCTGGGCGATCCGGTCGTCTTGGTTCACGGCTTCTCATCCAGCGCCGACGCCAGCTGGCGCCAGACCGGCGTGTTCGACAAGCTCGCACGCGACTTTCGGGTCATCGCGCTCGATTGCCGCGGCCACGGGCAGAGCGACAAGCCGCACGACCCGGCCAGCTATGGCCTCGCGATGGTCGAGGATGTTGCACGCCTGCTCGACCACCTGCAGATTCGCCGCGCTCACATCGTCGGCTACTCGATGGGCGGCGCCATCACCGGCGCGTTTGTCGTGAAGCATCCGGATCGGGTGTTGACCGCCGTGTTCGGGGGCTCGACGCCGCGAATGGCGTGGACTGCGGAGAATGAACGCGATACGAATGAACTCGCCGAGTCGCTCGAGCAAGGCAATGGTATGCGCCCGCTAGCGCTGCGACTGTGGCCGGTCGACGAACCGAAACCCTCGGACGAGGTGCTCAATCAACGCGCGCGCGCGTCGCTCGGGCGCAACGATGCGCTCGCCCTGGCGGCCGTGCAACGCGGCAACAAAGCGCAAGTGGTGACGCCTGCAAACGTTCGAGCGCTGACGATACCGATGCTGGCGGTCATCGGCGGCGTCGATCCGATCAAAGAAGGTGTCGACGCGCTCTCGAAACTGAAGCCGGAACTGAAGGTTGTGGTAATCGAGGGCGCGTCGCACGGCGGTGCGCGCGCAGCGCCGAGCCGCCCGGAATTTGCCGCGGCGATCCGCGACTTTCTGATCGCGCACCGGAGCGCGGCGACTCAATAGCTATTTGGGATCGACGAGCCGCGCCGCGGTTTCAAAGCAGGCTCGCACCTTCCAGCGCGAAGCGGAAGCGTGATTGATGGTCCGGATCGAGGACTTGAATCGGCAGCATCGGATCGTTGAAGTTGCGATGAATGCGGCCGAGATTGTAACGAGTGCTCTCGTCGCGCAGCCGTTTGAAGAGTAAGACAGCACGGCCTTCACGGCACCTCGATCACGACTTTTCCGGTGACTTGGCGCGCCGCCATCATCTGCAGGGCTTCGACGGCGCGGTCCAGCGGAAACCTTGCCGAAATGTGCGGCTTGATGGTGCCCTCGGCGAACCACGCCGCCAGTTGACGCATTTCCCCGGCAAATTTCTGGGGTTCGCGTTTGGTGAACTCGCCCCAGAAGACGCCGACGATCGAACAACCTTTCAACAGGGTGAGGTTCAGCGGGATCTTGGGAATTTCGCCCGCGGCAAAGCCGACGACCAGCAATCGACCCCGCCAGGCAATCGAGCGAAGCGCAAGCTCGGTATACGGGCCACCGACCGGGTCGTAGACCACATCCGGGCCCTTGCCGCCGGTGAGCTGCTTGATCCGATCGCGCAAATCCTCGGTCAGGTAGTTGATCGTCTCGTCAGCGCCGTGCTGCCGGCAGACGGCGAGCTTGTCGTCCGTTGACGCGCAGGCAATCACCCGCGCACCGAGTGCCTTGCTAATCTCGATCGCCGCGATGCCGACGCCGCCCGCGGCGCCCAACACCAGCACCGTTTCCCCGGCTTTCACGGCGCCGCGATCGCGCAGCGCGAAGTCCGAGGTCGCATAGGTCAGTCCGAACGAGGCGGCCGTGGCGAAGTCCATGCCGGGCGGCAACGGTAACAGGCGGCGCGCTTCGGTCTTCACTTCTTCCGCAAACGCGCCGTAGGTGGTAAACGCCATCACCCGGTCGCCCGGTTTGGCCTGCGTGACGCCTTCGCCAACTGCTTTGACGAAGCCTGACACTTCACTGCCGGGCGAAAACGGCAGCGGCGGCTTCACCTGATACTTGTCTTGAATGATCAGAACATCGGGAAAATTGACGCTCGCGGCCTTGACCGAGATGACCACCTCGCCCGGCCCGGGTTGCGGCGACGGCACCTCTTCGACGACCAGGGACTCGGGCGGACCGAAAGCCTTACAGAGGACTGCACGCATGATAGGGTCCATATTCTATGTCCGACCTGATTCGCGAGACCGGCCGGCGCCTTCGCAACTGGGGAAAATGGGGATCGGACGACGAGCGCGGCACGCTGAACTACATCACCGCCGCCGACATCGTGAAAGCGGCGGCGTTGATCAAGCGGGGCGTCGTTTTCTCGCTGGCGATTCCGTTCGACGCGAAGGGCCCGCAGATCAACCAGCCGCGGCGCTTCAATCCGATCCATCGCATGATGATCACCGGACCGGACTGCACCACCGGCGCGATCAAGTTTCCGGGCGGTGTCGGGTTCAGCGACGACATGGTGATCATGCCGCTGCAGTGCGCGACGCAGTGGGACGCGCTCAGTCATTGCTTCGAGGACGGCCGGATGTATAACGGCTATGACGCCAACGAAGTTTCGAGCCGCGGCGCCCGGCGCAACAGCATCGACAAAGTCGCCCGCGGCATCGTCGCGCGCGGCGTGCTGTTCGACGTGCCGCGCTGGAAGGGCGTTTCATGGCTCGAACCGGGCTATGGCATCACCGCCGAGGATCTCGACTCGACCGCTGCCGCCCAACACGTCGAGGTCCGTCGCGGCGAT
>Ga0207659_10002881_pt1 | contig 10239 bp, 8 predicted proteins | sample KBSM43metaG_FD_184330 | JGI IMG/M metagenome (GOLD analysis project Ga0207659, IMG submission 184330) | Miscanthus rhizosphere microbial communities from Kellogg Biological Station, Michigan, USA - KBS M4-3 metaG (SPAdes) (version 2) | ecosystem: Host-associated > Plants > Roots > Rhizosphere >...
GTGGTACAAGCTGTCGGGACAACAGTTCCTCGAGCTGAAGCAGAAAGCCCGTGGCGGCACCAAGATGACGTGGGACAAACTTCCCGACTGGACGGGCGTCTGGACGCATGACGGTGGCACGAGGTTCGATCCGAAGATCCCGAACTACGCGCCGACGAGCGCGAAGCTGACGCCCGAGTACCGCGCGAAGTTCGAGAAAAAACTCGCGGACCAGAAACAGGGCGTCGAGTGGGACCATCTGAGTTATTGCCTGCCGGCGGGCTTTCCGCGCTGGATCACCGAGCCGTTTCTTCGCGAATTCATCGTCCGACCCGAAGAGGTGTGGTGGATCAATGAGCAACAGAGCGAGGTGCGCCGCATCTACATCGACGGACGCGGCCACGTTCCTGAAGACGAGGCCTACGCAACGTGGACCGGAGACTCCATCGGTTTCTGGGACGGCGACGCGCTGGTGGTCCACACGATCAACAACAAGGAAGGCCAATACAACCGGGGCCAGCCGGACTACAGCGACAAAGTCAGCACGGTGGAGCGGATTCGAAAAGTCAGCGCTGACGTCATCGAGGATGACATCACCGTCTACGATCCGTTGTCGCTCGTGGAACCGTGGCACGTGGTCAACCGGTACGTGCGCGTGAAGACCCCGAACCTTCGCATCAACATGTGGTCGTGCGAAGAGAACAACAACGTCGTCAAGTCGCAGGACGGCAGCACGCAATTCATCCTCAAGGGTGAAACGGGATACAAAGACCCCAATTCGCTGATCACGGGGCCGGGCGGAACGCAGGCGCCCAAGTAGACGTCGCTCGAGCCGAATCACCAGATGCGGAGGAGCCAGTGAAGACAATGTTTTTCACTCTGCTGGGTGCGGGGGTGCTGGTCGTCGGAGCCGTTCATCTGTCGGCGCACCATTCCGCCATCGCGTACGACCGCAACGCGGATGTCGAACTGACAGGAACGATCCGGGAATTCCAGTACACGAATCCTCATTCCTGGCTGTACGTTCAAGTCGTCGACAAGACAGGGCAGACGGTCGATTGGGGTTTCGAGGCCGAAGGCCCCAGCACGCTGCTGCGTGCCGGCATCAAAGTCAGCTTGTTGAAACCCGGCGAGAAGGTCACCGTGAAAGGCCACCCGTTGAAGGACGGCCGTCCAGCCGCGATTCTCGTCAGCGTGACGAAAGCCGATGGCTCGGTGCTCAGCTCCGATGCGGCACTTCGCCGAGGGCCGGGCGGCAAGCCGATCGATACACCCTGATCTGCAAGGCATCAACTGAGGGAGGTTGCGTGCTGGTGCCCCTCTTAAAACGGGGCTCGAAGTACGCGGACCAGTGGAACCAGCTCGATCTGGGATTTGCGAAGGTGGTCACCTTGAACTCAACGCGCAACGTTCGGCTGCAAGTGGACATCTTCAACTCGTTGAACGCGAACACGGTGTTGAACCAGAACTTCAACTACGGGCCGGCGCTCGACCGTCCGACTGAGATTCTTCAGGGGCGGGTCGTGCGACTTGGCGCTCAGTTTCATTTCTGAGCCTATTTCCTTGACGTCCTGCCGCTGCAGGCCGACAATTGGCTCCAATTTCACTGGAGGTGTGGCCATGAAAAGCCGGGCCGCTGTTCTCCTGGTCGCGGTCGGTTTCCTACTGCCTGGGCGCCCGCTCGTTGCGCATCACTCGTTCGCCGCGGAATTCGACGCAAGCCAGCCGATCAAGTTGACCGGCGCTGTCACGAAGTTCGAATGGACCAATCCGCACGCGTGGATCTATATCGACGCCAAGGACGAAAAGACCGGTGAAGTCGCCAACTGGGGGTTCGAGCTTGCCGCTGCAAGCGGTCTGATGCGGTCAGGCTGGACGCGACTCACGCTGAAAGCCGGCGACGTCGTCACCATCGAAGGGACTCGAGCCAAGAACGGCACGCACAACGCCAACGCTCAAACGGTGACCCTCGCGAGTTCAGGTAAGAAGCTGTTCGCCGGCGCGAACACGCCGACTCCGTAAAGACGCCACAGCAAGCGCGCACACGCTTTCAGGTGAAGGCTGGAGGCTGACATGAAACGGCCGTTCACGGTTCTGGTGTCGGCGGTCATCGTGGCTGCGCTCTCAACGGCGCTCTCGGCGCAGTGGCCGTTGTCTCCGAAACCGGGGGTTCCGAAGGGACCGGACGGCAAGCCGAATCTGACTGCACCCACGCCGCGCACATCGGATGGCAAGCCCGATTTGTCCGGCATCTGGATGCGATCCGATCGGAAGCCTGGCAGCGAGGCGCCGGGACAGCCTCCGCTGGCGACGTTCGGCGATATCGGAGCAAACTTCAAGGGAGGGCTTCCCTATCGTCCGTTGGCGTTGGACCTGGTGAAAAAGCGAGCGGGCGGGCTCGACAATCCAGACGCGCTGTGTCTGCCGCAGGGCCCGCTCGAATATCACCTCGATCCGCAGCCGCGCGAGATCCTTCAGCTGCCGCGAAAAATCGTGATCGTGTTCGAATCGAACTACGGCCTTCGAACCATCTACATGGACGGACGCCCGCTTCCCAAACAAGGCGAACCGCAGCCGTACTGGCACGGCTACTCGGTCGGCCATTGGGAAGGTGACACGCTCGTCGTGCAGTCGAACAACTTCCGCGGGGCGTTGACGGGCCAGCCGGGCGACGGCTGGCTCGATGGAAAAGGCGATCCGTTTACCGACGCCCTGACGTTGACCGAGCGGTTCCGTCGCGTGAACTTCGGACAACTTCAGATCGACGTCACGATCGACGATCCCAAGGCGTATACGCGCCCATTCACTGTCAGAGTCGAGCAGGAGATCGTGGCTGATGGTTCCGAGATGATCGAGTTCATCTGCCACGAGAACCAGAAGTTCCTGAAGCTCACCGGCAGGGAACCCTAGCCGGATCGACGTTCCGATCGGCTTCGATTTGGAGCCGCGCTCGATTGCGGCGCAGAAATCGCAGACCCGCGATCACCAGCATGAGCACGACTATCCCCACCGCCACAGCCGCACGCGCCGACAGGTCTTCGATTTCCCGTCCGACCGCGTAGGCCCCGAAGCCGAAGGTCGCCGCCCAGGCCAGCGCGCCAAGACCGCTCGCGATCAGAAAAGGCTGCAACGGCATCGCGTTGGCGCCCGCGAGCAGGCCCGCCAGCGAACGAAGAAGCGCGACGAATCGTGCGACGAAGACAACCCTTCCCCCGAATCGTCGAAACAGGTACCGGCCGAGACGCAGATCGCGTTCATTGAGGCCGAGGCGATGCAGCACGTGTCGTTCACTGTACCGACCGATCATGAATCCAACGACACTGCCGCAGAAGGCCGCGACGGCCGCCGCCACCACCACGCCGAAGACGTTCAATTCATGAGTAGTCACGGCAAAGATTCCCGCCGCAATCAGGATGGTCTCTCCCGGCAGCGGAAGGGCGACGTTCTCGAGCGCAATGATCGCGAAGATCGCGGCGTAGCCGTAGCTATGCAGCAGGTGCTCAAGATAGGCAGCCATCGACAGGCGTTACGCCTCGGGTGCACGAGCGATGCCGCCTCGTGTCCGCGGCGAGGCTTCAGCCGCACCTCATCTGTGGAATCCGCGTGCGCGCGTTAGGATCGCCTGCGTGACAATCACCGTCTACCAGAAGCCCACGTGCACGACCTGCCGTCAGGTATACGCGGCACTGCGGGATGCCGGCGTCGATTTCGAGGCGGTGGACTACTACACCGATCCAATTCCGAAGACGAAACTCCGTGAGCTGCTCCGCAAGATGGGCATTCCAGCCAGCGCGCTGCTGCGAACGAAAGAGGAGATTTACAAAAAGCTGCGACTCGGTGACAAGGATCTCACTGACGATCAGATCCTCGATTTGATGGTCAAGCACCCTGACTTGATTCAGCGGCCAATCGTGGAGAAAGGGTCGCGCGCCATCCTGGCTCGCCCGGTCGAGCGGCTGAAGGAAATACTGTGACCTGAGGATGCCTTACCTGACGAGCCGCAACTCGTCGGGCTGGAGCCGCCTGGACCACTCACCCTGGTCGTGGATGACAGTCACCTCAAAGCTGGCACCCGGTGACGCGAAAAGATCCAAGGGGAATTTGCATATCGCAAGCCGCGCGTTGTACGCCTGGCCATTGGGCTTCTTGTATTCCAGCGGGTTGAACTGACAGCCTCCAGAAGGGTGGATCACCTGCTGATCCTTGCCGCCAGCGGCCGACACCTTGAACACGACTTCCGAGATCTGCACCGGCCCACGCGTCTCCCAGAACTGATACGCGCCGTTAGGCATCGCTATCGCGACGACCGTCGGTTCGCGCGCGGCTTCGCTGACACTGGCCACCGTGTAGTTGCTGCGACGCGCAACAGCACCGCGGGCATCTGTGAAGACGCGATTCAACGGACCTTGGATCGTGGTGATCACCGGTCCTTGCCTGTCCAACAACCTCAACCCAAAGCCGTACTGCTTTTCAGCATCGGTGAGCGGTTCGCTGGTTCCGATCTTCTGGGCCACTGCAATGGTCCGAGTAATCTCATCGGCGCTCGGAGCATTCGACTGCGCGCCGGCGACGGCGATCACGCTCAAGCCCATGAGCGCTGCGACGAATGGCTTGCCGTTCATGCCTGGATTTTGTCGTCTTTTCGCGCGTGCAGCAAGGCGACGAGCGAATCGTGGCGGTTCACGTCGTGCTGACGCCGGCACGAGGTCGCGTGGGCTATCATGCGCGTCCAGCGCACATGATCACGCCTCGGACTGGTGCTGCCGTCGTCCTTCTTGCGGCGTGCTGTGTGATGGGGGCGTTCGTCGGCGAGGTGGCCGGGCAAACCGACGTCAGGACGGCTCGTGCCGAACGCAAGTTACCCGCCGTTCGCGCCACCGCCGCCATCAAAATCGACGGCTCGCTCGATGAGCCTGACTGGGCTCGTGCGCCTCTGGCGCGCGGTTTCATCCAGAACGACCCTCGCGAAGGAGAGCCCGCCACGGAAGACACCGACGTGCGCGTGCTCTATGACGCCAACAACCTCTACTTCGGCGTGCTCGCGCACGATCGCGAGCCGCGCAGCATCCTCACCAGCGAGCTGACGAAGGACTTCAACCGCGAGGCCGGTGACGACTTCGAGATCGTCCTCGACACGTTCCATGACGAGCGTAATGGATATGTGTTCGCGACCAACGCCCACGGCGCGAAGTGGGACGCGCAGATGATCAACGAAGGGTTGGAGGTCAACGAGAACTGGGATGCGCTGTGGGACGTCGCGACGCGCATCACGGAGTCGGGTTGGTACGCAGAGATCGTCATTCCGTTCCGAACGCTGCGCTTCCGAAGCAGCGACGAGCAGACGTGGGGCATCAATTTCCAGCGTCGGATCCGGCGTCGGAACGAGGACAGCTTCTGGGCGCCGGTCCCGCGCATCTATGACCTGCAACGCGTCTCGCTCGCCGGAACGCTCGAGGGGCTGCAAGGCGTGAGGCCCGGCAACGATCTTCGCGTCAAGCCGTACGTGCTCGGCAGCGCCGGCAGTTCGACACGCGTGGATGTTGGGACCGACGCGCAGGCCGGCGTCGACGTGAAGTACGGCGTCACGAGCGGCCTCACATGGGACTTCACCGTCAACACCGACTTCTCACAAGTGGAGGCCGACGAACAGCAGGTGAACCTGACGCGCTTCAGCCTGTTCTTCCCCGAGAAACGCGATTTCTTCCTCGAAAACTCCGGGATCTTCCAGTTCGGGCAGGGACGCGGCGTCGTCTTCGGTGGTGGAGGTCTGACCAGTGGGCGGCAGACGGACGCGATTCTGTTCTTCAGCCGGCGTATCGGACTGTCAGACGACGGCGAAGCGATCCCGATTGCGGGGGGCACGCGGCTGACGGGACGCTTCGGTCAGTACAGCGTCGGAATACTCAACCTTCAGCAACGCAGCGGCAGCACGTCGCCGGCGACCAACTTCACCGCCCTCAGGCTTCGGCGCAACGTGCTAGCAAATTCAGACGTGGGCCTCATCCTGCTGAACAAGGACGAACACGGGGCGCGCTTCAACCGCGTGGTCGGAGCCGATGCCAATTTCCGGTTCTTCAACAGCCTCGACGTCAATGGCTCGGTCGCCCGAACGCTGTCGCCGGTGACGGTTGTGGGCAGCGAGGGCAGCGAGTCGATGGGCAATGCGAGCGTCCACTATCGCGACAGGCGCTGGGAACTGCAAAGTACTTACGTCAGGATCGGCGACCGATTCAACGACGAGATGGGGTTCGTGCCGCGAACGGGGGTCTGGAAATTCGACAGCACGTACGGCGCACGCTTCAGGCCGACGCGTCTGTCGAAGTGGCTGCGAGAGTTGTTCCCGCATCTCGGGGTCACCAACGTATCGTGGCTGAAGAGCGGCGAGCTGCAGTCGCGCCTGATCGGCGCGCATATGAGTATCAATCTTCAGGACGGCAGCGGCGGTGAGCTCGGTGTCGACCCGACGACCGAAAACCTGACCGTGCCGTTTCTGATCAACCGGCGACGCGGCATCATCATTCCCGTCGGCCGGTACGATTTCAACGACTGGCACGCCACATGGCGGACCAATGCCTCGGCGCCGTTCTCGGTGAACGGACGCTTCGACGTCGGCGACTTCTACGACGGCCACAGACAGTCGTACGGCGGCGGGGCGGCGCTGCGCGTTGGCGGCCGGTTGAATGCCGCAATCACCGAATCGCGGAATCAGATTCAGCTGCAAGCCGGCAGTTATACGACCGATCTGATCACCGCGCGGGTCGAATACGGATTTTCGACCATGGCATTTGCCAACGCCCTCATCCAATACAACACCGACGCGCGGGAGTGGACGTCGAACCTGCGCTTCAACGTCATTCACCACCGCCTCAGCGACTTCTTTCTGGTCTTCAACGAACGCCGCGATACGAGCACGGGCGGCCTGCTCGACCGCGCACTGGTCGCGAAGGTGACGCAGATGGTCGCGTTCTGACGACTACGGCAGCGGTGGACCGGGTCGTGTCGCGATCGCGATATGAATCTCGACTTTCTTCGAGATGGACACGTGGAAGCCGTGCCAATCGGGAACGCCGTTCAATCCAAATTCTGTGCGATCGATCTGAAATGTCGATTCGAACTCTCTGCCCTCTGTTGAACCGCTCGCCGTCGTCGGGCGCAGCGTGACGGGAATCGTCATTCTTCTGGTGACGCCGCGAATGGTCATGTCGCCCGTCACCGAGAGCGTCCCGTCGGGCCGCAAGTTGGTCGACTCGCTCGCGAAATGCAACGTCGGGAAGCGTTCGACGTCGAAGAACTCGGCCGACTTCAGGAGCTGGCTGTGCTCCGGGTCGCGCATGTCGATGCTGTCGGCATCCACCGTCAGGTCCACGCGGGTGTCGACCGGCCGCTCAGGGTTATACGACACCAGGCCGCTGAAGTTCTTGAAGTAGCCGTCCTTCTTGACCTTGAAAATGGCTGAGGCTTGCAGCGTGAAGCTGACCGTACTTGCCGCCAGGTCAACGATATAAACACCGTTCGATGACGTCTGCGCGCGCGCCGCGTAGGGCATCGCGAGGACAAACACTATCGCTGCGGCCGTGGACACCGGCAGTCGTACAGGGGCCATGCGAAATCTCCTGAACTGATTCTTTTCTGACGGCGCTACGCCGCGTCTGGTTTTCGATTGCGCGTCCGCCATCGCATGGCTCGTGCACGCGAAGCCGGGCGTCCCGTGCGGGACTCGATGCATCACCATTCTACGAACCGCACCAACCTGGTCCGTTGGCCGATCAGAATCAGCTGGTTCGAACGATGCGGTAATCGCCTCGATTCAGGCCGGCCTCCTACGATGTCCGCTGTGATCAGGCACGACCCGCGCCCTACCTACCGTGATCCGGAATTCGACGAATCCACACCGTCACGGCGTTGGGCGCGCGACTCGAGGCACCCCTCTTGCCCTATCAAAGGGCAAAACGGAATACACAGGAGATGTCCTCGAATTCAGCTCAACAGCGTCCAACCTGGCCGGAACAAGCGGGCGCCGCCGCCGCCATCGTCGCGCAACTTCTCGGCCTCGTCGTATTCGCAGGGTGGTGGCTAGGTATTGCAAGAGTCGTGCAGCCGATTCCCGGGATGCCGGAAATGGTCCAGGAGACGGCGCTTTGTTTTGTACTCCTCGGAACTTCTCTTCTGCTGTTGCGGCGACGGCACACGCGACCGCCGTGGCGACGGATCGCGCAGATATTCGCTCTCGTCGCGGTCGCGCTCGCAGCCATCACGCTGATCGAATATGCCGTCGGTGTGGATCTCGCGATCGATCGCACCTACGTGAGTAGCCCGCTGCAGGCGACGCCTCGATTCCCGGTGACACGCAGCGGGCTGGGCAGTGCGGCGGCATTCTTTCTGATCGGTCTGGCGCTCTTGACGCTCGACACCAAGCGGGCAGTACGAACCGACCTTTCAGAGGTGCTCGCCGTTGGTGCGGCACTCGTCGCGCTGACCACCGCGGCCGGATACCTGTACGGCGCGACCGTACTGTATGAGACAAGCATTCCCGGCAAGGGAATGGCGGTGCATACCGTCATCGGAATGCTCGTGCTCAGCGGCGGCGTGATCTGCGTCCGACCGGATCGCCCGCTGATGGCGCTCGTGACCAGCAACCAAGTCGGCGGCTTTGTCGTCAGGCGGCTGCTGGTCGGCGCCTTCTCGATTCCGGTTCTCGGCCTGCTGATCACCGTGGGCCTGCGGCGATCCCTCTACGATGAACCGTATGCGGCCGCGCTCCTCGCAGTGGCGGCGATGGCGATTGCGGTGGTCCTCGTCCTGGCGACGGGGAAAGCGCTCGATCGCATCGACACCGCGCGAACGACGTCGGAGCGCGCGGTGGCCGAGCGCGAAGAGCGCCTGCGCGACCTGATTCAGCAGGCCTCCGATGGTGTCTTCCTTGCGGATCTCGACGGTCGCTATACCGAGGTGAATGACGCGGGTTGCAAGATGCTCGGATATCGCCGTGAGGATCTCGTTGGCAAGACCATCATGGACCTGTTACCTGCCGCGGACCGTCCGCGACTCGATGCGTCAAAGGCCGCGCTCCTTCGCGGCGACGCTCAGGTCGACGAGTGGACCCTTTTGCGACGGGATGGCACCCGCCTGCCCGTTGAAGTCAGCGCGAAAATCCTCCCGGACGGACGCTGGCAGGGGCTCGTCCGCGACATCTCGGCTCGGAAAACCGTCGAGCGCGCGGGCGATGCCGTAGCGGAAGCGGTCACGAAGTCCCCGCAGTCGAGTCTGCGTGCGGTGCTGGAGACGATCACGATGCAAGCGAAGACCGTCGCTGACGCGGAGTATGCAGCGTTTGGTTTCGGTGGCGACAGCGAACATTCGTTCGACGAATGGATATTCGTCGGACTGCCACTTGATGAGGCATCGAGGTTGGGCCCGCCGCCGCGACGTGTCGGCCTTCTGGGTCTGGTGCGGGATCGCTCGATCAGGATCGCAGACATCCCGAACCATCCTGCGTTCCTGGGTTTCCCAGCGGTTCACCCGCGGATGACCAGCTTTCTCGGCGTCCCCATTCGCAGGCACGGGCGCGCCGTTGGCAATCTTTACCTTGCGAACAAGCGTGGAAGGGCGGAGTTTACCGTTGCCGACGAACAAGCCGTCGAGCGGCTGGCCGCGCGCGCCGGGACCGCCATAGAAACCGCGCGCCTCTATCAAGCCGAACGCCTCGAACGCGCCTGGTTGGCGGCCGTGATCGATCAGATGCCAGAGGGCGTCGTCCTCACGAATGCAACGGGGACCACGCTCGAGAACCGATCGATGCAGGCCTTCGCTCGTCACGATACTCCTGGCGATCAACGGCAACCGGCCGTGCGATATGACCTACGGCTTCCCGACGGTCGGCCCGTCGCCGAGGGCGATCAGCCCCAGACCCGCGCGTTGGCAACCGGAGCTCCGACAATCAGCCAGGAGTTTTCGCTGCGACATCCCGACGGTCGACTTCTACCGATGCTGGTCAGCGCAGCGCCGGTCTTCGACGAGCAGGGTAATCGGTCGGGCGCGGTCACGATCTATCAGGACATTTCGACGCTGAAGGAGCTTGAGCGCATGCGCGAGGAATGGTCGTCGGTCGTTGCACACGATCTGCGTCAACCTGTCGCGATCATTGCTTTCGAAGCTGACCGGCTCGGAAGGATGTTCGATTCCGGTCGGCTGGCGGAAGGTTCCAAAGTCACTGAACGGATCCGTCGAAGCACAAGCCGGCTGAACACGATGATCAACGAC
>Ga0207659_10002882_pt1 | contig 10236 bp, 8 predicted proteins | sample KBSM43metaG_FD_184330 | JGI IMG/M metagenome (GOLD analysis project Ga0207659, IMG submission 184330) | Miscanthus rhizosphere microbial communities from Kellogg Biological Station, Michigan, USA - KBS M4-3 metaG (SPAdes) (version 2) | ecosystem: Host-associated > Plants > Roots > Rhizosphere >...
GATGGCCAACTTCGACGCCTCGGCGCGCGAAAGCCACATGGTGCGGCCGGTGATGACGAACACGCCGCTGCAGGCGCTCGATCTGATGAACGACGTGACGTTCGTGGAAGCGGCGCGTGTGTTTGCCGAGCGCGTGATGAAAGAAGGCGGCACGACGCACGCGGCCCGGATCGCGTACGCATTCCGTGCAGCGACCGCGCGCACGCCGAAAGCATCAGAAACGGCCGTGCTCGAAGACGCGTTCGTCGAAAACCTCGAGCTGTTCAAGAACAAGCCGGAGGCGGCATTGAAGTACGTGAGCCACGGCGAACGCCCGCGCGATCCCGGCGTCGACGTGAGCGAGCTGGCAGCCTACACCAGCGTGACGAGCCTCATCTTCAACCTGAACGAAGTGGTGATGAAGGAGTAGTTATGGATCCGCGCGTAGCCCGGCGTCGCTTTCTTGGACAGGCTGGCGTCGGTATCGGGATGGCGGCGCTGGCCGAACTGCTGCACTGCGACCTCTTCGCGCAGAGCGCTGACTCCAACGGCACCGGCGCCCTGCCCGGCTTGCCGCACTTCGCGCCCAGAGCGAAACGCGTGATCTATCTGTTCCAGAGCGGCGCGCCATCGCAGCTGGATCTGTTCGACTACAAGCCGCAGCTCGCGAAGACACACGGCACGGATCTCCCGGAATCGATCCGCAACGGTCAGCGCCTGACGGCAATGACGGCAGGGCAAACGAGCTTCCCAATCGCGCAGTCGATCTTCAAGTTCGCGCAGTACGGGCAATCGGGCGCATGGCTCAGCGAGTTGCTCCCACACACCGCCAAGGTCGTCGACGATCTGTGCTTCATCAAGTCACTGCACACCGAGCAGATCAATCACGACCCGGCCGTGACGTTCGCGCAAACAGGCTTTCAACTCGCCGGGCGGCCGAGCCTCGGCGCGTGGGTGTCGTACGGACTGGGCACGATGAACCAGGATTTGCCCGCCTTCGTCGTGATGATTACGGGCAACGGTCAGGCACTGGCAGAGCGGCAGTGGGGTACGGGCTTCCTTCCCAGCAAGTACCAAGGGGTCAAGCTGCGATCGGTGGGCGACCCGGTTCTGTACGTCTCGAATCCCGAGGGCTTCGAGAGCTCGCAGCGGGCGCGATTCATCGAAAACCTCGAGCGGCTGAATCAGCTCGAGTTCGAGGCTACGCAGAATCCCGAGATCGCGACGCGGATCGCGCAGTACGAGATGGCGTTCCGCATGCAGGCATCAGTGCCGGAGCTGACGGACCTGTCGAAGGAGCCGGAGCACACGTATGAGCTGTACGGCCAGGATTCGCGGCGGCCGGGGACCTACGCCGCCAATTGTCTGATGGCGCGCCGTCTCGCCGAGCGCGGTGTGCGATTCATCCAGGTCTACCATCGCGCCTGGGATCATCACTCCGGTTTGCCGAGGGCGATTCGCGCGACGTGCCAGCAGGTCGATCAGCCGAGCGCGGGACTCGTCCAGGATTTGAAAGAACGAGGACTGCTCGACGACACATTGGTGATCTGGGCCGGTGAATTCGGACGCACCGTGTACTCACAGGGCAAACTGACGGCGGATGACTACGGCCGCGATCATCATCCGCGCGCGTTTACAATCTGGATGGCGGGCGGCGGCGTAAAGCCGGGCATCTCGCTCGGTGAAACCGACGACTACGGCTACAACATCACCGCCGACCCGGTGCACGTACACGATCTGAATGCGACCGTCCTGCGCTGCCTGGGGATCGATCACACACGACTGACCTATAAGTACTCGGGGCGCAACTTCCGGCTGACCGATACCGGCGGGCGGGTGTTCCAGAAGGCGCTCAACTTCAACGCCGCCACGTAGGACCTGCGGCCGCACTGCGTCATCGATGTGCCGAGGCCGATCTGCGGATCACGCGTTGCGTTCGAATCGGGCGAGTCGCTGGGCCGGCAGCCGTGGCTCGAGCAGCGCCGTGCTCGGGGGCCAATCGGTGCCTTTGGCAAGGTGCCACATGGAGCGGCATGCTCCGCACCAGAAGAAATCGACCTCTCGGTCGTCGATGACTTCCGCGAGATCGATCACCGCGTGACTATTGCACTCCGGGCAGTGCGTCCGTGCCGTCATTCCGCGCACTCCTCACAACCGTTTTTCGAGGATGTGAAGCTTACTCGATTCCTATGCGGATTTGGGCACTGGACCGCAGGTAGTGTGCAAACTGAAGGGGTGGTACTGATCGACTTCACTCCGCGGCACGCAGCGCGACGAGCAGCGGCCGCAGCACCATCGCCGCCTCCTGATGTCCCGAGGACCGCCAGTGGCCGTCGATTTCGGAGTAGAGATCCTCCCATCGGGAATCCTTCGTGTGCTCGTAGTAGTCAGCGAAGGGGATGTCCAGGCGATCCAGCACACCGAGGATCTCGCGATAATCTCGAAGCTCGTCGTTGGCTTGCCCAGCGTACACGCGCGCACTCGGAAAGACCAGCACACCGAACGCCTTGCCGTCCCCGCGAATCGTCCGATCCATCGCGCCGAGGATGGCCTCCAACTGGCCAATTCGATCCTTGATCGGAGCATCCGTCGTCCGCTCGACCAACCGGAACGGCAGAGAGTGCAACACGCCATTCATCCTGTTCGCGATCTGCTTCTCGATGAGAAATTGGGGCGCCCGGCGCCGGCTCGCCAGCGCCATCAGGCCGCTCCAGCCAAAGGTCCCTATGAATGCACCACGCGGATCGAGGAATCGGTGTTCTGGCCAGTCGATGACCGGCGGAACCGGCACGCCTTCCAAACACAACTCATGGCCGCCGCTTTCCGGATCGCATTGAATCAAGCGAGGCCGGGGACCGCTTGGGCTGTCCACGGCGGCGTTGTCGGTGAGGTCATTGCCCGTGAACAGAGCGAGGACGACGAGGTCGAACGGATGTTCGCGTCTCGTCAGCACGTACTGCAGGAAGGACTGGGCCGTGCCGTACCCGATGATTCCCCTGTTGATCGCGTGAATCGGCGGAAGACGATCGCAGAGCGATCCGCAAGAGGCTTCGAGGAGAGAAGTGAATCGGTCGTCCGATCTGACTTCGTCACCCCAGGTAAACGAATCACCCAGGAAGAGCACACGGGACTTCTCACCGTCCGCCACATCGACTGGCTCCCGGTCTCTGTACCCCAGCGAGTTGGTCTGGATGTGAATTCCGTCGTTCGTCTCGACGTAGTTGGGGTAACCCGACCACGCGAGGATGGGATGGTACTGCACGGTGTTGAGATACCAGTGCCTCTCACCCGTCTGTTCAGGTGGAAGAAGCAACCGGACGATCTGATCGAGCGCAAGGGCGAGTGTCATGCCAAGCCCGAGCGCCAGGAGTGGCCGCCACACGGGCGCATTCTAGCCCAGAGCTTGTACCGCCGCATCAGTTGGTACTGCTCTAATGGACGGGCATCGTCCGCTTGCCGTCCACGATCGGCGGAAAGTCCTTCACTTCGTCAAAGGCTTCAGTGATGAAGCGGTCCTTGCTCTGCTGCGTATCCCCCAGCGTCGTCTTGTCGTACGGCGCAGTCAGGTTCGCGGCCAGCACCTCCGCCAGCGACTTGCCTTGATCGCGCAGCGTTTTCACTTTGGCCATGATGTCAACGAGCATGGCCCGATAGGGAAGCAGATCACCTTTTTTCACCAGCGTCCCATGACCCGGCACGAGCGTGGTGTTGGGACCCGCCAGCTTCTCGATGAGATCGGCTGCATCGAGCATGCCTTTGAGCGATCCGCCGTTGGCTTGATCGGCAAACGGGTAGCCGAAGTTGCGGTAGAAGTCCTCGATGTAGATCACGTCAGCCGTACGAAAGCGGACGATGGTGTCACCAGCGGTGTGAGACGGCATCATCGGGATGAAGTCCACGGTTTCGCCGTTCATGTGGAGGGTCACGGCAGGCTCGCCGACAGTGGCCTTGGCGTAGCTGTACGTCACGACCGGTATGCCAGCCGTATCGGGCGCCTGGGCCGGCTGGCCGTTGGCGCGCGGCGGCGGCCGCAGCATCTCATTGCGAAGATTCTCCTGCGCGTAAATCAGCGCGCCTTGTTTCGCGAAAAACGCGTTGGCGCCGGTGTGGTCGCCGTGAATGTGCGTGTTGACCAACACCTTGATCGGCGCGTCGGTGAACGTGCGGAGCGCTGTGAGTGTCTTGTCGGCGACCTGGCGGTTCTGCGTGTCAACCATCAGCACGCCGTCGGGTCCGAACAGCACGAGCGCGCGGCCGCCTGAGGCATCGGGATGCGCAGGATCGAGACCCTGCGACCCATGAAGCACGAAGAGATTGGCAGACATCTTCTCCGTGACCATGATGTCGATCTTGTCCCACGGCGTCTGGTAGCCGGGTGGGAATGTGAACGGGCCTTTAGCCGGTGCGATCAGCGTGATCGGATAGCTGCCACCCTGCGTCGACACACGCACCGGCAAGGTTGCCAGCGCGATCAGGCCGACGACGAGACACAGGGAGGGCGTTCGCCTCATCGGCTCGTCGGCGGATTCGCGACGCGCCAGCGCTCCGGTTCGTGATGCTCGAGGTATTGTCGTCGCGTAATCCAGCCGAGGAGCATCGACTTGGTAATCCACCACTTCTCGGGCCGGACAGCGAAGTAGACGTGCGCGATGACGAGGCCGACAAGGCCCACACCCGCCAGACCGTGCAGGACGTAGGTCACGCCCCAGGTTCCGTCGCTGAAGAGATACGGGTTACGCGTGAAGATCGGCGTCCGTACGCGCGACATCATCAGCACACCGGTCAGCACGGCGGACAACGCCGCGACCACAATCGCCATGTGATAGAGGCGGTTGCCCAGCGGGTACTTGCCGGATTTGGGACCGGGCACGTCGTGGCCGAGCTCACGCATGAGCTCGGCCTTGATCTCGGGGATGTCCTTCGGACCAACCCAGATCGACCAGAAGTCGAGCCAGAACGAGGCGTGAACGATGTGGAAAATGATCGATCCCGTCAGCACGAGACCGGCCATCCAGTGCCAGCTGACCCAGGCGATCTTCACGCCGACAACCGGCAGGAATGCTGTGAACAAGAGCACGAACATCGCGGCTGCCATGACCCAGTGAAACAGCCTCGCCATCGGCGAGTGCCGCTCGACGCGCGCCGGGAGGTTCGCGTAGGCCGCTTCCAGCCTGTCGGTCTCGGTCTCAGGCCGCTTGCGATGCGCCGACAACAGCATGTAGCTGCCGTGAGCTACGAGAAACATCAGGCCCGCGACGAGCGATGCCCAGAACAGCGTCCAGGAGACGTGAGTGAGGATGTTCTGTCCCCAGGGATTCATGCCCCACTTTACGAAATCCATATGTCACCCTCGACAGGTATGGCCCGCACGGAGTGCGGACAGAAGATGCTGTGTGTCTAACGAGGCGGAGCCAATGCTGACTGAGGCGAAGCCTCAGTCAGGTCGTTACGTATCGCTGCCGTTACCGCGAATGGCCCGCTTCACGAGGTTGCGCATCAACGGGATCTTGTAACCGTTGTAGCGCAGCGCCTGCGCCCCCCGGATAGCGATCTGACCGGCGAGATCCGCCGTCTGCTCGCTTCTGGGCTTGCCCATGACGGCGTTCTCCACCTCGTGCAATCGCAGCGGCCGTGCCGCCGCCGCGTTGATGACGATGCGTATGTTCTCGATGTTGCCGCCGGCGTACTTGGTCGCGGACGCGACGTTTAGCAGCGGAAAGTCCCACACGTTGCGGTCGCGCACCTTCTCGAAGTAGAACCGTGCACCGGCCCACGTCGGCGGGATCCGAATCGCCGTCAGCAGCTCGTTGGGCGCCAACACCGTCATACGCGTGATGTCGACGCTCGGGCCAATGAAGTAGTCCTCGGCATTGACGACGCGAACCCCGCTCGCGCTCTGGATGACCATCTGCGCATCGAGCGCGACGAGTGCCGGAGCGGTGTCGGACGGGTTGACCGCCACGCAGCGGTCGGCGCCGAGAATGGCGTGCTCGCGATTGATTGCCGTTGGTGTGTCCGCGTAACAGATGTTGCCTCCCGCCCGGTAGCATGACCATCCGGCGCGGTAGTACCAGCAACGCGTGTCTTGCGTCACGTTGCCGCCGATCGTCCCCTGGTTGCGGATCTGCGGTGAGGCCACGAGCTCGGCGGCCTGCGTCAGCAACGAGAACTTGTCACGCACCAGCGGATCGCGCACAACGTCGGTCAGCGTCGTGCCTGCGCCGATTTCGAGACCGCCGTTGCTCTCCTTGATGCCGCGCAGATCCTGGACGCGGCTCAGATCGATGACGACGCTCGGACGCTTGATGCGATCCTTCAGCCAATCGAACGAATCCATCCCGCCCGCCATGACCCAGGCGTTGGAGCTGTAGCGGTTGAGGAGCGTCACTGCATCGCCAGTGCTCTCAGGCTGAAAGAGCTCGAATGCCGGTATTACGTCGTGAATCACGGCCATGGCGTTCCTTCTCCTAGCCGTCTTGAACGGCTGAAATCCTCACGCACGAGTCAAGCCTTCATGCCGTTCAACACGGCTCGCCCGCCCAGGGGCGGGCAATCCAAACACTGCCACTCTAGCGAGGCGGAAGCACATGATCCGGAGCGCAGCCTCGCTAGATGTGGGCCGTGAGGGGCTCGGTCGTTGGCCGGCCCGCTTCAAGGGCAGTCAAGATCATGTCGAGCGTCACCGGCGCGCGTTGGTAGATGTCGTCTCCCAGCGCATCGCTGATGGCATTCATCACCGCACACGCACCGGCACCGACCGGCGGTTCGCCGATGCCCCGCGCGCCAACCGGCGTTTCCGGATCAGGCAGATCCACCGTGGCCCACTGCATGTGCTCCGGCGCGTCGAGAATCGTCGGCGGCCGGTTGTGGTGGAAGCGCCTGGCCAGCGCCACACCGTACTGCTGGTCGTAGACCCACTTCTGACTGATCGCGTGGCCGATGCCGAGCATCGAGCGCCCCAGGATCTGGCCACCGATGTTGCGCGGGTGAATGACGGTCCCGACGTCGGCAACCGCCAGATAGTCGAGAATGTAGTACTTGCCGGTTTCGACGTCGATTTCTACTTCGGCAAATCCCGCGACGAACGATCGCGACTGCCCATCGTGCGGGTAGTTGTCCTTGCCGACGCCCATGAGACCCTGACCCGCGAGCGCCGTCGCCGACGTCTTCGTGAAACGGTTGATGTCTTTCGGCAGTTCATGACCATCGTAGGTGCCGCCGAGTGCGATGGCGCGCTCTGCCGCCTTGGCCAGGGTCATCCCGGCGCCGCCGCCCTTGCGGAACACACGCTCGCCGGCGACCTGGTAATCCTCGGGCCGGCCGCCGAGATCTTTTGCCGCGATCTCCTGCAGCTTCTTCACCGCATCCATGCCTGCGGCATGCGCCGCGCGCGTCATCGCATGGATCGTCTGGCTGCCACCGCTCGGGCACGTCCACGGCAGATTCTTTGACGTGTCGCCGAAGGCGATCTCGACTTTGTTCCAGGGCATGCCGAGGAGATCGGCCGACACGCGATGGCAATCGCTGACCGATCCGGTCCCGTGATTCCCGATCCCCGATTGGACATACAGCTTGCCATCGGGCTTGATCACGAACAGACCGTCGAACCCGACGGAGCCGGCGCTGTACGTGCTCACCGCGACGCCAACGCCGCGCACCTTCGAGCCATTTCGCTTGCCGCTCTGCTGCTTGCGCTCGTCCCACTTGAACAACGTGGCGCCCTTGTCCAGCGCTTCCTTGACGAACGCGCTGGTGGTGTACTGCCTGACCGCCTTGGCACCGGCGGGCGGGCCAAACAGTGCCTTTCCGGCCGGCGCATTGATGCGGCGGATCTCCACCTGATCGATCCCGAGCTTGCGCGCCGCTTTCGAGAGCACCGGCTCCATCAACATGTGTGACTGCGTGCCGCCTGGCTGACTCTGGGGCCCGCGCGGCGGCGTGTTCGTCAGCACCGACACGCCGCGGAACCGCATCGCCTGCGGTTGATACGCCAGCGATGCGATCACACCAGTGTTGTTGCAGTCGCCCTGCCGCTCGAACGGACCGTTGTCGCTGACCGACATCATGTCGAGCGCGAGGATGCGGCCCTCCTTGGAGAAGCCGATCTTCATCCGCCCGCGAACGCCCGGACGGGCGCGGCCGATGTAGTGCTCTTCTTCACGGCTGATGCGCATCATCACGGGGGCATTCGCCTTCTTCGCCAGCAGCACCGGGATGAGGAGCGAAATCGCGCCGGTGATCTTGCTGCCGAACCCGCCTCCCGTGTACTCGCTGACCACGACAACGTTTTCAGGCTCGACACCGACCCATCGCGCGACGCCCGTGACCGTCTGGGCGGTACTCTGCGTACCGGTATAGACGTGGACCTTGCCGTTCTGCCAGTACGCCATCACGGTTCGCGTTTCGAGCGTCTGGTGGCTGGTGTCCGGTGTGACGTATGTCTCGTCGAGCACCAGTGCGGCATCCTTGAAGCCCGCGTCGAGGTCACCGTACGACCATTTTTCAGGCGCGTCCTCCATCATCGGCATACGGCCGCCGTCGAATTCCGCCGCTTCTGCCGCCGTCCACTTGATCTCGCGGACCTCTGGACGCGGCGGGTTCTGTGGCTGGCCGCCCTGCCCGGCCGGGGCAGGCGGAGCCGGTGGCGGAATGAACCAATAATTGCCTTTCAGTCTGGCGTTCGGACCTCCTGGACGAAGGCTCACGAGCGGATCGACCGTGAATGGCAGCGGCTCGTAGTCGATGACGATCTTCTCGATCGCATCGGCGGCAGCGACCTCGTCAACCGCGGCGACCGCCAGGATCGGCTGGCCCTGGTAGACCGGCTCGTTGGTGAGCGCGACTTCCCCATCGAGGTTGGCGAAGATCACCTGGCCGTTGTCGTTGATCGAGTCGGACGGCTTCGGCAGATCGTCAGCGGTGACAATCGCCTTCACGCCGGGCATCGCGAGCGCCGCGCTCACGTCGAGACGCCTCACGCGCCCGTGCGGCAAGGGACTCAGGAGGAGCTTGGTGAAGAGCATCCCCTCGGCGCGAAAGTCCTCGGCGTACTTGGACTGCCCGGTGACCTTCGCGACCAGGTCGGGAACCACGTAGTTCTGTCCCACGAGCTTCTGTTCAGCCATGATCACGCCTTCCGCATGTTCTCAGCACCGCGCATCATCGCGGTGAGAATCTTGTCGTAGTCCTGACACCGACAGAGGTTGCCGGAAATCCCGTGCGCCAGTTGCTTGCGCGTCGGATTCGGGTTCGTCTTGAGATAGCCGACGGTGGCCATCACGAACCCCGACATGCAGAACGCGCACTGGAACCCCTGCTCGTCGATGACGCCCTGCTGCACCGGATGCAGCGTCCCGTCGGCCGCGGCAAGTCCCTCGATGGTGACGACTTTCTTGCCGCGTACGGCGTGCGTCAGGATCGAGCACGAGTAGTGCGGCACATCGTCGACCAGAACCGTGCACGCGCCGCATTCCGCGCGGTCACATCCCAGTTTGGTGCCCGTGAGCCCCAGCTTGTAGCGCAGTGTCGTCGCCAGCGTTTCCTGCTTCAACACGTCGACACGCCGATCGCGTCCGTTGACGTTCAACGTGATCAGACGCTCAACGCTTCCAGGTGCGGATGGCTGCTGGCCAAGCAGTGCCGACGAGCGCCACAAATAGGCTGCTGAGGACGCCACAGCTCCAGAAGCGACAACGCCCTTGATGAAATTGCGCCGTGAGACGTTCTTGGGAGTGTCTTCAGTCATCGTCTTGTCTTCCATAAGCAGGCCCACCTATTGGTGAGTGTGCAAGCGGGTGGACGGCTGCGTGAACATAACGCCAACTCACGCGCGGTGCAATACCTACGTTAGGCATAAATCCTCTATATAGCGCAGAGGCTTCCGCCCCCGGAACCTCGCGACAGACGCCTGAACGGGAATGAAATCGGCGTGGAAAGGCCCGAAATCCTCCACGCTACAATGCCTGACGTGGCGAATCCCGTGCCCGCACGCCGCTGGATGCTCCACCCCGCCGTTACCGTGCCGGTCGTGGCTGCGCTCCTGACAGTCGCTTGCGGGGCGCCAGCACCCAAACCTGCGCAAGAGCAAGTCGTGGCGTGGAAGAACCTCGGCGAATGGTCCGGGCGGGGGAATGCCCAGACCGAATCGTTCATCGGGTTGACCGGCTCATTACGGATGCGCTGGCACACGAAAAACGAGGCTCCCCAGGGGGCTGGAACCTTCCGGCTGATTCTCCAGAGCGCCATCAGCGGCCGCGA
>Ga0207659_10002883_pt1 | contig 10232 bp, 10 predicted proteins | sample KBSM43metaG_FD_184330 | JGI IMG/M metagenome (GOLD analysis project Ga0207659, IMG submission 184330) | Miscanthus rhizosphere microbial communities from Kellogg Biological Station, Michigan, USA - KBS M4-3 metaG (SPAdes) (version 2) | ecosystem: Host-associated > Plants > Roots > Rhizosphere >...
CAGCTTGACGAGTGCGTCCACCGACGCGTGGGCGCGATGGGCGGCACCGAAAGCGTCGTTCACGTAGACGTCGCAGAGCTTGCAAAGCTGGCGCGCGAAGGCCTCGTCGTTCTTTTCTTCCTCGGCATGGAAGCGCAGGTTCTCGAGCAGCACCACGCCGCCTTCGGGCGCGTCCCTCACGGCTTTTTCCGCCTCGGCACCCACGCTGTGGCCCACGAACGTCACCGGACGCCCGAGCAGCTCGCCAAGCCGTTTCGCCACGGGCGCCAGGCTCATCTCGGGATTGGGCTTGCCCTTCGGCCGGCCGAGGTGCGACGCCAGGATCACCCGCGAGGCGCCTGCCTGAAGCGCGTGCTCGATCGTCGGCAGCGACTCGCGGATGCGGGTGTCGTCACCGATCACGCCGCCCTTGAGCGGCACGTTGAAATCGACGCGGATGAAGACCCGGCGCCCCGAGAGCGCCAGGTCGCGAATGGTCCGCTTGGCCATTTACAGGCCCTTTTGCACCAGCAGTTGCAGCAGGTCCACGCAGCGGTTCGAGTAGCCCCACTCGTTGTCGTACCAGGAGACGACCTTCACGAAGTCGCCGTCCATGACCTTGGTGTAGGCGCTGTCCACGATCGACGAGTTGCTGTTGCCCTTGAAGTCGATCGACACGAGCGGCTCGTCCGACATCGCCAGGATGCCCTTAAGCGGCCCGTTCGCGGCGGCGCGCAGGGCGGCGTTCACGTCGTCGCCGGTCGTCGGCTTCTCGAGGATCGCACTGAGATCCACCACCGACACGTTGGGAGTGGGCACGCGCATCGAAAACCCGTCCAGGCGGCCCTTGAGCGCCGGCATCACCTCGCCCATGGCCGATGCGGCCCCGGTGGTGGTCGGGATCATCGACAGCGCCGCGGCCCGTGCACGCCGCAGGTCCTTGTGCGGCAGGTCGAGCAGTTGCTGGTCGTTGGTGTAGGAGTGGACGGTGGTCATCCAGCCCTTCCGGATCCCGAACGACTCGTGCAGCACCTTGGCCAGCGGCGCCAGGCAGTTGGTCGTGCACGACGCGTTCGAGATGATGTGGTGCTTGGCCGGATCGTAGGTGCTCTCGTTCACGCCCAGCACGACGGTGACGTCGGGCTTCTTCGCCGGCGCGGTGATGATCACCTTCTTGGCGCCGGCCGTGAGGTGCTTGGCGGCGCCATCGCGGTCGGTGAAGATGCCCGTGGATTCGAACACCACGTCCACGCCCAGGTCCTTCCAGGGGAGCTGTGCCGGATCCTTGATCGCCAGCACCTTGAACTCGTCGCCGTTCACCGAGATGCCGTCTCCGGTGGCCTTTACGTCCGCGTCGAGGTTGCCGATGACCGAGTCGTATTTCAGCAGGTGGGCCAGCGTGGCGGCGTTCGTCAGGTCGTTGACGGCCACGAAGTCGATGTCCTTGTGCTTCATTGCCGCCCGCATGATGTTGCGGCCGATGCGCCCGAACCCGTTGATCCCGACTTTCACTGCCATGTGCTTCACCTCCAGCGCGTGGACACACCCCGTGAAGAACTTCAAGAAATCGGGGAAAATCCGATTGTAGCGCCTTGAACCGCGCGGATCGCGCCGCTATACTCCGATCGGCGCGCGTAAGCGTCATTTTTGTCGGCACTTAGCGGTGTATTTCCTCTATAGCGTCCTCACGCTGCTCGTGCTGGTGGCCTGCGCGCCCTACTTCCTGTACCAGGCGATCCGGCACAACAAGTACGTCGGGAGCCTGCGTCAGCGGCTCGGGTACCTCCCCGTGTCGTTCAATCTCGACGGCGAGGACTCGATCTGGGTGCACGCCGTGTCGGTGGGCGAGGTGCTGGCGGCGCGGCCCGTGCTCACCGAGCTGCGCAAGCGCTACCCGCACCTGCGGCTGTTCCTGTCCACCACGACCCTCTCGGGCCAGCAGCTGGCGCGGCAGAGCGTGCCCGACGTGGACGGTACCTTCTATTTCCCGTTCGACTGGACGTTCACCATTCGGCGCACCTTACGCGTGGTGCGCCCGCGGCTGTTCCTGATGGTCGAAACGGAGCTCTGGCCCAACCTGCTGCGCGAGTGCCGCCGCCGCGGCATCGCCACGATGGTGATCAACGGCCGCATCTCGCCGCGATCGTTCGGCCGCTACCGGATGGTCGCGCCCTGGTTCCGCCGCGTGCTGGCCGACGTGAGCCGCTTCTGCGTGCAGGGGCAAGAGGCGGCCGGTCGGATGACGGCGCTGGGCGTCGACCCGGCCAAGATCGTCGTCACCGGCAGCCTCAAGTTCGACGCGTTGCAGAGCGCCCCCGTTCCCAAGCGGGGCCCCGAGCGCGTGCTGCGCTTCTTCCGCGTCGCGCTCAACCGTCCGGTGCTGATGGCCGGCAGCACGCTGCGCGGCGAAGAGGAGCCGGTGATTCGTGCCTTCAACCGGCTGCGGGCGACGCCGGGCGGGCAGGGCGCGCTGCTCATCATCGCCGCCCGCCATCCCGAACGCTTCGCCGAAGTCGAGCGCCTGTGCCGCCACGAAGGGCTGGCCACGGTGCGGCGCACGGAGCTCGCCATCGACGCCGAGCCGCGCGCCGACGCCGTGGTGCTCGACACCATCGGCGAGCTGGCGCAGCTCTATCAGATCGCCACCGCGGTCTTCGTCGGCGGCAGCCTCATCCAGGCCGGGGGCCACAACATCCTCGAACCGGCGGCGCACGGCAAGGCCATCGTGTTCGGCCCCTACATGGACAACTTCCAGGAGATTGCCGACACGTTCCTGGCCAACGGCGCGGCGATCAAGGTGCAAAACGAGCGCGAGCTCGAGGACACGCTGCTGAGCCTGATGGGCGACCCGGTGCGCCGGGCGCGGCTCGGCGCCGCGGCGCGCGCGCTCGTCGTGACCAATCGCGGCGCCAAGGACAAGACCATGGCTGCCATCGCCGAGGTGCTGCCGCCGGCGCAGCCCCGCTCGGCGGTCGTGCGCCCGTTCCGCGTAGTGCATTGAAGTTCCTGAGCGCCGCATACGGCCAGGTGGCGCGGGCCCGGCGGGCGTGGTACGACCGCGTGCCCCGGCGTCGCCGCCGTCTCACGCAACCGGTCGTCAGCGTCGGCAATCTGTCCGTAGGCGGCAGCGGCAAGACGCCGGCGGTCGCTGCCTTGGCCCGCCTGCTCCTCGCGGCCGGTGAGCGGCCGGCAATCCTGAGCCGCGGCTACGCGCGCCGCGAGGTGGTCGAGGGCGTGCTGGTGGTGAGCGACGGCAGCGTGGTGGTCGAGCCGGTGGAGCGATCCGGCGACGAGCCGCAGTTGCTCGCGCACACCTTGCCCGGCGTGCCGGTGCTGGTCTGCCCCGATCGGCATCTGGCCGGCGTACTCGCCGAGCGCCGGTTCGGCGCTACCGTTCTCCTGCTCGACGACGGGTTCCAGCATCTCGAGCTCGAGCGCGACCTGGACCTGCTGATGGTGCGGCCCGAAGACCTGCGCGAGGACCTGCTGCCGCACGGGCGGCTGCGCGAGCCGATCGGCGCCGCGTCTGCCGCCCACGCCATCATCGTGCCGGGGTCGGTCGACGAGGCGGCGCTGGTGGCGGCGGCGTTCGGCACCATCCCGGTGTTCACGCTCGGCCTGGAGTTTGGCACTCCGCGCCTCGTGCGGCCGTTCGGCGACCCGGTACCCGAGGGCGCGTTCGGGACCAGCGGCCGCCTGGTAGCCGTGGCCGGCATCGCCCGGCCCGAACGCTTTTTCGCCACCGTCGAGGCGCTCGGCTGGCAGGTCGCCCAGCCGATGGTGTACCGCGACCATCACTGGTTCACGCCCAAGGACGTGAACGCCATCCGCGACGCGGTGCAGGTCCACAGCGCCGGCGGCGTCATCACGACCGAGAAGGACGCGGTGCGCCTGGCGACGCTGACACTGCCGCACGACACGGTATGGACCTACGTGCCGATGCGTGCGTCCGTCGAGCCCGCCACCGGGTTCCGCGAGTGGTTCCTGGCGCGGCTCGCCGCAGCGCGGACGGCCACGTGAAGGCGGCACGGTTCCATGTCGAGGCGGCGCTCGTGCGCGCGGTGTCAGCCGTCGTCGGGCTGCTGCCGATGGCGGCGGTGCGGACGTGCGGCCACGGGCTTGGCCGGGTGATGTTCTGGGTGGACTCCTTCCACCGCCGCATCGCGCTCGAGAACCTCGCGCACGCGTTTCCGTCACGCGGTCCGGCCGAGCGCCGCGCCCTCGCCAAGGCCATGTTCGCCCACTTCGGCGGCCTGCTCTTCGAGTTGCTGAAGTTCGGCCGCCTGTCGCGCGAGGAGATCGGCCGCCTGATCGAGGTGGAGGGCTTCGAGCGCGTGGTCAACGCGCACAAGCAGGGGCGCGGCGTCTTCTACTTCACCGGCCACTTCGGCTACTGGGAGATGCAGGCGATCGCCCACCCGTTCCATGCGCCGACGATCGCCGTGCTGGCGCGCCCGCTCGACAACCCCCTGCTGCACAATCTGCTGGAACGGCTGCGGACGATGACGGGCAACCGGGTGGTCTACCGGCAGGGGGCGCTCCGGCGCGTCCTGCGCGAGCTGTCCGCCAACAACGGCGTGGCCATCCTCATCGATCAGCACCTCCACACCTCCGAGGCGGTCTACGTCGACTACTTCGGGCGCCCCGCGGCCACGACGTCGGCGCTGGCCGCGCTGGCGCTGCGCACGGGCGCGGTGGTGATGCCTGTGTTCGCGCTGCCGCTGCCGGGCGGCCGCTACCGTTTCATCTACGAACACCCGGTGGAGCCGCCGCCGGCCGATGCCGCGGACCCCGTGGTCGAGTACACGCAGCGTTGTACCGACGTGCTCGAGATGTACGTGCGGCGCCATCCGGAGCTGTGGCTCTGGATGCACCGCCGCTGGCGCGAGCGCGAGCCTGCGCTGGCCGGCGACGAGCTCCGGCTGGACGAGGACCTGAACGATGAGGCGGGTCTGAAGACCCGCGGCCACGAAGATGCCTGACGAGCGCCGCGCGGCCGCGAGGATGCCTGACGCCGGCCGCATCCTGGTGATCGCGCCGAACTGGCTCGGCGACGCGGTGATGGCGCTGCCGGCCATCGCCGACGTGCGGCGGCACCACGCGGCCGCCCACCTCACCGTCGCGGCCCGCGCCAGCGTCGTACCGATGTTCGAGCTGGCCGGCGGCCTCGACCAGATGATCACGCTGCAATGGAAGGGCGGGCTCCTCGACCGTGCCGGCGTGGCCGCGGACACCGCCGCGCTCCGCGCGGGATCGTTCGACGTGGCGGTGTTGCTGCCCAACTCCTTCGCCTCGGCGTGGCTCGCCCGCCAGGCAGGTGTGCCGGAGCGGTGGGGCTACGCACGAGACGCGCGCTCGTGGCTCCTGACCCGCCCGGTCGCCGCACCGGGCGGCAGCCGTCATCAGGCCGCGTATTACCAGCACCTCACCCGGGAGTTCGGTGCGCCTGCTGGCCCACTCGAACCGCGGCTGACCGCGGCTGCGGCCGACCTCGAGTCGGCGCGCGCCGGGCTCGCCGCGCGCGGCTGGACCGGCATGCGCCCGCTCGTGGCGCTCGCCCCGGGCGCGGCGTACGGCACGGCCAAGCGCTGGCTGCCGGCGCACTACGCCAGGCTGGTGTCGGAGCTGGTGACCGCGCACGGCGCCACGTGCGTGCTGGTGGGCGGCGGCGTGGATGCGTCGGCCGCGCGGGAGGTGTACGAAACGGCGGCGGCCGGCGCGCGGCCGCACATCATCGACCTCGCGGGCGCCACGCCGTTGCGAATGCTGGCCGGCGTCCTGTCGCTGGCGCGGGCGTGCGTGTCGAACGACTCCGGCGCCATGCACGTGGCGGCGGCGCTCGGCACGCGGGTCGTGGCGCTCTTCGGGCCGACCCGCGACAAGGAAACGGCGCCCCTCGGCCATGCGTCGCACCCGGCCACGGTGCTGATTCACGACGTGTGGTGCCGGCCCTGTATGCTTCGGGAGTGCCCCATCGATCACCGCTGCATGGCCGGCCTTCAGCCGGCACGGGTGCTGACCGCCGTGGTTGACGCCGTGGAGCGGTCCGCATGAGCGCCACGCGCCCGGCCGTGTTCCTCGATCGCGACGGCACGATGAGCGAGGAGCGTGGCTTCATCGACCGCCTCGAGCTGCTCGAGGTCTTTCCCTGGACACCGGATGCCATCCGCCTGCTCAATCGCGCCGGCTTTGCCGTGGTGGTCGTGACCAACCAGTCCGCCATCGGCCGCGGCATCATCGACGTGCCGTTTCTGCAGACCGTGCACGACACGATCGACCGTCAGCTGGGGCGGGCCGGAGCCAAGGTCGATCGCTACTACTTCTGCCCGCACCATCCGGAGGCCAAGCTGCCCGAGCACCGCATGGTGTGCCGGTGCCGCAAGCCGGGCCCCGGCATGATCGAGCAGGCCACCCGTGATCTCGGCCTCGATCCTGCCCGCTCGTTCATGGTGGGAGACCGGCTGATCGACGTGGCGTGCGGCCATGCGGCGGGCGTCCGGTCGCTGCTGGTGCGCTCGGGGCACAGCGCCCACGCCGTCGAGGCGGTGCCGGGCCAGTCGGACCCGGATGCTATCCTCAACAACCTGATGGAGGCCGTTGGGTGGATTCTGCGCAGCTCCTCGCCCTCGCCGGCGCGCTGAGGGGCAAGACCGTCGCCGTCATCGGCGACGTGGTGGCGGATGAATTCGTCTACGGCCGGGTGGCTCGCGTGTCGCGCGAGGCGCCGGTGCTGATCCTCGAGTACGACTCCACCGAGATTCTGCCCGGCGGGGCCGGCAACGCCGCCAACAACGTCGCCGCGCTCGGCGGCGGGGCCGCGCTGGCCGCGGTGGTGGGCCGCGACGAACCGGGGGAGCGGCTGCTGCGCGCTCTGCACCGGCGCGTCGATCGGCGCCGGGTGGTCCGCGCCGCCCGGCCGACGCCGGTCAAGACGCGCATCCTGGCTGGCGGCATCCATTCCGCCAAGCAGCAGGTGGTGCGCATCGATCGCGGCGTCGCCAACGGGTTCGACGATCGCGCGCGCGCGGCCTTCGAACGCCAGGCGGTGGCAGCGTGCACGGGTGCCGACGCGGTCCTGGTGTCGGACTACGGGTCGGGCCTTGTGACGCCGGCACTGGTGCGGCACCTCCGCGTCGCTCTGGACGCCGACGGCCCCGTGCCCGTGCTCGTCGACAGCCGCCATCGTCTGCTCGACTATCGCGGGCTCACCGCCTGCACGCCGAACGAGTCGGAAGTGGAGCAGGCGCTGGGAATCCGCATCAACGACAACCCGAAGATGCTCGAGCGAGCCGGCCGCGATCTCCTCGAGCGGACGAAGATGCAGGCCGTCCTTATCACGCGCGGCAGCCGCGGCATGGCGCTGTTCGTCAAGAACGCGCCCACGCTGCACATCCCGATCTACGGCTCCGACGAGATTGCCGACGTCACCGGCGCCGGCGATACCGTGATGGCGACGATGGCGCTGGCCCTGGCGGCGGGCGCCTCGTTCGAAGCCGCGGCGCGGCTGGCGAATTACGCCGGCGGCCTGGTGGTGATGAAACGGGGCACGGCTACGGTGAGCAGCGCCGAGCTCGTCGCTGCCATCCGCGCCGACGCGGGCGTACGTGGGGGCGGGTCTTTAGATCCGGCCGACCGAAACACTCCTCGGAATCGCCGCCGTGGGTGACGTATTGTCGCGGGCCGATCTCGTGACCCGCGTCGCCGCCGACCGTGCGGCGGGTCGGACGATCGCGTTCGCCAACGGGGTCTTCGACCTGCTGCACGTGGGCCACGTGCGGTATCTCCAGGGCGCCGCACAGGAAGCAAACGTGCTCGTGGTGGGGATCAACGACGACGCCTCGGTGCGGGCGCTCAAGGGCGACGGCCGCCCGGTGCTGGACGCCGCGTCGCGGGCCGAGCTCGTAGCGGCGCTGCGCTGCGTCGATTACGTGGTGATCTTTCCCGAGCTGACCGTGGGCCCGCTGCTCGAGCTGCTGCGGCCCGACGTGCACTGTAAGGGCACCGACTACACCATGGACAGCGTGCCCGAGCGCGAGATCGTCAAGGCCTACGGCGGCCGTACGGCGATCGTCGGCGACCCCAAGGACCACTCCACGCGCGACCTGCTGGCCCGCGTCTCGGGCCCGCGGCCGTGAGCGCCGACCCGGTCCGCGGCGCGAGCGCCCGCTCCGCGCCGCGCTTCCTGATTGTCCGCCTCGGCGCGCTTGGCGACATCATCCATGCGATTCCCGCCGCGGCCGCGGTGCGCGCGGCCTTTCCCGAGTCGCACATCGACTGGCTGGTGGATCCGCGCTACGTGAGCCTGCTGGAGATGGTCACCGCGGTGAGCCACGTCGTGCCGCTCGATCCCCGGGCCGGGGTCATCCGCCTGCTGGCGACGCTGCGCGAACTGCGGCGGCGGAATTACTCCGTGGCCATCGACCTGCAGGGGCTGCTCAAGTCGGCCGTGCTGGCGCGGCTGTCCGGGGCCAACCGTGTGCTGGGCTTCCCGCCAACAGAACTGCGCGAGCGGATGGCGCGGCTGTTCTACACGGACGCGCCGCAGACCACCGGCCGGCACGTCGTGCACAAGAACCTCTCGCTCATCTCGGCGCTGGGCCTCGAGCCCGGCCCGCCCGCGTTTCCGCTCGAGGTGCCGCGCACGGAGGCGGTGGCCGCCGTAGAGAGCCGCTTCGGCGGAGGCCCGTTCGCCCTCATCAACCCCGGCGCGGCGTGGCCGAACAAACGCTGGCCGCCCGAGCGCTTCGGCGCGCTGGCCGCCGGGATTCGCGATCGGTTCGGCTGGCCGTCGCTGGTGCTGTGGGGCCCGAGGGAAGAGGCGTTGGCCAACGGTGTAGCCGCGGCCTCGAACGGCGCCGCCGTCGTTGCGCCGCCGACGACCATCGTCGACGTCTTCGGAATTGCGAAAGCGGCCCGCCTTGCGGTGTCTGGCGATACCGGCCCGCTCCACATTGCCGCCGCGGTGGGGACGCCGGTCGTGGCCCTGTTCGGTCCCACCTGGGCCGAGCGCAACGGCCCGTGGAGTGCGGCCGATGTGGTCGTGGCCCGCACCAATCGCTGCGAGTGCTTGTATCAGCGCCGGTGCCACCTGCCGTCGCCCTGCATCGACGACATTCCGTTCGACGAGGCGATGCAAGCCGTTATCCAGCGTGTGGGGCGAATCGCTGATGCGGCTGTCTGATATCGAGGGATTTCTCGTACGCCGGCGGGTGGCGCTCGGCGCCGTGGCCGTGGTGATCGCGCTCGTCTTCGGCGAGCCCACGTGGCCGCGCTGGGCAGTCGGCTTGGCCCTCGCCCTGGTGGGCGAAGGGCTGCGCGTGTGGGCGGCGGGCCACCTCGAGAAGAACCGCGAGGTGACCACTTCGGGGCCGTATCGGTACATGCGCCACCCGCTCTACAACGGCAGCTCCCTGATCGCGCTGGGCGTCATGATAGCCTCGGACAACTTCGTCGTGAGCCTGCTGGTGCTGACCTACATCCTGACCACGATCCCGGCCTCGATCCGGGCCGAGGAGATGCACCTCCGCAGCACGTTCGGGGATCTCTACGACCGCTACACCAAGGCCGAGGCGCCCGGGGTGGAGCGGCCATTCAGCTTCGAGCGGGTGATGCGCAACAAGGAATACCGGGCGGTGGCGGGCGTGGCCGCCGGGTTCGCCCTTCTTGCCTTGAAGGTTCGGCTGCTTCTATAATTCGGTGTTTGCGTGGTCGCGCCGAGGCGCGGCCGGCGAGGCCGGGCGGTTAGCTCAGTTGGTAGAGCTCCGGCTTTACACGCCGGCTGTCACAGGTTCGAGTCCTGTACCGCCCACCAACCTCCGCCCAGTCGATTGTCAGGGCTTCGGTTGGCTGGCCACCATGCAACGTCGTCCCTTTTGGGGTGGTAGTTCAGTTGGTTAGAACGCCGGCCTGTCACGCCGGAGGCCGCGGGTTCGAGTCCCGTCCACCCCGCCACCTACCTTACACATCGCTGGAGACTTACCGAGTGCGGTTGCTTCGTCTCCAGAATGTCTCCACGCATCTCGTACGTGGGGTCCGCCATCTCGTACGTGGGGTCCGCCTTTAGGCGGACCGCCTTGCTCCAACAATCTGATCGCACCGTCGAGCGCCGCGGGACTCAGGTGCATTTAGCGCTGCGTCGTCATCAGGTCCTGGTGCCCGGCTCGCCCGGAGACCGGCTTTCCGGCCAGCCTTCCGAACGTACTCACCCACGACGTCCTGCGTGAGCCGTGAACCATCGTCGAGACAGAGCACCC
>Ga0207659_10002890_pt1 | contig 10218 bp, 12 predicted proteins | sample KBSM43metaG_FD_184330 | JGI IMG/M metagenome (GOLD analysis project Ga0207659, IMG submission 184330) | Miscanthus rhizosphere microbial communities from Kellogg Biological Station, Michigan, USA - KBS M4-3 metaG (SPAdes) (version 2) | ecosystem: Host-associated > Plants > Roots > Rhizosphere >...
CCGACTACTCGTATCGCGCGCCGGCACCGCGAGATACGAGTAGTCGGTGTGGAAGTACGATCCCGCGTCCTGAAGTCCCGTGGGCTGCCCGGCCTTTTTCACGTTCGACAGGATGAGGATATTGGGATCCTCCGGATGGTGGAACTGGTCGATCACGTGTGGTTGCGGCGGACCGATCCGCTTCGCGAACGCGACGAACTGTGCGGGCGCCAAGTCCTGCGCGCGAATGGCCAGCACCTGGTGGTCGTAGAAGGCGTCCTCGAGCTCGCGCCACGCGGCGTCGGTCAAGGGCTTGCGCAGGTCGACGTCCGAAGCTTCGATGCCGAAACCGGCGGACAGGGGGTGGAACCGTGCCATCGCTCATCTCCATGGACATGCGCCCGTGGGAGGAGAATCATACTGCGATGCTATCCCGGTACGTCCGTCGCCTGCTCACCGCCGCCACGATCGCCGCGAGCCCGATGCATGCGCAGGCGGACGAATTCGACGCGAAGCGCGCGCGCCTGGCCGACGCGGTCGTTGCTCAAATGCGCGAGACCCGCGGTGAGACCGGCCGCGACGGCCTTTCGCCTTGTGTAGAACAGTCCATGCGCACGGTGCCGCGCCACCGTTTCGTGCCGCCCGACCTTGCGAGCGACGCCTATGCGAACCGTCCGTTGCCGATCGGGCTCGGGCAGACCATCTCGCAGCCGTTCATCGTCGCGCTCATGACCGAGCTCGCCCAACCCACGCCGGACGCGCGCGTGCTGGAAGTGGGAACGGGCTCCGGTTACCAGGCGGCGGTGCTCGCATCATGCGTTGCCAAGGTCTACTCGATCGAAATCGTGAAGCCGCTGGGCGAGAAGGCCCGAACCCTGCTTGCGTCGCTCGGTTACCGCAACGTCGACGTGCGCATCGGCGACGGCTACAAGGGGTGGCCCGAAGCGGCGCCGTTCGACGCGATCGTCGTCACTGCCGCGCCCGACCACGTACCGCAGCCGCTCGTCGACCAGCTCGCGCCGCGCGGGCGCATGGTGATCCCGGTGGGCTCGCGCCACGGCGTGCAGGAGTTGCTCGTCATCACGAAGGATGCCGATGGCCGTGCGGTCACCCGCAAGACGATGGCGGTCCGATTCGTGCCGCTCACACGGGAGTGAGCCCCCTCACCCCAGCCCTCTCCCCGCTCGCGGGGACAGGGTGCCCGAGGGGTTATTTCAGGAAGTCCGGCCGGATCAGCTCCGGCAGCCAAAGCGGAATCTTCGGCCAGATGATCATGGCCGCGAGCACCAGCAGCATCGGAACCAGCATGATCATCGTGTCCTTGAGGGCGTATCGCAATCGCACCTTCGCGATGGCGCACGACACCATGAGGCACATGCCGTAAGGCGGCGTCACGAGGCCGAACGCGAGCGCGACGATGCTGATGATCGCGAACGACACGGGATGCATGTCCACCGACGCGGCGAGCGGCTGCAGCACGGTGCCCACGATGATGATCGCCGGTATCGCATCTAGAAAGCAGCCGACCACCAGGAACACGAACACGATGAAGAAGCCGACGCCGATGGGCCCCATGCCCCAGGTCGCGACGTTGGCGAGGAGCGCCTTCGGAATCTGGAAGAACGCGAGCAGGAACCCGAACACCGACGCGGTCCCGACGCAGAACAGCGCGATGCCGGCGAGCTTGCCGGTCTCGAGCAGCGCGTGCCACAGCTCCTTGCGGCCCATTTCGCGGTAGAAGCCGAGAGACAACACCGCCGCGTAGATGACTGCCGCCGCCGCGGACTCGGTGGCCGTGAACCAGCCGGCCAGGATGCCGCCGACGATGATGAACGGCGTCATCAGCGCCGGTATCGCGACCAATGCTGCGCTGAAGAACTCCTTGAGCGACGCGCGCGGATAGGTCGGATAGTTCCGCACCTTCGCGTACACGTGCACGGTGGCCATCTGCGCGAGGCCGATCAGCAGGCCGGGAATCACGCCAGCGAGATACAGCGCGCCGATCGACACCTGCAGCACGCCGCCCCAGACGACCATCAGGATGGACGGCGGGATGATCACCGCAAGCACCGCAGACACGGCGGTGATCGCGATCGAGAAGGACAGGTCGTAGCCTTCCTTCACCTGCGCCTCGATGAAGATCTTGCCCTGGCTCGCGGCGTCCGCCGTCGACGAGCCCGAGATCCCGGCGAAGAATACCGACAGGAGGACGTTGATCTGAGCGAGCGCACCCGGAAAGTTGCCGACCATCGTTCGCGACAAGTGGACGAGACGGTCGGTGATCCCGCCGACGTTCATGAGGTTCGCCGTCAGGAGGAAGAACGGCACCGCGAGCAGGATGAACGAGTTGTACGCCTTGAACGTCGTGTTGAAGATCACCATCGGCGACAGGCGCGGCTCGAGGATCAGCACCGGCAGACAGGCGAGGCCGAGCGCGAACGCAACCGGTACGCGCAACACCATGAGAAGGAAGAAGCCGCCAAAGAGCCACAGCGCTGCTGCTGTCGGAGACAGTGCGGCGGCGGTCACACCAGGCTCCCGGTTCCCAGGTCGCGGTCACGGCGGAGGTCGTCGGGGGTCGGGCCGAAGCGCACGATGCGAATGTCGTGCAGCAACCGCTGGAAGCCGAACAGGAGCCACGTGACGCCGGTCAGCGGCCACGCGATGAAGATCCAGGTCATCGGGAGGTCGGCGAGCTCGGAAGTCTGGTTCCAGCCGAACTGCACGAACGTGATCCCGTACCACACGAACACCAGCGCGAAGGCGAGCACGAAGATCGACGACACGATGCGCAGCGCCGCGTCGCGGCGAGGCTGCAATTCGGGCCATACGTCGACCTCGAAGTGCGTCGCTTCGCGCACCCCTAACATCGCGCCGAGCATCACCATCCATATGAAGAGGAAGCGCGCCATCTCCTCGGTCCAGATCCACGCCGGGATGAGCGCCGTGAAGCGCGAGATCATCTGCAGCGTGACGGGCACTACGAGCATGGCCACGCTGATCCCGAGCAGGACGTTGAGCAGCCGGGCGTAGACGTGCAGCAGCTTTCTCATGCGTCTTCTTTCGCTACAGTTGCGGTGGCCAAAAAAAGACCGGCGCAAGGACGGAACGCCTCGCGCCGGCCCACTGTCGCAGTGCTACATGGAATTGATCTTGTTGTAGATGTCGCTCGCGCCGATTTCCTTCGCGTAGTCGGCCATGACCGGGTCGGCGAGTTTCTTCATCTGTGCGCGGTCGGCGAAAGGAATGCGCTTGAGCTTCCCAGCCTTTTCCATGACATCGAGCTTCGCCGTGTCCTGGCCCGCCTCGAGATTGCGTCCGAACACGCCGGCTTCCTTGCCAGCCCGCAGGATCGCGGCCTGCAGGTCGGGCGGCAGCTTCTTGAACGTCTTCCCCGAGAAGCAGATCGGCCGGATGGTGATCGCATGCTGCGTCATGTTGAGGTTCGGGCCTACTTCGTAGAATTTCATCGCCTCGACGCCCGCGGCCTCGTTCTCGCCGGCGTTGATGACGCCATTCTGGATGGCGTTGTAGATCTCGTCGTAGGCGATGACGGTCGGCGACATGCCGATAGCAGCGAAGGTCTTGCTCCAGATCGGCGCGCCCTGCACGCGGACCTTGAGTCCCTTCATCTCCGCCAGGTTTCGCACCGGCTTGTTGGCGAAGATGTTGCGCGTGCCGCCGCCGGCGAAACCGATCAGCATCACGTCGCCCTTCGCCGACACTTCGTCGGCGATCGGTTTCAGCGTGTCCGCGTCGAGCACCTTGTTCCAGTGGTTGATGTCGCGGAACAGGAACGGCGCGTCGATGAACGGGGCCGCCTTCGAGAACGTCGACATGTGCGCGGGCGATACGATTGCGTAGTCGACCGAGATGCCCTGGTTCATGAACGCGAAGTAGTCCTTCTCGAGGCCGAGCTCGCTGTTCTTGTGCAGGACGAAGTTGACGGGCTTGCCGTAGTACTTGACGGTCAGCTCCTGGAACTTCTCCAGCGCCTGATTGAAGGCGTGGCCGTCGTTGAACTGGACCGCGCCGTGCAGGGTGATCGGCTGCGCCAGCGCATGGCCTGCGGCCATCGACAGCGCGACGGCAGCAAGCAGCGCGCGAAAGACGTGTCGCATGGGAACTCCTCCTATGGTTTTGGGGTGAATCGTCTTGTCGGCGGGCTGGCAGGGGCCGCGCGCTCTGGTCAAGTGGTCCGACCAATTGTCCCGGGGAGGCGGCCCCCTGTCAAATGCGGGCACACCCGGGGAAGATCAGTGCTTCGGATGGGCCGCCGCCAGCGCTCGCACGGTGGCCGTGACTTCCTGCATGGTCTTCTTCCCGGACTTGTCCGCGAACGTGAGCGTGAGAGGCACCTTCTCGCCCTCTTTCAGCGGCTGGACGAGGTCCATCAGCATCACGTGATAGCCGCCGGGTGAGAGGTCGACAGGTTTTCCCGCAGGTAGCGCCAACGTCTCGATCGCCCGCATCTTCATGACGCCGCCGTCGTGTGTCATCGAGTGGATCTCGACCACCTTGGCGGCGGGCGACGTTACCGCGACGAGCGACGCGTCCGAGCCGCTCGTGATCTGCATGAAAGCGCCCGTCGCCTTCTGCCCCGCCACCGTGCCGCGGACCCACGGGTCCTTGACCGAGACTTGCGCAATGGCCGCGAGCGGGGCGAGTGCGAAGGCGAGGCAGGCAATCAGGAGTTTGGATTTCATGACTGCCATTGTACTTGCCGGCCGAAAAGCTCATTGGCGGCGCATGGGATAATGCGGGGCGTGGCAACCCCGTCCGCCGTCGCTTCTTCGTCCGTGCGACCTGCCGCGGATAGCGCGCGTCCGCGTGCCGTCGCCACATGGCTCCTTGCGTGCTGCGCACTCGTGTTCGCGATGATCGTGGTCGGCGGGGTGACGCGGCTGACGCATTCGGGACTGTCGATCACCGAGTGGCAGCCCATCGTCGGCACGCTGCCTCCGCTGTCGGACGAGGAGTGGCAGGCCGCGTTCGCGAAATACCAGGCGACCCCCGAGTACAAGCTCGTGAATCACGGCATGTCGCTCCCCGAGTTCAAGGGCATCTTCTGGTGGGAATACGCGCATCGCCTGCTCGGTCGCCTGATCGGCGCGGCGTTCCTGATCCCGTACGTGTGGTTCGCGCTGCGCGGCGCGATACCGAAGGGGTATGGCGGCAAGCTTGCGGCGATTTTCGTCCTCGGCGGCCTGCAAGGCGCGCTCGGGTGGTACATGGTGAAAAGCGGGCTCGTCGACGATCCGCGCGTGTCGCAGTTCCGTCTCACGGCGCATCTCGCGCTCGCGTTCGCAATCCTCGGCGCGATGCAGTGGATCGCGATGTCGCTGATCTTCCCCGAACGCGGTCGAGTCGCCGGTGCACCGCGCAGGTTTGCGCTGGGCGTGGTCGCCCTCGTGTCCCTGATGATCGTGACCGGCGGTTTCGTCGCGGGTATCCGGGCGGGCTTCGCGTACAACACTTTCCCGCTCATGAACGGCCACCTCGTGCCACCCGAGACGCTGCTGCTCTCGCCGTGGTGGAAGAACTTCTTCTACAACATGGCCACCGTGCAGCTCGATCACCGGATCGTGGCGTACCTGCTTGCGATCGCGGTGCCGATCCTGTGGTGGCGCGTGCGCCGCATGCCTGACGCGACCACGCGCGCACGGAACGCGGCGCAACTCCTGCTCGGAATGCTCGCGGCACAGATCGCGCTGGGGATTCTCACGCTCGTGCATGTCGTCCCACTGCCCCTCGCAGCACTGCACCAGGCGGGCGCCGTGCTCGTTTTCGCGTTTTCGCTCAATCTTGCGCACGCCGTTGGCCGGGCGGGTCGCGACTTATAATGGCGCCATGACCGAAACGCGCGCCCTGGACGAGCCCCTGAACGACACCGAGCTGGACGACCTCGAAGGCTTCCTCGCCTCCGATGCCGTCCCCGAGGACTGCATGGACCTCGAGATGCTCGACGGCTTTCTCGCGGCCATCGTAAGCGGGCCCGAGTCCGTCCAGCCGTCGGAGTGGCTCCCGCAAGTCTGGAGCGACGGCGGCCGCAGCGCGACTCCCGCGTACGGCAACAGCACGGAAGCGCAGCGGATCATGGCCCTGATCCTCCGCCACATGGTCGGCATCCAGCGAACGCTCGCCGAGTCGCCGACACGCTTCAAGCCGCTCCTGTACCTGCCTGAAGAGAAGAAAGCGGACGACCGCCAGCCGCCGGAGGGCACCGCGTGGTGCGAAGGCTACATGGCGGGCGTCAAGCTGCGCGACGAGGCGTGGCAGCCGCTGTACGACGCCGAGGACGCGCGCGACTGGATCTTCCCCATCGAAGCGCTCGCGTTCGGCGACCAGGATCCGGAATTCGCGGAGTGGATCGACGACAAGGAAAAGCGCGCGAGCTTGGTCGAGGAGCTCGCTGTCGCCTCCGTCCTCATCTACCGGTTCTGGCAGGCACGGCGCACGCCGCAATCGCGCGGCGCCGCGAGCAGGCGCACCTTGACCGACGCGACGCGCAAGTCGCGCGAGCGCCTGCACTAGCGCAGGAAGCGCGTCAGCCCTGCTGGCGCTTCAACGGATCGGCGTTCTTTCTCGCGGCGGTGGCCGCGCGCATCGCGCGCTCGTTGGGCGTTTCCGACTCCTGTTGCCGCGACGGCTGTCGCGGGAGGCCGCCCGCCCGCACTGCGGCCTTCGCGGAGTCGGCCTGCGTATCGTCGGCCGAGAAAGCTTCGTTCGCGTGCGGCATGACGTCCCTCGTGAGTCCGTGCGCATCGCCCGGGATGCCGGGCCTCCTTGTCGCCCCGAAGCCCTGTTCGCCCGGTGCGTTTGTTCCACGTTTGTTATTTTTTAGAATAATTATTCTATTCGCCGCGGATGTCAAGACCCTGCGGCGCGTTTTTTCGCGCCAGGCGGCGCCTTCTTCGCGTTGCGCTCCGCAATCGCGTACCCGAGGGCCATCACGAGCGCTTGCGCGGCGCACAAGGGCGCGACGAGCGAGCGGAACTGGACCGTGGGGTCGTCGCCGACGAGCAGCGTGACGCGGGCGAACTTTGCCAGCGGCGAGACGGCCTGGTCGGTGATCGCGATCACTGCGGCGCCCTGCGTGTGCGCGAGCTCGGCCGCCTCGACGACCTCGCGCGTATAGCTCCTGAAGCTCGCGGCGATGAGCACGCTGCCGCGCCGCGTCATGCCCGCCTGCTGGCGCAGCATGCCGCCCACCGAATCGAGCAGGAACGCCCGGAACTCGAGTTGCGCGAGCCCGTAGGCGAGATACGTGGCGACGGCGAACGCACGCTTCTGGGCAAGGAGGAAAACCGAGTCCGCCGCCAGGACGAGGTCCGCTGCCGCGCGCAACCGCCCGGGGTCCAGGTCCTCGCGCAGGCGCTCGAGCTCCCGGATCGAGCTGTCGACGAGCTGCGGCAGGACGTGGCCCTGGTCGCCGCCGGTGCGGCGCAACTCCTCGATGCGCTCCCGGTATGTCGCGGACCTCGCGACCAGGCGCTCGCGATAGACACGCTGAAGCTCGGTGAAGCCCGTGTAGCCGAGCGCGTTGGCGAATCGGATCACGGCCGAAGGCGGCACTTGCGCTTCGCGGGCGATTTCCGCGACCGTCGACAGCGCCATCGCGTCCGGATGCCCGAGCACGTAGCGCGCGATCCCCTGCAGGCGAGCAGGCAGTTCCGAATAGGAGTCCGTGATCCTTCGCGCGAGCTCGTCGTAACTCCGGGCGTTGGGCATGCGCGATCGCCGGGCTGTCCCGGCTCCGAGTCAATGGAACGTTTATTCTACGGGCGAACTCACGCAAACGGCGCGTTTCGCCTCCGCTACACGCGGCTGCCCGGCGTGAGCAGCTGCTGGCGTTCCGGGTGCCGCCGGAAATAGTCCCGCACATACGAGCAAAGCGGCATCACGGTGAGCCCCTGCGCTTGCGCATAGTCGAGCGCAGCCGCGACGACGCGGCCGGCCGCGCCGCGCCCGCGCGCCGCTGCCGGCACCTCGGTGTGCACCATGTGCAGCGAGTTGCCGACGCGCCGGTAATCGGCGCGGCACAGCCCTTCGGCGATGTGCGCCTCGAAACGGCTCGCGCGCTCGTTGTGGACGACCTCGAAGGCAGATGGCTCGGTCATGGCATCGGCTTATGCATGCACGGTAACATCCGTCCCGCCATGACGTTTGACGGCGCGTTCTCGCGCATCGACTGGGGATTCGTGTACGTCGCGAGCGAATGGCTCGTCCGCGTCGCGGCGCTCGTGTACGTGCCGCAGCGCCGCCCGCCCAGCGCGGCCCGCGCGTGGCTTCTGCTCATCTTCTTCCTGCCGTGGCCGGGCGTGGTGCTCTACCTCCTCATCGGCCGGGCGTATATGCCCCGCCGGCGGTTCCGCCTCCAGAAGCAGATCTTCGAGCTCGTGCGCCATTTGGCCGCGCGCCCGCCATCGTTCGAGGCCTCGGTCGCCCATAGCGTGTCGCCCGAACTCCTGCCCGCGTTGCGCCTCGCCGACCGCTTGTCCGAATTTCCGGCCGTGGGCGGCAATCGCTTCGTGCTGCTGCCCCTCTACGACGCGGCGATCGACGCGATCATCCGCGACGTCGAGGCTTCGCAGCGGTACGTGCACATGCTGTTCTACATTTTCGAGAACGACGACGTCGGGCGGCGCGTCACCGACGCGCTCGTGCGCGCGGCGAGGCGCGGCATCGCGGTGCGCGTGCTCATGGACGCCATCGGCTCGCGCGCGGGTCTTGCGCATCTCGGGCCCGTGCTGCGCGCTGCGGGTGCGGAAGTCATCTCCTTGATGCCGCTTCGCCTCTGGGGTCCGAACGCCGCCCGCTTCGACCTTCGTAACCACCGCAAGATCGTCGTGGTGGACGGCGCATGCGCCTACTTCGGGTCGCAGAACATCGTGAGCGCGCACGCGAACAAGGGGATGGTCAACGAGGAGATGCTGGTGCGCACCACCGGGCCGCTCGTGCGCCACCTGCATGCCGTGCTGCTTGGCGACCGCTACCTCGAGACGGGTACGCTGCCGCCCGAGTCCGACGACCTCACGCCGGCGCCGCCGAGCGTGGCAATGGAAGGGCTCGCGCAAGTGGTGCCGAGCGGACCGGGATACAACGAGGGCACCGCCGAAGCGATCATGATCGCGCTCATGTACGGCGCGCGTTCGCGGGTGGTGCTGACCTCGCCCTACGTGGTGCCGAGCGAGCCCTTCCTTTCGGCGATGTGCAGCACCGCGCGCCGAGGCGTCGCCGTGCATCTCGTCGTCGACGCGGAATCGAACAAGCCGTTGGTGCAGCTCGCCCAGCAGTCGTATTACGACATGATGCTTCGCGCTGGCGTGACCGTGCACCGCCACCACGGCAGCTTCCTGCACGCGAAGCACATGAGCGTGGACGACGACGTCGCGCTCATCGGTTCGTCGAACCTCGACATACGCTCGTTCGCGCTCAATGCGGAGATCAGCGTGCTGATTTACGACCGTGCCGTAGTGGCCGACCTGCGCTTGATCCAGGAGACCTACCTTGCCAAGTGCGACCGCGTCACCGAGGAGGAACGCGCTCGGTTGCCGATCGGCCGCCGCGCGGTCGAAAACGTCGCACGGCTGACCGATTCGCTCCTGTGAAGGATTAACGGGGATACGCCAGCACGGTGCGCTGTGCCGCGGTCAGGGTGCCAGGGAGCTGATGGACCCTTGCCGCGTAACGCCGATGCAAGAGGGCGTAGGCACGCGGCGCGAACTGGCGCAACGCGTAGAGCTGTACTGCGCAGCCCGCCGCACCTGCAACGAAGGCGACCGTCCCGAAGAGGCGAATGAGCGCCACCGGCCCGAACACTGCGAAGCCGGCGCCGAGCGCGGCAGCAACGGCGAACATCACGAAGCAGAGGACGAGCAGGCGTGCATTCATCGTCGTCCCCTACGGATTGCGCCACCAGCGCAGGTCGTGCACGTCGGTGACCGGGGTGTCCGACAGGGGCTCGTTTTTCCCGCGATGACGCATCAGGCGAAGCGCGAGCGCAACGGCCAGCAACACGAGCGAACCCATCAGGATCCAGTCGCGCATCGGCAGGCCCTGCCCGACGAACGGCATCTCGAAAGGCAGCGCCGCGAACGCCGGCGTCGCGGCCATCGCGGCGACGATCCCGGCAACGACCGCGGCTACCGCGACGTCGATCCGTGCGATTCTCCGAAGCTTCTGCATGGCGATACCTTTTGCGAACAGTGATTGATGGCCCATGTTCGCAACGATCGC
>Ga0207659_10002892_pt1 | contig 10215 bp, 14 predicted proteins | sample KBSM43metaG_FD_184330 | JGI IMG/M metagenome (GOLD analysis project Ga0207659, IMG submission 184330) | Miscanthus rhizosphere microbial communities from Kellogg Biological Station, Michigan, USA - KBS M4-3 metaG (SPAdes) (version 2) | ecosystem: Host-associated > Plants > Roots > Rhizosphere >...
AGTGGAGGTCATAAAGTCCGTTTTGAAAGACTTTAGGCACTGGCAGTCCGCAAATTCGTCGAACCCATTCCCACGCGAGAGGCTCATCAACTTCACTCCAATAGGAATTGTCGCTGCGGGAGGCGTCCCAGATCGGGATCACAAGGGCCTGATCGGGTGTCCAAGAGAACCCGATGCAAGTGATCTGGCCCTTGGCCGTCTCAATGTCCACGGCCAAGAGCCGTGCGCGCTCGATTTGGCGGAAGGCGTCAGCGAGGTCATCGAGGTTCTCAGGGATGTAGATGGTGCGATCCGGTCGGGACACCTCAGGTGTCCCGGACGCGCGTTGAGCCTTGGCGAGATCGGCGACGACGATAGGGCGCATGTTAGCTGCGCCGCGCAACAGGTAGGCAGGATGAAAGGTAGCGAGGAACTTGCCGTAAGGAGTGTCGCTGATGGTGCCGCGCTTGCGTGTAATTTGGCCTGCACCGGTAGCGAACCACAGAGCGGTTGCCCCCAACCCCACCAGAATGTTCGGCTTCCAAGCAGCGAGTTCGGCACGAAGCCGCTCAAGCTCCGGGTAGAACTCGGCGCGAAGGTACTTTCCAGCTCGGATGGGTGGCAGCCCGTCGTGACGAGGACCGCAGAGCGCGTCGATGCGGTTGGACGGGGGCTGGAAGTTGAAGACGTTAGTGAGACGGATGCCCGCCTCTTCGAGGATGGAGTCTCGGCGGCGGTACTGTCGCAACCACAGAGCACCGGAGAGCGCACGACCCTGGTCCGTACTCACTACGCCTGCTTCCGCCAAGAGTTTGATTAGTTGGGCACCGCTGGCCCCGACGAATGGGGCGCGCGCCTCGGCCTCGTTGGCACCCCACGCCTCGCCCAAGAGGACCATACGTACGGTCATGGCTCGGTCTTCTCAAGAGCATACCGGATGAGGGCGTGGGCAAGCTGGATAGCGCGACGCGGATTGACGGCTACCATGCTGGTGCCCTCTTGCGTGTAGGTGATGACCTCAATGCGCTCACCGCACCGGACGATGACGCGATCAGGTGTTGAGAGCGCGTCGCGCAGCGTCTGCGTACTCCGAGTTGGACTCAAGCCCGAAGACGTCTCGGGCGCCGAGGGCGCGGGCGGCTCGGAGGGCGGAGCCGCTTCCGCAGGTGGGATCAAAGAGTCGGGTGTTTCCATCTACACACATCTCGAAGAAGTGTTGGAGAGCGACGACGGACTTCTCGTGGGAGTGGATGTCTCGGGTTGTTGGGGCGACGATTGAGTTGGCTTTGGTGCGAATGATCTTGCGGTCGTTGCGCCAGCCAAAGAAAGCCGTCTCATATACCCGGCGAGGACGGCGGGCGGGGTCTGGGGCTATGCCTTCATTCTCCCCTCGTTGCCAAATCAGCGGGTAGGGGTCGAACTTGAAGCCATCGAGGCGCTCTAGCGCCGCCCAAGTACGGGCGTAGTGCTGTGGGGAGAACCAAAAGAATAGGTGGGCGGACTCGGCGCAGAAGCGATCCAAAGTGAGGGTAAGGGTGTCTAGGAGCGCCCAGTAGGCGTCGGGGGTGTCGGTGTAGTCGGCGCGAAGCTGAGAGTTTTGGCCCTGGTGCTGGTCCGCGTCGATGCCATAGGGAAAGTCGCAGTGAATGAGGTTGAAGAGTGGGCCAGTGTAGTTGGGTACCCAGTGATGGAAGTTGGCGGTTAGAATGGGGGACTGGTGTGTATCCCGGCACGGTGCCGCATGGCGCATAAGTGTATCAGACTGCTCGCGTTCAATAATACGCACGGCTGCTCTATGTGCGGCTGCAAACCCATTGGTTCTAGCTACTTCTTTGACAGCCGGATTGTCCTTCTTTTCCTCGTAAACGAAATGCTTACCGATGACAGAGGGATCAACATTCAATTCCTCGCTCAGCTTCACAAGAGTTATGTTGGGCTGTTCTTGCTTTAGTAAAGCAGCAAGTCGCATATAAACGTTATGCTGCTCTTCCCAAGTAAGGTCTTCACGAGCATTATTCTCCTCTAGCTCTATCTTTTCTCTAGTGATATCGTCTAAGTCATCCATGTACTGGAAAGGAATATGGGTCCAGCCGAGTTCTTGACAAGCGGTTATCCGTCCTTCTCCGGCAACAAGAATGTTATCTCTATCAAGCACAATAGGATGCAGTAGCCCGTGCCGAGATATGGATTTCTTGAGCCGATCAAAATCTTCTCTCTTTTTCTTTCGGATACGATCAGAGATTGTAACATCAGTGATAGCTATGGAACCAAAGACACCAGAAGTCATATGCGTACCTCTAATGCTCCAAAACAACTGTTAGGGGACTGGCATGTACCAACTGTTTTGCACATATCTATGTGACATCTGGTTGCCCAGCCATTCTCTTGCCTAAGGTTCTTAGCGTATTGCTTGTCTGGAAGACGCCAAACAGGATGGCTTTCATCTATACCATAACGGTTCAGTAAGACTTTACCTCTATCCCAGTTATCTGCGTGCATTTCCCATATTCTATTTAGAATGTCTTGATCTTTCAGAGAGGTTCCAGTCCATACAGTTTGTGGGATACCATAATCAGCTGATAAAAACTGCTCTTGTACACGTACTGTTAGAGCGTTTCCTACCAGCAATTCCCAAGCAGCATTAGCTCTTTCTCTACCTGCCCTATTAGAGAGTATGGTTGCTTTACCTATACGACATTGGTTCCATCCTCTCCACTTACGCCGCATTAAGTATAGAGAATATCCTCGCATAGCAAGTGTGGGAGGGCTTTCGCCCTCCCCCTCCCTTTAGGTGGCGCGAGCGGTTGATCCGATCTGTGCCATGAGGCGCATCGTCCCGTCATCCGACTGCATCGGACGGTGGGTGATCGAGGCAATCAGCTGTTGGCCTGGCACCCGAGAGAGCGATTCCTTCAACGGCCCCGAAAGACCAAGAGTGTTAAGGAGGAACGTCTTGAGCGTTGCCATTGCATAGGGCGACTCCCAGATGGTGTGACGGATGGTTACATCGTGAAGGGTCTGGTTGCTCGCATCGAGGTATTCGGCGAGTGTGCCGCGGTCCACATCATCCATCGCAGAGATCAGCCGCACCGTGAATTGGATGCCTGCCGTCTGTTTCCGTGTGGAGGTAACGTTCTCGTAGTTACCTACAATCTGGGCCAGGTAGGAGCCTACCGGGATTGGTGGGACCTCTTTGATGTCTTCGAGGTTGGTTTTAGCTTCTTGCTCGATGAGTTCGTGTAGATTTGGCATGGTTTGTGTCCCTTCCCTGTGTGAGGACTGGTATCATACACTAATTTCGGTGGTTTTGCAAGCAGTTTTTGGTGTAGGCTGCACATTCTCCTTTCATCTACAATGCTGGAATGCAAGCGAGGCTTCCCCAACCACCCGAGCGCAGCTTCCAAAGTTGGATTTGAAAGTGGGAGCGGGGCTGTGCCGAGAAGAACCTGACGGCGGCGATGTAGTCGTGGAAGACCCGTACGCGGCCCTCTTCGTACCGCACAGCGTACATCAGGAGAGCGCCGCTTTGAAAAAACGGGCAAGGCCATCCTCCATGTCAAACTCATCTGCCATGTCGAACGACCGGGGGTTTTTGAGGTCGATCATCGAGGTAGATCGGGTGCGGATGGTCCGGCGCGTTCCACTCTTGGTTGCGAGGGCTACCGAGGGGAAGTACGTGGGTATCTCCGGGGAGATCGCGTTGCCTACCGCGACCGGAAACCCTTTGGTTTGGCCGTCGCGCTCTATGTACTTGACGTGAGCGATCACGATCACGTTAGTTGCGAGAGACTCGGCGGTGATGTAGGCCACAGTGTTCATCAGGGCCTGTTGGGCGGTGTGGTAGAATTGCTCGGGCCGCACGCCCCGGATCGGCACGCCCTCTGCGAACGTCGCCGCGCCAAGGAGCCCCTTGGCCCACCAATAAGAGGAGCGAGCCATCGTAGTGAGGGAGTCGATCACCAGGATGTGCTTTGATCCCCATTCTGATGGGGTGGAACCGTCCTCCCACAGATCGATCGCCTTCATGGAGCCAATATATGCGGTAGGCACTCCATCGATGATCGGGCCGTTGGGAGTGGTTCGGAACTTGTCTCGGAAGCTCATGTATTGGATCGCGTCGAGCCGCGCCGGCGCGGAGCGGCGCACCATCTGGATCAGTGGGTCGAGAAGGTTGTCGAAATCGAGGACGCGCAGGTGGTAGCCCGCCTCCACAAGGGAGGCGAGGCTGGTTGTTTTACCGGTTCCCGAGTCGCCAATATATAGGAGTTTGACGAAGGTGGAGGATTTGTGGTCGGCGGCGCTAGGCATGATTGCCCTCCTATTCTGAAAAATATCGGAAGCTCGCCACTATGCGCATTCACTGAATCCTTCCTTAACGGGAGAGTGGATTGTCGGGCCGGCGCTCAAAGAGCGTTTCGAGATATTGCCGTTGCACCGAGGGATCTTTGGAACACACTTCGCGGAATGGACAGCCTCCGTACATCATACACGCGGCGTCGTTGAGGGGCCAGCCTTCGGCTTCGGCCTCCCATGTCCGCTCGATCCAATACTTCGCATCGCGGAGCCACTTGTTGTTTTGGGCCTGGGTACGAAAGGTGAACCCACGCTCGAACCGAGTGAAGCCGACCGCGATCTGCGCCGCGTCGATCATAACCCCTTTGACAGGCTGATGCCACACCACTTCCGCCGCTATCGTGTAGAGGGACATTTGGTCATTCGGGTTGTAGCGGCGGAAGTAATATCCTCCCATCGTTGCGCCGGTCGTCTTCTGGTCCTGAACGTAATAGTCCCCGCCGTAAGATACGATGCGGTCGAGATGGCCGCACAGCATTATATCGTCGTCGAGCTGAAAGCGGAACGAAAGCTCGACGGCGGGGTGGCCGTTGGGGAATACGACTGTTTCGCATGGATCGTTCTCATAAGTGTCCAGGTACCACACTATCGAGCGGAGCAACGTCTCGCGGGTCTTCGCGTTGTGGGCCGATACCCACTCCTTCGTATCGGCCAAGGTGGCGACGCATACATTCTCGAGTGCGGTGGCATGGGATGTGCCGTCGGCCCTCCAGCGATGGTACATCTCGAGGGCCTTCGCGTAATGTGACCCGAAGATCATGTCGTCCGAAGAGGATTTGGGTCGCCATCCCTCAACCACCATATAGTAATATTTTCGCGGACACGCCTTGGCCGGCTCCAAGCTGCTGTGGTTCCATGCCCATTGTCTGCCATCGGGGAGGAATTGGCTCTCGACTTCCATCACAATATCCCCAAATCTTTGAGGTCAACAGCCGGTTTAATCTGCGCGCCCTTCCCTGTGAGGACGAAGTTGCGCCGCGCGTCCCGATAGTAGGTTATGAGGCGGTCGATGTCCTGCTTGCTGTAGGAAAAGGGATCGCGGGCGAAGAGCTCGGTGAGGGTTTCTTCCTTCGGATCGGTCATACTTCGATCTCCTCAAGGGTGATTGGGTCGAGCCGGGGCTGTGTGGCAAGGCGTTCGCGGTAGCGAGAGTCAACCCGACGTAGGTGCTCTCGGACGAGGGTGCGGATGACCTCGGTGGCCCGACGCCGGCGGTAGATGTCGGAGAGTTTGTCGAAGTCCCCCTCGAACAGGAGGATCTGGTGTCGTGTGAGCTTCTCGGGACTTTTCATCATGATTGATGCTCCTTTATGAAGGCGTTAATGTTGCCTGTAAATATCTTCCCATCATACTGCCACTTACGAGTGCTTGGCCAGTAGTCAAGCTGTTTTTCGGCCAGTTGGCGCGACCAGTGGTACTCCGTATGGAGTGTCCATCCCGCTGGATCGGCCGCGGCTAGATTGCGTTGACGACGCTCTTTTTTGCGAGAGCGTATTTCTCGGTACAATTCACCCATATCTCCCATAGTTTGTACTCCTGGCGTTGATAAATTCGAGGACGTTACCGGTCATTACCCGACCATCGTATCTCCACTTGTGGGCGCTAGGCCAGTAATCGAGTCGTTTGTCGACCAGCTGGCGTGACCAATGGTAGGGAGTGTGTATGGTCCAGCCAACTGGATCGGCCCGCGCTAGCGACGCCTATTTCTTTCGACGCGCCGAGCCCTAAAGGCATTGCTCCTAAAGTCTTTCATCTCGGTACGATCCAAACCCGGTCCGTGTCTTCGACGAGGCGGAGGTCGTGGAAACCGCCGACCTCTCGCCGCGCCGCATAGAGGTGTTGCGACAACGCATTCGGTCTCTGGGACTCTATAACTATTCCCAGGGGCGATGCGGCGGCGCGCGCCCAGAGAGCGACCAACTCCGCTAAGATTGACGGGGCTGTGGTGCCTTTGAGTGGCCTGCCACGGTTCACCATGGCACCGGGAGCAGGTAGACCCCCGTGAGGGGGTCCACTTTACACACTTTCCGCCCGCTTCTACGCTGCGAGGCCCGTCGCCGAGAGGACATCCTCGCCGGCTGCTTCGCGTTCGCGAATGCGCTCGCGCGCCCGCTCCCGATAAGTCTCGCCCTTTGGCGAAGCCAGCACTTGTTCGACCGCCTCGTTGAGGGACTCGCCCTTGAGCTTCTCTCCGTGGCGTCGGAAGTAAGCAGCTTTGATGGCCTCGGACACATCGCGCCGGGCTTCCTTCTCAACCGGATCGGTGACGCGGGGTGCGCCAGCTTGCCGGACGCCGAACTCGTACTTGTCCGCATACTCCGAGATGAGACGCTGGAGTTCGTCGAACTTCCCGGCGGGCAGGTCCTCGGAGCCATTGAGCGCCTCTTCGACCTTCTTCGCCATGTTGTTGCGAATGTTCTCGCGGCGCGTCTGTTGGAGGGATGCCGCCATGCCCTCTGTGAGGGGAGTGCCAACAGCGATCGCGGGGTCGTCAGCGACGTCGAAGATTTGGCCTTTGATGGTAAGCTGTGCCATGTGTATTTCTCCGTTTGGGGACCGTGATTGGTCCCATGTAAGATAGTGTATGTGGCTATGTGTGTCAAGCCTAAATCGCAACTACTGTCCGCATTAGTCGCGGGTGATGTGGCGGACAGGCCTCCCCCAACCCAACGCTCGAAGAATGGTTTCCACCGTGCTGTTGTATGGGTGTCGAGTCTTCCCATTCTGGATGTTGCGTACAGTGGATGGTGATACCCCTGCGCGATCTGCGAGGTAGGAGGTGGACCATCCGCTGTCGGTGATATCGTTGCGCAGGAACTCGACGATTGGATCGGCGTCGGTCCAGCGGTATCCAGTATCTCGATCCAGGTGCTCAAGGTTACGTACAGATCTCATGTCCATCCCTCCGTGTCGATCAAGAAGAGGTTCTCCTTGAACCTCGTCTCAATGACGTACCGGACGTTCTGCTCTTGTTCCCATTCCTCGGTGTCGGGGCGGGCGAAGCGCGACGGCACCCGCCAGGGATCAAGGTGGAACACGGTCTCATATTCCAGTCCCTTCGCTTTGTGCCCACTCATTAGCTGGATCGGTCCCTCCTGTTTGAAGAGTCCCTCGGCGCGCGCGATGGCGGCGCGGAGTGTCCAGTTATCATGTTGGGGCGCACACAGCACCTTGAGGCACTCCGCGCGCTCGTAGACCGTCTCTTCGTTTTTTGCGGTCAAAAGAGTCGTGCTTTGCCACCGCTCGATGGCCGTAAGCATCGCGGCCTCGCCCATCTCGAGGGGACCAAGTTTTTTGAGGATGCGTAGCAACCCGGAGCCTATGTCCATCCCTATGAGTTTGATGTGTCGTCCGCGGGCCAGAAGACGTAGCCCTGCTCGGAAAAGTGGTGCGTTATTGCGACAGATAATTGCGGCCCCGTCACAAATATCATTCTCGCTCCATGCGCCGAGCGTTTGGATGTTCCCGTCAGGAGCGCCATCGCGCCATCTCATGTGTGGCACCCTGAACCAGGCCCGTTCGACGCCTAGCCGCGGCACGCGAAAGGTGGTCGAAAGGGAGAGTTCTCGCATTTGCCAGCGATCTCGGGCAGCGGCCATTCCGTTTTGCTTCGCCCCTCTAAAGCCGTAAATAGACTGCCAAGGATCACCAACCCCAATGAGTCGTTTGGTGACAAGGTTAGCCAGCATTTCATGTTGGAGGGCATTGAGATCCTGAAATTCGTCGATGAGGACCAGGGGAAATCGGGGCCACGAGGCACCGAAGCAGACGGGCATGTAGATCTGGTCATCAAAGTCGAGGCCTCCAGCGTATGCCGCCTCGATCGAGGCCGCGAGGGCAGCCTCGATTAGTTCGCACTGCAAGTTCGTCGGCTCCTCGGGATAAGCGGCCAGCCATTCCTGAAGGGAACCGGCGTTGAAACGCGACGATCCGCGCCACTTGGGAGGCGTGTAGCCGTCCCGCTTGGCCGCGCGGAGCCATCCAAGCGTGTCTGACATATCTTCCCATGCTTCCTCCTGCCTCCCTTTCGGGAGGGAGCGAATAGCTGTGGTGAGGATGGTGTGCATCTTCCGGGTGTCTATCGAGACTTTTTTCCCAATAGCTTTCATCCAGACCCTATGCCCGAGGGCATTCATGGTGCGCGCTTCAACGTGCGAGGGGAGACGCTTTGCCATCTCATCCGCGATCCGCTTGTTGAAAGCGAGGGAAAGGATAGGAATGTTGGTCACAGCGCGGCAGACCAGCTCCAAAGAGCTGGTCTTCGCCGCACCCGCCAGAGCATTGACGAGGAGGTTATCCGATGTACGGGTCGCCGCCTCGACGATAGCGACTTGCTCGGGTGTTGGCGTGAAGTTCATACTATGCCTCTCTCTATTACTTCGAGGTGTGGAGGGGTGCGGCGTTTTGTCGCACTTTTCGGACATGATGTCCGAAACTCGGTAATGCACCTGAGAATGTCTCTGGCGGAGCGGTTGAGGTAGAGCGGTGCCCAATCTGTCCAGTTCCACCGTTTGTTGGTGCTAGGGTTGCGCCCAGCTGCCCCACGCTTAACAAGATCGCGCAAGACTACGAATTGCTCTCCAAGCTCGATACGCGACTTGGCCTCTATCCGCGCCACGGCGGCTAGAGCGTGCTTGAGTTCTTCACTCAAACCCTCACCCGATTTCACGTACTCTGCCATAAACCTTGCGCGCCCATCTTTAACAGTGTTTTTGGGAGCTTTCTCAGTGGGTATCTTTTTCTCTCGCGGTGGTCGTGGGGCTTGTGGCTCTTTGAAGCGAAGACTATCTCGATACATTGCTGCATCAGCCTTGGTTAAGAGGGCCATACTGGAGCGAAGAACACTTTCTCCAATACGGAGTTCGTGAAGGCACCAAGAAGCTCGCTCAGTGGGTGTCATTCCCTGAGTTGCCTCTTCGAGGCCTTTGAAGAAAGAAGAAAACTGATCACGAGCACGCAGGAATTGTACGCGAAGCCGCTCAGCTGGATTGGTGAAGTCTGGCATCTGATAAGTTGTGGGGGTTTTCACCCCCACACTCCCTTCATGATTAGTTGGCGGCAGACTGATCAGTCAACCGGAGATACTTTCCGATCTCCGTGTTAATCCTGCGGAGATTGCGGAAGGTGACAGGGATGTTGCAGTCGCGGAGAACATCCTCCGGCGTGATTTGGCCAGAACGGATACCAGCAGAAAGACCGTCATTGATCTTCGCGATAGCCAAGCGAAAATCTTCCGGAGGAGATGCTGGCCCTTTGAGGGCGATACATCCGCTCTCCTCCAGCGCCTCGAGAAAATCCATCGCCTTGTCGCGAGGAAGTTCAAAGCGACTTGCCTGTTCGTTAACGAAACGTATCACTTCCATGAGTTGTGAAGGCATGTTTTCACCTGTGGGGTTTCAAAGATGGCCCGTTAGCATTACCCACTCTACACCGCGTGGAGGTGGACCATTGTAGAGCACCGCGGAGTTCCCGCGGTCTGTGTCAGGGTGTTTTGTCCTGCGGGAAGTAATCGCCAACGCTCGGCAACTGCGTGTCCAACTCATCTACGAGGCCATCCAGCGCCTCGATTTCGTCATCATCGTCCGTCTCATCCGCGAGTTCGCGGGCGAACTCCACCGCCTTAGTAATAGCGGTCTGCGCCTCATCGATGAGATGCTGGAGGTCGATGCGGTCTTGTTTGGTCATAGCGTTTGTTCCATAGCTTGTGAGAGTAGTTCGGCTGCAACTATGAGGGCCTTGTTGGCCTCATCAAAGATGTCGGTGTCCTCCTTTACGGCCAGCCGGACGTGGTAGAGGTAGGCCACGGCCATCAGCACGAGGGCCATGCGCGGGCCGTCCGTTTCCTGGCGTACGAGTTTGTGCACCTTTTCGAGGAAATCCTCT
>Ga0207659_10002893_pt1 | contig 10215 bp, 12 predicted proteins | sample KBSM43metaG_FD_184330 | JGI IMG/M metagenome (GOLD analysis project Ga0207659, IMG submission 184330) | Miscanthus rhizosphere microbial communities from Kellogg Biological Station, Michigan, USA - KBS M4-3 metaG (SPAdes) (version 2) | ecosystem: Host-associated > Plants > Roots > Rhizosphere >...
CATTCGGCTACGGAGTGCTCGCACGCTTGAACAAAGGCGCGACGGTCACGCTCCGCCGCGAATTGGTTCACGGCAACCTGTGGCTGCCCGTGTCAATGCGTTTCAGCGGAGAAGGACGGGCGCTGCTGCTGCGAAAGCTGACGATCGATTTCGCGGTGGATTGGTTTGATTACCGAAGGGTGTTATAGGCCATCCTCCATTTCATTCCTCAGTATCGGTATCGCCCGTATCCGTCTCGGCGTCCACATCCGCATCCTTCGGCGCGCTCGTTGCGACATCATCGATATCGATCGCGTCGCCGTCTTCCAGGTCGTCCACAGCGTAGATGCGGCCGCCCGTACGCTCCTTGATCGGACCTCGCGGCTTGTGTTCCTGCTGAGAGTTCTTCTTGCCGCCGCGCAACCGCTTCGGCGGCGCGGGCGGACCGAAATTCGCGGAGCGGTCGCGGCCGCCGCCGCTGGGCCCGCCGGGACGGGGTCCACCGAAACCACCGCCGCCACCAAAGCCACCGCCGCCCGGACGTGGGCCGCCAAACCCGCCACCGCCACCAGGACGCGGCCCCCCGAAGCCGCCGCCGGGACGAGGGCCGCCGTATCCACCGCCGGGCGGCCGCGGACCTGGCGGACGATCCTCCCGCGCGCGCGCTTCACTGACCGCAAGATTGCGCCCCATGAAGGGCTGCGCGTTGAACTTCTCGATGATTTTTTCGGCGACGCTGCGCTCCGCGAACTCGACGAACGCGAACCCGCGCGGACGTCCCGTCTCGCGATCGACCGGCATCACAACGTGAGTGGGTTCAGCGATCGGTGCGAAGTGACCTCGGAGATCCGCTTCGGACGCGCCGTACGGAAGGTTCCCTATGAAGAGACGGACAGCCAACTGTGCCTCGGTGAGACCGACAGATTCTATCTCAGGGTTGCGGCAAACGCCGAATAGGGTGTGAGCATCCTGCGCTCGAACGCATCGGCAAGCGGTACACCGCGCGCGATATCCTGCAGAAGCGCGACGACCCCCGCGCCTCCGACTTCATCGAACAACCGCCGTGCCGCATCGGCACTTTCGGCGTAGGCGATCCTGGCCTGATTGCCGGATAGCTGGTCGAAGCTGCCCGCGAGCTGGTCGAGCGGAATCCGTGCCGACGATCCCGCCATCGCCTCTGCAGCCCACTGCGTCCCCTGCGGCTCGAACATGACCGCCAGGCCTTCGTTCAGCCATGTCGGCACTCCGCGCGGGGCAATGGCGCGGATCATCGCGTGCGTGAGCTCGTGCGCGAGGACCCGTTCGAGCTCGCCGGGCGCCTGCTGCAGCGCACCTCGCATCGGAATCCGGATACGGCCGTCATACGCCGCTGCGGCCCAGGCCGGTGAGCGCGTCGTGTCGCGGAACTGCTGCTCGGTGTAGAGCACAACCGTGATCACGTGGTCGGGGAACGTGTAAAGCGCCGTCCCGACACGCCAGTAGGCGTCCTCGAGAATGTCGACGGCGCGGCGCGCCAGCTCTTCATCGGCCGGCCCTTCGAACAACACCGTGAAGTGGGCGCTTTGTGACTGGAAAAATCCCTTCTCGGGCGACGGCTCATCGCGGAGTCGAGCCAGTCGTGAGGAGACCGTTTTGTCACCAGGCGCGTAGCTGAGTGCCGCTTCGTAGACCGTGATCGCGCCCTGCAGATCGCTTTGTCGATAGAGGAGATCTCCGAGCAGCAGGGACGCGATGGTCAAGTTGGGCGCCAACTTCAAGGCCTGTTCCAGCGACTCGCGGGCATGCGCCATATCGCCGAGTAACTGCGCGGCCAGTGCGGCACCCAAATAGAGGGACGCGTCGCGTGGCTGCTGACGGATCGCGTCCGCAAAGGCGACCGCAGCCTCCTCGGTGCGGCCTTCCCGAATGGCCTCCCAGCCCTCGCGTCCGTTCGCAACCTGAGCGAGCGCGGGCGCCGCGACGACCGCGACAACGGCCAGAGCCATGACGGCAAGCCTCATGCTTCCCAATGGTAAACCGCTCGACTGCGCTCGGGGCAAGCCCTTTGCACCCTCGGAAACCGGAGGAGATCCATGAAGGCACCTCAGCTCTTGTGCGGCGCACTCGCGCTGGTGATGAGCATCAGCGCCTGCCAGAGGCAGACTTCGCAGGCAGAGCTGAAGCAGAGCGCCAGCCAGACCGCCGACCGAATCAAATCGGAAAGCGTCAAAGCCGGAGAAAAGCTCGAAGACGTGTGGCTTACGACCAAAATTCGCGCAAAGTTCGTCGGCGATCGCGACATCAAGGCGCGTAACGTCGGTGTGTCGGCGCACGACGGTATCGTGACCTTGACGGGCCGCGTGCTGAACCAATCGGAGCGCCAGCTCGCGTTGACGCTCGCGAGCGATACCGACGGCGTGAAACAGGTAGTCGACAACCTTGACGTGGAAGTGGCTGGCCCTCCGCCGCCTCACTCGGTGAACGGCGGTACTCCCGGCGCCGCCGCGACAACCGGTCGTGCCCCTGCGCCAGGGTCGACGCCGGTCCCGGTCGCAGCGTCGGATGACACGCGCATTACGATGAGCATTCAGTCCAAGTACTTCATGGACGACCGCATCAAAGCTCGTCACATCGTCGTGGCCACCAACGCAGGGGTCGTGACATTGAATGGCGAGATCGCGGATGAAACGGAGCGCGCGGAGGCGTTGTTGCTCGCGCGGACGACCGAAGGCGTCAAGCGCGTTGAAGACAACCTGACTATTGCATCGGCATCTGCTGCACCGGCATCTGCGCCGACCTCAGCTGCACCCGCATCTGCGCCGCCAACCGCTCCGACGCAGGCGACGCCGGCCGCACCGCCTGCGGCGGGCAAGTCCACTGCCGCGGCGCCCGATACCGACACGGGATTGGCGGACCGCATCAAGTCGCAACTCACGTCGGACACCCAAATGAAGAACGCCCCGATCGAGGTGACCGCAAAGAGCGGTGTTGTGACGCTACAGGGAACAGTGCCGACGAACGCAGCCAAAGCACACGCTCTGACGGCTGTCAGCGGCATCGATGGCGTGAGGCAGGTTGTCGACCGAATACAGGTGTCAACGGCTACGAGTTCGCCGACCAAGAGCTTGCCGGCTCGAAAGGCAAAGAGATAAACGGCGTGTTCAATCGCACCTGGCAGGTGCGCAGCCCCTACCGCCTGCCTGACCTTCTGTGGAATGCGGCCGTGTTCCGCATTCGCGCCGAGTTCGAGGAGATGCCGTGTCTTCGCGTGACGCGTGAGGAGGCGCGGCGCCTGTTCGGACTCGCGGATCCGGTCGTCGCGTGGGTGCTTCGCCACCTGGCCAACGAAGGGTTTCTCATCGAGAACTCGCGCGGTGAATACGTCCGCCGTGCGGCGAATCCGTAGGTGGATTCAGGCCGGGACTCGGGACTCGGGATTCGGGATCCGAGCTGCAAATAATTCCGCAACCTCGTGCGCTGCGACAGGTCTGAACTGACCAATGAGGCCAACGGCAGCAGCGGCCCGGCCAATGACGTCCGCGGCTGTCAGGCCCGATTGCCGCAATTGGCGAACGCCCGTATCAGCTGCGCTCTTGCTCAGTTTCTCGCCCCCCGGTTTGCGAATCAGCGGATGGTGTGCAAAACGAAGGCGACTGGAACCTCCGAGCATCTGCCGGAGTCGAAGTTGACGTCCCGTGGATGACGACAGATCTTCGCCGCGGATGACGTCGGTAATCCCCTGCATCAGGTCGTCGACAGTAACCGCGAATTGATACGTCCAGTTGCCGTCGCGATCGCGCAGCAGGAGATCGCCGCATTGCCGTGCGGGTTCCTGCGTCATGGCGCCAAGGAGCAGATCGTCGAACGCCTCCACGCCTTCGTCGATTCGAACGCGCAATCCGCGACCCGAAGCATCTGTCAGGCGTCGATCGCGGCAGAACCCGTCATACCGCTCCCCGGCGATGTGCTTCCGCGAGCATTCGCACGCGTACACGTGATAGGCGCTGCGCAGCCGATCGAGCGCGTCCCGATACTCGTCGCCGCGATCGCTCTGCCGGACAAGCGGGTGCAGACCTTCATCGGGCTCGAATCCCAGCCAGGCGAGATCCTCGAGAATGCTCGATTCGAATTCGGGCCGGCAGCGGATGCGATCGTGATCCTCCATGCGCAGCAGCACGCGACCGCCCGCTGCACGCGCCAGACCCCACACGTAGATGGCGTTGACCACGTGACCGAGGTGAAGGTGACCGGTAGGGGAGGGGGCGTAGCGCGTCAGCATGTGGTGATATATCGGAAATTCATTTTGCATTAATGGCTTCGATCCCGTGGCTCGACTCTGATGATCCGTTTCCTCCGGTGGACCATGCGCTCATCGAGCCGAATGGCCTGCTGGCGGCTGGCGCCGATCTGTCGCCCGAACGGCTCCTGGACGCCTACGCGCACGGCATCTTCCCCTGGTTCAACGAGGACGATCCTGTTCTGTGGTGGAGTCCAGACCCGCGGATGGTTCTCTTTCCCCGGGATCTCCACGTCTCGAGATCCTTGCGGCGCACGATTCGCTCTGGGCGATTCTCCGTCACGCTGGATCGAGCGTTTGATGCGGTCATGGAAGGGTGTGCCGCGCCGCGGCCGCAGCAGGACGGCACATGGATTACCGCCGACATGGTGACCGCCTACACGCGTCTGGCGGAGCTTGGCTTCGCGCATTCGGTCGAGACGTGGGAGGGCACCGAGCTCGTGGGCGGCCTGTACGGGGTCGCCCTCGGACGCGTGTTTTATGGTGAGTCGATGTTCAGCCGTCGCACCGATGGCTCGAAAGCGGCGCTGACATATCTGGCTCGACAGCTCGATCGCTGGAGGTTCGTTGTCATTGATTGTCAAATGGCGACAGGGCACCTCGCCTCGCTGGGCGCGCGGGAGATTCCGCGCGACGATTTCCTTCGGTATGTGCGCACCGGCACCGCGCAGCCGGCCGTGGGTGGGCCGTGGCGCCTCGACGACGATTTGATGACCGACCTGTAAAATTGATCAGTGGCAGATCCGTTTTCCAAAGAATCCACGCTGACCGAGGAGCGTCAGGAACAGAAGCTGCAGCGCCCGCGAATGTGGCGTGTGTTATTGCACAACGACGACTATACGACCCAGGACTTCGTTGTCTGGATCCTCGAAACGATTTTTCACAAGCCGCGCGGCGAGGCGTTCGCGATCATGATGAACGTGCACCAGTCCGGGATGGGGCTGGCCGGCATCTATACGCACGATGTGGCCGAAACAAAGGTTAAGTCCGCCCGGCAGCTGGCCGAACAGCACGAGTTCCCGCTGCTGGTGACGATGGAACCGGATCCGGAGAGTAAAGAGTCATAGGTAAGACGCATGAGCAAACCCCCAGTCCCGTTTGCGTCGGAAACGCTGGAGACGATTCAGCGCGCGTTCCGTCTTGCATCCGATCGGCGCCACGACACGGTAGGCCTCGAACACCTGCTGCGTGCGATCACCGACGAGCCTCAGGCGCGTGCGTTGCTCGCGACCTGTGGGGTGAAGGTGGAAGCGCTGCGCAAGCAGGTTGACGAAGTGCTCGCGAAGGCGTTCACGTCGGTGCCGGCAACGACCTCTGTCGAACCTGAGCCTTCGGTTGGATTCGATCGCGTCATCCAGCAGGCGGTCGTCCATGCCGCGGTATCGAGCGCGAAACACGTCGATACGGGGAGCTTGCTCGTGTTCATGCTGCAGGAGGAAGAGAGCCACGCGGCGTTCTTCCTGCAGAATCAGGGGCTCGATCGCCTGACGCTGCTGCGGGTCATCTCGCATGGCGGTCGGGGGAAGCCCGCGCAACAGGAAGGCGAGACGGGTCCGTCAGGTCCACCCTCGACCGATCCACTTGAAGCGTACGCGACCGACCTCGTTGCACGCGCGGCAGCTGGACAGATTGATCCGTTGATCGGACGCGCGCTCGAGCTCGAGCGCATGATCCAGGTGCTGTGCCGCCGGCGGAAGAACAATCCACTGCTGGTCGGCGAGCCAGGCGTCGGCAAGACGGCGCTCGCTGAAGGACTGGCCTTGCGGATTCACGAGGGCAATGTCCCGGAGCCGCTGCGCAGCTCGAAGGTGTACGCCCTGGACCTCGGGGCACTGCTGGCGGGCACGCGGTATCGCGGCGACTTCGAAGAGCGCGTCAAGCAGGTGCTGGAGCGTCTCGGGAAGGAACCGAACGCCATCCTGTTCATCGACGAAATTCATTCGCTGGTCGGCGCGGGCGCCGCATCGGGCGGCGCGATGGACGCGGGCAACCTGCTGAAGCCGGCGCTCGCCAATGGCTCACTTCGGTGCATCGGCTCGACGACATTCAACGACGTCAAGCAGTCCTTCGATCGCGACCGCGCGTTGTCGCGGCGGTTCCAGAAGATCGACATTCTCGAGCCGTCGGAACAAGAGACGATCGACATTCTGAAAGGCCTTCGTCCGCACTACGAAGCGCATCACGGCGTGAAGTACACGGACGAAGCCATCAGCGCGGCCGTCGCACTTTCGGCGAAGCATCTCAAGGACCTGCACCTGCCCGACAAGGCGATTGACGTGCTGGACGAAGTCGGCGCGGCGCAGAAGCTGCTGCCCGTCGACAAGCGGGTGGCGGCGATCGGTCCCGAGCAGATCGAACAAGTCGTCGCGCGGATGGCCCGTGTGCCGGTGCAGGCGGTCTCGAGCGATGACCGGACGGCACTCGCGACGCTCGACACCGAGTTGAAGCGGGTGATTTTCGGTCAGGAAGGTGCGATCGAGGAGGTGACGTCCGCGATCAAGCTGTCGCGCTCAGGTCTGCGGTCGGCCGACAAGCCGATTGGGAATTTCCTGTTTGCCGGGCCGACTGGCGTCGGCAAGACCGAGCTCGCCAAGCAGCTCGCGCGCATCCTCGGCGTGGACTTCATCCGCTATGACATGTCCGAGTACATGGAGAAGCACGCCGTCTCGCGCCTAATCGGCGCGCCACCCGGATATATCGGCTATGAAGAGGGCGGCCTGCTCATCGATGCGGTCCGCAAGTCACCGCATGCGGTGCTGCTGCTCGACGAGGTCGAGAAGGCGCATCCCGACATGGTGAGCATCCTTCTGCAGGTGATGGATCACGCTACGCTGACCGATTCGCACGGACGCAAGGCGGACTTCCGCCACATCATTCTGATCATGACGACCAACGCGGGTGCGCGCGATCTGTCCGATCGTCGCCTTGGTTTCGGCGAGGTCGGCGGTGCAGGGGTATCGTCGCGCGGCGCGCTGGAGAAGATGTTCACGCCCGAATTCCGCAACCGGCTCGATGCGATTGTGCACTTCAACGCGCTCGGCCCCGCCGAGATCGAGCGCGTCGTCGACAAACAGATCGACGAGCTGCGCGCGATGGTTGCCCCGAAGGGTGTCACCATCGAGCTGGATTTGCTTGCGCGTGCATGGCTCGCGGCCGAAGGCTTCGATCGTGCATTTGGCGCGAGGCCCATGGCGCGGCTGATCGAGCGGAAAGTGAAGAAGCCGCTCTCGGAGGCGATGCTCTTCGGGCCTCTTGCCGGAGGCGGCGTCGCGCGCATCGTGGTGGAAGGCGACGATGTTCGGGTGGTGGTTGGTGGTTAGTGGTTGGTGGATCGTAGCGGCCGGCTTCAGCCGGCCCAACTGCAGATGTCTCTAGCAAACATCCGTCGCGAATATCTCGGCGAACCGCTCAGCGAGGTGCACTCGGATCCCAATCCGATGCGTCAGTTTGCGCATTGGTTCGAACAGGTTCGTCACACCGAGGGCGATCCGACGGCAATGGCGCTTGCGACCGCGTCGCCGGAAGGACGACCCTCCGTGCGGATGGTATTGCTCAAGGGCATCGATGATCGCGGCTACATCCTCTACACGAACTACGAGAGCCGGAAAGCGCGCGAGATGGAGGCAACCGGCCGCGCGAGCCTGCTGTTCTTCTGGCCCTCGGTCGAGCGGCAGGTCCGCATCGATGGTATCGTCGAGCGCATCAGTCCCGTGGAATCGGATGCGTATTTCGAGACGCGTCCGCTCGACAGCCGGTTGAGCGTCTACGCGTCGAAGCAGAGCGAGCCGATCGAAAGCCGTGACGTGCTCGAGGAAGCATTCGACCGCGTCAGACGCACCTATGGTGACGGTCCCGTGCCGCGTCCCGAGTGGTGGGGTGGGTATCGGGTCGTTCCTGACGAGTTCGAGTTCTGGCAGGGACGGACCAGCCGTCTGCACGACCGTCTGCGGTACGTGAAGCAGCCGGATGGATCATGGCGTCGCGAAAGGTTGGCTCCATGATGAGAAATCCCAAGTCCCAAACCCCCAAACCCGGATTCCCATGCGTTACCTCGTAACGGCGCGTGTGAAGAACGGGCAGCGCGACGCCCTGCGCCGCGCGATTGACGATGGGTCGTTGGGAGCCGGCTCGATCGCGGGGGACGAGTACGTGCACGACATGGCGCACGCACGCGTGCTCGCCGACGGCCGCGTGAAATGGGTGGAGACCTGCTTTTGCGCGACACCGCTGCAGGAAGAGCGTTCCTATTGGGAAGAGTTTTTCGACTTCGATTCGATCAAAGACGCGCACGCCCGTAGCAAGTGCCGTGACGAAAATGGCACCGAGCCATGGGCGTGCTGTGACTGCGATTGCACCAGGCGTCTCGAGGCCTGGCTCCGCAAGCAAGGGGAACCGTTCAAACCGTAGTGGGCCGGCTGAAGCCGGCCCCTACTTGGTTTCCGTCGCGATTTGCCGGCGCACGTGGTCGCGGATGTGCGCGGCCTCCACATCCGTGAACGTTTCCAACCGCCGCGACGTCATGTTGATATCCGGCCGCATGATGCCGACGTTGGAGTGGCCGGTCGGCAACATCAGGTGTCCGAGTTCGTGCGCGATCACATCACCGAGCGTCGTGATGATGTCGCGGGGTGGAATCGGATTCAGTTTCAGCACGCGGTCGTAGTAGATGTAGGCGCGCCCAACCAGGGGGGCACCCTGACCCATGACGTCCATCCCAAGCCTCTTCATCTCCGCCTTCAGACTCCCCGGCGCCTCAGTCATGATCAAGACCGTGTAAGGCGCCACGACATTCAGACGATTCGCCTCGAGGCCATCGATCCAATCCAATTTCACGCCCCTCATGGCGAACACTTCGGCCGCGCGCTGCTTGGCGAACTTCAAGTAGACGCCCTGAACGCCGGCCCTGTCGTCGACGCGAACTGTAACCCGGAGTTCCGGCTCTGCCTCCGGACTGGCGGCCGAGACACTATCCGCCATCGCCAGGCTTGCCGCGACGACGAGTGCTGAAAGCGCTGTCCGCCCCATGTCGAGTGCCTCCTCGTCTGGAGAGGCGGAACGGGGCGGTGAAACCGCTAATTGGGCTTAGGGCTCAAGGCTCACGGAAGGCTAACGGCGTTAGGTTCGAGGTTGGGGCTCGTTGATCAAGACGGAGGCGTAAGATCGCCCCTATTCCCAGTCACAGTCCGGATATTACGGCGCTGCTCCTCGCGTGGCGCGCGGGCGACGAGGACGCCCTCGGACGCATCGTGCCGCTCGTACAGGAGGAACTCCGGCAGATTGCCAGGCGTTGTCTGCGCAACGAGCGGCCGGATCACAGCCTGCAGGCGACGGCGCTGGTCAATGAGGCCTATCTGCGGCTGATCGACGCGCGCCGCGTGAACTGGCAGAACCGCACGCACTTTCTGGCGATGTCGGCTCGGCTGATGCGGCGGGTGCTGGTCGATTACGCGCGCACGAAAGGCGCGGACAAGCGCGGGGGTGACATGGTCAGGGTGACGTTGTCGGAAGCGGCTGATCGCGGCGACGACATCGGTGAAGACGTCATCGCGCTCAACGACGCGCTCGAGACGCTGGAGAAAATCGACCCACGGAAAGGCCGGATTGTCGAATTTCGCTTCTTTGCGGGCCTCACCGTGGAGGAGACGGCCGCCGTCCTCGACGTGTCGCCCCAGACAGTGGCGCGCGACTGGACCTTTGCCAAGGCGTGGTTACGGCGCGAGCTGAAACGCGCCTGACGGGAGGTTCGCTCAAGCTCCGTTATCAACTGGCCTACGATCGCGCGCAATTGACGGTCACGATCGGGCGCTTGTGTTTCAGTTCAGACGATGGCATCGTCGTCGTCGTCGTGAAGGAGAGCACGAACGCAATCGACATTCGGATGGCGACATCCACTCTCATCGTCTGAGTTCCCGGACTTCACGGACAGCTTCGACAACATCGCGGGCGAACACCGAACACCG
>Ga0207659_10002898_pt1 | contig 10211 bp, 8 predicted proteins | sample KBSM43metaG_FD_184330 | JGI IMG/M metagenome (GOLD analysis project Ga0207659, IMG submission 184330) | Miscanthus rhizosphere microbial communities from Kellogg Biological Station, Michigan, USA - KBS M4-3 metaG (SPAdes) (version 2) | ecosystem: Host-associated > Plants > Roots > Rhizosphere >...
ACCGTGGCCGCGCCGCCCGGGCTGGCCCCGCGCGCGACGCTGATCAGCAGCACCTCGGTGGCGGCACCCATCGCGAGCGCGCTGATCCGGTCGAACGGCGTGAGCAGGGTTCCCACCCGCGGGTCCGAACGGTCCACGGTGGACACGGACACGCCGGCCGGCAACTCGTCGTGCTCGTACGACAGCTTGCCGGTCGCGTCGGCCGTCGTCGCGGACGCCAGGCCGTTCAGCCGCTTCAGCGGCGTGAACCGCCACTCCTCCTCGCGACCGGTCAACGCCGGGAAGTCGTCGACGTCGAAGGAACGGAGGTTGTGCGCGCGGGTCTTGGGCGGCGTGAGTGCCGGAGCCGTCATCAGCCGACAGCCCCTTCCATCTGCATCTCGATCAGCCGGTTCAGCTCCAACGCGTACTCCATCGGCAGTTCCTTGGCGATCGGCTCGATGAAGCCACGCACGATCATCGCCATCGCCTCGTCTTCGGTGAGGCCGCGGCTCATCAGGTAGAACAACTGGTCGTCGCTGATCTTCGAGACGGTGGCCTCGTGACCCATCGACACGTCGTCCTCGCGGATGTCGACGTACGGGTAGGTGTCGCTGCGCGAGATCGTGTCGACGAGCAGCGCGTCGCACTTCACGGTCGACTTCGAGTTCGTCGAGCCCTCGAGCACCTGCACGAGGCCCCGGTAGCTCGTCCGCCCGCCGCCGCGCGCGATCGACTTGCTGATGATCGTGCTCGACGTGTGCGGCGCAGCGTGCACCATCTTGGCGCCGGCGTCCTGGTGCTGGCCCTCGCCGGCCATCGCGACGCTGAGCACCTCGCCCTTGGCGTGCGGGCCGGTCATGTAGACGGCCGGGTACTTCATGGTGACCTTGGAGCCGAGGTTGCCGTCGATCCACTCCATCGTGGCGCCCTCGTGGCAGACGGCCCGCTTGGTGACCAGGTTGTACACGTTGGTCGACCAGTTCTGGATCGTGGTGTACCGGCACCGGGCGTTCTTCTTCACCACGATCTCGACGACGGCCGAGTGCAGCGAGTCGCTGCTGTAGATCGGCGCCGTGCAGCCCTCGACGTAGTGCACGTAGGCACCCTCGTCGACGAGGATCAGCGTCCGCTCGAACTGGCCCATGTTCTCGGTGTTGATCCGGAAGTAGGCCTGCAGCGGGATCTCCACGTTGACGCCCTTGGGCACGTAGATGAAGCTGCCGCCGGACCACACGGCGGTGTTCAGCGCGGCGAACTTGTTGTCGCCCACCGGGATAACGGTGCTGAAGTACTCGCGGAACAGGTCCTCGTGCTCGCGAAGCGCGGTGTCGGTGTCCAGGAACAGCACACCCTGCCGCTCCAGGTCCTCCTGGATCTGGTGGTAGACCACCTCGGACTCGTACTGCGCCGCCACACCGGCGATCAGCCGCTGCTTCTCCGCCTCGGGGATGCCCAGCCGATCGTAGGTGTTCTTGATGTCGGCGGGCAGGTCGTCCCAGCTCGCCGCCTGCTTCTCGGTCGAGCGCACGAAGTACTTGATGTTGTCGAAGTCGATCGTGGTCAGGTCGGCGCCCCAGGCCGGCAGCGGCTTGCGCCCGAACAGGCGCAGGCCCTTGAGCCGCAGGTCGAGCATCCACTGCGGCTCGTTCTTCTTCCCCGAGATGTCGCGAACGACGTCTTCGTTCAGGCCTCGGCGAGCGGACGCGCCGGCCACATCGGAGTCGGACCAGCCGTACTCGTATCGTCCGACACCGGCGAGAGGATCGGCGGTGATCGGCGTCAGCTGCTCAGTCATGAGTCCTCGCGGTTGTATTCAGGATCCGGCCCGGGATGTGCGTGGTGCACACCCCGTCACCGTTGGCGATCGTGGCCAGGCGCTGGACGTGCGTACCGACGAGGCGCGAGATCACCTGGGTCTCGGCCTCGCAAAGCTGGGGGAATTCGACGGCTACGTGGGCGACCGGACAGTGGTGCTGGCAGAGCTGGCCCCCGGTGGCGATCGTGGACGCGCCGGCAGCGTACCCCTCGGCCGTCAGCGCCCGGGCCAGCGCCTCGGCGCGGGCGATCGGGTCGGCACCGGCCTCGGCCATCGCGGCCCGGCAGCGCTCCTCCAGGCCCGCGACCTGGCTCGCGGCGAACGCCGCGACGGCCTGTTCACCGTGCTGCGTGGCTATCCAGCGCAGCGCCGCCGCGGCCAGGTCGTCGTAGGTGTGCGGGAACGACTCGCGGCCCGCGTCGGTGAGCGCGAACACCTTGGCCGGGCGGCCCCGGCCGCGAGGTCCGCGCGTGGCCCGCTCGCGGGTGACCACCAGGCCGTCGGCGAGCATGGCGTCGAGATGACGACGGATGCCGGCCGCGCTGAGGCCGAGTGCGGTGCCCAGTTCGGTGGCCGTGGCGGCGCCCTGTTCGAGCAGGAGTTCGGTGACCCGGTCGCGGGTGCGACGATCGGAACCGCCCGGGGTACCGGCCGGCTCCCGCTCGTCGAGCAGCGCCGCGTTTTTCACAACACAAACGTTACGTAATTGCGGGGAGATCGGCAAATCCCCATTCGAGTGGCACCGGTCACCGCCACCCGCCGTCTCCCGCCGTCTCCCGCGATCTTGGACGTCTACGGCTGCTCCAACGACGGCAAACGTCCAAGATCGCGGAAATGGGGGCGCGGCGGCCGGCCCTATCCCGCTGCGTAGGATCGAAAGCGTGAATCGACTGCGCGAGCTGATCGGTACGCCTACCGCGCTGTGCCGGATAGCTCTCGCCTCGGTCATCGCCAACGTCGGCATCGTCATCACCGGCGGCGCCGTCCGGCTGACCGGCTCCGGCCTCGGGTGCCCCACGTGGCCGCGCTGCACGGAGGAGTCGTACACGACCACCCCGGCCATGGGCGTCAACGGCGTCATCGAGTTCGGCAACCGGCTGCTGACGTTCGCCGTCGGCCTCGTGGCGCTGCTGGCGATCGTCTCGGCGCTCCTGCAGGTCCACCGGCACCGGCGCACCGTCGTCCTGTCGATCGTGGTGTTCGCCGGCATTCCGGCGCAGGCGGTGGTCGGCGGCCTGACCGTGCTGACCAACCTCAACCCGTGGGTGGTGGGCTGCCACTTCCTCGTCTCGATGGGCGTCATCGCCGGCGCGTACGCGCTGTGGCGGGCGGCCCGCGCCGACAGCGCCCCACTGGCCAGGCCCGACGTGACCACGTGGACCGCACCGGGGGCCCTGCGCACCCTCGGCGGCCTGACGGTCGCGGCCACGGCCGTCGTCCTCGTGCTCGGGGTGATCGTCACCGGCAGCGGTCCGCACGCCGGCGACTCCGACGCCCGTCGCACCGGCCTGGACCCCCAAGCCGTCGCCCAGCTCCACGCCGACGGCGTGTTCCTCCTCCTCGGCCTCACCGTCGGGTTGCTGCTCGCGACCCGGGCGGCAAACGCGCCCCGTACCGCCGCCCGAGCCGCGGTCACCCTGTTCGCGATAGAGCTGGCCCAGGGCCTCGTCGGGTTCGTCCAGTACCTCACCGGGCTGCCGGTGCTGCTGGTCGCCGCACACATGGCCGGCGCCTGCGCCGTCTGGCTCGCCTCACTCTCGGCGTACGCCAACCTCTACCGGACGTTCCCGAGGCGGCTGGCGCCCGTCCGCGCGGACCTGCCGGACGCGTTGACTCGGCCGCAACCGCGGGAGCCGAACGAGCACGCACTCGCCAACGGCGAAGAGGCACTCGAGTTACCACCGGCGTCGAAAAAGAAGAAGAAGGTCAAAGTGAAATGACGGAGATCGTCGTGTTCAGCGGATCCGCCCATCCCGAACTGGCCGACGAGATCTGTACCCACCTGCACGTCCAGCGCCAACCGGTCGCGATCAAGCGCTTCGCCAACGACTGCCTCGAGGTGCAGTTGCAGGCCAACTGCCGCGGCCGCGACGTGTACATCATCCAACCGCTGGTGGCACCGGTGCAGGAGCACCTGGTGGAGCTGCTGCTGATGCTCGACGCCGCCCGCGGCGCCTCCGCGACCCGCATCACCGTCGTGATGCCGCACTTCGCCTACGCGCGCTCGGACAAGAAGGCCGCGCCGCGCATCTCGATCGGCGCCCGCCTGGTCGCCGACCTGCTCGCCACCGCCGGCGCCTCCCGCGTGCTGACGATGACGCTGCACTCCCCGCAGGTGCACGGCTTCTTCAGCGTGCCGGTCGATCACCTGCACGCGCTGCGCGAGCTGGCCAACCACTTCCGCGGCTACGACCTGACCGATTCCGTGGTTGTCTCGCCTGACCTCGGCAACGCCAAGTCGGCGGCGGCGTTCGCCCGGATGCTCGGCGTTCCGGTCGCGGCGGGCGCCAAGCAGCGCATCGACGACGACCACGTGACGATCACCGCGGTGATCGGCGAGATCGACGACCGCGACGTCATCGTGCTCGACGACGAGATCGCGAAGGGCACTACGCTGCTGGAGCTGCTGAACCGGCTGCGCGAGCGCAAGGTCCGCTCTATCCGGGTGGCCTGCACGCACGGGCTGTTCGCGGCCGGCTCGCTGGACCGGCTGAGCGTCCAGGACGACGTCCTCGAGATCGTCTGCACGAACACCGTGCCGATCGCGTCGCCGCAGCGCTGGCCGAAGCTGCGGGTGCTCTCGGTGGCGCCGGAGCTGGCCGAGGCCATCCGCCGCATCCACAACGGCGAGTCGGTCAGCGCACTCTTCGACTGATGGCCGCCACGACGGCGTCGGCGAAGCGCTCCGGAGCGCCGGGCGCCGTCGCGAGGAACAGCGACGGCTCGGTCAACTCGATCTCCAGCAGGAGCGGGGCGCCCGCGCCGTCCAGGCCGGTTTCCAGCCGGGGCCGCTTGACCGCGGGCTCCGCTTCGCTACACCCGCTGGCGACCCCGTCGGGAACCAGGTCGACGCGCGCGTACAGCAGGTCGTCGCGATCGAACGGGACGGCGGCAAGCACCGCCTCGGCGGCCGCCACCTCCTCCGGCGACGGCTCGCGCGCGGTGATCTCCTCCTGCCGGAACAGCCCCTCGACGCCGACGTCCGGGCCGGTCAGCAGCGCGCCCTTACGAATCGTGTGCGAGTAGCGGCCGCCCACGAACATCAGCGCGGTCTCGCCGTGCTCGTCGACGGCCGCCAGGTACGGCTGCACCATGACCAGCCGGCCGTCGCCCGTCAGCCGGCGGGCGTGCGCCACAGCAAGCCGGCGCTCCTCCGCGTCGGCCAGGTCGTACCGCCCGGTGTCGTTCCCGCCGCCGCTGACGGCCGGCTTGACCACGACCTCACCGGCGTCCGCCGGGGTCCAGGCCGCGCCGGGCTCGACCCAGGTGGTCGGTGCGGTCGCGACGCCGGCAGCGGCGAGTCCGCGCAGGTAACGCTTGTCGGTGTTCCACTCCAGCACGGCGGCCGGGTTCGCGAGCCGGGGCACCCGCCGCGCCCAGGCCAGGAACTCCTCGCGGCGTGGGTAGTAGTCCCAGGTCGACCGTACGACGGCCAGGTCGTAGGCGGCCCAGTCGACGTCCGGGTCGTCCCAGACGGCAGCCTCGACCTGTACGCCGCGCTCCTTCAGCGGCGCGACGGTGAGCTCGTCGTCGGGGTCGAGGCCGTTCATGGCTGCACACGTGACGAGCGCGACCCGGGAATCCCGGGCCGCGCTGGTGGTGATGTTCGGACCGTGCATGGACGTTGGAAGGGCTACCTCGAGAGCGTCCGGCGGGACATGGTGCGCCACAGGTCGTTGCTGGGGCGCATGTTCTCCATCAACTCGCGCTCCCACTCGTTCTCGACGGCGACGCCGGCTTTGGCGCACGCCTCCCGGGCGATGTCGGTGGCGGGGGCGAACTGGTCGGACCAGGCGCCGTCCTCCCCGACAAGCACGATGCGACAGCCTCGCCGCCCGACGTATTCGATGACTGCCCGGGCGCCGCCGTGGTCGCCAGCGAACGACCGGAGCCCGGCGATCAAGCCACCGGGGACCGGCGGCTCCATCGTCATCGTCGTATGGGAACCATCTGCCATGACGGCCACGATAATCACGTCCCGCCCGTCCGTGCGGGCTTTCTCACGAGGTTTGTGACCCTAGCCACTGAGTGGAGGGATCAATCCTTGCCCGTTTTCGGCTGATTCATCGGAACAAATGCCTGCGTATGGCGGTGGTGAGCTCAACCGACCGAGTGGATCTACAACACGCACCGTAGTTGTGCAGCGATTGCGGCGTGTCGGGGGCAATTCCGGCACTTCACCGGGAAGGTTGCGTCGATTCGTCAGTTGATCAACGCGTCGACGGCGACCGCGATGAAAAGCAGGGTCAGGTAGGTGATCGACCAGTGGAACAGCCGCATCGGCCGGACCGCCTCGCCCCGGAACGCACGGGCCGCCAATCGATGAGCTTCGAACAGGAAGAGGACGCCCACGATGATGGCCGTCAAGCCGTACACCGGCGTCATGCCGAGCGGCCAGAGCGCCAGTGAGGCGGCGACGGTGAGCCACGTGTACACGACGACCTCGACGCCCACCCGCCGCATGCTCGCCACCACCGGCAGCATCGGGATGCCGGCGCGGGCGTAGTCGTCCTTGAACTTCACGGCCAGCGCGTAGAAGTGCGGGGGCTGCCAGAGGAACACGACAGCGAAGAGCACCCAGGCCTGGGCGCTCAGCCCGCCGGTGACCGCCGCCCAGCCGATCAGCACCGGCGCCGCACCGCACGCGCCGCCCCACACCGTGTTGGCCGGCGTCGTCCGCTTGAGCCACAGCGTGTAGACGAGGTCGTAGTAGGCGATCGCGGCGGCGGTGAGCGCGGTGGCCAGCGGGTTGGTGAACGCGGCCATCAGGCCCACCGAGACGGCCGCGAGCGTCAGCCCGAACACGAGCGCCGCCCGCGGCGACACGGTGTGCGCCGGCAGCGGCCGGCGGGCGGTGCGCTTCATCACCTGGTCGATGTCGCGGTCCAGGTAGCAGTTCAACGCGTTGGCGGCACCCGCGGCCAGCGCGCCGCCGACGAGCGTCACCACCAACGTCGAGATCGCCGGCAGGCCACCGGCGGCCAGGAACATCGTCGGCAGCGTCGTGACCAGCAGCAGCTCGACGATGCGCGGCTTGGTCAGGGTCAGATACGCCTTCGCGACGGCCAGCGCCGCCGCCCGGGAGGCGGCGCGCGACGCGGCGGCGTTCTGCCGACGGGCTCTGGCCAGCGCACCCGGCGAGACCGGGCGCAGCGGCGCGTCGAGCGCGCCCTCGAGCGCACCCTCGCGCGGCAGCCGGCCGGCCTGCTCGGTTACCGCGGTCACGCGCGCACCTCGACATCGCTTCTCTGGTAGGGCGTTCCGCCGTCACAGCGGCCCTTGGGCATCGTAGAACAGCGCGAAGAGGGCGGGTCCCGCGGCCCACAAACCCGGCCCTCGATCAGGGCGCCGCGACGGTCCGGAGGATCGTGTCGACCGTCTGGCGCACCGTCGGCGCGGTGCGCAGCAGGCTGACCCCGTGGAAGGTCCCGTCGACGAGCACGAGCCGGCGGCCCGGGCCGTCCGGCGTCGCGGCGTGCAGTTGCTGGGCGTCAGCCGGGAACTGGCCGTCGCCGCGGGCCGCCACGTACAGGATCGGCACCCGGATCTCCGCCGCGGCGGCCAGCCCGTCGACACCGGCGAACCGGACCGGCGGCGACAGGCTCACCACCACCAGCACGGGCGGCGCCACCCGCGGCGCCGCGCCGACCACCGCGTTCGCGCCCTTCGACGCGCCGACCAACGCGACGCGGGTCACCCCGCGCCCGTGCATGAACACCGCGGCCGCCACCACGTCGTCGGCCGGGGTCGCCGAGCCCCGATCGGACGCGCCGTCGCCGGTGAAGTCGACGAGGAGCACCTGATAGCCGGCCTTCGCGAGGTCGTTGCCGTACCAGGCGAGCTGGCACACGTCGGCCCGGGTCTGGTGGAAAAGGAGCACGGCCGTGCGTCCGGTGCCGAGGAGCACGCCCGCCACCGAGGTGCCGCCGGCCGTCGGGAAGCGAACCTGCGTGCCGGCGGCGAGTTCGCCGGCGCAGCGCGCGCCCGCCGGGCGCGGCGCAGCGGAGCCGGTGGTCGCGGCCGTCGCTGTGGTGGGGGCGGCGCTCGGCGCCGCCTTCGGGCCGCGACCGCCGGTGCCCTCGCCGCACGCCGCGAGCGCTGTCGCCAATCCGACGGCCATAGCGAGCGTCACCGGGATGAATCGTCGACGAACGGCCGTCGAGCCGCCGGAGAAAACCGACGAAGCAGGCCCCATGCCCGTCCCCTCCCGTTGTTCAATAACTGCGGGACCACTGACTGGAGTGGGTGGTTGCCCGCAGCCCTGCGCCCCGATCACAGATCCGAGGGAATTTCGGCGCCGCCGGTGGGTAGGGTCTCGAGTGACTGTCAAATCCGCAATTGAGGAGCAGCGAGCGCCGTGTCCACTGAAGTGAGTGTGTCCGCCGACCTGCCCGTATCCGGCGAGCTGACCTGGTCCGACCTCGATCGTCGCACCGTCGACACGGTGCGCGTGCTGGCCATGGACGCCGTGGAGAAGTCAGGCAACGGCCATCCCGGCACCGCGATGAGCCTCGCGCCCGCCGCCTACCTGCTGTTCAGCCGCGTGCTGCGGCACGACCCGACCGACCCGGGCTGGATCGGTCGCGACCGGTTCGTGCTCTCGGCCGGGCATTCCAGCCTCACCCTGTACATCCAGCTGTACCTGGCCGGCTACGGCCTGGCGCTGGAAGATCTGAAGTCGCTGCGGCAGTGGGGCTCGCTCACCCCGGGCCACCCCGAGTACGGCCACACCACCGGCGTCGAGACCACCACCGGCCCGCTCGGCCAGGGGCTCGGTAACGCCGTCGGCATGGCGATGGCGGCCCGCCGCGAGCGCGGCCTCTTCGACCCGGACACACCAGCCGGGCAGAGCCCGTTCGACCACTTCGTCTACGCGATCTGCTCCGACGGCGACATCGAAGAGGGCGTCAGCCACGAGGTCAGCTCGCTCGCCGGCCACCAGCAACTGGGCAATCTCGTCTTCATCTGGGACGACAACGAGATCTCGATCGAAGACGACACCCGCATCGCGAAGAGCGAAGACGTCGTCGCCCGGTACGCCGCCTACGGCTGGCACACGCAGAGCATCGACTGGCGCGGATCCGACGGGTACACCGAAGACGTGCAGGCGCTGTACGACGCGCTGCTGGCCGCCCGGGCGGAGACCGACCGGCCCTCGTTCATCGCGCTGCGCACGATCATCGGGTGGCCGGCGCCGAACAAGCAGAACACCGGCAAGATCCACGGCTCGGCGCTCGGCGCCGACGAGGTCAAGGCCACGAAGAAGATCCTCGGGTTCGACCCGGACAACAGCTTCGACGTCGCCGACGACGTGCTGGCGCACGCCCGGAAGACCGCCGAGCGCGGCCGGGCCCTGCACGGCAGGTGGAACGAGGCCTACGAGGCCTGGCGCGGCCGGAACGAGGAGCGCGCGGCGTTGCTCGACCGGTTGAGCACCCGCACCCTGCCCGCCGGCTGGGCCGACGCGCTGCCCGAGTTCCCGGCCGACGCCAAGGGCGTCTCGACCCGGGCCGCCTCCGGCAAGGTCCTCAACGCGCTGGCGCCGGTGCTGCCGGAGCTGTGGGGCGGCTCGGCCGACCTGGCCGAGAGCAACAACACGACGATGGAGGGCGAGCCCTCGTTCGTCCCGTCCGAGTTCGCCACTAAGGTGTTCCCCGGCCACGAGTACGGCCGCACGATGCACTTCGGCATCCGCGAGCACGGCATGGGCACGATCCTCAACGGCATCGTGCTGCACGGCGGAACCCGCCCGTACGGCGGTACGTTCCTCGTGTTCAGCGACTACATGCGCCCGCCGGTGCGGCTCGCGGCGCTGATGAAGATCCCGCCGATCTACGTCTGGACGCACGACTCGATCGGCCTCGGCGAAGACGGCCCCACCCACCAGCCGGTGGAGCACCTCACCGCGCTGCGCGCGATCCCGGGCCTGGATGTCGTGCGCCCCGCCGACGCCAACGAGACGGCGCAGGCCTGGAAGGTGGCCCTGGAGCACACCGACCGGCCGACCGCGATGATCCTCACCCGGCAGAACCTGCCGGTCGTCGACCGCGGTACCCACGCGCCGGCATCGGAACTGGCCCGCGGCGGTTACATCTTGAAGGACGCGTCCGACGGCCAACCGCAGGTGATCATCATGGGCACCGGTTCCGAGGTTCAGCTCTGCCTCGCCGCCCAGGAGCGCCTGGAGGCCGAC